>Ga0272441_10004772_pt1 | contig 24117 bp, 20 predicted proteins | sample SSMProp6N_FD_193582 | JGI IMG/M metagenome (GOLD analysis project Ga0272441, IMG submission 193582) | Marine sediment archaeal communities from Little Sippewissett salt marsh, Falmouth, MA, United States - SSM-Prop-6N | ecosystem: Environmental > Aquatic > Marine > Wetlands > Sediment ...
CAGATCTGGTGGTCGTACCGGGTGTACTACCCCAGATTTGGTGGTGTGCAGACGGCGTCCATGGCGCGGTTGCAGCCGAAGTCCACTTCTGGGATGGGAGCTGCTATGGACGAGCGGGGGCCCCCGGCGTGGGGCGGGCCTCGGGGCGGGCCTCGGGGCGGGCCTCGGGGCGGGCCTCGGGGCGGGCGGCTGCGTCACCCTTTCCGCCGGGCTTGACGAACCAGGCGAGGCTGGCAGAGCCCATGGGGCTTGCGATCATCAGCTTGAAGAACCGGCTCTTGCCGGTGATGAAGGGCTTGCCCCCCACCGTGCGCGGGAACCTCACCAGGTAGGCCCGGTGGTACACGCTCGTGTAGGGGAAGTAGTGGCGATGGACCTGGTTGACCCGCAGCCGCTTGATGGACAGGGGCTTGACCCGGGTGCCCCGGTCGTCCTCGAGGGTGATGCGCCAGATGGACTTGGCGCGGTGGAAGTCGTTCCAGGCTCGATCCGCCGTGGTGGCCGCCACGTAGAACTCGTGGTGCCCGCGCACCTCGGCCAGCCGGGCCGTCAACAGCCGCCGCCGCTCGGCGCGGGTCATGTGATAGTCCCTGGCGTATCGGGCCACATAGGCGCTGACGAACTCCGGCGAGAGGTAGGTCACCGTGGCGTTGATGATCGAGTCGAAGGTACGGATGACGAGGCGGTTGCGCGTCCAACGCTTGCGGATGTCGTCGTACTGGTCGGGCTTGAAGGTGCGCGCCTTGGGCGACATGTCCACCAGACCCCTGCGCGAACAGCCTCCCCAACCCACCCCGAGGCCCACCCCGAGGGTGACGACGACCAGCCCCCACCCGAAGGCGGGCGCCCTCATCGAAAGTCCTCCTGACGGAAGACGGCGGTGAGCGGCACCTCGGCGGCCACGGCCTCTGCTCCGCCGTCCTCCTGGCGATCCACCAGGGCGATGGCACAAACGACCCGGAGACCGAAGTCCCGAGCGCGCTCCACCGCCCGCAGCGTGGAGCCGCCGGAGGTGATCACGTCCTCCACCACCACCACGGGCATGTCGGGCGCCAGGGAGGCGGTGCCCTCGATCCACTGGGACGTGCCGTGCTTCTTCGGCTCCTTGCGAATATAGAACGCGTTCAAGACCCGCGAGCCGAACTGACTCATGAGCGAGGTCGCGCTGGCGAGGGGATCTGCGCCCACGGAGATCCCACCCACGGCCCGGGCCTCAGGCGCTTCGGTGCCGATGATGTGGTTGAACAGGCTTCCCACCAAGAAATGCCCCTCCGCGGTCAGCACGGTCTGGCGACAATCCACGTAGAAGCTGCTCCGCCGCCCCGAAGTCAGCACCACGTCACGCTCCTGGTAGGAGAGGTCCCGGAGCAGGTCGAGCAGGCGTAGACGACGGTTCTGGAAGAGATCCTGCGGCATGGGCACTGGGCTCCTTGGCATGGCTCACGGCCCCGACCCGGCCAGGGTCGGGTTGTGAACCAGCCTCTAGCGGCGCCGCTTCACCTTGCGTTTGCCCTTGGGAACCGAGGGCGGTCGGGGGGGCTTGCGCCGGGCCTTGCCCGCCTTCTTCGAGGCCGGCTTCGATGGCGCCTTGGGCTTGCGAGGCGCGGGCTTTTTGACTGGCGCTTTCTTGGGCAGCTCTTTTTTGGGCGACTCCTTCTTGGCGACCGGCTTGGACGCCGGCGCCCGTCGGGCGGGAGCCGTCGGGCGCTCGGAACCCGCCGGACGGGCCGCCCGGGCCGGAGTCACGCTCCTGGCCACGGGCAAACGCTCGCCAACGGGCGCCTCGAGATCTCCCATGTCCACGTGGCCCTTGAAGGAGGCGCCGTCCACGATGATCACCCGCGGTGCGCTGAGATCACCGACCATGCGGCCCTCCTCGGTGATCTGGACGCTGTTGGAGGCGGTGATGTTGCCCACCACCACGCCGCTGATGATGGCGTCCATGACCTCGATGTCGGCGGCGACAATGCCGCTGGCCTCGATGATCAGGGTCCGAGAGAGGTTGATGGTCCCCTCGACCTTCCCGTAGATGGTCAGGTCTTCGTCGCCCTGCAGGCCACCCTTGATGACGGTGTTTTTGCCGACGACCGTTACGATGTCGTTCATGCCTGATACCCTTTCCGGTATGAAGGCTGCAGCAGACGCTGGGTCTGCTTACACGTCCATGTCCACGCTACCCTTGAACACCGCGCCGTCGGCGATGAGGATCCGGGGTGACCGGATATCGCCGACCATGCGGCCATCGGACTTGATCTCCACCTTGTCGGAGGCGGCGATGTTGCCGGTGACCTGCCCGCTGATGGTCACTGTCTGGGTCTCGATGTCGGCCTCCACCACCCCGGAGTTCTCCACGTAGAGGTTCTCCTTGAGGGTGACCTTGCCTTTGACGGTGCCTTGAATGGTGAGGTCCTCTTCGCCGAGGATCTCACCGTCGATGACGATTGAGCTGCCGATAATCGTATTCGCCATGGAACTGTCTCCTGATTCCTTGGTGTCAGTTTCTCAGTTGTCTCAGCGCGCCGTGAGCCCCTCGGGGAGATCGACGTCCATGTCGATGCTCCCGCGGAAGCGAGCGCCGTCTTCGATGATGACCCGGGGCGCCCGAACGTTGCCGACGAGCCGAGCGTTTTTGTTGATGGAGACGCTCTGGGCCGCGGTGATGTCCCCCTTCATCTCACCCTTCACAGTGAGATCCTCCACGTCGATGTCGGCCTCCACGACACCCGTCTCCTCGATGCTTAGGTGGTTCTTCAGGGTCACCGTGCCCTCGATCCTGCCCTCCACGAGCAGATCTTCACTACCGGTCAGATTGCCGCGAATGGTGATCGCGCCGCCGATAACGCAGGGTCCTTCGTTTGCCATGTTACCCGAGCTCCTTGTTCGTTCAATGTTGCCCGATGAGAGTGGTGTCGGCCCATCCCCATGAATGGCCGCGAAAAACGCTATCAGTCGACAAGGCCGATGTCAACGGGGCCCTATCCGCCGAACCAGCGCTTGAGCAGCCCCTTCTTCTTCTTCTTTTTCTTGCCGCCGCCATCGCCGCCGCCGTCGTCATCGTCGTCGCCACCCTCTGGCCCCGGCTGGTCATCAGATCCCTGGCCGGCGCTCACGGGCTCGGTCGGTGGCTGACCGTCCGGGGCCTGCATGTCCTCGAGGATGGCGTCCAGGTTGGCGTCCTCCTCCTCGGCCGCCGGCTCCTCGTAGTGCGTCATGGGCACTTCCTCGGCCAGGGGACCTTCGGCCTCTGCATCGGCCAGTGCGTCCGGCCCGAGCTCGGGTGCGCCCGGCAACGGCGCCTCGTCGTCCGACTCTCCGGAACCTACGTCCGGTCCCACCCCGGTGGGTTCCCCCAGCAGGCTGAGGGCCTCGTCGAGGTCGTCGAAGGCGTCCCGGGACGGAGGCGTCGATGGCTCAGGCGTCGATGGCTCAGGCGTCTCCGTAGGGGCTGGCGCCTCGAGGCCCACCAGATCGTCCGGAGGCTCCGGGTCGATCTCGTCGGGGAGCGGCTGTCCCTGGCCACGGTACAGCGGATCGTCGCCCACATCCGTGATGGCGTCCAGGGCGGCGTCGAGATCCGACGCGACATCGCTCTCGTCGCCTTCGAACAGCTGGTTTGGGGGCGACTGTTCCCGGTAGGAGGAATCCGTGGGCTCGGCCACCGCCGGGGGCTCTGCGCGCGGATCGCCCGACTCGGGAGAGGCTTCGACGGCATGGGGACCAGCAGGAACCGGCGTGGCCTCCCCGGCCGACGCTTCCTCAGGTGGCGACGCCGCGATCCCGGGAGGCAGGGGCGGCGGCTTGGCGCTGGCCGGCATGATGGGCTCGCCCCGGTACAGGCCGGGCCCGCGCTCGGGTTCGGCCCCGGGCTCAAACCCGGGCTCAGCCTCAGATTCAGCCTCGGATTCAGCCTCGGGCTCTGACCCGGGATCTTGCTCGGCCTCGGGCTCCATTCCGGGCTCAGCCTCGGCTTCGGGCTCAGGCTCTGGCTCTGGCTCAGCCTCAGGCTCTGGCTCAGCCTCGGCTTCGGGCTCGAGCTCAGGCTCTGGCTCGGATTCGGTCGAGGAGGGTACGAACCCCGCCTCATCGTCCACCCGATCCAGGTCCAGAAAACCGTCGTCGTCCGCTGGCTCGCCGCTGGTGGCAACGTCGCTGCCGAGTCCCCTCTTGAGAGGAACCGGCTCGTCCAACTCCCGCGGGGTGGCCAACAGCTCGTCGGCGCTGAGATCGTCCGCGGCCAAGGCTGCCGCATCCAGATCAGGCAGCCCGCCGCGGTCGACCTCCAATCCCTGATCTTCGCCAGCGCCATCGACCTGAGCGTCGGCCGACACCCTGTCCGCATCCGGGCTCCCGGACCCGGGCTCGGCCTCGATCCCTACCCCCGCCACCGGCTCAGCCTCTGGCGCAGCCTCGGCCTCGGTCTCAGGCGTAGCCTTGGCCTCCGGCTCAGCCTCGGCCTCCGGCTCAGCCTCGGCCTCGACCTCCGGCTCGGCCTCCGGCTCGGCCTCCGGCTCAGCCTCCGGCTCAGCCTCGGCCTCGACCTCCGGCTCGGCCTCCGGCTCAGCCTCCGGCTCAGCCTCCGGCTCGGCCTCCAAGTCGGGCGCGACCTCCGCATCCGGACCCTGGGCCGCTGCCGCGGGCTCAGCGTCGAGGGCAGCCTCTGACTCGGGCTCCTCGGCCGGACCGTCCAGGGCCCCATCCTCGGGCCCGGGGCGTGGCGTGGCGCCCCGGGGCTTGCGGCCCAGCAGCGCGGCCAGGCTCGCCGCGGCGTCGGACGACTGCTTCGATTTCGGAGCAGGCGTCCGGGAGTCGGTCAACAGACCATCGAGGTCCGAGCTGCTCAACTTCTGTTTCTTCAGCCTGATCCGAGCCAGGGTCGCACTGACCCTGGCATCATCGATGTCCTGCAGGCCGTCGATCACCTCTCGCTCAGCCGCGTCTGCCTCGGGCTCGGCCTCGAGCTCTGACTCAGCCGTGGGCTCAGCCTCAGCCATAGGCTCAGCCTCTGCCTCGGGAACGGCCTCTGCATCGGGAGCGGCCTCCGCCTCGGGAGCAGCCTCTGCCTCAGGCTCTGCCTCAGCCTCCGCCTCGGGAGCGGCCTCCGCCTCGGGGGCGGCCTCCGCCTCGGGTGCGGCCTCCGCCTCGGGAGCAACCTCTGCCTCGGGAGCGGCCTCCGCCTCGGGAGCAGCCTCTGCCTCAGGCTCTGCCTCAGCCTCCGCCTCGGGAGCGGCCTCCGCCTCGGGAGCGGCCTCCGCCTCGGGGGCGGCCTCCGCCTCGGGTGCGGCCTCCGCCTCGGGAGCCACCTCAGCCGCGGGTGCGGCCTCCGCCTCGGGTGCGGCCTCGGGTGCGGCCTCCGCCTCGGGTGCGGCCTCCGCCTCGGGAGCCACCTCAGCCGCGGGTGCGGCCTCCGCCTCGGGTGCGGCCTCGGGTGCGGCCTCGGGTGCGGGCTTCGCCTCGGCAGCCTTCGCCACGGCAGCCTTCGCCTCCCCCACGGCCTTGGCCTTGTCGGCCTTGAAGGCCACGATGCGATCGATCAACCCCTTGCTCGCGGCATCCAGCTTCGTGAACTTGATCCCCATGCCATGGGGCTTGCCCGGGTTGTCGGGGTCGTACTCCTTGATCCAGACAACCTTGCCCTCGCCCGTGATGAGCTTTGTGGAGTCGGTGAGCAGCATCTCGAATCGCAGCACCGTGCCCTTGGGTTGCGGCTGCCGGCTGATGATGAAGATCCCTCCCTTGGAAACGTTCGCGGCGTACTTCTCCACGAAGGCGTCCACATCTTTGTACTTCAGCCTGAAGCGCCTGATGCCCGTCACCCGACTGCTGCCTCGTTTATCGGTTGTGCTCAAAACAACACCCTTCCGATCTCAAACTCAATCGTGCGTGCCCTGCACGCGGCCGAGACAGTCAATAGTGGAAGGCCGCCAGCAGATAGCCACCAAAATAACCGTCCCTCGCCGAATCGGCGATGTATTCGTAGTCCGTGTGCTGCTCGCCCACCTGGGTAAAGCTCACGAAGAACCACGTCGTGAAGGCTCCAGCCACCAGATGGATCTTCCAGAAGAGGCGCACGTCAACCTCGATCCCCGCCTCCACGCCGCCGGCCTTGGCGGTGCCGTAGTGGTACGCATCGGCCATCTGCCCGAGCTGCACCACCGCCAGACCCGCGAACAGCAGGCCCAGCTTCACCCGCTCGGTAAAGAGGGGGATCCCGGCGATCACGCCGGCCCTGAAGGTGATGTAGCTCACGCCGGCCACGAGGTCCAGATCCTCGCCAAAGCTGTACTCCAGCGCGTCCACCCCGAGGTGGAACTTCAGGACCGTGCTGAGGGCGCTGTCCTTGATGTTCCAGCGGTACAAGAGCCGCCCCCCCACCCGTTGGATGGTGGTCTTGATCTGGATGGTCTCCCCCTCGCGCTGGGACACGACCCCAATGGCCCGACGGAAAAAGAACCCGAAGCCCACGTTGGAGAGGATCTTGTGATCGGTAATGAACGCGCCCGGGTACACCTCCAGGTCGATGGACAGGGGCACCACCGGCGCGTTGGTCTCGTACAGCAGCTGCCGCTCGGGCACACCTTCGAGGTTGGTGAACGAGAGTCGCCGGCCCCAGATCTCGATGCCCACTCCCGCCTCGACGCCTGTGACCCAAGGGGGGCGCTTGCCACGGGGCTTCTTCTTCGGAGGCTTCTCAGGCTCGGTCCGCCGGGGCGGCACCACCACCCGACGCTCGGCGTGCTCCACGCCCTCACATCGACGCACGCCCAAACGGAGCGTCTTCATCAGAGCCCGCTTGCTCCACTTGTTCAACCGGAAAAACGCGTAGCGAACCACGGTCGCCTTCGCGATCCTGCCCGTACCCCCGTCGCGCACCTGCATCGCGAGCCACCACCGCCGCCGCGATCGGTATACGTATCCGGTGACGATGGCATCCGCCTTGGCCTTGCGCGCGATGCGCCGCAGGTTCCGCCGCCTGGTCATTCTCTTTCTTCCGATGCCGAGGTCCTCGGCGGCGTCCATGAGCTCCCGCCTGCTGACCAGGTCCCACCGTCGGTCGATCTGCTGCTCGAGAAACCGCCGCACGCGCTTGGCCCCGGGGCCGCGGATGTTCAGCACACCCACGTTTCGGTCCGCGGCCCTGGCCGCGTCCCCGCCCACCGAGACGAGGATCGCCAGGCCAACCAGGACAGACAAGTATCGACCACTTCGAGGGCTACACATGTCCCTACCCCCTTGGCTTCCTGTCGAGATCGAGCTGATCGCTTCCCACGCTGAAGTACTCACCGGAATCCCAAACCTCTTCGGTGCTGCCGCCGGCCGACACACCCTGGAAGTGCAGCGCGAACTCATCGGCATTGGTGGCGCTCTGGACCGCCGCCTCGTAGGTGACCATCCCCTGCTGCACCAGCTCGGTCAGGCACTGGTCGAAGCTGACCATGCCGTAGGGGTGCTTGCCCTCGGCGATGGCGTCCCGGATCTCCCGGGTGCGATGGGGATCCACGATGAGCTCCCGCACCCGGGCCGTGTTGACGAGCACCTCCACGGCGGGCACGCGCCCCTTGCCGTCGGCCCGGGTGATGAGCCGCTGGGAGATGGCCCCCACCAGAACCGCTGCGAGCTGGATCCGCACCTGGTCCTGCTGGTGAGGTGGGAAGACGCTGACGATTCGGTTCACTGTCTCCACGGCGTCCACGGTGTGCAGGGTCGACAGGACCAGGTGGCCGGTCTCGGCCGCCGTGAGGGCCGTCTCGATGGTCTCCATGTCGCGCATCTCCCCCACGAGAATCACGTCGGGATCCTGCCGCAAAGCCGCCCGCAGGGCGCTGGCAAAGCCGAGGGTGTCCAGCCCGAGCTCCCGCTGGTTGATCACGCTCCGCCGATCCCGGAAGACGTACTCGATGGGGTCCTCCACCGTGACAATGTGGCCCGCTCGCATCCGGTTGATGTAGTCCACCATCACCGCCAGCGTGGTGGACTTGCCCGAGCCGGTGATGCCGGTGGCCAGCACCAGCCCCCGGGGCGCCTCCGCCATGGTGAGCACCGCCTTGGGCAGCCGCAGGGACTCGAAATCGGGCACCTCCGACGGGATGACCCGAAGCACCATGCCGACGTGACCCCGCTGCCGGAACACGTTGACGCGGTACCTCACGCCGTCGGTGGTGGAGTAGGCCAGGTCGGTCTCCATCCGGGTGGCGAACCGTTCGGCCTGCAGCGGGTTCATCATGGTCTGGGCAAAGGACTCCACCACCTCGGAGGTGAGGACGCTCACCTCCTTGACCCCGCGAAGCTCTCCCTTGACCCGAAAGATCGGCGGGAGCCCCACCTTCAGATGGACGTCGGAGGCGCCTAGCTGCCGCGCCGCGCCGAGCACCCGATCGAGAACCTGTGCCATCTGCGCACAGTACCATATTCCCCAACGGTCATCCATAGGACAAAAAGAAGGGATTAAGGAATCAATAACAAAGCGTTAGCCCCATCTCGCCGCGCCCTCACCGAACCGCGGTTTTCCCGGGTAGAGGGGTCGACCCGCCTTGACGGCCAAAAGGCCGACTGATAACGTTCGGCCTGCCATGATTTGCCCGCATTGCCATCGCAAGATCCCTTCGGAGGCAGTGTTCTGCGGCGCTTGCGGCAGACGCGTGGTGGGCTGGAAGGGCTCGCCGCACCACGCAAGCGCCTCGGGTGCCCGACCGCGCGCTTCGGCCGACCCCAGCGACGACACCCGCAAGGTGCGTCCGAACTCAGAGCTGATCCGCGCAGCCGGGGGAGATCCGAACGTCACCCGGAGGATGTCACCGGATTCGGACCTGCTGCGGGTTGTGCGTGGCGAATCCGAAGAGACCCACAAGGCCCGCCCGAGCTCCAGCCTCATCAGAGCCGCCGCCTCCACGGACGATTCCGCTCCGGCGAGGCCCCCCCCGCGCCTGCGCGCAGACCCGCAGGCGAGCGCCGGTGGATACGAGGTGGACACCGCCTTCCTCATGGAGCACGCCCTGCACCCGAGGCGACCTCGGCTGGCCATGCTGATGATCGCCGACGCCTGCCTGCTGGTCGTGGGGATCTACCTCATCGTCTCCTGGACGCTGCTGCCCCCGAGCCGCAATCAGGCGGATCTCGCACCCACTTCTTCACCAGGCAGCCGGGGCTATGTGGACTGGAACGACAACGGTCAGCCCGCCCGCATCGCCACGGGGCCCGTCCTGGCGACCTTTGACGACGACCGGTTGTCCGGCGGCGGAGACGCGAGGCCGCGGGCCCCCGATTCCCCTCGGCCCATGTCCGGCGGGACCCCTCCGCCCGATGCGAGCACCACGGCCAAGTCACTGCCCATGGCCAAGTCCATGGCTGGTGCGGAGACCATGGACCGGCCACCCTCCATGGTCCCGGCCAAGGCCGACCCCGCCGCCGTGGCCCGGGCGAGGCACCTGGCCAGAGTCGTCGCCGCCCGGGACGCATTTCTCAAGGACGTGCCCCGGCGGATCCGAGGCCAGCGCAAGGCGATTCACGACTGCTACCGGCAAACCCTTCGGTTGTTCAGCAACGTCAAGGGGTTCGTGGACATCGAGTTCATGGTCGGCGCTGGCGGCCGCGTCACCAGCGCCCGGGCGAGCCGCAACACGACCCGGTCGAAGACCCTGGGCAGCTGCATCTCCGGCGTTTTCCTGTCCACGGTGTTTCCAAAGCCCCCGGGTGGCCCGGTGACCCTTCGCTACCCGTTTCACTTCGCGCCTCGCAAAAAGTGATCGGCTGTTCGCGGCGAAAAAGCCCGAAAGTCGAGTCTTGTGGGGGACTGCCGATCTGGGGCAGAATGGGCGGGCCACTGGCACGGAGACGACATGCACCGGGACAATGAGTTCGTGGGAATCGAGATCCTCGTGGTAGACGGCGACCCGAGCGTGCGCAAGGGTCTGGCGGACCTGTTCACCGAGATGGGATTCATCCCCACCGTCACCGGAGACGTAGAGGACGGGGTGGACATGATCCGCCAGAAGTTCTTCGCAGTGGTGCTGTGCGACCTCGACACGCCCGCAACAGAGGGCGGCATCGTGGTGGTGGAGGCCTGCGTGGAGCACAGCCCCGCCACCACGCCCATCGTCCTGACCTCCCGCAAGGGCTGGGAGGCCGCCGTGACCGCCTTCCGGGCGGGGGCCGCCGAGATCCTCATCAAGGCGCCCGAGCAGATCGAGTATCTCAAAGAGCGGGTGGGCCGGGCCGCCAAGGAGTGGAATCGGCAGCGCAACCGCGACGAGCTGATCCTCCAGATGTCCGAGGTGCACGACGATTTCCTCAAGCGCATGCGAGAGATGTACAAGGTCGTGGTGGACATCCAGGACCGGCTCCAGGGTCGGGACATCATGGCCTCCTTCCAGCTGCCCGAGTGCCGCGTGCTCGTGGTGGACGAGTCCCCCGCCCTCTACGAGGAGCTCGCCAAGGCCTTCGAGAACCGCGACGATGGTTGGGTCTTCTCCCAGGTTCAGTCCGGCGGCGAGGCCCTGGACATCGGCGGCCGGGAGAAGTATCACGTGGCGCTGATCAAGGAGATGCTGCCCGACCTGCCGGGCTCCATGGTCATCTCCACCCTGCGCGCCCAGTCTCCAGAGACCATCTATCTGAACTACGGCACCCCTGGCGAGCCCGGCGCAAAGGTAGAGGTGAAGGAGGCCGAGCGCGCCATCCCCCTGGTGGAGGACTTCACCGAGACGGCGCAGCTGTCGGGCAAGCTCGACGAGATCCGCGACGCCTTCAAGTCCAAGGCGCAGGAGCGAAGGTATCTTCAGTCATTCCGCACCAACCAGTTCGACTTCTTGAAGAAGTTCGCCGAGATCAACAAGGCCGTCGAGAGGGCGAAAAAAGAGATGGAAGTGAGAGAACGCGGCTGATCGTCGACCGCTGATCGTCGACCGCTGATCGTCGACCGCTGATCGTCGACCGCTGATCGTCGACCGCTGATCGTCGACCGCTGGTCGTTACAGCAGAATTCCGCCGCCCGAGACACCGGCGTCCGGGGGGGCCAGGGGGGACGCTCGGCGGGGCGGCGCCACCGGTCCGGGTCTCATGGCGTCGGGGGGGCCGCTGCCCGGGACAGAGGGGTCTGGCCGGGGCGGCGCCCGGGACATGACGCCCGGGCTCCCCGCGGCACGTGGTGCCCCCACCCGCACGGGCGGCTGGGGATCTCCGGCGATGCGGCGACGGAGCTGATCCACCATGCGGTCCACAAGCCGGATCCAGGCTTTGGCCTCCTTGTCGTGCCGCTTGGACTGGCGCCGGGCCTTGATGAACAGACGACGCGCCTCGCCCAGGGTGGTCTCCAGCTCGCGCATCACCACCCGGGCCTGCGCGAAGTCCAGGCTGGCCCGCAGGGACTCGAGGTGTCGACGCTCCTTTTTGTAGTTGCGCGCCAGCCCGAACCCCTGGTTGATCATCTGCCTGGCCTTGGCGAGGTCATCGGACCGGGTCTTGTGGCTGAGACGCTCTGTCTCGACGAGCAGGAGCTTGAGCAGGGCGTGACGCACCTCCGCCTCGCTGTCAAGCTCCTGGGTCTGGCACTGGGCATCGCCCCCCAGGGCCACGGGGCGATACTGAGACCCCACCATGGCCTGGTGCCCAAAGGGCCATGGAAAGCCCCGACCCCGGTGGGCCTCGGCCCGCGACCCCTTGCAGACCAGGAAGTAGCGCTCGGTGTTGAACTCACCGTACAGAGCAGAGCTCACGATGAGCACCAGCACCAGCCCGCCGACCATGACCCACCAGGGCGGCCGGCGGAACCGCGGCGGCTCGGGCAGATCGGCGAGGTCGTCGTCCTCGAAATCGTCGCTGTCCAGGTCGTCTCCAGTCAGGCTGGCGACCCGGCGGCCGCCGTCGTCGTCACTTTCCTTGCGGCTTCGTCGCCGAAACCCGAACCGACTGCGACGCGGAGGCTCGGGCTCGGCGGCGTCGGGCTCCGACCTCTCGGTTCCGCCGACGGGCTCTTTCTTCGCGGAGCCGCCGGCGCGCTTCGGGGTCGAAGCCCGGCGGTGGCTCCGCTCGTCCTCCCGGGCGGCCCGGCGCTTGACCGGCGGCTCCTCATCAAAGGGATCGGACCGGTTGTCCAGTCCCGGGCCCTTGGAACGCTTGCCGGTCGGGCGCTCCTTGTCGCCGCCATCCCGGCCGCGGGGCTTGTCTTCACCTGAAGCCATGCCAGTGGTCCGTAGCAGAAGTTTTGAGTGTTTGCCGCTGGCCCTCGTGGCGCCTGGCGTTGTTGCTCCTCGGTCGCATACTCCCGGTATCCTCCTTCGTCGCGCCTAGCCAAGCGCCACGATGACTCGGTGTCAACTCACCAGAATTCCTGTGACGGACCACTCGATCTTAGTCCGGCTGTCCGTTGCGATCAAATTGTCGCGCAGACCCAGAGATTCCCGCGGCTGGCCACCGGCCCCCAACCAGAAAATTTGTCAGGCGACCCGACGGGGGCTATATTGGTTGAATGGTTGAAGAAATCTGCGACAGGTGACGCTATGAAGCTCATGAGACTCGCCGCGCTGTCCATGGTAGGGCTGATGTTGTTCTGGTCTGAGGCCCTCGCCGCCCCTGCCGGAGGCTACCGGGGCGTCACCCCGGGGCTGCCTGGTATGCCCCGAATCCACCTGCCCAAAAACGCCCAGAGTCGGTGCTACCTGACCTGGACGGGGTTTCAGCTCCTGCCCACCGGCTCCCGCGTGTTTCTGCAGTTCAACAAAAAGCCCACGGTGAAAAAGACGGTCAAGGGGGCCGGGCTGACCATCGAGCTCCCCGGGTGTGGCGTGGCCAGCTGGAACAACACCCGGCCCCTGTACACCCGGTACTTCCCGACTCCGGTGCGGTATGCACGGGTGCGCAAGCGCGGCAAGGCCACCCGGATGACCGTGCTGTTAAAAAAGCCAGTGACCGCGCGCACCCGGGTGACGAAGCTGCAGGGCTGGTACTATCTGTTCATCACCTTCCGGCACACCCGGTCGGCGTGGGCTCCCCGGATCCGCCGTCGCAGCCGTCGCAGCCGGCGCACCACACGCCCCAAACGCAAGGGCACGAAGCGTCTCGGCCCCAGGCCCTGACCACGCGTGTCGCGCGGCCGTTTTTCGGAAGCCTGCCGGTGATGATATACTATGACTTCGATCTGGCGTCCCAGAAGGAGAGGCAGCCCATGCGGAGACTGACCCAATTTGCGATGGCGACCCTGTTGGCCGGGATGGTCACGGCCTGTCCAGGCAACGGCTACAAGGATCCGCCCACGGGCAACGACGCCGACCTCGACGCCGACATCGTGGACGTCCTGGTCATCCCGGACGTGCCGGATCTGCCGGACCGGATCATCAACCCCGAGGGCCCGAACATCGTCATCGATTCTCCCCAGCCCCTGGACGTGCTTTCGGGCAGCCAGACCGAGGTGGTGGCCACGATCACCGACGAGAACGGGGTGGATGTCTCCTCTGTGAGCGTGGTGATTCCCGGCGGGTCCAGCTTCTCCATGACCCGCTCGGGCACCGTGGACAACCAGTACCTGGCCAACATCGATCTGTCGGAGATCCCCACCGCCGATAGCGTATTCCTCTTCGTGGAGGCGTCGGACATCCTGGACAACTGGAACTCCGCCGAGGTGGAGGTCGTTCGCGACACGGGCCCCACCGTGACCTTCTTCTCCCCCGAGGACGGGGAGCGGTACGCCGGATCGGTGAACCTCAGCTTTCAGGTCAACGACATCAACGGCGTGCTCGAGTCCTCCGTCCGAGCCAAGGTGGGCTCGGTGTACCTGGACATCATCAAGCTGTTCGAGGATCAAAACCACGGCGCCACGCCCCAGTGGATCCTCTTCGGCGGGGAGATCCTCTTCGACGACATCATCTTCGATCCGCCGCTGCAGTCCACCCAGCAGATAACCGTCACCGCGGAGAACATCACCAACAACGTCTCCTCCGAGACCATGGTAACCTTCGTGGTGGACGACGAGGGGCCGGTGATCACCGTGCTGACCCCTCAGCCGGGCGAGATCATCGGTGGCATCATCACCATCGAGGCCGAGGTCGTCGACGAGGCCGGCGTGCAGGACACCTCCGTGGTGGCGGTCCTGGGCAACAGCAGCCTCCAGTACACCGTGCATCTGCAACCCATCAGCGGAACCTTCTCGGCCTCCTTCGACACCACGCAGTTCCCCAACAACTATGTCTTTCCACCCGTCTCCGTGCGCGCGGCGGACGCGCTGAACAACCCCAGCGAGGTGGGCTTCGTGGTGGCGCTGGACAACACCCCGCCCATCGTGTCGTTGGACCCACCCGAGAACCTGCGCGTAGCGCTGGAGTTCGAGGACTTCGTGACGTGCAGCCGCGCCTTCGACCCGGTGGGCGACGCCAACCCCGACGACGGCACCACGGTTCCCCAGGTCCACTTCATGCGGGCCCGCGTCGAGGACCAGGGCAACCAGGCGGTCGGGCTCCTGCAGGTGCCCCTGTCGCTGGTGAACTACGCGACCCCTCGGGTGTACTGGCTTTCGGACACCACCAACGCCTTGGTCGTGGACACCGACGGTGACGGCTACTGCGACGAGATCAACCCCGAGCTCCTCCCGACCACCAACCCCCAGGGCGCCAACGAGATCCTCGCGCTGTACCTGGACCCCATCGCGCCCGTCGGATACCATGACTACCGACCCGACATCCACCCCTTGCCGATGGAATGCGACGATCTGGGAATCGTCTTCCCAGCGGGGGAGCTCTGCGTGGCCACCCGGCCGGAGGCTCTGACCGTCGCGCTCTTTTACACGGTGGACGACACCGAGCCGGCCATCTGGTCACTGCCGCAGGTAGTTGCCGGCGACCCGCTGTTTTGCACCGGCCATCAGTTCGACAACCTCGCGAGCAACATCCCCGAGGGGTGGGTCTGCGTGGCGGGAAGCGCCCAGGACAACGCCGGCAACACCGGCGTGTCCAAGCCCCTCCGCCTCTGCGTGGACTACACCCTGGACGGCAACCCCACGACCTGCGCGAACCCCGGCGACATGCCGGACTGCACCGGCACCATCGACCCGCAGACGCAGCTCGTCGATCCCACCGTGCCCTGCACCTTCGACCCCAACCGGCAGGAGTTCCCCGACGCCGAGATCCGAACCCTCCCGTAGCCGCAAGGGATCAGATGGGATAGAACGACGAGGCTGCGGTCGAGCGACGGGCCGGGCCGGAGGGGCCCGAGGGGCCCGAGGGGGCTCCGGGGGTGGACTTGAGGGGCGGCAGGTTGATGGGGATGAACAGCAGACGGATGAACCGGTTCCGTCCGATCCGCTCGTAGGCGAACAGTCCCCCGAGGAAGCTGAACTTGAAGTCGCCCGGGCGCTTCCGGGCCACCTCGAACAGCGGCAGGAAGAGGAACTGGTAGGTCTTGTCGGCGCGGTTGTAGCTCAGCCAGGTGTTCAGGATGAGCATCTTGACCTTCTCCCCCTTCTCGAAGCGCCAGACGAGCGGGAAGAAGACCGTGGCGCGCTTGCCCGGCCGCTTGAAGTCCCAGTACAGGGGGAAGCCCACGGTGGTGGACCGCTCCGGTCGGCCGAAGTGCCACACCAGCGGGAACAAGACGACGTCGGTCTCTTTGGGGTTGGTGCGGATGTACAGCGACGGCGGGAAGATCCAGGTGGTCTCCCTTGTGTGATGGACCCGCCGACGGAAAAACAGGGGAATCACCGCGGTGGTGCGGGCCTCGTCGTGATCCAGCTGATCGTAGACGAAGGGCAGGATGAACAACGTCCGTGAGGTCACCGTCCGGCTCAGCCACACCAAGGGGAAGAACACGTCGAAGCGGCTCTCCCGGCTCCTTTGGCCATAGTACAGGGGCAGCAGCAACGTGGTGGAGCTTTTCGTCTCGGGGTAGGCGAACCGCCAGAACAGGGGGAACACCACCTGGGCCTTCCGCTTGGGGGAGGACTCCCAGTAGACCGGCCCGGCGAAGCCGTAGCTCTTGTTCAGCGCCCGATCGCCGCCGAAGCCGAACAGCGGCGTCCAGAAGTCATACCGCTCGGCCTTGCGCGCGTAATGGAACAGAGGCGCCAGGGTGACCTGAATGCGCCGGGGGCCCCGCTGCACCCACAGAATCGGCGCCAGTCCACCGCCGGTGACGTCGCCCCTGCGGTGCCAGAACACCGGGCCCACAAAGGTGGTGCTGGCCCGCTTCCTCGCGTCGGAGAAGTGCCACACAAGCGGGAAGCCCACCAGGTAGCGCTTCGGCTCCTTCTTCGGCCCAGACCGCCCCCAGAAGATCAGGGGCAGGATCCCGGCGTCCTGTCGATGGGCCCGCCGAGAGTCGTAGTAGGGCCCGGCGATGGTCAGCCCGGTCCCTGTTTTGTGATTCCGGTAGTGCCAGAAGATCGGGAAGAGGTGCGCGTAGGTGCTCTTTTTGTCCCAGCCCACGTGCAAGAGGGGCGCCAGGCCAAAACGGCGGGTCCCCGATGGCGTGCGGTTCCAATAGACCGGCCCCGCCACCACGGTACGCGCCCGGCCCTTGCGCAGGTGCCAGAAGATCGGGAAGACCACATCGGCGTTCCACCCCTTCTTCTGTCGCAGGTGCCAGTACAGCGGCGCGACGACCAGGGAGTGGAACCCGGGCCGACGGAAGTTCCAGACCAGCGGGAACAGCACGAGCGACGAGCCCTTGGGGCTCCGGTGATAGACGTTCAGCGGGAAGATGAAGCGGGTGGCGGTCTTCGTGGCCCGGTTCTCGTGGGAGACGAAGAACGGAACCACTCCGAAGCTGCGGGTGGTGGGTGAACGATACGAGAAAGTGGGGCCCCAGATGTGCGTCTCGGAGCGCCGGGCGCGATCCCTCACGAACCCCCCGATGGGTGTGATCAGCGCCTGGTGACGCGGTGTGTTCAGGTGGTACAAAAGCGGGAACACCAGCAGCGAGGACAGCACGTGTCCCGAGGGCAGGTAGTGCCTCTGGAACCAGTAGATGGGGAAGAGGCCGTGGCCCCAGCTCTCGCGGTTCTTCCACCAGAAGGCAGGACCCACCACGCCGAACTCCCGCCGCTTCACCCGGTTTTTGTACCACCACACCAGCGGGAAGATGACCTGGTGGCTAGACGTGGCGGAGCGGCCGCCGAACAGCAACGGCACGATGCCGAAGGACCAGCTGCGCGGTCCGGTGGTGACGTAGATGTTGCCCAACAAAGTGAAGGTGCTCTTCTTCCGCTTGTTCCGCAGGTGCCAGAAAAGCGGGAAGACCACCCCGTAGGACGACTCGCGGTGACTGCCGAAGAACGCCACCGGGAAGAGCCCCGAAGCCCAGCCCGTCTTGCGTTGGCGCAGATACCAGGGACCCAGGACGGTGACGCGCTCACCGTCGGGGGTGCGGTGACGGTAGAAAAGCGGAAAGAGCATCGTGGCATAGGACTTCGTCCGCTTGTCGCCGAAGTAGAAGAACAGCGGGAAGATGCCCAGGTTCCGCTGGCGGTGGTCCCGGAAGTAGGCCACCGGCGGCACCACGTACAGCGACGACCTGCGGAGTCGGTTGTGGTAGCGCAGATACAGCGGGAAGATCAGGTCCACCTCCCGCTGGCGATCCCGCGAAAAGAAGATCGGAGGCGCGGTCCAGAAGAAGTACCACCACCCCTCCTTGCGATCCCGGGAGTAGGTGGCGAGCAGGGAGACGAAGCGGTGGCGGTGGCGCCCCAGGCGACTGTAGTAAAACAGCGGGAAGAGCACCGAGCGGTGGCGTTGGGCCTTCTTGTCCGTGACGCCGTAGTACAGGGGTAAAAAGAGCCAGTGCCGCTTGGTGCGCTTGCGCCAGTAGAAGTTCAGGGGCAGGGCCCAGACGAAGCTCTTCTCAGGGGTGCGCACCCCCCCGGTGAACGGCAGGACGGCCCAGGCCACCTTGCCCGGGCGCTTGTAGTACACAAAGGGCAGAGGCAAGAGCGACACCGCCAGCTTGCGCTTTTCGAACCGGCTGTAGTGAAACAGCGGCAGGAGGGTGAAGCCGCCGCCGCGCTTTCCGTAGCTGGTGGCGAAGAGCACCGGCCAGATGTTGAACTCGACCTGCCGGGGCTTCTCCTGACGGAAGTAGTGAAACATCAGGAAGAAGTGGTGCTGCTTTTGCTTGATCTTGTTGTGCCAGCTCCAGTACAGCGGCGCCACCACGCGCGTCTCGCCCTTCTTGCTCCAGAAGTTCCAATACAAGGGCGCCACGACCCGGAACCCCTTGTGGCCCTTCCGGTGGTGGTACAGAAACAGCGCCGAGGTCATGCGCCGGTCCCCGGACCGGTAGTACAGCCACGCGATGTTTATCGGGCGGCGCTTGACCACCCTGCAGACCTTGTGCGTCCGGTGACAAATGGACTCGGCCGGACAGGCGAGGTCCGATTCGCACCGCATCACCTGGCACTTGCTCTCCACGCACACGCCCCACTTGCCACAGTGACGGTGGGACGAGCAGGCCTTGCCGAGCTTGACCGTGTTGACGAAAACCGGACGGGGTCTCGTCCGGGGCTTCGCCGCTGGTTGCGCCCGAGGCTTTGGTCGAGCCCGCGGGCCCGGACGACGGGGCGCCACAGCCGCCACCGGCCCACCCAGGGGGCTCCCTCGCAGGGCCCCGCCCAGGGGTGAGAAAGCCGGCAGGGCAGCCAGCCCGGTGGACAGGGGGGGGCGAGCCGACCGCGCGGGCGCGGACCCCGAACCGGGCCTGCCCAGCACCGCCGTGGGCTCCGCGCTGGCCACGGGCGCTCCCCCGGCGAGCCACGCGACAGCCCCAACCGCCCAGAGCGCCAGAACAGCCGCTCGGCACGCGCGACCACCAGGCCGCCGTCGGCGCGTCGAACCTATTGTGGGGCGAGCCCTGAGCAACGACTTGGCTTCCTCTACGATTCCGGTTGGGGGTCCTGGGATAGGAGAGCGCGACCGCGGGCCCTCAAGGCTTCCCCTGGGGCCGCTGGAACTGGGGCGGGACCAGCTTCCACTCGCCGTTCTCACGGACGAACAGCAACTCGCCCGCCTGGGATCGCGCCTGGCCGGGCAGCCGGGCAGAGACCTTCAGGAAGGCCAGGTTCTTGCCCTTCTTCCGGGTGCCCTTGATCACGTACCGGGTCTTTTTGTGCCCCTCGACCATCTTTTTGAACTCGGCGCGGGTCATGCCCCCGATGAGATTGGTCATCATCATCTGGTACATCATCGCGTAACAGTCGATGTGCTGCGTGAGCTTGCCCTTGACCAGGGTCTGCTTCCACCGGTTGAAGGTCTTGGTGGGCGTGGAGAAGGCCTTGCGCGCCTTGGGCAGCTTGAAGCGGATGGACTTGATCTTGGCCGACGGCAGCTTCACCCGCGCGCCCCTGGCGGTCTCGATGGTGACCTCGCCATCGAAAAAGTGCACGAGCTTGCCGTAGACGCGCGTGTTGTCCAGCAGGGTCACCACCTCCGCCCGGGCCGGCTGCGGCCAGAGCAGCCCCAGGAACACCAGCCCGGACAGCGCCAATATCGGGATACCGCGGAGATAGGAAATAAGCATGGGGTTGAACCGGAACTCCGTTTGATAATTGGAGGTTTCGCATACCCTGGTTCACTGGGCCAGTCAAGCACATTCGGCCTTGCAGGGGTCGACACCAGCCTAGTAGACTCAGCCACTGGGTCGGGTGGTTGCCCGGGTCCTGGGCAATGACCGGGTGGTACCCCTGGGCGGCACCCCTGGGCAGCACCTCCGGCTTCAACCTGGAGACGCCAATGGACGGCTACACCTACATGATCGAACGAAACAAGCTCATGATCCAGCGTGCCCGGGAATCCGAGCCTTCGGATCCAACCGCGTCCCGGACCGCGGACGCCAACGCCCTCTTGCGGAAACGCCTCATGGACCTGTACTCGAAGCTGGAGGGATGCGGTCGGAAAGCGGGGCGGGATTCAGAGTAGCACCAGGGCCAGCACCAGCCCCAGACCGACGCCGGCGAGGATCACCCCGCTGAAGCCCATCACCGTCCGCCAAGGGGAGGCAGCCCGCGGGGGAGGGACCATGGCCGCCAGGTAGTACACCGTCGGACCTGTCATGTGTTCCTCCTGCTCCGCCTGTAACGAAGTGAGATCAAACAGCAATGGGGACCCAAATGTCCGCTCGCGTGTCCGGGCCTGGGAAGCGGGGTTGCCACCTGGGGTGCCACAATGCTCAGGGGCAGCGGTGCCGAGAAGATCTCTGTGTGTCATGTAGCCTTGGACAGCGGACCCGGGAGAAACCTTGGCGTCGGGAGGCTCGAACTCAATGGGGAGGGACTGTGACCGAGATGGTCCGGGCGGCCGCGACGCGCACCGTGGCCCGGTGCTCAGAGCCATCGGACCGTTTGATTACAAATACTTGTGTGCTCCCAGCCGGGAGCCTCGCCACGACAATCCGCCGCACATTCCGCGCGAGGGACCGTCCGTCGAGAAACACGTCCACCGGCACGGGGCTGCTCAGCTCGACGCTGCCCATGTCCACCTCTTGGACAGCGGCCCCTGCGGCAGTGGGCGGCTTGGGGCGGGGGCCGACCATGAGCAGCACCGCAAGCACCACCACGGCCACGCCGAGGGCGGCCACTGCAGCCCAGAGCGCACGCTGTCTGGGACGGAGCTTGGCGGGCACTGCCGTGACAGCCGTCTCGAAGCCGTCCAACGCGGGTGACTTGCTGCCATGGGCCGGCCGAAGCAGCAGCTCCTCGGACAGCACCTGGGTTCCGGCGTACCTATCGACCGGCTCGGGGATCGCCGCGGGGGCCGGCTCAGGGAACGCAGCGGGAAGCGCCTCGGGGGCCGGCTCAGAGGCCGACCCCGAGACCGGCTCGGGGGCCGACCCCGAGACCGGCTCAGGGACCACCTCAAGGGCCGGCTCAGGGGCCGCCTCCCGGGGCGCGTCCGGTGTGGGCAGGGACGGCACCCCATGGCCGGCCGGCTCCGAAAAAGTCCGCACCGACCTCGCAGGGATGACGGCCATGTCCTTTTCCGTGGGCGCACCGGGCTCGTCCGGGATCCCGGGCTCGGGCTCGAGCCCTGGATCGGCCTTCGACCCGGCACCCGAACCCACCGGATCTCCCGGCAACGCCTCGGCCGGCACGACCATGCCCTCAACGGACATCGGTTTGGTGATCCGGTCCTTGGCCACCGAGTGGATGACCGGCTTGGGCGACGCCCCCGACGGGAGGTCATCCCCTCCGCCGAAGAAGGCCTCGGCCTCCTGCAGGAGCACGTGCTCCGGTCGCTCGATGGCCGCGTCGCTGGGCACCAGCTTCGCTGTCACTGCGTCCAGCTCGGCCATGAGCTCGTACATGGTCTGCGGACGCTCGGCGATCGCCTTGGCCATGCACCGCAGGACCAGCGCCTCGATCTCCACGGGCACGGGTCGGTGGCTGCTCGGCGCCTCGGGCTCCTGGGTGAGGTGCATGTACAGCACGTCCACGGACTCGGCGGCGTAGAAGGGCACCCGGCCGGTGAGCATCTCGTACATCATGACCCCGAGGGCGTAGATGTCTGCCCGGCGGTCAATGGCCTTTCCGCGACACTGCTCGGGGGACATGTAGTACGGCGTGCCCACCGTGACCCCGGCCCGGGTGCGGGGCTTGCGATCGGAGAACTCCGCCTCGATGAGCTTGGCCAGGCCGAAGTCGAGGATTTTCGTGCGCGGGGGCCAGGGGTGGTGGCTCTTCTCGCCCGGCTTGACGCCCAGGAACACATTCTCCGGCTTCATGTCCCGGTGGACGACGCCCTTGTCATGGGCCGCTGCCAGGGACTCGGCGAGCTGGAACGCCAAGGGGACCACGTCCAGGGGTGGGATGGGGCCGTGCTGATTGAGATAGGCCAGCAGCTGCTGCCCCTCCAGGTACTCCATGGTGATGTAGTGCCGCCCGTCCACGAAGCGCCCGAAGCCGAAGACGTCCACGATGCCCGGGTGGCCGATGGCGTTGACCGCGCGCGCCTCCTGGATGAAACGCGCCACGGCCTCCTCCTGGCGGGCCACATGCGGGTGCAACACCTTGATGGCCACCCTCTTGCCGATGACCGGGTGCACCGCGGAGTACACCGTGCCCATGCCGCCCTCGTCGAGGCGCCTCTGCACGGAGTAGTCCCCGATGAGGGTGCCCTCCTTGATCTCCACGGGCTCGTCGGACGAGGCCACCTGGTGGGCCCGGGCGGCCAGCGCGTTCGGGCTCAGGCGCCGAGGGGGACGCTTGGCCGCGACGCCCTCGACTGGCAGCGGCGAGGGCCGCGCGCCGTCCGCTTCCGTTGGCTCCGACATGCCTTCCCCTCGGGTGGCCCCCCCGCGTCACCCCTCGTCCAAGGTGTGCCCGGTAGCGACCAAAAAGCCGCACAATGATAGTATTTCCGGGTAGCGTTGACAACCTATAGGGGGCAGTTTATGGTCAAATCCCCCGAAAGGGACCCGACGAATATGCAGACCATTTCCAAACCCAAAAAACGCCCCGGCGCCGGATCTCTGTGGGTGGACCCACGCCTGATCATCGCCGGCTGGATCGCCGTCGCCGCCGCCAGCGCCCCGGTCGGGTGCAGCGCCCAGGCCAAGCTCACCGGCACCAAGGTGTCGTACAGCGTCACGGCCCGGCAGAACTACAAGAAGGGCAAAAAGGCACTCAAGTCCAAAAACTTCGAAGACGCCATCAAGTACTTCAAGTTCGTCAAGGCACGGTACCCCTTTTCCAAGTACGCCACCTTGGCCGAGCTGCGCCTGGCCGACGTGCTGCGCGACTCCGAGAAGTTCGTCGCGGCCATCGACGCCTACAAGACATTCATCAAGGAGCACCCCACCCACCCCATGGTGGAGTCTGGCTACGCCGCCTTCCACATCGGCATGTCCTACTGGAGGCTCACACCGGGAGACTTCTTCATCATGCCGCCCTCCGAGGAGAAGGATCAGACTTCCACCGAGGCGGCCATGCTCGCTTTCAAGCGCTTCCTCAAGCGCTTCCCTGACTCGCCCCACAAGAAAAAGGCGAAGGAGTACTACAAAAAGGCGCTGCGGCGCCTGGCTGCCCACGAGATGTACGTGGCCCGTTTCTACCTGAGCCGGGGCAAGCCCAAGGGCGCCATATTCCGCCTCGAGTACCTCATCCGGAAGTACCCGGACGCAGGCGTTGAGCCCCAGGTGATGTTCCTGCTGGGCATGACCTACCTGCGTCTGAAAAAGCGCAAGCGGGCCCTGACGGTCTTCAAGTCGATCATCAGTAAGTACCCCGGAAACTACAACGCGAAGAAAGCCCAGCGCTACGTGGCGTTCATCTCAAAGGAGTTCGGGCTGAAATAGGGGTTGCGCAATGGACGAGAGAATCAGACGGATGCTCGCCGTGGGCAAGGAGCACTACGAGAGCGGGGATTTTTCCCAGGCCGAGGAGGTGCTCGCCCAGATCGTCGAAGAGAACCGGGGCTTCGCCGACATCCATAACATGCTGGGTGTCATCTACCACGCCCAGGGCAAGTTCTCCCAGGCCCAGGAGTGCTTCGAGGAAGCGCTGTCCATCAACCCGCACTACACCGAGGCGGCGCTGAACCTCAGCGTGACCTACAACGACCTGGGCAAGTACGCCGAGGCGCGGAAGATCTACGCAGACGCCATGTCCCGGTCCAAGTCCCAGCCTCGATCCCTGGACCCCTTCGCCAAGGGCAAGATCGCCAACATGCACGCCAACCTCGGCTCAGCCTACCACGGCATCGGCTTTTTCGACGAGGCCGTGCGGGAGTACAGAAACGCCCTGGACCTCTGCCCCACCTTCGTGGACATCCGCACCAAGCTCGGCAACGTCCTCCGTGACAAGGGCTCCTACGACGAGGCCATCGACGAGTTCAAGAAGGTCAAGGAGAACAACCCCCACTACAGCCAGGCCCGGGTGCACCTCGGCATCACCTACTACTCCGTAAAGCGCTGGGAGGAAGCGATGAAGGAGTGGGAGGAGGTGCTGGAGATGGAGCCGGACAACAAGAGCTGCAACCTCTACATGCAGCTCGTCCGCCAGGAGCTAGAACGCGAAGACTCCTAGCCTAGTTCCACGCCCCGGAAGTTCGTTCCGGGTTTTTAGCGGTCGCCGGGCGGCGAGGGCAAGGCGCGACGAAGGCGCATACCGGGAGTATTCAACTGAGGAGCAACGCAGCCATCGACGTTCGGAGT
>Ga0272441_10004773_pt1 | contig 24116 bp, 20 predicted proteins | sample SSMProp6N_FD_193582 | JGI IMG/M metagenome (GOLD analysis project Ga0272441, IMG submission 193582) | Marine sediment archaeal communities from Little Sippewissett salt marsh, Falmouth, MA, United States - SSM-Prop-6N | ecosystem: Environmental > Aquatic > Marine > Wetlands > Sediment ...
GACTAACCCTTCCTCTTAACCTTCCAGCACCGGGCAGGTGTCAGACCCTATACGTCGGCTTGCGCCTTCAGCAGAGTCCTGTGTTTTTAGTAAACAGTCGCCTGGGCCTGGTATCTGCGACCGCCAGCGGCTCCACATGCATGTCGCTTCACCGCGGCGGCGCCCCTTCTCCCGAAGTTACGGGGCCAACTTGCAGAGTTCCTTAGCGAGGGTTCTCTCGTCCACCTTAGCCTGCTCAGCCAGCCCACCTGCGTCGGTTTGGGGTACGGGCGCCCCGACTCCTCCCTAGAGGCTTTTCTTGGCAGTCCGGCGTCAATGCCTTCGCGCCCTAAGACGCTCCCACTCGGGTCTCGAGGTCTTGAACACCCGGATTTTCCTGAGCGTTCCCCCTACTCCCTTGGACCGGGTATTCCAGCACCCGGCGCACCTAGCCCACTGCGTCACCCCTTCGGTAATATCGTCGTCAGGGCGGGGCAGGAATGTCTACCTGCTGTCCATCGACTACGCCAATTCGGCCTCGCCTTAGGTCCCGCCTAACCCTGGGCGGATTAACCTTCCCCAGGAACCCTTGGGCTTCCAGTGAACGCGTTTCTCACGCGTTTCTCGTTACTCATACCGGCATTCTCGCTTCCATGCAGTCCAGCTCGCCTTACGACTCGCCTTCGTCCCGCATGCAACGCTCCCCTACCACATACAATGCATATGCACCATATATCCGAAGCTTCGGCGCCGCGCTTAGCCCCCTACATTTTCGGCGCAGGAGCGCTCGACCAGTGAGCTGTTACGCACTCTTTCAAGGGTGGCTGCTTCTAAGCCAACCTCCTGGCTGTCTGGGCGCCCCCACATCCTTGTCACACTTAGCGCAGGCTTTGGGACCTTAGCTGTCGGTCTGGGCTGTTTCCCTCTCGACTACGAACCTTCTCACCCGCAGTCTCACTCCCGTGCATCCAGTACCGGTATTCGGAGTTTGGTTGAAATCGGTAGGACCCCAGTCCCCCTCATCCATCCAGTGCTCTACCCCCGGCACTTTCTTTACACGAGGCTGCACCTCAATGCATTTCGGGGAGAACCAGCTATCACCGTACTCGATTAGCTTTTCACTCCTATCCACAGGTCATCCAAGGCTTTTTCAACAGCCACTGGTTCGGTCCTCCATCCGGTTTCACCCGGACTTCAACCTGCCCATGGATAGATCGTACGGCTTCGGGTCTACGACATGCGACTGAACGCCCTGTTCAGACTCGGTTTCCCTGCGGCTCCGGACCTTGAAGCCCTTAACCTCGCCACATATCGTAACTCGCCGGCTCATTTTTCAATAGGCACACCGTCATCCGACACTCAGTACAATGCGCTAGCCGTTATTGCTTTGTCGCCTGCGGCCTGTGTGTGGATACTTCCAACACGCCGCTTCAGCTGACGCAAAATACTGAGTGCCGGACTCCGATCGCTTGTAAGCACACGGTTTCAGGTCTTTTTCACTCCCCGCCAGGGGTGCTTTTCACCTTTCCCTCTCGGTACTGCTTCACTATCGGTCGCCAATGGTATTTAGCCTTGGATGGTGGTCCACCCTGCTTCAACCGGAATTCCACGTGCTCCGGCCTACTCGGGATCACATCTGTGGAGCGACTGCCGTTTCGCCTACGGGGCTTTCACCCTCTCCGGCGCGCTTTCCCAACACGCTTCGGCTACAGTAGTCGTTTGTAACTCCACGACGATCCTGCGGGATCGCCTCAATGTCTCCCACAACCCCGAAAACGCAACGGCCGCAGCCTTGACACGCTTTTGGTTTGGGCTTTTCCCCTTTCGCTCACCACTACTTGGGGAATCTCTGTCGATTTCCTTTCCTCCGGCTACTGAGATGTTTCACTTCACCGGGTGCCTCCCGCTTATACGGGTGACTGGGCTTCTCCCAGCCGGGTTGCCCCATTCGGGTATCTCCGGATCGCAGGCCGCTTGCGCCTCCCCGAAGCTTTTCGCAGCTTACCGCGCCCTTCATCGGCCATTGGCGCCTAGGCATCCACCGTGTGCCCTTATCACCTTAACCTCTTTAAACTCTTCCGTCCCGTATTCCGTTGTCATGGTGCAGTCATGCCGCCCAGGTTCAGGCGGCATGCAGTTGCTCTATATACAGACAGATGAGGTAGCGAACCATCCGAAACCTCTCGGCTTCGGCTTTGTTACTCCATAGAAAGGAGGTGATCCAGCCGCACCTTCCGGTACGGCTACCTTGTTACGACTTCACCCCCCTTACCAGGCGCACCTTCGACGGCTCCCTCCTGAAAGGTTAGGCCACCGGCTTCGGGTGCCCCCAACTCGGGTGGTGTGACGGGCGGTGTGTACAAGGCCCGGGAACGTATTCACCGCGGCTTGGCTGATCCGCGATTACTAGCGATTCCAACTTCATGCAGTCGAGTTGCAGACTGCAATCCGAACTGGGACCGGCTTTGCAGGGATCCGCTCCAGGTCGCCCCTTCGCTTCCCGCTGTGCCGGCCATTGTAGCACGTGTGTCGCCCTGGACATAAGGGCCATGATGACTTGACGTCGTCCCCACCTTCCTCCGGCTTGTCGCCGGCAGTCCTTCCAGAGTGCCCGGCCTTACCGCTGGCAACTGGATGCAGGGGTTGCGCTCGTTGCGGGACTTAACCCAACATCTCACGACACGAGCTGACGACAGCCATGCAGCACCTGTGCAGGCTCACATCCCGAAGGATGCGTCCCTCCCCTTTCAGGTCAGTACCACCTGCATGTCAAACCCAGGTAAGGTTCTTCGGTTTGCATCGAATTAAACCACGTGCTCCACCGCTTGTGCGGGCCCCCGTCAATTCCTTTGAGTTTCAATCTTGCGACCGTACTCCCCAGGCGGAATGCTTAACGCGTTAACTGCGGCACGGATACCCAACGATACCCACACCTAGCATTCATCGTTTACAGCCGGGACTACCGGGGTATCTAATCCCGTTCGCTCCCCCGGCTTTCGCACATGAGCGTCAGTAACTGGCCAGGAAGCCGCCTTCGCCACTGGTGTTCCTCCCGATATCTACGCATTTCACCGCTACACCGGGAATTCCGCTTCCCTCTCCAGTACTCCAGCCATACAGTATCCGCCGCAACTCACCGGTTGAGCCGATGCATTTCACAGCAGACTTACATGGCCGCCTGCGTGCCCTTTACGCCCAGTAATTCCGGACAACGCTCGCCCCCTACGTGTTACCGCGGCTGCTGGCACGTAGTTTGCCGGGGCTTCCTCGTACGGTACCGTCACTTCCTTCTTCCCGTACAACAGAGGTTTACGATCCGAAAACCTTCTTCCCTCACGCGGCGTCGCTGGGTCAGGGTTGCCCCCATTGCCCAATATTCCCCACTGCTGCCTCCCGTAGGAGTCTGGGCCGTGTCTCAGTCCCAGTGTGGCCGTCCATCCTCTCAGACCGGCTACCCGTCTTCGCCTTGGTAGGCCCTTACCCCACCAACTAACTGATAGGACGCGAACACCTCCACCGGCGGTCCGAAGACCTTTTACCTCCCGGCTTACGGGGTATTAGCGGCCGTTTCCAACCGTTGTCCCCCTCCGATGGGTAGTTCATTCACGCGTTACTCACCCGTCCGCCACTATCTACATATATAGCAAGCTAAATATGCAGACCGTGCAACTTGCATGTGTTAAGCACGCCGCCAGCGTTCGTCCTGAGCCAGGATCAAACTCTCCATAAAATTCCTTGACAGTTCGCCCGCTACCTCTCTGCCTATATATCTGTCATGGTGCATGAAAAAACGCGCCGCCTCGGGGAACGCCCTTCGCGGCGCGCAAGGGGTATAATAGCCGTCCTGCGCCATCAAGTCAAGCACTTTCGCGACCTGAATTTACACCAGTTTTCGCTGAGCGTTCAATCCCCCGTTTTGACGTTGTCCAGCGCCCTTTTGAAAGCGCTCATGGTCTCCTCCGCGAACAGGTAGAAAACCACTTCCCTGAGCGATGTATCCGTTTCTTCCTGGAGATACCAGGCAACTTCTTCCAGCATGGCGCGGGCGCAGGCGTCTGCGGGAAACCCTCCGACGCCGGTTCCGAAGGCCGGAAAAGCCACACTTGATATGGACAGTTCATCGCATTTGTACAGAGAGTTCTGCGTCGCTGAGCGGATGATCTTTTCGTCGGTCACAAGATCCTGTCCCATTACGGCGGCGTGTATCACATAGCGCGCCTCCAGGTTCCCTCCATCCGTTACAACGGCCTCGCCAACATTTATGGGCCCCCTGCCTACTGCTTCGCCTTCTATGGATGAACCTCCCCGGCGTTTTATGGCTCCGGCGACACCGGCGCCCATCCACAAATGATCGTTGGCGGCGTTAACGACCGCGTCTCCCGTAAATCCTGTTATGTCACCCTGTTCCAGGCTGATGCGGGTTTTTCCAATCTCCCTGTGGGCAACCATGTTTCTCTCCTCCCAGCGTTCGGCTTCGTTTTCCATCACTGCACAAGTATAAAGGAAAACAGCGCTGCGGTGATCGCATTGCGGAGCTTCCACACAAAAAAGGGCCGCCTTAAGGCGGCCCTTCGATCATGACGTTTTGGCCTGTTTCTAGTAGGCCCTGGCAAAGACGGCCAGCGAAGCGTCTTTGGCGCCTGTATAGACGCATGTCCCCTTTTCACTGTTGCCCATGGGGAAACAACGTATCGTGGCGCCGGTTTCTTCCTTGATCTTTCTTTCCTCGTCTCTGCCGCCGGCGAAGAAAGCCTCTACGAAACCGCCCTTGCCCTTGAAGACCTTCTTCATGGATTCGTAGTCATCCACCCTTACGGTGTTTTCCTTTCTGAACTCGAGAGCTTTCAGGTACAGGTTCTCATGAATGGCCTCAAGGATCTTTGGAAGTTCATCCGTAACCCGATCCAGGGGTATCTTTGTTTTCTCCCCTGTATCTCTGCGTACAGCGGTAACAAATTTCTGTTCCAGCTCTTTTTCGCCCAGCTCAAGTCTGAGGGGTACGCCCCGCTGCAGATGGTAAAAGAAGCGATCTCCCGGACGCATGTGGAACTGGGTGTCCACGGCGACTTTTCTTTTGCCGACTACGGCGTTCAGTTTATCCGCCAGATCACGGGCCTCCGGCAGCAGTTTGTTTTCCATGATGTCGCTCTCGGGACTTATGGGCACTATCACGGCCTTTACCGGAGCCACCCTCGGCGGAATGATAAGCCCGTCGTTGTCGGAGTGGGTCATAATGATGGCGCCTATGAGGCGTGTGGAAACGCCCCAGCTTGTGGTCCAGGCGTTTTCCAGTTCGCCTTCCCTGTTCTGGAAATTGATCTCGAAAGCCCTGGCGAAATTCTGCCCAAGGAAATGGCTGGTTCCCGCCTGGAGGGCCTTGCGGTCGGTCATCATGGCTTCGCATGTATAGGTGTTGTCGGCGCCGGGGAAACGTTCTCCCTCGGATTTTTCTCCCACTATTACCGGAAGCGCCAGAATGTTCTCCATGACTTCCTTGTAGACGTTCAGCATCTTCAGTGTTTCCTCGACGGCCTCTTCACGGGTGGCGTGAGCCGTGTGACCCTCCTGCCAGAGGAACTCGGAAGTCCTGAGGAAAAGACGTGAACGTTTTTCCCAGCGCATGACGTTGCACCACTGGTTGATAAGAATGGGTAGATCCCGCCACGACTGCACCCATTTGCTGTACATGTGCCCTATAACGGTCTCGGATGTGGGTCTTACCACGAGAGGCTCTTCCAGCTCTTCCCCTCCTGCATGGGTCACCACCGCGCATTCGGGAGCAAAACCCTCCACGTGATCCGCTTCCTTTTCCAGGAAGGAGTTGGGGATAAGGAGCGGGAAATAGGCGTTGACGTGGCCGGTGTCCTTGAAGGCCTCGTCGAAATGCCACTGTATGGATTCCCACAGCGCGTACCCGTTCGGTCGGATTATCATGCACCCGCGTACAGGAGCGTAGTCGGCCATTTCGCCGGCTCTTATAACATCCAGGTACCACTGTGGATAATCCTTTTCCCTCGCAGTAATATTCCTAGCCATGCTGCAGCCTCCTTATACGTTTTCGTCGTTTTCCCGTTGAATTCGAGTTTCGCACATTGTAGGCTGAATGCCGCTGTTTCCGCAACCTTCAACAACGGAAGCGCTATTCACCCGGGATCGGGTCCCATCTCCACTGCGGGCGCCCCAGGGTAAAACCAAAGGTCCATTCATCCTGGTCGTCGTACACTACGATGATCCTGCCGTCGAACATCTGGCCCGGTATTGAAAGAGCGAGGCCGGCCTCCCATACGTCGTCGTTCCGGTCCCAGGCGTTGTCGTATGTCTGTCCCGCCGTACCGAAAAGATCCAGGTTAACCGTTCCCCACCAGCTTTTGAAGAAAACCCGCCTCAGGGCAAGGCTGAGCCAGGCGGCGTTTTCGGCCATCAGCGGATGACCGGCCCTGCTGTAGAGCTCTTCTTCTCCGCCGAGAAACGCCGAGTGATACGGCCTTGAGACATCTCCCGCTATGGCTCCTCCCTTGAGGAAAACCCTCCACGATTCACCGAAGGACGTAACGCCGAGGAAACGGCAGCGGGCAAGCAGCGTGTCGTGATCTCTCCACCAGGCCGACATCCGGAACGACATTCCCTCCGTGGGGTCTATGGTGTCATCGAGACTGTTGTATGACAAAGACAGGGAGGGACCGATAAAATCGTGTTCGCCGTTCCAGTCGACCCTCTCGAAGGCATAACCTATCGTGGCCCTGAACGGTCCCCATGACCTATAGAAATCTATTCCGGCGTCGTACGTTTCCCATGTTATGGAAGCGCTTCCGGCGGGCTCGTACTCGTGTTTCCTTGCGGAAACGTAGGCCCCGTATCTGCGCACGTCCTCGTCTACCGGCGTAAGGTATCGGAGCGAGAAACCCCATCTTTCCCCTATTTCCAGACCCATTCGCAGAAGATCGCCCTCGTCCCACAGGTCGCGCCGGTAGGTGTCCAGGTAGACCCAGATGTAGGGATCGAGATTAGTTGCATACCCTCCTGCCAGGATCTCCCAGGCGGGGCGTTTTTCGACATCGAACACAACCGTCACCGAGCCGTCGGGCTGGTCGAGCAAAAAGAAATTGGCGTTCTTTACGTCGTCGCGTTCACGTATTTCGGAGCAGGCCCCGGAAACACCGCCCATGTCCAGCGCCTGGTCCCTGAGATAGCCGTAGCGTTTCAGACTCTCTCCGGTGGCCTCCGGACCCAGTCCCCTTATGACAACGGAAGACACCCTCGGCGCAACCGAAGGACCCCGGGCCGGCACGGGCGCCGCCCCTTCCGCAAGGGCCACTATTCTGTCCGCAGCCGACTGCGCCGCCTTGCGCCCCGCCTCGATGATCTTCCCGTGATCTTTGCCGCTGATCATCGGCAATCCGTCAACCATGGGATGAATGACGACATCAGCCACCTTCAGTTCGCGCTCTACGTTCTGGCGGGTCATTATGGCCACCATCTGATCCATAACGTCAACAACGGTATGGATCTGCTCTCGTTTTTTTCCGCCTCCCGTAACATCCACGGCCACGACCGGATACCCCGGGAAAAGTTCCTTTGCTATAAGGACCGGAGCGTTGGCGACCAGGCCCCCGTCGACAAGCAGTCTTCCATTAATGGTCCAGGGATCGAAAAGTCCCGGAATAGCCATCGACGCTCTCATTACCGACGCCAGGCATCCTCCCCTGAGCACCACTGCCTCGCCTGAAACCAGATCAGTGGCCACGGCCGCAAAGGGAATGGGCAGATCGTCGAAATCCGCCACCGGGGCTATGGCTGTGAGGTCAAGAAGTTTTTCGTAGAGTCTTTTCCCCGTAAGCCCACCAAGGGGGCCCACCACTCTGCCTTCCTCGTTCAATTGTATACGGTAGAATGACTGTCCCTGGCCGCCGGCCTCTTCTCCCGGAGGAAGCAGGGACGATTTGCTTCTGTCGTAGAACAGGCCCTCGAAATCTATTTCATTCAAAAGGCTGTCCAATTCGTCGGCCGAATAGCCGCAGGCGTAAAGGCCTCCCATTATGGACCCCATGCTGGTCCCTACTATGGCCCTTATGGGAATGTTGTTTTCCTCAAGGACCTTGAGCGCACCGATATGCGCCAGCCCTCTGGTTCCCCCTCCCGAAAGCACAACTACCACGCCCCCGGCCCACGAAGCGCCGGCAACCGAAAAAATAAGAATAAAAACCGTAATCATACGAACAAGGCCCCGAATCATGTTCTTTCCTCCTCACTCCACTGCAACGGATCCTGATATCGACGGATTATTGTTTTATCTTAACAGAATCCACCCCTGTTAAGGGAATGTATTGCATATCCTGCAATAATTTAGTTTGTCTGTCCCTGGCCAAAGGGATAATATAGTAGACAGAGAAAATATTGCCGGGGGGTGATGGATGTGAGATCGGCAAGAATCGTCATAGCCCTGATCATTATGCTGACCCTTTTTCCGTTTGCGCCGGCAGCCTCGCTGGCCCAGGACGATGAAATACCCATATTTCTCGAGATCTTTTTCGACGACCCCGCTCACGCCAGGCTGAGAGAGCTTCTTGCGCAGGAAATATTCCTTATCGGCAACACCCGCATCGTAGAGGCGTATTATTTCGACACCTTCGACTGCGTGGTCGTTTCCGTCGTCGGGCTGCGGGATGAATGCGGCCTGGCGTTTTCGTACGCCTACGGCTACAGCGATATTTACGAACCATATATCTTCGTGGATCACGGGGTGCTTGTATGCGGAGAAGCCGATTCCGATCTTGAGTGGGTTGCCGGTGAAATAATCGACGAGGTAAAACTTGATCTGGATTACATCTGGTAGGTTGCAATGCCTCCGGTAGTCAGCATAATTACCTACAGGGGGTATGTGGTTTTTACTGAAGACTCCACTGCCAAAACTTTCTATAGTATTGCTTGAAACATGGCTACGGCATTCAAGAGGAGGAACAAACCATGCTGAAAAAAATAGTTTTGCTCGCACTCGCTGTTCTGGTTATCGGGGCTTCCGTATCGGCGGCCGATACGGTCGATTCTATTGCGGCTTCGGCCCCTTTTGAGGAACTGAGTCAACAGGAGATCGACGGCCTTCTTCAGATGAGGGAAGAGGAAAAACTGGCGAGAGACGTATACATGGCTCTTTACGAAAAATGGAACATGCCCATATTCCGCAACATCGCGGAATCGGAACAGCAGCACACCGATATGGTTAAAACCCTGCTGGACAAATACGAACTGGAAGATCCAATGAATAACGATACACCCGGGGTATTTGAGAAACAGGAACTCCAATCGCTGTACGATGAGCTAACGGCCAGTGGGTCGGAATCTCTTTCCGAAGCGCTGATCACCGGAGCAACAGTGGAAGATCTGGATATTTACGACCTTGAGGAACTGCTGGATTCGGCCGACAACGAAGATATCCGCATCGTATACCAGAACCTGATGAAGGGCTCTCGAAATCACCTCCGTTCCTTCGCCGCCCAGATTGCACGCGAAGGATCAACCTACAAGGCTACTTACCTTACTCAGGAAGTTGTGGACGAAATCGTCAGTTCGCCCAGGGAACAGGGAGTCATAACGGATCCGTATTTCGATCGGAGCAAATAATATACGGCTGCAAGTAAAAGGGGGGCTTTCAGCCCCCCCTTTTTTTATACCTCTACGGCTTTAATTATCTCCACCGGCTCCATGGGCACATCCTGGTGAGGGCCGCTGTTTCCCGTATCCACCGCTTTGATATCGTCGACAACATCCTGACCTTCAACAACCTTGCCGAAGACCGCGTATCCCCAGCCCCGGGGGTTGGGCCCCGTGTAATTGAGAAAACCGTTGTCCTTGACATTGATGAAAAACTGGGCCGTCGCGGAATGCGGATCCGAAGTGCGGGCCATGGCTATTGTGTACTGGTCGTTCTTTAGCCCGTTGTCAGCCTCGTTTTTGATGGGGTCGCCGCACGGTTTCTGGTTCATTTCTTTGTCGAACCCTCCGCCCTGGATCATGAAGCCGTTGATCACACGGTGAAAAATGGTTCCATCGTAGTGCCCGTCGGCCACGTAGCTGCGAAAGTTGGCCACTGTTTCTGGCGCCTTTACCTCGTCCAGTTCCAGCACTATGTTCCCCATATTCGTTTCCAGACGTATCATCGCAAAAAACCTCCGTCCATTGATATCGCCGGGTCATCCGGCGTAATGGTTTTACTCACCGTTTCGTTCGAGCCATGCATCGAAACCCTCGATGTACTGTTTTACCTCATTACGACCAGCCGGCAACGGCCCTTCGAGCCCCCTGTCGCCCGCATAGGAAATGGGGCAGTTTTTTACGCAAAGGCTGCAGAACGAACCGAAGGCGCTCCACTGCCTGTAGCAAGATTCCGTATCCACCTTCCAGTCCGACTCCGCTACCTCATCATTTCGTATCGGTGCAAGTGCTCCGGCCGGACATTTTCGGGCGCAGCGACCGCAATGGAGGCAGAAATCCCGGACACCGAAACTCGTCGCCCTGTCGGGCGCAAGCGGCGCATCAGTTGAAACAACCGATATACGGACGCATGGACCGAAACGCGGCGTCACCAGCATGCTGTTTCTACCGAATTCACCCAACCCCGCGTCCCGCGCCACGCGGCCCGCGGCTACCAGATAGTCGCCATCCATGTGAGCCCTTGCCCTGTAGCCCATGTTCCTGAGAGACCTGGCCAGTATGATAGAGACAAGCGCCGCTCTCGCGTAGGCGGCCGTCGTCTCAACGGCCTCTTCCACACCCGGGGCTTTTCGTATCATGCCCCTGTCCATGGCGCAAATGATGGCGACGCCGAAAGGAAGTATCTCCTCGACGGGTTCCCCCCATCGCCCGGAAGGCCTTCCGCGGTGGCTATAGTAATGACTTTCGTTCAGCCCGGCTACTCCGGCGGCGTCTCCTCCGTATGCAATAGCCGCTTTTTTTACCGTGGATGTCATATCAGTCGGTGAAAGCTCAAGCCTGTTTTCCGACACGGGCCCGTCAACAAGGGGACGGATGTCGGCAAGAAGGTCGAAGGCCGATTCGGGAAACCTGCCCATCGGGACATCATAAAGCCGCCCTTCAGGTCCACACACCGACAAAGCCCTGAGTTCGTCGTCGATCTCAAGCATCCCCGGGTTATCTGCATAGTAAGCTCTGTAGGGATAACTGCCTTTTTCATATGAAAGCCTTGCGAACAGGGTGTCCCTTTCATCCGGTCGGCGCAAACAAATCACATCCGTTCCAACGTCGAATTGTAACCTGACCCCGATTTTTCTCCAAGATACCCCTTTGGGTAATATTGACAGCCGGGCCTCTACTCGCTATTCTTTGTGATAACTGTTATCAAGAGGACGGTGTTCGATCTTATGCCCTGGATTCGTAATGAAATGTGCAGCGGTTGCGCGGCCTGCGTCAAGTCCTGCCCGGCCGAAGCCATAACCATGAACAACGGCAAGGCCGTTATAGACCAGACATCATGCACCAGGTGCGGCCTGTGTCTTACCGCCTGCCCTGAAAACGCCATACGCCCCAATTCCGAAAATCCGCAACTCGCAGGCGGTGGAAGGGGCTTCGCAAGAGGCGGAGGTCGACGGGGTGGACCTGTCCCCGGCGGCAGGGGCGCAGGAAGAGGAAGAAACGGCCCTGTGTAGGCCGAGCTGCCGACCTGACATTTAATCTGAAAGGATGATCCCCTTGCCCTGGATAGACGACGAGCGCTGCACCGGTTGCGGCTTATGCGTAAAGGAGTGTCCGGCCAACGCCATAACGGTCGCTGGAGGACTGGCGTCGATAAACGATGACATCTGCATCCGCTGCGGCATATGCCACGGCGCCTGCCCCAGAAACGCAGTCCGCCACGAAAGCGATAATCTGGCTTCGGATATTGCCAAACACGTGACCCACGCAAAAGCATCCTTCGAAGCGTGTGAAAAACATTTCGGCGACAGGGAAGCCGCATTCGACTGCCTGGATCGTCACATCAGGCACTTCCGCAGGGACAGAACAATGAATGAACAGGTACTTGAGGGTCTTGAAAACCTGAAACACTCTCTGTAGGCATATACGCCGGGGCAATTTCCCTCAAGCTGCATCGGGGGATCTGCCCCTTCCTACAGCCGCAAAACTCCTTCCGCCGTTATTTCCACAAAACTGTGAGAGAACGAAGCGACTGTCACGCTGTCCCCGACTCTCTGGATCAAGACCTTTGTCCTGTCGGGACCGCCCAAAACCGGTTTTCCTCCTGTTTCCAGGGCCACTGCCAGCATGCCGTTTTCTTCAAAACCCAGCTTTTTCCCCTCACCCGAAAACATGATCGCAACGCCCAGCGCCACGCTCCCCGTACCGCAGGCGGGCTCGACGTGCCCGGTGAGAACTGAATGGGGAAAAAGAGCTCTGATCCGGGGCTTTGACCCCTTTTTCACGTCATAGAGCGAAAAATGAAGGCTTTCCGTCCCGGCGACTCTATGGAAACGACGCTGTATGTCGGCCAGAATATTCCGAGCCGACTCGTTCATGGTTTCAAAATCCGCTTCCGGGCAAACTCGCCCGGCTTCGTCGGCGTTGAGCACAAGATATCTTCCCGACATGAACGCCTGTACGTCGCCAAGTGTCAGCGGGCCTATGTTCTCAGCCTCCAGTATTTTGGCAAATCCTGTAAGGTCGCTTTCGGCGTGCGTGAAACGCCCGCTTTCCATGTGGACCGTTACGGGGGTAGGACCCGCTTCCGTTTCAAGGACTACCTCCGTGAAGGGTTCCTCCATCACAAGGCCGAAACGGGAAGCCCATTGCGTTTCGGCCAGCGCCCGACCGAGAACCTGGGTCAACCCGCCGCATGCGGGGATGAAATTCCCCCCCGTTACATCCGCGATCAGGACCCTTAACCGACCCGGCGAACCGCCCGGAAAAAGAACGCCCGCCTGATGCCCGTAAAGCCTGTTCTCTCCCAGCGCCCCGAGGGCGGCCTCAAGAGCCCTTTCACGGGTTTCGCCCGTCTGCCTTCCGTCAAGCAGAACTATCCTGTTGCCCCCCATATGACCCTTTACAAAATCAAGTTCCACATGACCCACCTCTTCCGGTTACAGCAAAAAATGTATACTTTTCTTCTTTTTTGGTATATCGTTCATACCACATAATCGACATTCCAACAAAGGCGGTAGAACCATGCAGACCATTGACCTCTGGGCGTTCGGTTCATTTGTAATAGCCACAACGTTCACACCCGGCCCCAACAACATCACATGCGCTTCTTTGGGATCGCTCTTCGGTTTCCGAAAGGCTCTTCCATTTATGGCGGGCGTCAACGCGGGCTTTTTTCTGGTTCTTCTGGCAAGCACCGGTATTTCCTCGCTGCTCTTTTCGGCAATCCCCTCGCTTGAAACCATACTTCGCTGGGTTGGAGCGGCGTATATCCTGTGGCTGGCTTTTCAAATGCTCAGGGCCACCTATTCCTATGACGAAGCCAACCAGAATCCCGTAGGCCTGATCAAGGGTGTCACGTTGCAGTTTCTGAACGTAAAGGGAGTCATCTACGCCCTCACGCTTTTCGCGACATTCCTGGCGCCGTTCAGATGTGAGCCGTTCGTTCTTGCGGGGTTTTTTGTTTTTCTGTGCGCCATGGTGTTTATATCCAACGTGCTATGGGCGCTTTTCGGGGCCTCCGTAAGACGTTACTGCGGAAACACGGCAGTGCGAAGAGGCATCAACACCCTTTTCTGCCTGCTGCTGGTCTGGACGGCGGCGTCGGTCGCTTTATCCTGATTGTCTAAATACCGCATCTACTAGTATAGTAATAAGGCGGCGCATATAACTAATAAAGAGACGTCCATTGTTAGCAGGAGGAGTTTGACGATGAGCGCTGACAAAGACCATTCTGACAAGCAGATGCACATTACAGATTTCCTCGACAAGGGCACTATACAGGCCCTGATGGACCAGTTCTACGAGGTGACCAGTCTCCCCATGTCCATTGTAGACCTTGAGGGAAACGTCCTGGTGGGCATAGGATGGCAGGATATATGCACCAACTTCCACAGAACCAACCCGGAAAGCCTGGCAAGATGCCTTGAAAGCGACCTCGAGCTTGCCAAACACATTCCGCGCGGCGAATACAGGCTCTACAAGTGCAAAAACAACATGTGGGACGCCGCCACCCCGTTGATCATTGAGGATAAGCATATGGGCAACATATTCATGGGACAATTCTTTTTCGATGATGAAACACCCGATGAAGATCTGTTCCGCCGCCAGGCGCGCGAGTACGGATACGACGAGGAGGCCTATATCGAGGCCTTTCGCCGTATTCCTGTTTTTTCGCGTAAGCATATACAGAACGCTATGGTATTTTTCACCGCCTTCGCTGAACTTATCGCCTCTATGAGTTACAACCGCTCCATACTTTCTGCCGCCCTGGCCGAAAGGGACAGGCTTATAGGCTCTCTGCAATCCACCCAGGCAACGCTCCGCAATTACATAGACAACGCCCCGGTGGCTGTCATCGTAATCGACGGACAGGGAAACTACATCGACGTCAATCCAATGGCCTCGACCATGGCCGGTTATTCACGAGAGGAATTCCTTTCCATGAAATTTCTCGACGTCATACCCCCGGAGTCCAGACCGGCGATCATGGAGAGTTTCAGACACCTCATAACAAGCGGCAGCCTGTATGACGAAGGACCTTTCGTAGGCAAAAACGGAAAAAGCGGCTACTGGTCTCTCAACGCCGTCAAAGTTTCCCCTGACCGGTTCCTGGCATTCGTACAGGACATAACCGAAAGCAGGCAGACCGCGGAACGCCTCGAAAAAAGCAGGGAGGACTACCGCCTTCTTTTCGAAAACCAGCCCACCGGCTTTGCACTCCACGAAATACTACTGGATGAAAACGGCGACCCGTTCGATTACCGTTTCATTGACGTGAACCCCGCCTTTGAAAGGCTTACCGGTTTTTCCAGGGAACAGGTGATCGGCCGCACCGTCCTTGAGGTAATGCCGCAGACCGAACCGGTATGGATCGAAACCTACGGAAGGGTTGCCCGGACGGGAGAACCGGAAAGGCTGGAATCATATGCGGCCGGTATAGGAAAATATTTCAGCGTCACGGTGTACAGACCCCAGCCCGGGCAGTTTGTTACATCGTTTCTGGACATTACCAAACGAAAAACAATGGAACTGGCGCTTCAGAAAAGCGAGGAACAGATGGACCTGTTCCTCAACGCGACCACGGAACTGGTCTTTCTCAAGGACTCCTCCCTTAAACATGTTTTCGTCAACGACGCCTATGTTTCATTTCTTGAAAGAACCCGGGAGGAAACCCTGGGCAAGACCGATTTCGAAATTCTGCCCGACCAGCTTGCGGAACAATGCAGGAAAAGCGACGAAACAGTTCTGTCGTCAGGAGAACCCGTAACGCTTGACGAATCGCTTGGTGAAAACGTTTTTGAATCCCGCAAATTCCCCGTTCGTCTTTCGGGCGGATCGATCGGCGTTGGCGCATTCATCCGCGATGTCACCACCCTTTGGAAAGCCCGGAAAGATCTCAGGGATATCGAGTGGATGCTGTCGGAAAAAGGAAGCAAGCCGGAAGCGCCGCCGGAAGAAGACGGACAGGGATACGGCGACCTCACCGAATTGAATGAGAACGGGGAAATTCTAAGATACGTTGGAAAAGATTTACTGAAAGAAATTTCCAGCGACTATCTCAATCTTCTCGATACCTCCTCCGCCATATACGAGCGGAACGGCGATTACGCTTTCGGGATATTTTCATCCGGCTGGTGTCGTATGCTCGACAGGGCTTCCAGGGATCTCTGCCCCACGGACGACAACGCCCAGGCGCTGGCATCAGGCAAATGGCTTTGTCATGAATCGTGCTGGACCAGAAACTCCATGAAAGCGGTTGAAAGCGGGGAACCCGTGGACATAATCTGCAGCGGTGGGATCCACATGTTCTCCGTTCCCATTTTTGCGTACGGTGAGATCATAGGGGCAATGAATTTTGGATACGGAGACCCGCCCGAGGACAGCCACCGGCAGGAAGCCATAGCCCGCGCCTACAATCTTCCGGCCGAAAAGGTCAGGCGGGAGGCCGAGGCTTACGACAGCAGGCCTCCCTTTATTATCGAGTTGGCGAAAAAAAGGCTGTTTGCGTCGGCTCGCCTTATAGGAACACTGGTCGAACGAGGCAGGGCAAAGGACCAGGAACGACAGGCCACGGAAAAACTGCGCAGGGCCGTCAGATCCACCATCGAGGTCCTGGCCCAGACCGTTGAACGCCGCGATCCCTACACGGCGGGCCATCAGCGCAGAGTGGCCGACCTTGCAGCGGCCGTAGCCGTTGAAATGGGTCTCCCTACTGAGACCGTGGATGCGGTGTCAATGGCCGGCTATGTTCACGACATAGGAAAGATCTCCGTACCGTCCGAGATTCTTAGCAAACCGGGAAAACTGTCGGAAGTGGAAATGGATATCATAAAAAGCCATCCCGAGCACGGCAGGGAGATAGTGGGCGAAATAGAATCACCATGGCCGCTGGCGGAGATAGTCGAGCAGCATCACGAACGGCTTGACGGATCGGGCTACCCTCGCGGTCTCAAGGGAGAAGAAATAATGCTCGAGGCAAGGATCATGGCCGTGGCCGACGTTGTTGAAGCAATGGCCAGCCACAGGCCATACAGACCCACCCTTGGCATCGAAAAAGCTCTTGAGGAAATAGAACAGAACAGCGGTGTCCTTTACTATCCACCGGCTGTTGAAGCCTGCCTGCGACTCTTCAGGGAAAAGGACTACAGCCTGAAAGAGTAAAGAACTACCCGATTTCCGACTGTTTTGAGGATCTGCAGATCATGGGGGATCATTGCTCCTTCCATCGGGGCGGACGTTTTTCGAAAAAGGCCTTTACACCCTCGACGGCGTCTTCCGTGGTGCAGAGCCTGGCGAACACCTCGTTCATAAAAGCGAACTGCTTTTCGTATTCCATATCCTCGGCCCGGTAGAATCCGCTTTTGGCCATCTGTACTGCTATCGGGCTTTTGGCGGCCAGTTTTTCGGCCCAGGCCATGGTTTCCTCTTCGAGTTTTTCGGCCGCTACGACCCTGTTCACCAGCCCCATCGCCAGAGCCTCGGGCGCTTTTACCAACTCGCCGTACAACAGCATTTCAAGAGCCCGTTTGCGGCCCACGCTGCGAAGAACCGGCAGTACGGGGCCCACGCAGTTGAGACCTACGTTGATGGCCGTAAGCCCCATTCGGGCGTCTTCGGAAGCTATCGCCAGGTCAGCCGAGGCCACGAGTCCCAACCCGTTGGCGGCGGCGACCCCGTGCACCTGTGCGATGACCGGTTTTTTCATCTGCGAAACGGCCAGCAGCGGTTTTTCCATCCGCTCCACCCATTCGCGATATTCCATGGCGCTTTTGCCCGAAAGTTCCGCAATGTCGATGCCGGCGCAAAAACCTTTGCCCGCGCCGTTCACCACGACGACCCGCGTATCGCGATCAACGTCAAGTTCCCTGAAAGCGGACAGCAGTTCCAGAGCCAGTTCGCTGTCGAACGAATTCATCTTTTCCGGCCTGTTGAGCGTTACTACGGTCACTTTCTTTTCCGTTTTTCTGACGATTATCTTTTCAAACGACATTTCAGTACCTCCATTCAGCCTGATGCATCAGGCAAACTGAGGATAGAGCATTGCCCGATGCAGGTAAAGAAAAAGCCGGAACCCTGGTGTAAGCGTTCCGGCTCTTATATTTTTCCGGATCCTGTAACCAGTGGATCAACCCTGGAAATCGTCGCCCTTTCGGGGCACTATACACACGAACTTCAGCGGGCCTTCTCCTTTGTTCTCAAAAAAATGCTCGGTGTTCGAAGGAACAAAGGCCCAGTATCCAGGCTCCAGCGGATAGGTGTCGCCCAGAATATGCGCTTCTCCCACACCCTCGACTATAAGCACGTAGTGGGGCCAGTCATGTGCGTGAAACGGAGACCGATTCCCCGGGTCTACCGTAAAGAACCGCGCCACGTGATCTTCCCAGAACTGGCCGGGGCCAAAGATCACCCGCTTGGTGGTCCCCTTGTGATCCGGTGTCGGGATCAGGGGAAGGTCTTCTATTCGACCCGCGTATTTGACTTCTTTGCCGTTGCTCATGCCGTATCGCCTCCAGAAAAAGACCGGCTGGCCCTGTTTGTGTTATTGCCTGGCGGTTCCGGTGGCCTTGCCCGTTCCCAGATAGGCGGCTTCCACATCCGGGTTCACCAGCAGGTCACTGGACTTCCCCTCCAGGATAATGTTCCCTGTCTGAAGAACATATCCCCTGTGCGAAAGCATAAGCGCCTGCCTGGCGTTCTGCTCGACCAGCAGAACGGTGACGCCCTCGGCGTTGATGCGCTTCAGTTCCTTGAATATGTCCCTGATGATTATAGGCGCCAGCCCGAGTGAGGGCTCATCCAGCAGAAGGACTCTGGGCCTGGACATCAGCGACCTCGCCACCGCAAGCATCTGCTGTTCTCCACCCGAAAGTGTTCCGGCGTACTGCTCCCGGCGTTCTTCAAGGCGTGGGAACAGCGAAAAGACCCATGTAAGATCCTCTTCTATCTTGCTTCTTTCCTTTCGGGGAAACGCACCCATCATCAGGTTTTCGTAAACCGTCAGGTTGGCGAACACCATCCTGCCCTCGGGAGTAAGGGAAACGCCCTGGGTTACCACCTGGAAGCTCTTGCTGGCCAGGGGTTCGCCCTCCAGAGACACTGATCCGCTTTCCCTTGTCACCATTCCCATGATCGCCTGCATCATGGTCGACTTGCCCGCTCCGTTGGCGCCTATGACGCTGACGATCTCTCCCGGGTAGACCTTGAGTGAAACGCCCCGCAAGGCCTTGATGGCGCCGTAGCTGACGTGGAGGTCGCGCACTTCCAGTATCGGTTTCGCGCCGGACATTATACGTCCACCTCCTCGCCGAGATATGCCTTTAGAACTTCCGGGTGGTTCTGGATGGAATCCGGATCGCCCTCGGCTATTTTGGCTCCGAAGTTCATACAGATGATATGCGGGCATATCTCCATTATGACGTCCATGTGATGTTCTATGACCAGAATGGTCAGCTTGAAATCCCTGTGAATGCCCTGGATGAGGTCGTTGAGTTCAAAAACCTCTTCCGGGTTCATTCCGGCGGCGGGTTCGTCGAGAAGCAGGAACTCCGGGTCAAGGGCAAGCGCCCGGCCTATCTCGAGCCTGCGCTGCATACCGTAGGGAAGCGTTCCGGCCGCCTGCCTGGCGCGATCCACAAGCCCTACCCTTTCCAGTATCTCCATGCTCTTCAGGTGTATCTCGCGCTCCACCCTGCCCCATCTCCCAAGGTGGGATGCTCCTTCCATGAAGCTGTAACGGTGGTGCTGCTGCATCGCAACCATTACGTTTTCCAGAGCTGTGGAGCCGTGGAACAACCTCAGATTCTGGAAGGTCCTTGATATGCCCTTGCGAATTACCTCAAATGATTTCAGCGACGTGATGTCCTCTCCCTGAAACATTATGTGTCCGTTGTCGGGAGAATACACACCGGTAACGAGGTTGAAGATGGTTGTCTTGCCGGCCCCGTTCGGGCCTATCAGCCCCGCCAGTTCACCCTTTTCTATCTCAAATGACATATCCCGCACCGCGTGAACGCCGCCGAAGAACTTGTTGACGTTCTGCAGTTCTATAACCGGGTTCTGAAGGGCGGTCATTCCGCAGCGCCCCCTTTACGTCCGGAAAAAAGTCTCCCGATCTTTTTGCCCATTTCAGCGAACCATTCCCTGTTCAGTTCCCTCTGACCCATTATGCCCTCGGGCCTGAAGACCATTACGCCCACGAGCACCGCGCCGTAAATGAACATTCTGTATTGCGAAATGGGCCGGAACAATTCCGTTACAAGCGTTATGACCGCCGTTCCGACCAGCGTGCCGCTCATCGAACCGAGACCACCGAAAACGACTACCGAGGTAAGTTCGGTCGATTTGAGCATGTCGAACATTACCGGCTGGAGGTAGGTAAGAAATCCCGCAAGCAGCGCGCCCGCCACTCCGCAGTAGAAACCGGAGATGCCCAGGCTGGCTACACGGAAATGAAAGGTATTGTAACCCATCAGCGAAGCCGCTATGTAATCGTCCCGACACGCCTTGAGGCTTCTTCCGAAACGGCTGTTTATCAGATTGAACATTATCAAACCCATCAGCAGGGTAAAGATCAATGCCACCGGCAGCGAAGTGAAGCCGTCGATCCCGGGGTAGCCTCTGGCGCCGCGGGTGACCGAATCCCAGTTTTCCAGCACCAGCCTTATGGATTCTCCAAGCCCAATGGATGCGATGGCGTAATAGTCTCCCATCAGTTTCAGGGTAGGGACGCCTATTACGAGAGCGACGATCATCGCGAATATTCCGCCCATGATAATGGCGGGAAGCCAGTGTATCTCATACTGGAACGTAGCTATCGCAGCCGTGTAGGCCCCTATCGCCATATAGCCGGCGTGACCCAGGGAAAAAATGCCCGTAAAGCCTATAAGAAGACTTACGCCCATTGCCGCTATGGCGTTTATGCACAGCAGAATTATGATTCCTTCAGAATAACCGGACATGGCCCTGTCCCCTTATACCTTCTCGCTCACGTCCTTGCCGAACAGCCCCGAGGGCTTGACCAGCAAGGTGAACACGAGCAATGAGAAAACAACCAGATCCCTCATCTGGCTGGAAATGAATCCGGCTGTAAGCATTTCGGAAAGCCCAAGAATAAGGCTCCCCACTATTGCGCCGGGCAGGGATCCCAGTCCCCCTATAACCGCTGCAACAAAGGCCTTTATGGTTATCAGGCCCAACTGGGGATACAGGGTATATCGAACAGAGAGGAATATCCCCCCCACCGCCGCAAGCACCCCGGCGACAAAGAAAACTATCGAAATAAGCCTGTTGACGTTGACTCCCATCAAGCCGGCGGTTTTAAGATCGTATGAGGCGGCTCTTATGGCGAGCCCCCACTTGGTTTTCGCAAGGAAAAGATGGAGGAAGGTAAGACAGACGACCGCCACCACAAGAGACAGGATATCGAAAGCACTGGTCGTGATATGTCCGAACAGGGAAACCGGGTTCGTGGGTATTACCTCCGGAAGAGCCCTGAATCTCCCACCCGCCACAATGACGAATATGTTTTCGATAACGATGCTCATACCCAGGGAAGCGATCAGAAGATAAAGCTTTACGTCGGTTCGTTCACGTATGGCCTTGTAGGCCATTCGTTCCGTAAGGATAGCGGAAAAACCCGCCCCCAGAAGCGAGAGTGTGGCGGCCGTCCATATGCCGACACCCAGCTTGCTGAGCGCGTAGTAACAGATATAACCGCCTATGACGAGGAACCCGCCATGTGCGAAGTTGGAAAAAAGCAGTATCGAGTAAACGAGAGAATAGCCTACGGCTATCAGCGCGTAAACGGACCCGAGTGAAAGCCCGTTTATTATCTGCTGGATCAATACGTCCAAGTCCGGTCAACTCCTATCAAAATAACAGGCGGGCGCGAACACCACGCCCGCCTGTTATAGGTAAATGCGTGCGCCAGAATTATTCGGGCTTGATCATTTTCAGGAACTGGGCTTTTCCGTCCTCGCACACCAGCATGACCGCGTCCTTGTCGACGGGGTTGTGGTCGGCGGGGTCGACGGTGATGACGGCGTGATGAAGCTGCACGCCCTGGCTGCTTTCAAGAGCCTTGGCGATGGCGTCGCTGTCAACGGCTCCGGCGCGCTCGATGGCGTCGGCCAGCCAGTATACGGCGTCGTAGGCAAGAATGCCGTTGACGAATTCCTTGCATTCGTCATTGTATTTGACCTTGTAATCCTCGAAGAAGGGCTGCATGTTGGGGTCCTCGGGAGAAACATGGTTTACCCAGTAGGTGCCTTCCATGGACTCGCCGGCGATATCCCACATGAAGTCGGCGTAACCGTCACCGCCCATGACCACGAGATCATCCATTCCAAGTTCGTGGGCCTGCTTGATGGTAAGGGCCATTTCCTTGCCCATGTTCGGGAGAATGAGAACCTCTGCGCCGCTGTCGCGGATCTTGGTGAGCTGCGCGCGGAAGTCGACGTCGACGCCGCCCCGGAAGGCCTGGTCTTCGACGATCTCGCCGCCGTAGTTCTCAAAGTTCTCGATGAAATACTTTCTGAAACCCTGCGAATAGTCGCTGCCCACGTCATAAAGGACGGCGGCCTTCTTGAGGCCGAGATCCTCGGCTGCGAAGTAGGCGAGAACCTTACCCTGATACGGGTCGGTGAAGCAGATGCGGAAGGAATAGGGGTATACATTGCCTTTCCTGTCGATGGTGCAGTAGACGTTGGTGCCCACTGTCCCGATCTGGGGAACTCCGGCTTCGTTGACGAGCGGCGCGATGGCGATATTGATGCTGCTGCCGTTGGCGCCGACGATCGCGACTACATCGTCCTTCTCGATCATCCTGCGGACGGCGTTTACACCGTCTTCAACACGCGTTCTCCAGTCGTAGACAACGAGTTCGAGGGGCCTTCCCAGGACACCGCCGTCGGCGTTGATCTCCTCGACAGCCAGCTGGGCGGAATTGACCTCTGTCTGTCCGTAAGCGGCCCAGTCGCCGGTAAGCGCGGCCAGATACCCAACCTTGATCGGCTCCTCGGCCAATGCGGCTCCTACGCCAAGACATAATACGAGCGCTGATACGAGAACCAGAATACCTGCTTTCTTCAAACTGCTGCACCTCCCCAAAAAGATAATTTCCATTACAGGTCATTTTACCAAATAACCGGCTTAGGGAACATTCAGATTATTTTAGTGTTTTTAGCAAGCTTTCCTGTCGTGCCGATCTTTTCAAATGAACCGGGCCGACCGGGAGGCCTTGTGACCCGCTTTTTCTCCGGAGGCGATGTTAACCTCGCCCGAAATATAGTACGATTATTGGTCAGATAAAAACAAACCCTGCTTGCTCTTTCAGGTGCGGTTATTTCGGCGTTGCGGATTCCGTGGCCTTTTGTTCATCGGCAAACAGGAACCAGCATGAAGGCTGAGTGTATAATCGGACCTGACTCTGAACCCGGGGAGAAATGTCATGCAAAAGGGATTTGAGGATCTGCTGAGACTGGATATACCGGGGCTGCCGCCAGGAGAATGGGTGGCGCCGGGGGTGTTCGTTACCGAAAACAGGATCGCTATTGAGGGTTTCGACGCGAGGGACTCCGTCAAAGAGCTGGAGCGCCTGGGCGCGGCCATGGAACCCGTTTTCGTCGATATAGAAACCACAGGGCTATGCGGCGGAAGGAACTTGTTTTTTCTGGCGGGCGTTGGCCAGCCCTCCGGAGAAACGCTGGTCGTGAAACAGTATTTCCTGACCGACCCGTCCTGCGAGAAGATCTTTTTGCAGGCGTTTGGTGAAGCTATCCCAGGGAACGCGGGGTTTGTTTCCTATAACGGCAAAAGTTTCGATCTGCCCTTTATAGCATCCAGAATGCGCATGGCTTCGGTCCGGAAAACCTGGCGCCAGACGGGACATCTTGATCTTCTGGAAATAGCCCGCCGCTTCTGGCGCGACCGCCTTCCCAACTGCCGCCTGGGAACAGTGGAATCCAGAATTCTGGGAGTCGTGAGGGACGAGGAAGACGTGCCAGGCCGGGATATCCCGCAACTGTACGCCGACTACCTCGCCGAAGGAGACGCCTCCATGCTCAAGGGGGTTTTCTACCATAATCTCATAGACATAACTTCCCTGGCCAGAATGCAAATGAGGGTGGCGCTGGAATTTCGCGGAGGTAAGGCCTGATCATCTCTGTGGGTTTTCAGGGGATATGCGTTGAAACAGGGTTTTCTGAATCTTTAGAAACCGGTCTTTGACTTCGCCCCATGCAATGTCACGTATCATGATCGGCCACGGTTCCTTTTCGGCGTCTTCGAACCAGGAAAGGCTTTTTAGCATATGGTAACGATTTATGACCGCTGCGGGAAATTTGAGCGGCAGCATGTCGTAGAGGCATTCGAGGAGGATACCATGCATGTCGAGCTCATATATGTCGATAAAGTCTTTTCTGGCCCCCCTGGCGGCCAGAGCCGCCCATTTCATTAGTCCAATGTCCCGGGGAGACGCGATGCTGAGGCCC
>Ga0272441_10004774_pt1 | contig 24115 bp, 23 predicted proteins | sample SSMProp6N_FD_193582 | JGI IMG/M metagenome (GOLD analysis project Ga0272441, IMG submission 193582) | Marine sediment archaeal communities from Little Sippewissett salt marsh, Falmouth, MA, United States - SSM-Prop-6N | ecosystem: Environmental > Aquatic > Marine > Wetlands > Sediment ...
TCTCAGGTTCAATGGGAAGTGGAGTTTTCCTTTCCGGAAGCAAATCCAAATTCATCGACCTGATGGAAATTATCCGGTCAACAAAGAGCAACGTCAATTTTATCCTACAGGAATTCGTGAGCACCAGTATGGGACGGGACCTTCGTGTCATCATTATTGGAGGACGTGCCGTAGCCTGTATGGAAAGAGTCGCAAAGGAAGGAGATTTCAAAGCAAATTTCTCAAGAGGAGGATTGGTCAGGTGTTTTGAAATGACGCCCGAGATCGAATGGCTGGCTACCGAAACAGCACGGGTATTTGGTCTTGATATTGCAGGAATAGACCTCCTTTTCGACGGGGAACATTTCAAAGTATGTGAAGCAAACTCTTCACCAGGATTCGAAGGCGTGGAAAGCTGTTGCGGTATCGATATCGCACAGGAGATGTACAACTTCATCAGAGTGCGTCTTGGAATGTTTCCGGAAGAAGAGGATAAATAAGGCTGGATATTGTTCTCATTTGCAGCACTTGCAGCACTTGCAGCAGATTACAGCAGATTACAGCAGGTTGCAGCATGTGCTGCAAACGATACAAACCCGAAATATTGCTTTGTTCGGCATTTTCGTTCGAAATTGCTTTGGAACTATTTTTGTTTGCAGCAGATGCCCGGGCGCACACGCCCGGAGTCAGACATCAGTGATGACTGTCAGGGGACTGTGTGGTCACGATCTGCTGCAAAGTACTACTCTTCTGAAGAAATAACTCTCTATAATCAATTATAATACTCTCATTCGGATGGAAATCCCAGATTTGTGTTTGCAGCAGGTGCTGCAATGTTGCTGCAAACTGCTGTAAATGCTGCAAACGGTATACATTGCTATTGGTACATGTTGAATCGGGAAGGACATCTCTCTCATTCAGCATACCGTTGACCTGATCTCCTGCACCGGATGGCTCCATCCTCTATCCGATGGTTCCTCTTCCTGCACCTGACGGGAATATTGAGTATCTGGACAAAGCAACACATAAATACTCCATATTTCCACCTGAAATCCCAAAAAACGCATCCACACAGACGGCCGGAGTGAGCCGTTTTCACCCGGAGACGACCCATATATCCTCTCAAAAAAGCATCGAATGACGGGCCTGCAATACTTCATAATTTTCGCCCAATATTAAAAATAACGCCCAAAATGAATCCTGTTTTTTGCCGCCCCGGAGAGGTTGGTAAATAAGGTCAGTTTAGGCCAGGTTTTCCCCAAAACAGGAGTTGGCATGGGTGACATACTGCTTATTTCGGGCACGCATTCTCCTTTTTTGAAACCCCAAATGTGCTCCCGACACCACCCTGCAATTTCTGTCCTTCTGGCATTATCAGGACACAGAGGTGATGCTTTGGTTTGTTCCGCGAATGATGATACTGACAATGATGATGATTATAACGATTCACTCACTGAAACATGATACCCTTTGTTGGCGGCATTTGCAGCAGGTGGCGGCACGTTGGCGGAACGTGCCGCCAACGTCACAGGGAGACCAGAAGCCTTTTTATTCAATTTCCGACCATAATTGCGCCGGAAGCAATGTGGTTGGCGGAATCTGTCCGGGCGCACACGCACAGACCCGCATCGGTAGCGTAAAAGACCGGAGGCTGTGTGGTCTCATTTTTCCGCCAACCTCTATTCTTCTGAATAAACGTCTCTCTCTTATCTATTCAATTGCTCTTATTCGGACGGAAATCCTGATTTAATGTTGGCGGAAAGTTCCGCCATCCTTCCGCCAACGTGCCGCCATTCCGCCAACCAACTGTCAACGGTTGCAGGGAGTGCACCGGTTGAAATAATGGCATCGCCAGTGAGGGAATCCCATCGGAGAGAGCGAGAGAGAAACACAGTGAGAACAATGAACACGATAAATACTCAATCCACGTATCGTGCCGGATTGCCTCACGACAGAATGCGACTAATTGTTCATGGGTGCATTCTGGTTCCGTTCAAAATCACGAATCAGCTTATTTTCCCAACCAGAATGGGAAGGCGACAATGACATTGAATCATCCCTGATATCAGGGCATGGTTATTCTGCGACCTGCAGAGATAATGGTCAGAATTGTCGTACCTGCCGTGTATGGCACAAAAAAGAAAAAAACGTTGAAAATACCCGGTTGCTCACTTTATTTTTTTGTTGAGCTTTTTGAGCTTCTTCTTTGCGGCTTCGCTGCCCGAAGCTGCCTGCTTCGAGAGCGCTTCTGCCTTGGCTTTCTTCGCTTTATTCTGCTTTTCCATTTGTTTTTTACTCATTGCCATGCAGGTACCTTCGCCAGGCATTTGTCTGGTCATATTTATATTATTTTATTCGCATAAACCTGTATCGTTGATTAGACCCCCCGGTTTCAATTATTCCTGCATATGCCGGAAACGGTCCTGTTAAATAAAGAATCAATTCAACTGCTCGATTTTTTTCATATCATCCGGTTACAATGCATACGATCAAAATCATTCTGCCATAGTCACACCATCGGACACCATGAAAAAAAGGGTCCCCCACACCTTTTCCTGATCATTCCTACGCACCCTTACAGAATTCATCACGAAAAAAAAAAGTTCAGATCCGGTCGCGATGCCGGGCAAAAGATAATAAAACCACGTGGTGGTATATTCCGCAATCGTCTCTGCCTGAACAGTCCTGTACGTGAGGCAGAAAATTTGGGGAAATACTATGGATACGAAGAAAACGGACAAAACCAAAAAACTCACCACCGCCGCGGGGGCACCGGTGCCCGACAACCAGAATGCCATCACCGCCGGCCCGCGTGGTCCTGTCCTGATGCAGGACGTGTGGCTCCAGGAGAAACTGGCACACTTTGACCGTGAAGTGATCCCTGAGAGGCGAATGCACGCCAAGGGGTCCGGTGCGTTTGGCACATTCACCGTTACCCAGGACATCACACAGTATACCAAGGCAAAGATCTTCTCCGAGGTCGGCAAGGAGACGGAAGTCTTTGTCCGCTTCTCGACCGTTGCCGGGGAACGTGGGGCGGCAGATGCAGAACGCGACATCCGTGGCTTTGCCACGAAGTTCTACACCGAAGAAGGGAACTGGGACCTCGTCGGCAACAATACCCCGGTCTTCTTCCTCCGCGACCCGCATAATTTCCCGGACCTCAACCGTGCGGTGAAGCGTGACCCCCGCACCAACATGCGGTCCGCAACGAACAACTGGGACTTCTGGACATCCCTTCCCGAAGCGCTCCATCAGGTGACCATCGTCATGAGCGACCGGGGTATCCCGTATTCGTACCGCCATATGCACGGCTTTGGGAGCCACACATTCAGCATGATCAATGCAGAGAACGTTCGGGTCTGGGTCAAGTTTCACCTGAAAACCCAGCAGGGCATCAAAAATCTCACAGACGAAGAAGCCGAAGCAATTGTGGCAAAAGACCGTGAGAGCAACCAGCGTGACCTCCTCGAAAGTATCGACAGAGGCGACTTCCCCCGCTGGACCATGTACATCCAGGTGATGACCGAAGAAGAGGCCATCCATATGCCCTACAACCCCTTTGACCTGACAAAAGTCTGGTATCACAGTGAGTATCCGCTCATTGAAGTGGGCGTCCTCGAACTGAACCGGAACCCGGACAATTACTTCCAGGACGTAGAGCAGTCCGCCTTTAATCCGGCCGCCGTCGTTCCGGGCATCAGTTTCTCTCCGGACAAGATGCTGCAGGGCCGCCTGTTCTCCTACGGGGATGCACAACGCTACCGGCTGGGCATCAACCACCACCAGATCCCGGTCAATCAGCCAAAACATGCCAAAGCCCATGCATCCCATCGCGACGGCCGGATGCGGGTGGACGGAAACCACGGGTCAGCCGTTGCCTACGTCCCGAACAGCTTTGGCGAATGGCAGGACCAGCCGGGATACCGCGACCCGCCACTCGAACTCACCGGTGCAGCGGCAGCCTGGAACTTCCGCGAGGACGACTCAGACTACTATACCCAGCCAGGCAAACTCTTCCGGCTGATGAGCCCGGCACAGCAGCAGGTGCTCTGTGAGAATACCGGCCGTGCCATGGGGGACGCACCCGATTTCATTAAAAAACGCCATATTGAAAACTGTATGAAGGCAGACCCTGCCTATGGAAAAGGGGTTGCAGATGCACTGGGCATCCCGCTTGAGAAGGTGACGTAAGGGGGTTTGCCCTGCGACCCAATTTTTAAGCAAAAACGCACCCGATCTTTTTCCCGTCCCGTATGATAGCAGTCTGTCCTGACCCTGGTAGCACCTCGGGTCCATGCCCACCTCCGCCGTGTATTATTATCAATGATTGTTGGAATTATTTTAAAATAATGATGCTATTATATTACTGGTGCGGAAATTATTGGAATGAACCGTGAAAATCCTTCATCCATGAAAAGAGCCCCATGGACAACCCGGGAATGGCTAATTGCAGACCCGGAATCCGCAGGAATGGATCAGGAAAAGCTTCCCGTACTTGATCAGATAATCCCGGTGGACTATGAAAATATCAACGGTATCGTCATTCTAAGGAACGGACAGATCGTTTTTGAACGATATTACCATGGTCATGCTCCTGATGATACCCATCATGTAACCTCAGTAACAAAGAGCGTCACCTCTGCGCTAATCGGTATTGCCATCGATACAGGATATATCAAAAGTGCAGACCAGAAGGTACTGGATTTTTTCCCGGAATATGTTCCCGATCCGGCTGAACGGCAGAAACGGGAGATCACCCTGCGCCATCTTCTCACAATGACGGCACCGTATGCATTTGAAGACTGGCACGAACCGCTGGACCGGTTGTGCATGCAACCGGACTGGGTGAAGTATGGTCTGGACATTCTCGGCCAAAACGGCACTATCGGGACGTTCAAATATTCCACCACAGGAACGCATTTGCTTTCCGCTATTATCACCCGTAGCACGGGAAAAAGTGCCCGTGAGTATGCAAATGAACGTCTGTTCAGACCGGTTGGCATGAACGAAACCCCAAATAATCCAATGGAAGCATTCGGGTTTGAGGATTTATTCGGAAAAAAGGTGAAAGGATGGGTGAACGATCCAAATGGTAACTCCACCGGAGGATGGGGACTTACACTCACTGTGCGTGATATGGCACGGTTTGGCCTTCTCTACCTGAACCATGGCATCTGCGATACAAGCCAGATTATTTCCCGGACATGGATTGATGAATCAATCGCGATGAATCCCAATACATACGGATATCTCTGGTGGTTACGTGAAGAGGATGGCATTTTTGCCTACATGGCTCTCGGCGATGGCGGCAATGTGATTTGCTGTATCCCAGAAATTGACCTGGTCATAGCAATCGCTTCCGAATGTGTCATGAACGCGAAAGACCGGTGGCCATTGATAAAGGAGTGTATAATTCCTGCGGTTCATTAACAACCGGCAATATTATAATTCTCAGGAATACGCACAAATTGCATCTCACTGACACCATGCAGATTTCTCCTCATTCATTCGATGATATCGTTCCAATGGAATATGATGGCAGGACTGATTGGTATAATGTGATCATCTGTCAGCCACATTTTAAATAGTTGTATGCAAAGTATAATACTTGTGATACAACCATTTGTCAACCGTGAACAGGAACTTGAATTTCTCAGCCGTAAATATGCTGAAGATTCGCCCCAGATGATTGTCCTCTATGGAAAAAGAAGGATTGGGAAGACAGAACTCATAAAAAAATTCATGGAAGACAAAGAGGGAGTATACATCCTCTGCACAAATGACAGCACACAGGAAAATATCAAAGAGATGAAGGATAAATTTGCCATTCTCACCGGTAAAAACTATTTTCGGGATATCAATCCCTCATCCTTCTATGAACTCTTTACCTATCTGTCAGAAGAAATGGGAAACAGAAAGGCAGTAATTGCAATTGATGAATTTCCTTATCTGATTGAATTAAACCGGGGGGTTGTATCTGTATTTCAGAAAATCTGTGATGAACTTCTTGGAAAGAATAACATATTCCTGATAATCTGTGGTTCTTCAATGGGAATGATGGAAACAGAAGTGCTGGGGTATAAAAGCCCCCTCTATGGAAGACGTACAGGTGAATGGAAGGTTTCGCCAATGTCTTTTCGGCATATGAACTCCTTTTTCAAAGATTACAGTCAAACGGACCTGTTCAAAATATGGGCTGTTTGCGGAGGTGTTCCCTATTATCTCCGGAAACTGGACAGTTCCCTGTCTGTCGAAGAAAATATCAGAGAAAAAATCCTGAAAAAGGGTGAAGCCCTCTATAACGAGCCAAAGATTCTCCTAAGGGAGGAGTTCAGGGAGCCTAAGGTCTATACACTCATACTCAAATATCTATCGCTTGGATACAATAAACAGGGCGAAATATCCTCTGTTACCGGAATAGAGAAAGGAAATCTTTCTAAGTATCTATCAGTACTTGAAAATCTGCATTTTGTCGAACATATTATGCCACTTGGCAGAAGAAAAGGTGGAATATACGAAATGAATGACCCGTTTTTCAGGTTCTGGTTTCGGTTTGTCTATCCTAATATGTCAGATCTTGAAATGGGCCTTGTTGATGCTGTATATTCACGTATCTCCTCTCAGATCAATGCATATTACGGGAAACAGTTCGAACGCCTGGTAACCGAAGAGATGAAAACCGCCCGGATACCTCTGCCCTTTCCTTTTACCGATCTCAGACCATGGTGGCATAAAGAAAGAGAAATTGATGCGGTTGCAGTGAATCATGAAACGAAACACATTCTATTTGCTGAGTGTAAATGGAAAACTCTTGATACGAGAGATGCTCACCGGGTCATTACTGCTCTGGAAAAAAAATCAGAATATGTGCAATGGAATAATGATTCCAGAAAGGAATATTTTGCCCTCTTTGCAAAAGAGATTGAAGGAAAGGAAGAATTGCGTGAAAAAGGATATCTCGCATTTGATCTCTCTGACATGTAACTCACGTTCCTGCTGATCCAAAAACCGGGATCACATTTTCAATCACTTTCACTTCAAATACATGATAACAGGAACTGCCAGGTGATGTGACAAGGGTTCAGAAAATCTGCTCAGACTATTGAAAGATAAAAATACCCGGAAAATAATCATCCTCTCCCATCCTCCTTCATCACCTGTGTCCCCGGATACATCCTCGACTTGACGTGCAAGAATGCAGAACACGTCTTACTCGTTTCTCGCGAGACCCGAATTTTGTCATTTTGCCATTGAAAACGTCATTTCCGCTTCTTCTGAACCGACAGTGACTCCTTAGCCCATTCAATCAGTACTTCCGGATCTTCCAGGATATCCGGAGGGATCTCAAAATATGATTGTATTGCCGGCTTATCAGGATATGGTTTGAATGGCGCTGACCCCGCAGCTACATATTTGTCCCGGTTTGTGTCATCGACCTTCAGGTACAGAACATTGTCCGCAACAAGCCCAAACATCTTACCGTCACGATAGAGCCCTGCACCGCCAAACATTTTTCGCACCGTGACATCGCCCCACGCCGAAACCTGATCAAGAATATACGCAAGAAAGTCGTCCGATACAGCCATATGATCGTTCTCTCTGGCTTCCAACAAGTAAGATAGTATCCCCTCCGTTCCTCGCAATGACCCTGCAGTCTCACTCCGTCACTATTGCATCGTGAGAGCTGAGACACCCTACCCTCGCCGGGAGAAGCAGATATATGCTATTCCGGGTATAACCAGTTGAATATGAAAATCACACTCATCTATGACAATACTGCATCCCGGGACGATCTTCAGACGGACTGGGGTTTTTCCGCATTGGTGGAAGTCGAAAATGCACCCACGATCCTGTTTGATACCGGCGCAAACGGGGAGATTTTGCTCAGTAATATGGAAAAACTGGGCATTGACCCGTCCTCCATCGATGAAGTGTTCATCTCCCATGCGCATTTTGACCACACCGGGGGACTGTCAGAATTCCTCAACAAGAGTAACCCCACAAAGATCTATATCCCACCGTCATTTCGCGGACTGAAAGGAAGTGGCGTGACCCGCATCACCGAACCCGCGAGACTCCACGAAGGAGTATACTCTACCGGAGAACTGGACGGCATCGAACAGAGCCTGTGTGTGAAAACCGACAAAGGGATTGTCATTATCGCGGGGTGTTCCCACCCGCCCATGCGAACCATTCTTGATACCGCAGGACAGTTTGGCACCATCTATGCAATCATCGGAGGGCTCCACGGGTTCAGTGACTTTGCATTATTCCGGGACCTGGAATTGATCTGTCCCACGCATTGCACCCAGCACATCGCCGAACTGAAACAGTCGTATCCGGAAAAATATGTCGCAGGCGGGGCCGGAACGGTCATTGAGATATAGATATCTTTTTATCATGTCTTACGCCGAATGTAGCCAGATCGTATAATAACACCATTGCCTGCACAAAATATAAATGCAATAAAACCATCTAAGAGCAGCAAACGGAGGTTTGCTATGGAAACCAGAGAAGGAGAACTAAAAAAAATCGGACAGGTTCGCCTCGAAAATGCAGGCAATTTCTCTGCCCGAGTGCAATTTAAAAGCTCAGCTGACGGTGTGAACTGGAAAGTGACAGAACATTCAGATGATATTCTGGCTCCTGATACAAAAACGATTAATCTGGAAGATGCAAGGTATAATGTTCAGGACGGGGATCACGTCATAATGGATGTCGTGGTTCTTTGGGGCGAGGAAACAATTGCCTCTGAGGAATTTATTTACGAGCAGCGTAATCCAAACACAGCAGCATACCACATAAGGGGAACCCCAAATAAACCCATTCTGGAATATGAGGGGATGTTGCAGGAAGCAATTATTCAGTAACACTCTGACGTGCAACAAATCGATACGACTGACTGTCAATTGCATCTTAACTTTTCTTTTTTGATAAACACAGCGGCTCTGCTGTGAAGGAGGACATGATACCTGCGAATGGAACGTATATCCTGCGTGTTCCAGACCAAAATAGCACGGGGATTATTCAGATTGTCCGGCACCAGTCCCAACTATTATCCCCTTTACGGAATAGATGAAGAAACAATGGAACCCGCCGACCTCCTCAGGGACCTGACCTTCCTCAAGGCCGAAAAAGACCTTGCCGCACGGTTCGGCCTCCCCACCGAGGTTTTCCTCCCTCTCTTCTTCTCGGTCCGTTACGGGGGTGACTGGAGCTACTCCTCCGAAGAACAGAGGGCTGTTGCAGTGATGAAGAAGACATCGGTGTACGACGAGGAGACACAGACAGGCGCCTCCCAGGAGGAGATCTATCTCCTCGTAAACCCCGAGATCACCGGGAGCGAAGGGACCGTTCATCGGCTCGAAAAATGCGGCGAGAAGCCCACCCGCCTCCTTGTCGAACGGCCATTCCGCATCAGGGCCAGGGCGGACAGAATCCTGAAAATGACCATTGACCCGCTTGCAGGAGAGATAACCGTCAGAGACACGAACAGACAGGAGATCTCCTTTGAGGGCTCCCCGGCATATGGTCTCGCCCACGAGATTGAACATTTGGAACACCAGGAGATCACTGGAAGGGACCTGAGCGAGCTCCGCTTCGTCTGATCAACATCCATTCAACCGGTCTCATCTCAAAGATCCATTCAATAACACAATTGGTGAATGAGAGTACACACTATCCCACCGGATACCATGAGTGGATTTCATGAACGAACAATCATACTACGACCGGATTTTTGAAGACCTGGATTATTCAGACTCCGGTTTTCGCGGCATTGAATATGAATCCTGTACTTTTCGTGATTGCGATTTTTCAAACAGCAATCTGTCACAGAATGTGTTCATGGACTGCACGTTTCATTCCTGCAACCTGAGCACGGCTAAACTCACCGGTACCAGTCTGAAAAATGTCCGTTTCACGAACTGCAAACTGACAGGCGTTGACTTTGGTTCCTGCAATGCGTTCCTGTTTGCTGTTTCCTTCAAAACCTGTCATCTGGACTACGCCGTATTTGACAGGAACAGATTACATGACACCCCCTTTGAGGACTGCCGCATTCAGGAGGCAACCTTTGTCGAATCCGATCTGTCCGAAGCAGTGTTTCAGAACTGTGACCTCCTTCGTACCACCTTCAGCCAGAATAACCTGAAAGGGGCGGATTTCAGGACCGCGGTGAATTATACCATCGACCCGGCGACAAACAGAGTGCAGAAGGCACGGTTTTCCTATCCGGGTGTACTGGGATTGCTGGAGAACTCTGACATCATCGTGGAGTAACAGATATCAGCCCTGTTTCATAAAGGTAAATCCTGCCGCTCGGGTACGGCAATTAATTCATACCATCACATGAGGGCAACACCCGGAAAAACGTCCGAACAGACGTCCGGAGAGGGGGCAAACTCACTTTGGGACAATCAATATGTCCTTCCAAAAACTCTCATGTGTCGTCCCACGATATCCTCTAAATATTCTTTATTTAAGAATATATTGAGCAATGCGGCTGAATTTTTTGGCATCAGAACATACCATAAATACGCCAAAATTCTCCTCAAATTTCGTATCAGAGACTTAGTTACTATTGGTGTAGATGAATCAAACCTATGAGGAAAGACGTATTCAAATATATACAGACACGAATATCAAAGGCGAGCTGTTCCCAATACAGCTCAATCAATGCTCTACCCCTAACACGTATATATCTTTATATCGCCAAGAAATCCATGAACAGCACATGGAAGTAGTATACAGATGAAGAATGACAAGGGAGAGGAACCATACACAAAATGGGATCTGGAAAAGATGGCTACGGTATACGATGACCTAACCGTAAAGACCGTCCCCGATATGGAAGGATTCTACGGAGCAGTGACAGATGCACTTCCGGAAGAAGGAGACCCGATCCTCGAACTCGCCTGCGGTACAGGCATCCTCACCACCCGTATCCGGAAGACACACCCGGATGCCGCCCTCACCTGCATCGACCGGTCGCCGGAGATGCTGGCAATAGCACGAAAGAAACCGGAAACCACCGGCGTCACCCTGATCGAAGGTGACGTCCTGGACCCGTGGCCCGACGGCCCGTACGATGCGGTGGTGAGCACGTTCTGTATCATCGCATTTGATCAGGATGTTCAGGCAGCCCTCCTCAGGCGGATACAAACAGCGCTCCGTCCCGGCGGGGTCTGTATCACGGGATGTTCCGTACGGCCGGAAGACCCGGCAGAAGAGGAGCGCCTGCTGGATGAATGGGTGGCGTTCATGCAGGATGCGGGGCTTGACCCGGCAGAAATACGTAGGCAGATGACGTCATGGAACACTGCCGGAGATCACATCCCCACGCCGGATGTATTCCAGGATATGCTGAAGGAAGCAGGCTTCACCCACATTCGGTGCACATACAAACAGGGATTGTATGCCGTTTTTGTTGGGGAACGGTAATTTTCACAGAAAGGCGAACCGAACCGGGGAAAATCCCGAATATGTTCCCTCAAATCTGTTTGTCCACAGGCGGGCACACCTGAACTGATTCCCTGCTCCGATTTGCCCATAAAAACCCGCTATGATTTATTCTGCTTCAGGATTTTCTTCCCATAACCCAAATGAATTCCCCTCAGTATCCTCGCAGACTGCCATATATCCGTATTTCTCAACGGTTGTCTTTGGCACCAATACCGTTCCGCCAAGGCGGACAACCTCTTTCAGGGTGAAATCAATTGACGATACACCAATATAGTTGACAATTTTTTGATCCGGCGCCCCCCGCTTTCCCAGACCACCACCAATCCCAGGCGTCCCGTCCTCGGCATTCGTCGCAATCATATAGAAATCCGTAAAGCCGGGAGTCAGTTCATAGGTCCATCCAAACAGGGAGGAATAGAAGGTTTTTGCACGTTCCGGATCGTCCGCAGGCAGGTCAAAATGCACAATTGTTGCCATGGTTTCCACCACCCCGAATACTGGCCCTTAACCATATAATGATATTGGACGGCAGTTTTGGAATTCGTGTCTCCCGGAAACCAATTGGAATAACAGGTATCAGGGATTGGAGTCTAACGGAATCTTGTCGATATCTCTCACTCCCTTCTCCGGAGTCCAGAGAGATGAAAACATGTATCTTATCATGGACGGTGAGAAACTAACAGAATAATGACTGGAGTCGTGCACATACAACTTCATATTCCGGGGGAATACCGCCATCGCCTGTGAATGCTGCCAGTGCGGCAACTGCTGCAGCAACATGCGGCTTGTCCACGTGATAACAGAGGACCGCGGCGACTACACCTTTGTCGTCTACAACTATTATTCCGGGGACGTAAAGGAAGTCCGGGTTGATGCCGACAAATATGCCCTCTATGAAGACCGAAGCAGTCTTGAGGGACTGCCGGATGCATGCCCGTTCCTCCGGTTTGATGCCGAAGGGAAGGCGTGGTGCACAGTGCACTATACCCGCCCGGACATCTGCCGCGATTACTGCTGCTGGCGCCTCCTGATCTCTGATGCACAGGGCAGACGGGCAGGGCGGGTATTATACCAGCGGACCTTCGTTGCGGATACGGATGAACTGAAGCGTCTCTGGGAAGAGTGGAAGCCGACACTCGCCGGGCTGAATGACGAGGAATGGGACCGGGCCGTTATCCGGCATCTCAGGGCAGCCGGGTATCATGTGCGGGAATAGGTCTTAAAAGAAAATATCAAATTATTGTGAGCACTTTTTCTCATTCCAGACATACCAGTCATGTGCATCGGGTGCCAGTTCGGTGTCATATCTCGCGGCATTTTCGAAACACGGAAGCGACTCGCAATGCCTTTGGGCATTCATCAGGATAGTCCCCTTGAGAAACCAGGCCAGACCATATTCCGGATCCAGTTCGAGCGCTTTATTGCAGCTTACGAGCGCTTCATCGTATTGATCGGAATACCGGTAATCGCAATTCGCGTTGTAAACCAACCCCCGGTAGCACCATGCCTCGGCATTATCCGGGTCTGACTGGACGAATGCGTCATAATATTCCTGACTTGCATTCGCCTGTTCCAGAAATTCCTCCGACGGCATGCCGTCAGGAGAAACAGTGCCATCATCAACGCAGCCGACCGCCATGACACAGCAGATGACTGCCAGTACAACAAATCCCCCCCGATTCAGCATTCAATCACTCAGACATTGTTATATATTACATATTATATAACTCACAATGATCAGCCATGGAATACCGATCAGCCCCACAGGGGAGAGATTGCTGTACACGGGACGGGTGAAAACGGATGAACATGACAGATGAAAAACGTTTGAGAGGAAACCGATGGCTCTGTTGAAATATAGTATTGTCCTGATTGCAGTTCTCATCATAGTGCTCCTCGCACTGCCGGTGATGACAGAATTACCACTAGGGCAACCGGAACCACCTGACCCGGTCGAACATCACATCCCCCCGGAGTACTGGGCAAATGCATCACCTGCAACCCCACTCACGGAATCTGAAATGATCACCATCATCCTCGCAGAATCAACACTCAGTCCGCCGGGACAGGACATCCCGACGGGCATCGTTGAAATTCCCCTGTCACGGCTGAACCTGAGCTCCCGGTTCGTGAAATCCGATGAGTATGAGAACTGGTACACAGAAACAGACCTCAACTCTGATGAACCTGTTGTTCTGATACGGATGCCACAGACAATGTATGACCGCCACATCGCCATGTCCCGGAATGATACCCTCTCGCTGCCGGAAACATCCTTCTGCCGCTTTTTCCAAAATCTCTCTGACCTGAACACCCACATCCAACGGGACGGGGACGGGGTACGAATCCTTCCTGATTGAAACGGGAGGGAATGGAACAGGCATGGTCATATTACAATCTCATGCACGAGAACAACCGACGGGATCTAGGAAATAATTCCAAAATGAACGAATAATTCCGGATCACCATTCGGTTATTGGCGTCCGAATGGAGTCATTCCCATCCATCGCACCCGTTCACGGAGTTTGTTAATGTACCTGCCATGTATGTCAGATCCAGCATACCAGGAAAGTCCTTTCCTATCGCATCAATCGTAGGTCGTGCACGGACCTATTCTTCATTCAAATGCTCGCAAAACGGCAGAATCCCCCGCCACCGTTCAGCCTTATCCTCCAGACGCATCCCGGCATACGCCGGAGAGGTGGAAGGAAGCTGCAGAATAACAAAACCCGTCTCTCCGGTTTTCTGTTCCAAAAGATCTGAAAAATACCGCTGAAACCAGTGTCCCGCACCGGTCTTCCCGTTTAAGACAATGCACCGGATGGAGGGATGCTCTCTCAAAAATCCGCGGATATCATTGGGTATCACATCACATATCGAACTGTCACTACTTCTCTTTCGGGAACACGATGCAACCACATCCCAGATCGCAATGCCATCCCGGGTTAGTAAATCAAGCCGTTCTTGATAAGGCAGGTCCGGAAACTCAGATGGAAATGAGAAGATGATTCCCATGATCTTCCAGAACTGGTTGCGGGGGTTGCCATAGTATTCCTGCCGCTGCAAAGACTGCTCGCTCGGATAACTGCCCAGAATCAAAATGGAAGGATGTGAACCGGAAACCGGTGCAAGTCCTGACGCGGAATAATCAGTCACCAGAAACTGGTTACTCATCATATCGTATAAAATAGCACTCTCCCCAGTCCTTTCTCTCACCGGGGTTCATCGCAACGAGCATATCCTCTGCATGGTCTTCGCATACGTTCTGTGTTACGCATCCTAATATCTGCATGCCGATTGCCTTCTTCTCGCAAAAATCACACTGTGACGGTATCGTCTGATTGTTCATCGAATAGTGTTTACATTTTACAATATTTAATCATATTACATAAATTTATATTCGGAAAATGGCGGAGCGTATTCTTTCAGCAGTCATGCGGGCATACCACGCAGACCAGAGATGAATGATCAATAATTATCTGTCTGCGTCCGGTTCTTCTGCATCGTCATCATCATACCGGATATAATAACAGATGCCCCATTCTTTTCTCTCACCGGGTTTCATTCCAACAAGCATCTCTTCTGCATGGTCTTCGCAGACATGCTGTGTGACACATCCCAGGATCTGCATCCCGATCGCCTTCTTCTCACAAAAATCACACCGTTTTCTGCCATTCGTGGTGTCCATATTTATACCTCTACCTGTAGGTCTATTTAATTAGTGCACATATATATCTGGACTGAATTATGGATCACATCACCATACGCGGAGCACGGGAACACAACCTGCAGGACGTGACACTGGACCTTCCCCGGGACCAGTTCATTGTCATCACCGGTGTGTCCGGCTCCGGAAAATCAACCCTTGCCTTTGATACCATATACGCCGAGGGACAGCGGCGATACGTCGAGTCACTCTCCGCGTATGCCCGCCAGTTCCTTGGGCTCATGAATAAGCCGGATGTCGACTCCATCGAAGGCCTCTCCCCCGCCATATCCATCGAACAGAAGACCACCTCAAAAAATCCCCGCAGTACCGTAGGCACTGTCACCGAGATCTATGACTACCTCCGACTGCTCTTTGCCCGCATCGGCATACCATACTGCCCCGAACACGGCATAAAGATCGAATCCCAGTCCCCTGAGCGGATTGCCGACGCCATCGAATCTGACTTTGAGGGCGTTGTCACGATCCTCTCACCCATCATCCGCCAGAAGAAGGGCACCTACCAGCAGGTCCTCCGTGACCTCAACGAGGAAGGATATGTCCGGGCGCGGGTGGACGGCGCAATCATCCGCACAGACGAGGAAATCAAGCTGGAACGCTACGTGAAGCACGACATCGAGATCGTCCTCGACCGATGCATGCACGACGAACGCTCCCGGGTGGTCGAAGCGGTGGAGAACGCCGTTCAGAAATCAGACGGGCTCGTCATCGTTGCCGGTCAGGAAGGAGAGCAGGAACGCACCTACTCGTCAAAGATGGCCTGCCCCGTCTGCGGCATCTCATTTGAAGAACTACAGCCCCGGATGTTCTCGTTCAACAGCCCGTTCGGCGCCTGTGAGGTCTGCAAGGGACTCGGTATCAAAATGGAGCTCGACCCCGCACTCATCATCCCCGACCGGGAGAAGTCCATCGCCGACGGTGCGGTGGCACTCTACCGCAACTTCCTGGACGGCTACCGGATCCAGTACCTCGCGGCGGTCGCAAAACACTACGGGTTTGACATCTTTACGCCCATACAGGACCTGACAGAAACGCAGTACAATGCCCTGATGTACGGCTCGGACGAGAAGATCGAGTTCCGGATGAATATGAAGGGCGGCGAAGGGCACTGGGCCCACAACGGCCAGTGGGAAGGGCTCCTGCCGCAGGCGCAGCGGCTCTACGGCCAGACCAAGTCTGACTACCGCCGCAGGGAACTGGAAAAGTTCATGCGGATCTCCGAGTGCCCGGAGTGCCACGGAAAACGGCTGAAAGGGAAGGTGCTTGCGATCAGAATCGACGGCAAATCGATCATCGACGTAACTGACCTCTCCATCTCCGGGTGCCGGCAGTTCTTCCGCGAACTCACGCTCACGGCAAAAGAAGAGGAGATCGCACACCAGGTGTTAAAAGAGATCAACTCCCGCCTCGGGTTCCTCGAAGAGGTGGGGCTTGGCTACCTCACCCTTTCGCGGGCGGCAGGCACCCTCTCCGGCGGGGAGGCACAGCGGATCCGCCTCGCCACCCAGATCGGTTCAAACCTGATGGGCGTCCTCTACGTCCTCGACGAGCCGTCCATCGGTCTGCACCAGCGGGACAACCACCGACTCATTGAGACCCTCCAGCACCTGCGGGACCTCGGAAACACCCTCATCGTGGTCGAGCATGACGAAGACACCATCCGGCAGGCGGACCATGTTGTTGATATGGGTCCCGGCGCCGGTGTCGACGGCGGTAGGGTGGTTGCGGCAGGCACCCCGCAGGAGATCGAAGCAAACCCGGACTCCCTCACCGGCAGATACCTCTCCGGTGCAGAGTCGATTCCCGTCCCCGCCACCCGGAGAGAGGCAGAAAACTATATCCATCTGCTCGGGTGCCGGGCGAACAACCTCAAAGATGTGGATGCCCACATCCCGCAGGGCGTCTTTACGGTCGTCACCGGCATGTCCGGCAGCGGGAAATCAACACTCATCTACGACACCCTCTACCGGGCACTGATGAAGACCATCCATAAATCGAACGTCACACCCGGGAAATACAGCTCTCTCACGTTTGACGCCCCGCCGGACAAGGTGATCGTCATCGACCAGAGCCCCATCGGGAGGACACCCCGGTCAAACCCGGCCACGTATACGAAGGTGTTCGATGAGATCCGGAAGGTCTTTGCCGCAACCAAAGAAGCAAAAGTCCGTGGCTACAAACCCGGACGCTTCTCGTTCAATGTCAAGGGCGGACGGTGTGAGGCGTGCAGCGGAGACGGGGTCATCAAGATCGAGATGAACTTCCTGCCGGATGTCTATGTGGAGTGCGAGGAGTGCAAAGGAAAACGCTACAACGCCGAGACCCTTGAGGTCAGGTTCCGGGGACATTCCATCGCGGACGTCCTTGCGATGACCGTGGACGAAGCAGTGGAGGTCTTTGAGAACCACCCGAAGATCCTGCAGAAACTCACCACCCTCCAGCAGGTCGGCCTCGGCTATATCAAACTCGGCCAGAGTTCGACGACCCTCTCCGGTGGCGAGGCGCAGCGGATCAAACTCACCCGTGAACTCTCGAAGAAAGGGACGGGGAACACCGTCTATCTGCTCGATGAACCCACCACCGGCCTGCACTTCCATGACGTGAAAAAACTCATCGGTGTGCTGGATGAACTGGTGGAGAAGGGCAACTCGGTCATCGTCATCGAACACAACCTGGACGTGATCAAATCCGCGGATTACCTCATCGACCTCGGTCCCGAGGGCGGCGAGTACGGCGGTGAGATCCTCGTCGCCGGCACCCCGGAGGATGTGGCAGCAGAAGAGACCAGTTACACCGGTGCGTATCTCCGTCCCCTCCTGCAGGCATGATCGACTACTCCTCCCTCCCGTCCGACCCCGGCTGTTATCTCTTCCGTGATACCGCAGACACCGTCATCTATGTCGGCAAGGCAAAGAACCTGAAGAAACGGGTGGGGAGCTACTTCTCCCGCACGATAAAAGACCCAAAGACGGAGGCGATGGTCGCGGCAGCAGCAGACCTCGACTACATCGTCACCAAAACTGAAGTCGAGGCACTCATTCTGGAAAATTCCCTGATCAAACGCCTCCAGCCGAAATACAACATCGACCTCAAGGACTCCAAACGCTACGCCTACATCCACCTCTCGGACGACCCCTTCCCCCGCATCCACTATGCACGGGAGAAGACCGGTGCCGGGGAATATTTCGGTCCGTTTGTCTCCGGAAAAGACCGGAACCATGTCCTGCATGTGATAAAACGGGCGTTTCGTCTCCGCTCATGCAAGAAAATACCCAAACGGCCCTGTCTGCGCTACCATCTCGGGACGTGTCTCGCACCCTGCGCCGGTGCGGTGACAGAAGAGGAATATGCCGAACAGGTGTCCCGTGCCCGTGAGGTGCTGCGGGGAAATGCGACGACCCTTGTCCGGACTCTTGAATCCGAGATGACCAATGCCGCACAGGCGCAGGAGTTTGAACGGGCTATCGACCTGCGTGACCAGATTGAGGCGGTCAGAAAACTCTCCGAGCGGCAGGCGGTTGAACGCACGAAGGAGACCGATGAAGACATCATCCACTACCGGGTCCGTGAGGATGTGGTGTATCTGGTGCTCTTCTCTGTCTACAAGGGAACCCTTGGCGAGAAACAGGAGTTCCGGTTTCACTTCCGAACGAATGCGATTGAGGAATTTCTGGTCCAGTATTACGGAGAGAACGAACCGCCGTCCGAGCTGATCCTCCCGGAGATGCCGGATGACGCGGTGGTGGACTATCTCTCCCACCAGAAGGGCCGAAAGGTGAAGGTGACGGTTCCGAAGATCGGAGCCAAGAAGGACCTCCTCGATATCGTGGCCCGCAATATCGAGACGACCTTCTTCGGGGGAGAAGAGAAGGTGAACGCCCTCGGGAAACGTCTCCGTCTCCCGGACCCACCCACGGTGATCGAGTGTTTTGACATCTCGCACCATGCAGGGACGGCGATGGTGGGGTCAATGGTGCAGTTCCGTTACGGCATCCCGGACAAGAGCAACTATCGCCGGTTTAAGATCAAGACCGTGGACGGGATCGATGACTTTGCCGCGATAGCCGAAGTGGTGCACCGGAGGTATTCGAGGATACAAAAAGAAGACGGCGAGTTCCCGGACCTGATCATCATCGACGGCGGGAAGGGGCAGCTCCATGCAGCAGCAGACGCACTAAAAGATCTGAATCTGAAAATCCCCCTCATCTCGGTTGCAAAGCGCGAAGAGGAGATCTTCATCCCGCAGTTTTCCCACCCGCTTCCGATAAAAAAGAATGAAAAAGCCTCATTATTTGTACAGGAGATCCGGGATGAGGCGCACCGGTTTGCCATAACCTATAACCGCACGCTCATGAAAAAGAGGATCAGAGATGACCGGGTTTAACCTGAAAGCGGACTTTACCCCGCAGGGGTCACAGCCGGGTGCGATTGCATCCCTCGTGGCAAGCATCAGCGAGGGAAAACGGTTCCAGACACTGATGGGCGTGACCGGTTCGGGGAAGACCTTCACGGTCGCAAATGTCATTGCACAGACACAGAAACCGACGCTGGTCCTTGCCCACAACAAGACGCTTGCGGCACAGTTATACAACGAGTTCAAAGACTTCTTCCCGGAGAACCGGGTGGAATACTTTGTCTCCTATTACGACTTCTATCAGCCGGAATCCTACATCCCCCAGAAAGACCAGTATATCGAAAAGGACGCACAGATCAACCCGAAGATCGAACAACTGCGCCTCGCAGCGACCGCGTCCCTCTTATCCCATGATGATGTGATCGTCGTCGCGTCGGTCTCCGCCATCTATGGTCTCGGAAACCCGGAGAACTTCGAGGGACTTGGGTTTGAAGTCACCCAGGGAGGACACATCAACCGGAGTGACGTCATCTCCCGCCTGATTGACATCCAGTACGAACGAAACGATATCGAACTCCAGCCCGGACGGTTCCGGGTGAAGGGGGACACGATTGACCTGATCCCCGGTTCCGGCATTGATATCATCCGGATCGAGTTCTTCGGAAATGAGGTGGAGCGGATCACCGAGATGGACCGGGTCACCCGTGAGCCCATCCAGACGCTGCCGTATTATTTCGTCTATCCCGCCCGGCACTACGTCATCCCGGAAGAGGAGAAGGCAGAGGCGATTGTCGCAATCAAAAAAGAGCTCGAAGAGACCCTTCCCACCCTTGGCCTCATCGAGGCACACCGTCTGCGTCAGCGGACCCTCTATGATATCGAGATGATCGAGGAGACGGGTTACTGCAAGGGCATCGAGAACTATTCCCGATTCTTCGATCACCGCAGGGTTGGCGAGAAACCGTTCTGCCTTTTGGACTATTTCCCGGATGATTTCATGATTGTGATCGATGAGAGTCACCAGACGCTCCCGCAGGTACGGGGGATGTACAACGGGGACTATTCCCGCAAAAAGTCCCTCGTGGACTACGGGTTCCGGCTCCCGTCCGCGTTTGACAACCGCCCCCTGAAATTCGAGGAGTTCGAGAACTACCTGAAATCAGTGATATTTGTCTCCGCAACGCCCGGGCAGTATGAGACCGAGCATTCAGGAGATGTCATCGAACAGATCATCCGCCCGACCGGACTGCTTGACCCGGAGGTCACAATACGCCCGGGAAAGACCCAGATCCCGGACGTGTGCGAGGAGATCGAGAAGACCATCGAGGCAGGGGACCGGGTGCTCATCACGACGCTCACAAAGAAACTTGCGGAAGAACTGAGCGAATTTCTGGCGGAGAAGGGCATAAAAACCCGCTACCTGCACTCAGAGATCAACACCATCGAACGGACCGAGATCCTGCGTGAACTCCGTCTGGGCGTCTTTGATGTATTGGTCGGCATCAACCTGCTCCGGGAAGGGCTTGATATTCCGGAGGTGAGTTTCATCGGTATTCTGGATGCGGATAAGGAGGGGTTCCTCCGGGACGCCCGGAGCCTGATCCAGACCATCGGGCGGGCGGCGCGAAACGACCACTCGCACGTCGTCCTCTATGCAGACACGATCACGGATTCCATCAAAAAAGCGGTGGAGGAGACGAACCGCCGCCGCGAGATGCAGATTGAATACAACCGGGTTCATGGAATCACACCCATTACTATCCATAAACCCATCCGCGAAAAAGAAGTCGAGATTCAGGACACAAAACACATCCCCCGCACTGAGCTCCCGAATATGATCATTCAGGTGGAAACCGAGATGCTGGAGGCGGCCGAACGACTTGACTTTGAACGAGCGATTGTGCTCAGGGAGAAGCTGAAGAAACTGAATGAAGAGGTGCAGAAACCATGAATGCCATTACCTTTGGGCATCATCAACCAGCATCTTCGCCTTCGCGAGCCCCCCGGTAAACTCATCAATATATTCCTGCATCGAGAGACTCCCCTCCGGAAACGGACGGTCTGCATCATACATTTGTGCAATCATCGCATTGGTCGGATAGAGCAGGACGTCTGTGCCCGTCTTCTCTGCAGCCCGGACCATCGCCCGCCGGAACGCCCCGATGCAGTAGGCAATTCGCACCTGATACGTGTCCCTCGTTTTTTCCAGATATTCCGTCAGACGGTATGTCTCAATCTTCAGGAAGTCATCCTTCACCCGCTGGTCCGTGCATTTCCCAAGCATATAGTGATACTGGGCAAACGGGTACATGCACTCGAGTTCGGCGGGGACCGTCCCACAGCTGCCGAAAACCGCTACATGATATGAGGTGTCGGCATAGACAGAACGCAGAATGTTATGAAAGAGCCGATGGGAGGGCGACCTACTGTAGGGCTTTCGCACCGCACAGGGAACAAACACACCAATATCGTACGGCGAAATATGGTACTCATCGATGATATAGCGGAATGCATCCTCAAATTCCCGACGGTAAAACGGGGGGCCTGAGAGCCGCCGGGAATTGTGGTCTGTCAAAAAATGTTCATTCTCCTGAATCAGTATCACCTGATATATCCGGCATATGCGTTATTCACAGAAGCCATAATGTGTTTTGATAGATGCACCCCACCGACGGTGAAGGTGCGTATTTCTTCAAATCTCTGAAAAAGGAGATGCACCATTCAGTTACCGGGCGACAGTTGTATTCTCCAGATTCTCCAGGTACGACCGAATGCGGTCTCCGACATTCTGCCGCAGATTTTCGTAGAATATCGCGTAGTCATACATGTGGTAGACGCCCGGCGGGAATGTCTCACTGGTCGCAGGGAGCTCTTCCGGGTCAGAGATATCAGTGATTACAAGGGCATTGTCCACCACCTGTGCCGCCGCAAAATGCGGATAGCGTCTCGGATGTACAGGGTCATCATGGTGGAAGAATGCCGCCCCGATATTTGCGGTTGCAGGGGCGGGTGTAGTATCCGTTTTCCAGTTCAGGGGATTGACCACATACGTTCCGGGAATGATCGTCGGCCCCTCCTTCTCCTTTCCTTCCTCATCAGATATGGTATTATAGGCGATGAAACACCCGGTATCCGTTGCGTCTTCACTGATCCTCATCAACGGGTTTTGTTCCAGGTCCGCAGGGGTAATTGAATACCCGATGGTATACGCCGCCACCAGAAGGTCAAGCGATGCGGCGTCACCGCTCAGGAGTTCGCCTGCCTTTGAGAGTTCCACCACACGGACCGACCCCTGACTGTGGGCGGCGAGGATAATGGGCCGCTCGCCTTTGTTGACGTGCTCCATGAAGTAGGCAAACGCACGAATGAGGTCCTCTTGCCCCAGGCGGAAGATCGGGTTTGCGTCGGTCAGCATCAGGGGATTGATCTTCACGTTATTCTGCCGGTAGAACGGCGCGTAGATGTTCGCCTGTCCGTCAAAGATGCTCGCCTGCTCTACAAGCGTCCAGTGCGCCTTTGACCGCAGTGCCGGGTCATGGATATCCATCAGATAGGTCGCACTATCCGAGAGAATGGTGGGATACACCCAGAAAACATCAACGGGCTGCACGTCATCACTGAAATGGGCAGGCATCTCAAGCCAGCATGCAGGGTTTGCGTAGTCCGGCGCCGCCGGCACATCGTTCTTTGGATCAAAGGGTGGCAGGGGCACCGGGATGCCCAGTTCCTGCCCGGCCAACTCTTCAAGTATACGGATATCTTCGTCGTTATTCGTGGGTGCCATTGTACTACCTCCGGAAAAAGAATCGCTGTAGATAACAGCCTCAGGTTCATTATCAGATGTATCAGGAATCGCTCCGCAATGAATTTCCTTCGATAGTATCCTATCTGTTTTAAGACATTTATGAGATGTGCTTCAGCTCGGTATGTATGACAGTGGAAAAAATGAAGATGAGATGAGCAGACCCACGGAATTATTCGCACGCAGCAGACGCAGCGGGAGTCACCGAGCAGACCCAGATTTTGTACTCAATATCTCTTCCGGCAAACGGATGATTGGCATCCACCACCACCGTTGATTTGGAGACGGAGAGAATTTTCACGTGCGCCTCGCCCCCCCGGGGGAGTTTCAGGGGAATGATTGCTCCCTCTTCCGGGACAGTATGCTTTGGCAGGCGCCGTCGTTTGATCTTCAGGACCAGTTCCTTGTTGTAGGCACCATAGGCCTCTCTCGCAGGCAGCGTCACACGGACTTCGTCATCCGCCCTGTGTCCGATAAGGGCCTCCTCAAATACAGGATTGATCTCTCCTGCACCAATGGTATACGCCTTTGGCTCTTCCTCATAGGTATATTCCAAGAGTTCACCCGTTTCAGCATCCGTAGAGGAAAAATGCAGGGTGACCGTGTCACCCATTGTTATCTGCGGCACCTGACTCTCCACCATCAGGCATCTGCAGGAACGACAGCCACAAGTTCGATATCAAAGTTCAGTGTCTTTCCGGCCATCGGATGGTTTTTGTCAACAGTCACATCATCCCCATCAATTTCGGTGACCGTTAACTGCATATATCCCTGGTTTGTCAGTGTA
>Ga0272441_10004775_pt1 | contig 24113 bp, 23 predicted proteins | sample SSMProp6N_FD_193582 | JGI IMG/M metagenome (GOLD analysis project Ga0272441, IMG submission 193582) | Marine sediment archaeal communities from Little Sippewissett salt marsh, Falmouth, MA, United States - SSM-Prop-6N | ecosystem: Environmental > Aquatic > Marine > Wetlands > Sediment ...
TTTTCACATCCGCATGGCCCATCTGTTCCTGCACGATTCTGATATTCACGCCATTTTCGAGCAGGTGGGTGGCGTAGCTGTGGCGAAAGGTGTGACAGGTGACCCGCTTTGGTCAGTCCGCTGCGGCGCACGGCAGCTCGCCGGCCTTTTGCAACCCGGAGGCAAGCACATGGTGGCGGTGCTCACGACCGCTGCGCGGATCGACGCTGCGTTTCTTGGCCAGCGTGATACGCAGAAAATTTTCCACGTATCACCACTGTTGGGCATACTAAAGATTCATGAAGCAAGACGCGAGAAACCAGCTTGATAAATTCGAACGACAAGAACTATTAAAAAACGTTTTTCGTATTTCATGTGTTGCAGTTGCATTACTGATACTAATCTCAGCGTTACTAATTTATCGCTATTCTCCAGGAAAAGCTATTGAGGTTTCCGAGGTTGTCACCGGACCGCATGGTGTTCCTGTACCAAAACGAGGTGAAATCCTATATCTGATCGTGACGCTTGATAATGGTAAAATTGTAGAAGTCAAAAAACCGAATGGCGTTTTGTATAAAAAAAGTGAACCTGTACGACTTTTAGAAATTAAATCATCTTTTTTTGGCAATGTCCGCTATGATTTCAAGACTTATGAGTAAGAAATGTAGGGGAGCCCAACCCGTCGCTTAAGTGGGACCGGGAGAAGCGGTGATTTTTTGATCCACCTCATGTGTTGAACCTTCGGGGTTTAAAAACAGAGTGTCAGTGTGTTGCTCCCGGCCCCTTAGCTTTTCGTTCGGCATGTAAATACAACAGGACAGCATTTTCAGGATTGATATAAAAAACCACAATGTCTTTTTCCCGCATGAACGGAAACCACAGACACTGCATTCAGTGCCTATTATACCTCTTTTAAGTTTGACAATTGACCTGTTTGTGGACCATATTAAGTCATATAAAAAAGGAGGTATCCTTATGAAACTGTCAAATCAGATTAGGCCAATCAGCTATCTGAAGGCCCATACTGCTGAAATCGTGAGAAATCTTTCCAAACAGCAAGAGCCACTCGTCATCACCCAGAATGGCAAAGCCAAAGTCGTCATACAGGACATCGACAGCTACGAGCAAACCCAGCAAACCATTGCTCTTCTGAAAATTTTGTCACTCGGAGTACGTCAGATCGAGGAAAGCAAGGTTTTACCCGCTGAGGAGGTGATAAGGCGTCTTCGCGAACGGCGGGAGGATCGGTGATGTCGTTCGCGGTTTTGCTGACCGAAGACGCAGCACGTGATCTCAACGAACGTTATGATTACATCACTGAACACGACTCACCTCGAAAAGCGGACTATGTTTTAGAACAGATTGAGACAGCTTTCTCCACGTTATCCGAATTCCCCGAGCGGGGTGTTTATCCAGAAGAACTGCTGAAGTTAGGGATTCGAGAATACCGCGAGATTTTTTTCAAACCTTACCGTATCATTTACCGAGTCATGGATAAGAGCGTCTATGTTCTGCTGATTGTGGATGGCCGTCGTGACATGCAGTCCCTGTTGCAGCGACGATTATTAGGCGCGTAATGAAACATGCTGGATGAGGGCGTCATAGCAGACATTGAAATGAAAAGAAACAAGTCTTCATTCTTGATAGGAAGTATTCAATAGCGAAGGATGAACTCAAGTTTTTAATCGTTTTTACCGAACCAATCACTGCACAGGACGCCAAAAAGCCGGCGCCTGTGAAAGGAAGGATCACCTCTGCACCGATTGCGTGCGAACTGCGATCGTCGGGGCTAAATAAAATTGTATTTATCGGTAACAATCATTATAATTTGCACAATTTTGACCAATCGCCAACACATTTCTTGCGAATTTAAGCCATGAAACCAAAACAATCTGTTCACAAAAGCAAGCAAAGGGATCTGTTCCGCACTGAGCTCACGAAAATAATCGATCACGGGCACGGGCTGGTCAAACTAGCCAAGGCCGTCAACTGGGATCGCATGGGCGCGGCGTTCACTGAACGCTACTGCCCGGGAAACGGGCGACCGGCTATCAGCACCCGGTTGATGGTATCGCTGCAATACCTGAAGCACATCTACCACCTCAGTGATCATGATGTCGTTTACGGATGGGTAGAGAACCCCTACTGGCAGTATTTAAGCGGGATGCAATTTTTCGAGCATGACCCGCCGATCAATCCGTCCAGCATGTCCCGATGGCGCAAACGAATCGGTGATGCCGGTGCAGAAGCACTACTCAAGGAAACCATTGCCGCCGGGTTGATGATCAAAGTGGTCAAACCCCACCCGTTCAAACGGGTCAACGCGGACACGACCGTGCAGAAAAAAGATCAAACGGGTGGTCCTGAATTGATCGTCAGACTTTGGCATGGAAGAACACATATATCCAACGCCGATGCGTATGCCGAATTCATGAAAGAGAGAGCCGCACCCGATTATAGGTCCACCGAAGGCTTAAGGAAGCTCTATTTCCTCCGGCGAATCGACCAAGACGCGGCCCATTTCCTGCTAGTAACCTTGTGGGACTCGATGGACGCAATAAAAAAATTTGCCGGGGAGCATCCCGAAAAAGCCAAGTATTACCCGGAAGATGATTCTTTTTTGCTTGAAAAAGAAGCGACCTCAGCGCTGTATGAACTGTTTTTTGACAAGTAATGCACGTGTAACACGGCGGTTTCAGCTGGTAGACTGGGCCTGATCATTAATAATGAAAATCGATTTCCTATTCGCTCGCTACCCCCGCCGCAGGCAACGGGATATGCGCTCGCTATCGCGGTTCAGGATTACCAGATGATATTTGATCAACTTGGCCTTCGGGCCGGACTGCTTAAAGCGATTCAGGACAAGGGTTACACCTCCCCCACCCTCATTCAGGCCGAGGCCATTCCGGTTATCCTCAACGGACAGGACATCCTTGCCCGCGCCCAGACCGGAACGGGAAAAACCGATGCCTTCGCCATTCCGTTGGTCGAGATTCTGAGCCGCAAGAACGGCAACGGGCGACACCCGCGTGCCCTTGTGTTAACCCCCACGCGGGAACTGGCGCTTCAGGTGGGAGAGCGCATCAAGGCCTATGCAAGGCGGGTCTCTCTGCGATGCACGGTGGTTCACGGCGGGGTTCGCATCAATCCGCAGATCGATCGGCTGAGGCGCGGCATCGATATCCTGGTGGCCACGCCGGGCCGCCTGCTGGATCTTGCCGGCCATCGGCATTTGAATCTTTTCCGGATCGAGTTCCTCGTTTTTGACGAGGCGGACAGAATGCTGGATCTGGGATTCAGCCAGGAGATTTCCGCGATCCTGGATCTCGCACCTAAAAAACGCCGGACCATGCTGTTTTCCGCCACTTACACCCAACCGGTCCGGGATCTTGCCGCAAGCATGCTGCAGGATCCCGAATATATCGAGGTGACGCCCCACCATACGGCGGCCGAAGCGGTAATCCAGAAAGTTTATCGGGTTGACCGGGCCAATAAAAGAGCGCTTCTCATCCATCTGATCAACGAGGAGAACTGGAGCCGGGTACTGGTCTTCACCCGCACCCGACACGGGGCGGACAGGCTCACGGAGAAACTCGCCGCACGCGGGATCCGGGCTGCTGTGATGCATGGCAACAAGAGCCAGTCCTTCCGGACACGATCCTTCGAAGCATTCAAAAAAAGTGAGATCCGTACCCTCGTGGCAACGGATGTGGGCGCAAGGGGCCTGGACATCAGCAATCTGCCCTATGTGGTCAACTATGACATGCCGAGCATCCCCGAAGATTATGTTCACCGCATCGGGCGCACGGGCCGTGCGGGCGAAATTGGCATCGCCGTCTCCCTGGTCAGTCCCGAAGAAAGGCCTTATCTTCAGGCCATTGAAAAGCTGCTGAAGCGGAAAATTCCGGTGAAAACGGTTGACGGCTATACCGAGGATAGCGACGTTCCGGACTATGTTCTCTTTCGCCCGGACAGCCCGTCCAGCCAAAAAAAGGCCGACAGCGCCATAAAAGAGATGGTCACCAGGAGAAATGCTAAAAAAAAGCAATCGAAAACGCGTAAACCGAAGACCTCGGCTTCCGGCAAAAGAACGGGGCGGGTATCGACAACCCGATCTGACAGGAAAACCGATAAAACCGGGAAAAAGCCGTCCCGATCAGGATTGCGCCGCCCTCATGCTTCAACACCAGGCAAACCCAGGGGCAGATAATAAGGCGTTCAAAAAGGTGTGAACCACCACCGTGAAAAAAGAGAATATCGAAGCCATCATCCGCAAGGCCAGCGTGTGCCGTCTGGGCATGATCGACGGTGACGCCCCTTATATCGTTCCCCTATGCTTCGGCTACCAGGACAACACCCTTTATTTTCACGGGTCGATGAAGAGCAGGAAGGTCGAACTGATTCAAAAGCACCCGAAGGTCTGTTTCGAGTTCGACATCCTGGCCGAACCCATATCGGCCCTTGATCCCTGCGACTGGGACATGCGCTACCAGAGCGTGGTCGGGTTCGGCAGGGCTTGCCTGGTTGAATCGGCCGCGGAAAAGCGACAGGCCCTGGAGATTATCACCGCCCAGTATGCCAAGGGAACTCATTCTTTTGCGGAGCCGAAGCTGAAAGCCACAGCGGTGATCAAGGTGGCCATCGGGATCATGACCGGGAAACAGTCCGGCTTCGATCCGCAATAGAACCAATAACAGCCTGATTGGCCACGCGATAACACGCTTTACGGCAAATCAGGCTGTTTGGTTCGCCTTCAGCGGCAACCATGCAGCGATAAAGCCATCAATGGGACTTGGCACGCGTCCAGGCTTCATCCATAATCCGGTTTTCCTTGCCCAGATCCTTGGTGAAATGAAGTTTTTTCATAATCGCGGGTGTCGGGTAGATTCCCGGATTTTCAAGGTCTTCGGGCGTGATGAACGCCTCGGCCGCAGCGTTGGGGGTTGCAAACTGGTTATAGTTGGACAGCTCGGCGCCGACTTCGGGCTCCAGAATCCAGTTGATCCACTTGTGCGCGGCATCCGGGTGGGGCGCTTTACTGGGGATACACATGGAATCATACCAGATTTCACTGCCCTCGTTGGGGATGATGAAACCCAGCTTGTCCGGTTCTTCGGTGACCGACTGAATGGCATCGCCGTTGTAGACGATGGCCGCCACCGCCGTACCGGCGACGACATCGTTCTTGCCACCCACACCCGGTTTGAAACCCATGCAGTTTTTGGTCCGCTTGGTGGCCACCAGCAGGTCGGCAGCGGCTTTCAGATCCGCGGGGTTGGTGCTGTTGAAATCCTTGCCCTGATAGACCAGGGCGATGCCCATCATCTCGCGCACGGAGTCGATCAGCCAGAACGCGCCGGTCTGTTTATTGGCATCGAACAGCACCGACCAGGACTGGGCCGCAGCGTCACTGATCTTGTCCTTGCGGTACATCAAGCCCACCGTACCCCACTGATAGGCAACGGAATATTTATTGCCCGGGTCATAACTGGCTTCCCGGAAAAGGGGTTTGAGGTTTTTCAGGTTGGGGAGCTTGGCATGGTCCAGGGGCTGGATCAGCTTCTGGTTGATCAACACCGGCATGATGTAATCGGAGGGAACGATGATGTCATACTGGCTGGCCCCGCCGGCCTGCAGTTTGGCCACCATCTCTTCGTTGTTCTCGTATATGTCCAGACGGACCTTGATGCCGAACTTCTCTTCGAAATCGGCCGGCATCTTTTCCTCATCCATATACTCCGACCATGTGTAAACCCTCAATTCCTCGGCACTGGCGGCCATCCCGCCCAAAAGCACCAATACCAACACAAGCAGACCGATTTTACGCATTTTTTTCTCCTTTTTAGGTTCTGGGTTCTGGGTTCGGGGTTCAATATCTTTAAAACCCGGAACATTGAACCGCGAACCCTGAACCTGGTTTTTACCGATGGCGCGTGAAGCGTTCCGTCAAAACGACCAGGACCACCGTGATCAGCATGATCAGGGTTGACAGGGCATGAATTTGCGGGGTAACCCCCCGCCGGACGGCCGCAAAAATAAACAGCGGCAGGGTTTGCGACTCCGGGCCGGCGGTGAAAAAACTGATCACGAAATCATCCAGGGAAAGGGTAAAGGCCAGCATGGCACCGGCGATAATGCCCGGCATCAGCAGCGGCAGCATCACCTTTCTGAGCAGGTACCAGTTCGTGGCAAACAGATCCCTGGCCGCCTCCTCCACCTCACTGCCGATGGCCACCAGGCGGCTGCGCACCACCAGGGCGACAAATGCGATTTGAAAAGTGATGTGACCGATGATCATGTTCAACAGGCCGGGTTCGAAAATCGAGGATGCCAGTCGCAGCAGGCCGAAGGCCACCACCAGGGACGCGGCCAGGATGATGTCCGGAATGATCACGGGAATGTGCAGGATGATATCTAAAAAATTGCTGGTTCGGGAACGCCAGGGAAAGCGATCCATGGCGATGGCCAGGATCGTACCCAGGATCGTGGCGATGATGGTGGAGACGACCGCCAGCACAAGGGTGTTCCAGGCGGCTTCGAGTATCCAGTCGTTTTCGAAGAGTTTGAGATACCATTTCAAGGTGAACCCTTTCCACACCATGCCTCGACGGGCGGCATTGACGGAGAATACCGCCACACCCGCCAGCGGCAGGTATAGAAAGACCATGGTCAGATAGGAAATGGCGACGATTAAAGGATGCTGGCGCCTCATATGACCTCGATCTCCTTGCCTTTACGACGGTAAATCTGAAGCCCGATCATGGTGAGGACCATCAACCCCATGCTGATCGCCGCCCCGAATGGCCAGTCCCGGCTGGCGCCGAACTGCTGCTGGATGAGATTGCCCACCAGCATGTATTTGGCCCCGCCAAGCAGATCGGGGACGACGAACATCCCCATGGCGGGAACAAAGGTCAGGATGATTCCCACCGACAGGCCCGGCATGGTCTGGGGCAAAATCGCCTGGGTAAAGGTCCGCACTCGCGATGCATACAGATCCTGGGCCGCTTCAACCAACGCCCAGTCCAGCCGTTCGACGCTGGCGTAAAGCGGCAGGGTCACAAAGGGCAGAAACATGGACACCATCCCCAGGTAAACCGCAAAGGCGTTGGGGTACAACGGCGCACCGTCCGGGATAAAGCCTAAAATCGCCGCCAGCCGGGCAAAGGGCAGCTCCGGTGACAGGATCAGGAACCAGGCGTAGGCCCGGATGACCATGTTGGTCCAGAACGGGATGATAACCAGGGTCAGCCACATGTAGCGGCTGCGCTCGGGTCGACCGGCAATGAAAAAACACAGGGGATAGGAGAGGATGACGGATACCAGGGTGGTAAAAAAGGCCACCACCACCGACCGCCAGAGGATCATCAGATAGTCCGGGGTCCAGCCGAAGAGGGTAAATCCGGCCAGCCGCTTGTAATTTTCCAGGGTGAACGTCCACTCCAGCTGACCATAGGCCCCCCGGGTGACCACACTCACGACCACCAGCACCAGGCTGGGCAGCACGAGAAACAGCATCAGCCAGAGCATCCCGGGCGTCAGGAGCAGTGACCCGCGTTTGAGCAACTGCTGCCGGGTGGTCAATTCCCCGTACCAGGTTAGTATCGAATCAGCGCGCTTCATCTTCAAGAATCACCAATTCCTTGGAAGCCAGTTCCAGCCAGACCTCCCGACCGGGATCGATTCGCCGGTAGGAACTGGTGCGCACCCGCAGCGGCCCCGGTTCCAACCACAGGTCGAAATTGGTTCCCCGGTAAATGATTTCAGTCACACGCGCACGGATGCCATTGCGCTCGGGTTCCTTGTCGCCGATACCGATCCACTCCGGTCGTATCGCCACGGTGCCCTCCTGCCAGGACGGTTGTTTATCCAGGGCCAGGAAACCGAAGGCCGTCTGAACACCACCCGGCGCCTTGGTGCAGGGAATCAAGTTGGCCGCCCCCAGGAATTTGGCCACGAAGCTGTCAGTGGGGTTGTCGTACACCTCTTCAGGCGACCCGCACTGGACCACACGGCCTTGGCGCATCACGGCCAACCGGTCGCTGCAAACCAGGGCTTCGGATTGATCGTGGGTGACCAGAATAAAGGTCCGCCCCAGTTTACGCTGCAACCGCCGCAGGTCTTCCTGCACCTGGGCGCGCAGGCGCGCATCCAGGGCGCTCATGGGCTCGTCCAGCAGCAGCACATCGGGTTCGTTCACCAATGCCCGGGCCAGGGCGACCCGTTGCTTCTGGCCGCCGGACAGTTGATGGGGATGGCGCTGGGCCATGGGGCTTAAATCCAACATCTCCAGCCGGCGATTCACCCGTTTTTTAATTTCGGCATCCGGAAACTTGCGGGAACGCAGCCCGAAAGCGATATTTTCATAGATGGTCAGGTGGGGAAACAGGGCATAGCTCTGAAACACCGTGTTCACCTGGCGTTTGATGGCCGGCAGGCGGGTGATATCTTTGCCGCCACTGAAAACCTGACCCGAGTCGGCCAGTTCGAGCCCGGCAATGATTCTCAACAGCGTGGTCTTACCGCATCCCGAGGGGCCCAGCAGCGTGAAAAATTCTCCCGACGCGACGTTCAGGGTGACGTCGTCCAGGGCGATTACATCGCCGAACTGTTTGCAGATATGTTTTACCGTAAGGCCTTGGTCCGTCGTGGGGTCCTGGTTCGGGTTCATAGTCTCGGAGATCCGGATGCGTGATCCAACTATTTGTAACTTGATGGATCCCCGCATACGCGGGGATGGCAACTAAGAAGGATTTTAGACGGTTAATGAGTTTATCGACCGTCAACCCGCGAGTCAACCGCCAAAAATGGGATGAAACACCTTGACCAGGGCCCGGTCCGGCAACACGTCCGCTTTTTTGGCCGCCCGGCCGTTGACCGACACGATACCGACCGAACGGGGGGGGACGCCCAGATGGTCGATCAAATCGGCAACCGTCGACTGCGCCGCCATGTGAACCACGCACCCCGTATTGGGATCGTATCCCGGGAACCAACGGTCCAGTGTTCCGTATAACTTAACGGTAAGCTGTACGGTCATTGCCGTCAAAAGTCAAAGGTCTTTTCCATGTCCGCGTCACTGATAATTACCACCTTGTTGTGCGGCGGCAGCGGTTCCTCGTAGAACATGCGCGGCAGACGATCGTCAGCGGGGGTAAATCCGGCCCGCCGATTAAAATCCCGCTCGGCCTTGAGCACACGCAGCCCCAACTCCCGCCACGCGTTTTCGCTAAAGGGTTTCCCGGACTTTGCAGCAACCATGCGGTATACCGTGACAATCCCTTCAGGCGTGGCCAGTCCGGTCTGGGCGAAGTCGCAGATGCCCACCGAATCCACGGCCGCCATGTGGATCTGCGTATCGCGGGAGGCTTCCACCTGACCTTTAGCCGAAAAACGGTCCAGCGTTCCCCCGAACGCCTCCAGGTTCTGGTCCACCACCCACCCGGCGGTATGGTCACCCCCCATGGGCGAAGTGGCATAGGTCACCGCCATACCCTGGATGGCCCGCGGATCGTAAGCGGCCATACTCTGGTTCTTCATAACCGGCACGCGGTGGTGGTTGAAATGTTTGCCCACGGCGGCCGGTCCGTTGCCGATTAGTTTGCCGAATTCACTTCCTGCAGCCACCTCCTCGACCATCCGGATGGCGGCGGCGGCATCGCCAAACGGCTTGTATCCGGCATCCATGGTTACGGCCAGGGCCACACCGGTGCTGATGGTATCCAGGCCGATATCATCGCATAGAAAGTCCAACCGGGCGATGGCGTCCAGGTCGCTGTTGCCGATCATGGCACCCATGGACCAGATGGTTTCGTATTCCAGAGAGGAGGTGACGTATCGGCCATCCGGGTCGACAAATTCGTTGGAGCAGTCGATGATACATTGCGCACACCCCTTGTGGACGTTCTTGCCCCCGCGCTCGCGGATGATCCGTGCCATGGTTTCGCCGCTGATTTGTTCGGCACCCTCGAACTGTCCCTCGCGCGCGTTGCGGGTGGGCAGGGCGCCAGCTTCATTGATCGGTGCCACCAGGCAGGCCGACCCCAGCGCCGGTAAAATCTCGCCGCTGAAGGCGTCGGCCTTGACGGCTTTGGCATATTCCTTTGCCGCGGCCTTGAACGCCTCGGCGTCTACCATCGGATCGGCAGACGTGCCGCCCCGGCTGACGATGATCGCCTTGAGCCCTTTGGCACCCATGACCGCGCCCAGACCGCCGCGGCCTGCCGCCCGGCAGGGGCGACCGTCCAGATCGGTGGTTTGAATCGAAGCGGCGGCAAGCTGCATTTCTCCAGCCGGACCGATACAGGTGATGCTGCTGTGCTCCCCATGGGCGGCTTTGAGTTTCTCCACCAACGCGTAGGTCCTGGAACCTTTGTGATCCATGGCGTCCAATAGCGCTGCGTTGCCGTCCGCATCGATGTGAAGGACCCAGCATTCGTCGGCCGTGGCCCTTCCTTCGACGATGAGGGCCGTGATGCCGAGATGGGCCAGCGCCGCCGCGACGGTTCCGCCCACATTGCTTTCCTTGATGCCGCCGGTCAGGGGGCTTTTGGCGCCCACAGAGAGACGGCTGGTATTGACCAGCGGCGTGCCGCTGAAATAGCCCGGTGCGAAGATCAAGACGTTGTCGGGCCCCAGCGGATCACAGGTGGCAGGGACCTGGTCGTTGATGTAGGACGATGTCAATGCCCGCCCCCCGATCCCCCGGTAGGCGTCCGGCACGGTTTGGTCCACCACCGTTTTGGCCGACATATCGACGCGTACAAACTTCATCGAGCCTCCTTTTCGAACAGATTGGGTCTGATCTCCACACCGCAAGAAGGGCGGTACGTTCCACGCTTACGCAAAAGACGGCGTACGTGTATCCTGCTTGGCACCGTCGACGGCACCCGGCTGGCGTTTAGCGCCGTTTTTGCGACAATCGCGGGAGTACAGGCTTTTTTGCTGTTGGGTTTCGTCGATCGTCACCCCCAAATCGGCCAGGTTGCGGAAGCAATATTCGCGGGCATCCGCCTCGAGCTGTTCAGGAACGAAAACCCCCTTTTCGGTAAAGGCATCATCCACCATCATTTTCACGAAGACCGATGCACACTGACCGGTCAGGTAGGCTTCATGGCTGAGGCCGGAGGTTTCAAAGGCTTCCACCAGGCCCGGACCCATGGCGTAACTGTCGATCTGTATGGGATTTTCATCCTTGTAGCCTTCCACACGGACCAAAAAAGCCGCTTCTTCGGCCACGACCCCGTCATTGATGATGGCTTTGAGTTCATCCGGATATTTGGGTGCCGGCGGGCAGAGCTTGAGGATCAGGTCCATGGGAACGATTTTCGTGCCGTTGACATCCACCGGTTCGTCGGAAAGCAATCCCATGCGATAGAACAGTTCGGAGAGCTTCACACCGAAGCCACCGTATTTGAACGCCACATTTTTGACCCCTTTGAGCACCTTGTCGGCCAGCAGCCCCATGGTAATTGGTTCATCGTGTTCGTGGTCCACCATGCGGACTTCCCGATCGATGCCCCTTAATTTCATTCTGATGGGACGGCTGAAGGGTTTGTCCGTGACGTGCTTTCCGTTTTCAAAGCGAAAGGTCTTGTAGGCCATATCCCAGAAGGCCACTTCCGGTGACCACCAGAAGGGGGTAAACCGCTTGGTGAGAACATTTTCGAAGACATAAATACTGATGGTTTCGCATCGGTCCATTTTCTCGACGGCTTCCCTGGCCATCACGTTGGCCAGGCCGGGCGATGACCCCCCCCCGACGAGTGCGGTCAGCCCCTTGGCCTTGAATTTTTCATGCCATTCGGAAAAGAGCAGCTTGTAGCTTTCCACGAAACCGATATCTTCCATGGGGCCCGCCATGTCAAAGTAGGAGGCGTTGACCGCCAGGGCCGCTTCCATGACAAGCAGGTTGAAATCCAGCGGCAGGCCGTTGACGATCAGATCGCACCCCTTGGCTGCCCGGATGACGTTGTCGACGTCACTGGCATCCAGTCGAAGGGCCGTGGCCTTGCTCAGGGAACTGCTCAGCGCTTCTGCGGCTTTGCGGTCATAATCCGCGCAGATGATTTCAGACACCCCCGGATGCTCATTCAATCGCTTGGCAATCGTACTTCCCTGGGCGCCGGCCCCAATCACAATGATGCGTTTCATAAATCTCCTTATTGGAATGAATTAAACCGTCAACACGATCCGACAGCCGGGTGCAGGTCCCGCCAGACAGCTTATCTTTTTAGAATACTTAAGATTACCATCGGATTGCGTTGCGTGCCGGGCGCTGATGCGCCGCTGTCGACCGAGACGAATACTACCCCCAGCTTCCACATAGAGGAATATTAAACTTTTTGCAATAAATATTTTGACAAATTTAGCGTTAACCGTTATTTTTTTAAAAAATATTTATTGAATTCGTTTTTTTGACCCAATAACATCAATAGACAGGGAGGTTTCAGACGTGAAAGCAACTGCATCAGGGGTACAAAAGCTGGACCGCGTCGACCGGAAAATGGTTTCCCTGCTTCAAAAAGACGGCCGCATGCCCATCGTCAGCATCGCCAAAGAACTCGGCATTTCGGAAACCACTGCCAGGGGCCGATTGAAACGACTGATCACTGAAGACGTCATCAAAGTGATCGCAGTCAGCAACCCGATCCGGCTCGGCTTTGAAATCATCGGGAACATTAAACTTAGCATCGACCTGAAGAAAAAAGATGCAATTCTCAAGGCCCTGAAAGAGATTGACACCTTGAATTACGTGGCACTGACCACAGGCGGCAACGACATCGATATCGAATTCATTGCCGGCTCCATGTCAGAGTTCAAAACACTTATTTTTGAACGGATCAGCCAGATCGATGGCGTCAATTCGGTAGAGACGTCGCTGATTGTGGAGATTATCAAAGATACGTGGGATTATGGCACAGCATGGGATGACTGAACGCGAAACATTTCAGCTGAGAAGTCTATTCTCTGATGTCGACCTCAAGGACGGCTGTCAAGTTCTATGGCCTTGTCAAAGGCGTTGTCCATATCCGGCAAATGCGTGATATCGGGCACGACCTGGATATAGCGTACAATGCCTTGTTTATCGACCAGCACGACCGATCTTGCGAGCAGGCGTGGGCCGTCGATCAGCAATCCGGTCGACCGCCCGAATGCGCCTTCTTTGTAGTCGGAAAGGTAGTGAACATCCTCCAGCTTGGCTTCTTTTGCAAACCGTGCCTGGGCAAAGGGTGTATCCCGACTGATGGTGATCCGTTTGATTGTTGCCGGCAATACATCACCTTCCTCACCCAGATAATGGGTTTGGGCTTCGCAGACCGCGGTATCAATCGAAGGCACGATACTCAAAAAAAGGACGCTGCCCCGATAATCATTCAGATCGATGGCCTTCATTGTTTTCATGTCGACCAGTTCGGTTTCCGGCATGCGTTGTCCGATTTCAATGGCAGTGCCGGTTAACGGTAAATTCTCACCCTTCTTTGACACCTGGGTGCCTGGAAAAACGCTTTCTGTATCGACGATGACGCTGCCTTGGTTGGTGGCGCATGCGGTCAATAATGCAGTGGCAATCATACCGACTGTCAAGACAAGTAATTTTTTCATCATGAAGTCCCTCCATGGTTATGTCTGTTTTCTAACCCGATGCAATTTTTCTTCGATTTGGTCGCTGGCTGTCTTCGGTCGGTATCACGCTATCCGTTTGCGACGGTTAACCAAACTGTGGGTCACAGGCCTACAACGCTAATACCGAAAATGGGTTGGTCAACCTTTTGACTTGAAGGGACACCCTTACCCGTCCTGGCGGTTGCCGTGCAGGAGCATACTTCGTCACGCCGAGCCATCTCTTCCCAAGCTCTATGTCACACCCAACAAATTGGTAGGTTTGACCTATCGCCATACGATCAACGGTCTCACATTGCCGGTACCGTGCACGGCTGATTAGATTAACGATATTGGATTTCAAGCGACTACCTGCAAATCATGATTATGGGAAAGGCGAAAGTGGAGGATACAACCAATGAAATGGTCATTTAAAGTGGGTCGCTTTGCCGGCATCGATGTGTTTATGCATTTTACCTTCATTTTGCTGATCAGCTGGGTAGCATTGGTCCACTGGCGTCAGGGACAAAGCTTAACCGCTGCATTGGCTGGGGTTTTTTTTATCCTGGCAGTCTTCATGTGCGTCGTTCTTCACGAATTTGGTCATGCGATGATGGCCAGGCGATACGGCATTAAGACGCGTGACATCATTCTGCTGCCGATCGGCGGTGTGGCGCGGTTGGAAAAACTACCGACCAATCCAATCCAGGAAATGTGGGTCGCCCTTGCCGGCCCTGCCGTTAACGTCGTCATTGCTTCCGCCCTGTTCGTTTATCTGAGGGTCACCGCTTCGCTGGAGCCGTTGCAGACCCTGACAATCACCACTGGACCGTTTTTGGAGCGGATCTTGGCGGTCAATATATTGATGTTGGTCTTCAACATGATACCAGCTTTTCCGATGGATGGTGGTCGCGTGCTGCGCGCCTGGCTGGCCACCCGGCAGGAATATGGCCGTGCGACTCAGATCGCGGCATCTATCGGGCAGGGTATTGCGGTTCTCTTTGGCTTTGTAGGGTTGTTCTACAACCCGTTTCTTTTGTTCATCGCTCTGTTTGTGTGGATCGGCGCAGCTCAGGAAGCCAGCATCGCCCAATTTAAATCTGCCATTGGGGGTATCCCGGTTCAGCAGGCCATGATCAGTGATTTTAAACAGCTTGGAGTCAATGACAGCTTGAAGCGCGCTGTCGAATTGACCCTGACCGGATCCCAAAAGGATTTCCCGGTTGTCGATAATGGCAGTCTGGAAGGCGTCCTGACGCAAAACGATCTCTTAAAAGCGCTCGCCGATCAGGAAGACTACCCTACCGTCGCCTCCGCCATTCAGAGAAACTATGCCACGGTTGATTACCAGGATATGTTGGAATCTGCCTTTGCCAAACTTAACAAATGCGATTGTCACACGCTGCCGGTGATGCAAAACGGGAAACTCGTCGGGTTGGTCACCATGGATAATTTGGGTGAGTACATGCGAATTCAGGCCGCCATGAGCGACTGATGGTAGTGATATGAAATTAATTGACAGACGATTCAAGGCCGGGCGTAAGGTGCAAAACAGCGGCCCACATGGATTTATCGCATTGATTTTTATTGCCAGCTTCCTGCTCTTCGGCTGTCAATCCCATACCATCGACCCATCGCCGGAACCGTTGCGTGAAGGAGGCGTCGCTTACAGCATCCCATCGCCGACTTCAGAACCCGTCGATCAAAATTGGTGGGCGTCGTTCAAGGATGCCAAGCTGGATGCAATTATCGACAACGCATTGGATAGCAATTTTGACATCATGCGGGGCTTGGCCAGGATCGATCAGGCTGATGCACTCACCCGCCAGGCCAGGGCGGCCCGCCTGCCGCAGGTTGACCTCGAGGCCAATGTTCTGAGGGATTGGGCCGACGGTGATACGCGCAATCGTTTGGATTGGGTCGGCGGCGCATTGGCCTGGGAAGTGGATGTGTTCAATCGGCTGGGGTCCGCCGCGCTGGCCCGTCAAGGTGAACGCGCCGCACGCTTGGAAGATCTGCAAGCCATCCGGCTCAGTTTATCCGCCGAAGTCACCGATGCCTATTTTGATGCGGTCGAACAGCGCAGCGCGCTGGCCTTGCTGGAGCAACAAATTGAGGTTGACCGGGACTTGCTGGAACTGACCGAGCTTCGTTTCGAAGCGGGGCTGACGGCTTCGGTGGATGTGCTGCAGCAAAGCAGTCAATTGGCCGAGACAGAGAGCCTGGTGCCCCCCACCGAAGCATTGCTGCGCGTTGCAGAAAACCGCTTGGATGTCTTGATTGGGCAGGCACCGGATGCGCTAAATCGCGTGAACGACGACGACAGGTTTGTTGCCATTGGAGATCTACCGTTTATCGGTGTCCCCTCGGACCTGTTGCTCAACCGTCCGGACCTGAGGGCCTTCAAAAACGAACTCATCGCGGCAGATGCCGAAATTGGACAAGCCATTGCCGAACGCCTGCCGCGGATTATGCTGGATGGCTCTTTTTTTTACGGAGTGGGTTCCGATTTCACCGGACCGGCGGGGTTATTGGTGGGATCGATCGTTCAGCCGCTGCTGGACTGGGGCGCCCGCAAGGCGGAAGTTGAGCGCAGCCGTGCCCTGTATGTCGAACGATTGGCGCTATTTTCCCAGGCTTATCTGCAGGCGATCGAAGGCGTTGAAAACACGCTTTACCAGGAACGCAAACAGCGGGAGTTTCTGGACCGGCTGGAGCGTCGCCGTCGTTTTCTGGAACGCACCGTCGAAGAGACCCGGGATCGATACACCAACGGCCTGACGGATTTTCTGCCGGTCCTGGATGCGCTCAAGGAGCTGCAGCGAATCGAACGTATCATCGTTCGACAGGAGAGAGCGCTGCTGGGCTTCCGTATTCAGCTCCACCGCGCACTGGGTGGACGCGTTAACGCAACCTCAAGTGAAGGTTCGATATGATGAACCAAAAAACATATTTGAAAGTCCCGCTATGGATGCTACTGGCGGGGATAATTGGAATGCTTGGGATTGGTCGAGCAAGCGCTCAGCAGGCTGTACCCGTGATTGTCAAAGCAGTAGTGATCGATCGCTTCGTCGACCGTGTGGAGGCCCTCGGAACGCTGCGCGCCAACGAAACCGTTGAACTGACCGCAACCGTTTCCGAAACCGTGACTGGCATCCATTTCGAAGACGGTCAGCGCGTCGAGGCCGGCAGTATCCTGGTCGAAATGACCAACGAAGAGGAGCATGCCCTGATCGAAGAAGAGCGTTCGACCGTTGCCGAAGCCAAAAAACAGTATGATCGGCTGCGGCCCCTGGTCCAGCGGGGAGCGGCGTCCATATCGCTGCTCGACCAACGACGGCGGGAGTATGAAACCGCCAAGGCCCGACTCCGGGCGATCGAATCAAAGCTGCAGGACCGCCTGATCATCGCACCGTTTACTGGTCTTGTCGGCTTGCGCAATATCAGCGTGGGCGCACTCATCGAGCCGGGAGACCTCATCACCACCCTGGACGACGACAGCGTCATGAAGCTCGATTTCACGGTACCCTCGATTCACCTGGCGAGCCTTAAAACCGGATTGCCCATCGTAGCCACATCGCCTGCCTTCGTCGGGCGCCAATTCGAGGGCATCGTTGCCAGCATCAACAGCCGAATCGATCCGGTCACCCGTGCAATTGTTGTCAGGGCGATGCTGCCCAATCCGGAACGTCTGCTGAAACCGGGGCTGCTGATGCAGGTCGCGTTGCTGAAAAATCCGCGGGACGTAGCGGTGATTCCCGAGGAAGCACTGATTCCGTCCGGGCGTGACAACCACGTGCTGGTCGTAGACCAATCCGTCCAACCCGCGATCGCCCAGCGTCGCCAGGTGACCACCGGCGGCCGCCGCCCGGGAGAAGTCGAAATTCTGGACGGTCTAAAATCCGGTGAATTCGTGATCGTTGACGGGACCTTGCGCGCCAGACCGGGAAAGCCGGTGACCGTTATCGCCGTGGACAGCGGCGATGAACCCCTGGCCCGCCTGTTAAACCGGGATCAGAAAGGCTCGGGCCAATGATCCTTTCCGATGTTTCCGTCAAACGGCCAGTATTTGCCGCGGTGATCTCGCTGCTGTTGATCGTCTTCGGTCTGGTCTCCTTCGATCGTCTGCCCCTGCGTGAATACCCGGATATCGACCCCCCCGTGGTGACCATCGAAACCCTCTATCCCGGTGCGTCCGCCAATGTCGTGGAGACACGCATCACCGAACTCATTGAAGAGCGTATTGCCGGCGTCGAAGGCATTCAATTTATCGCCTCGACCAGTGAGGATGGCCTTTCTGCAGTCACAATTGAATTTGATACCAGACGGGATGTCGACGGGGCAGTCAACGATGTTCGGGACCGGGTCTCGGCAATCCTGGGGGATTTGCCGGACGAAGCCGATCCGCCGGAAATCCAGAAAGTCGATTCCAACAACGATGTGATCATGTGGTTGAATTTAGTCAGCGATCGCATGACCGTACCGGCCCTGACGGATTATGCCGATCGGTATCTGGTCGACCGGTTTTCGGTTCTGGATGGAGTCGCGCGGGTGAGAATCGGTGGCGGTCAGACCTATGCCATGCGGATCTGGATCGACCGCAGGGCCATGGCGGCGCGGGGGCTTGTGGTCAGCGATGTCGAAACCGCCCTGCGGGCGGAAAACCTGGAGCTGCCGGCCGGCAGCATCGAGTCCCAGACGCGCAGCTTTACGGTGCGGGTCAAGCGTACGTTTAAAACGGCTCAGGATTTCAGTCGCCTGGTGTTGGCCCGCGGCACCGACGGCCACCTGGTTCGCCTGGGTGACATTGCCCGCGTCGAGCGCGGCACTGAAGAGGACCGGACATTCTTTCGCGGCAATGGCGTGGCCATGGTGGGCATGGGCATCATCAAACAATCCACCGCCAACACGATCGATGTGGCTCGCGCCGCCAAATCGGAGATGCTGCGCCTCAACCCCACCCTGCCCGAGGGGATGGAAATCAAGCAGAGCTACGACACATCTGTATTTGTCGAAGGTGCCATCAAGGAAGTCTACAAGACCTTGCTGATCGCCATCGGCCTGGTCATCTTGGTGATCTATCTGTTTCTGGGCAGCATTCGGGCCACGATCATACCGGCCGTGACGGTTCCGGTTTCGATTGTCGCCAGTTTTATCGTTTTGAACATACTTGGATTTTCCGTCAATTTACTCACGCTACTGGCGCTGGTCCTGGCGATCGGGCTGGTCGTGGACGATGCCATTGTGGTTCTCGAAAATATCTACCGTCGCATGGCCGAAAAAGGCGAATCTCCCTTGGTCGCCGCCTACACGGGCACCCGCCAAGTCGGTTTCGCGGTGATCGCCACCTCCCTGGTGCTGGTCGCGGTGTTTGTGCCCATTGCCTTTCTGCAGGGAGATGTGGGGCGCCTGTTTTCAGAGTTTGCCATCACGATGGCGGCGGCGGTCTGCTTTTCCAGCATCGTCGCCCTGAGCCTCTCTCCCATGCTGGCATCCAAAATCCTTAGACGTAAAACCGGCCAGCATGACCGACACACCCTGATGGACCGCTTGTTCGGCTCCACGCGCAAACGATACCGTCGTTTACTAGGCCGCACCATGAAGCGTCCCTGGCTGGTGGTGGGCCTATATGTGGCGCTGGTCGCTGCAATGGTGTGGTGGTTTGGGCACATCCCCACGGAATATGCACCCAAGGAAGACCGCGGCGCTTTTTTTGTGATCGTCAACGGACCAGAAGGCGCCTCCTATGCCTACATGGAGGAGTATATGAATGAAATCGAGCAGCGGCTGATGCATTTTGTCGAAAACAAAGAGGCCACCCGGCTGCTGGTCCGCGCGCCGCGAACGTTTTCGAATTATGAGAACTTCAACACCGGCATCGTGATTTTTGTGCTCAACGACTGGGAGCAGCGGCGATCCGCCTGGGCTATCATGGACGAGGTGCGCGCCAAACTGGCAGGGCTCCCGGGGGTGCGCGCCTTCCCTGTCATGCGCCAGGGCTTCGGTGCGTCCATTCAAAAGCCGCTTCAGTTCGTCATCGGCGGCGGCACCTACCAGGAGTTGGCCCAATGGCGCGACACGCTGCTGGCGCGGATTGAAGTCGACAATCCGGGACTGATCGGGATCGACTGGGATTACAAGGAAACCAAACCCCAACTGCAGGTGAACATCGACTATGATCGCGCGGCCGAACTGGGCGTGACCATCGGCAATGTCGGCCGCACCCTGGAAACCATGCTGGGTTCCCGGCGGGTGACCAGCTATGTCGAGGCGGGTGAAGAATATGACGTGATTCTGGAAGGTGAACGCGACCGCCAGCGTACGCCGACCGATTTACAGAACATCTATGTGCGTTCATCGCGAAGCGGCGACCTGATTCCCCTGTCCAATCTGGTCACGCTGGAAGAATTTGCCGATTCAACCGCGCTGAACCGGTACAATCGGGTCAGGGCCATCACCCTGGAGGCCAACCTCGCCGACGGCCTGGCCTTGGGCGATGCGCTGACCTACTTGGAAGGCTTGGTCAGGGCGCATCTACCGGAAAACGTAATCATCGATTACAAGGGGCAATCCCAGGATTATAAATTCTCGGCCAGGTCCATTATATTCGTTTTCCTGCTGGGGATCCTGGTGGTGTTCCTTGTCCTGGCCGCCCAGTTTGAAAGCTATATCAATCCGCTGGTGATCATGCTGACGGTGCCATTGGCGATTACGGGCGGGTTGCTCGGACTGTTCTTAACCGGAAGCACCTTGAATCTATACAGCCAGATCGGTTTGGTCATGCTGGTCGGTTTGGCGGCGAAAAATGGTATTCTCATCGTCGAGTTTGCCAACCAACTCAGGGAGCGGGGCAAGTCGTTTGATTATGCCATCCTCAAAGCATCCGAGGTTCGGCTGCGTCCGATCGTGATGACCGGCATCACCACCGCCACCGGCGCCATCCCCCTGATTCTTTCCACCGGGGCCGGGGCAGAGACCCGCATGGTGATCGGTGTGGTCGTTCTGGCCGGTGTGTTGTCGGCAACGCTGTTTACCCTGTTTGTCGTGCCGGTGGCATACCGCCTGCTCTCCAGGCGAACGCATGCACCCGGGCAGGTCGCCCGCAACCTTGCAAAAGAGTGGGACATGCTGAAAACACGACAAAAGGCATTGGAGGCGCGTTTATGAATCGAGCGGCCGTGATTGTAATGGCCATCGCGGCCATGTTGACTGGAGCAACGGAGACGATGGCCATCGAAGAAGCCAAATACGAAGTGGTCAAAAAAGACAACAATTTTGAAATCCGTGACTATACACCTCACCTTGTTGCCGAAACCCTCGTGGTGGGAAGCCTTGAGGATGCTGGCAGTAAGGCATTCAAGATACTGTTTGGCTACATCTCAGGCGAAAATCGATCACGTCAGAAAGTTGAGATGACGGCGCCTGTTTCTCAACAGGCAAACCCTGAGAAAATAAAAATGACGGCGCCTGTGGGCCAGCAGCGGATGGAAGATAAGTGGGCCGTTAGCTTTATGATGCCGGCCTCGTACTCACTTGAAACGCTTCCGGAGCCGGAAAATCCCAAGGTAACCCTTCGCCGGGTACCCGGTCGACGGATGGCTGCCGTACGTTATTCCGGCTTCTGGAGTGAGAAGGGATATCTCAAGAACAAATTAAAACTTGAAACATGGATTAAAGAAAACGGGCTTAAGATTGCTGGCGATCCACTGTGGGCCCGATACAATGCTCCGTTTACACCTTGGTTTTTGAGGCGAAACGAGATTATGATTCCAATAGCTTCGGATGCAAATTAAAAGCGCTTCCTTGGCAAGATGTATTAATTTGAAGTAACCGTGAACAGATGCACCTAAACCTGGTTCGGAGGAACTTTCATGGTGATCACAGCAGAGATCGAAATCAACGCCCCCTTGAGCGTTGTGTGGCGGACGTTCTCCCAGATGGAAAATTGGGACGACTGGAACACAGCCTGCCGCAGTTGCTGCATCGTTTCCGGGGACGAAGCCCTCTCCGCCGGAACCTGCTTTACCTTCGTTATTCGTCCCTTGGTTTTCCCGTTGAAAGTCCAGCCAAGAGTCGTTAGCTGTGATCCGGGACGCGAGGTCGTCTGGGAGGGGGGCAAGATGGGAATTAACGCTTCACATACCTGGCAGTTTCGCGAAGAAAACGGAAAAGTCACGTTGCTCAGTGTCGAGCACTTCACGGGTCCCATGGTATGGGTGGGATATCTCTTACGTGTACCCAAGCGGTTGCACCGGTTGACACTAGAATTTTTGCAGACGTTAAAATCCGCCGCGGAGGGGTGCAGCGCATGAATGAGCGCACGTCAACCAGCAATGGCCGCAGCGCGCTGTCGCCTGAATGACAGATTCGCCCAATACGGTGGGACCGCAATGATCAAACGTCTCTTTCGTGATAAAATCGGCAGACCGATCCTAAACTTGCTCAAGCAAGGCATCTCGCCTGAACGGCTGTCTCTCAGCATCGCCTTCGGCGTCGTGATCGGGATGTTCCCGGTTTTGGGTGCGACGACCCTGATCTGTGCCGCCATCGCCATCGTGTTGCGACTTAACCAGCCCGCTATTCAGCTATTCAACTATCTGGTCTACCCACTGCAGATTTTTTTGTTGATTCCGTTTATGAGTCTTGGCGCATTCATCTTCCAGGGGGATCCGCCTCCATTTTCGGTTCAGGAGTTAGGCGCGCTTTTCCGGCAGGATTTCTGGGGCACCATCGCTTCCTTTTTTGAAACGATACTATACGCTGTCGTCGCCTGGCTTCTGGTATGCACGCCGCTGTTTGCCGGAATTTATGCGGTATGTGTCCCGGTACTTAAAAGATTCGGGCCTATCGCCAAAAATAACGTGTCTGATTGACCAAATCTTTCTCATGGTGCTCAGAAATTGTCTGCCAATATTTTTAGGAATCAGGAAATTATCGTGGACCTGAAGAAAACCCGCTTCACCGAAATGCTCATTGAGGCAAACGGCTTTGACCCGGACGACTTTCAAAGTTGGCTTTTCTGTCCAGGCATGCGCTTTCATTCACCGGACAAGTGGTGGGGTGATTTGGGTCGGCGTGATTTTCCCCATGAGGGTATCGACTTCTGCCTGTACATGGATGGCTCCGGTCGAGTGCGTCGTCTCGACCAACAAACCCGCATTCCGGTGATGCACGACGGCGTGGTTAGATCCGTTTTTGCCGACTATCTGGGTCAGGCCGCGGTTATTGAACACAAAAAGACCCAACCTGAAATCAGCTTGTTGATATCGATTTATGCCCACACGGGGTTACTGGATCACATAAAACCCGGTGTTTTCGTCAAACAAGGGGATATCATCGCCACCATCGCCGACACCAGTCGATCAAAAGCAAACATCCTGCCGCATCTGCACGTCACGCTTGGGCACGCATCCCCGGATCTTGTCTACGAAAAATTTGTCTGGAATGACATGCGCGATCCCGGCCTGGTACACCTGTTGAATCCAGAGGGCGTCATCGATTGGCCCTGGCTTGCACTGGACCCAAAAAACACGAAGCGGCTATGTCCATACTGAGGAACGCAGCCCTTGAGAACACCCCACCGCCATCGCAATATCACAGCAACGCGTTTAATATTAGATGCATACCAGTTCATTCGTGCCCAATCGTTTGTCGCTAACCGGTTCGGCAGGCAGTTTCATCCCAGCCGCGATTTCATTGAGATCGATATCACTTACCAGTGCAACTTGAAATGCATAAACTGCAACCGTTCATGCACGCAGGCCCCGAGTAATCTGGAAATGCCTGTCGCCGGTGTAGAGGCCTTTATCAAGCAGAGCATTGAAAAAAAGATCGCCTGGAAACGTATCCGTATTCTGGGCGGAGAGCCAACCCTTCACAATCGTATTTTTGACATTATCGACCTGTTGATCAATTATCAGAAGACGTATAATCCTTCTGTAAGGCTGGTGTTGGGAACCAATTTCTTCGGGAATCACGTTCATCGGGTACTTGAAAAACTACCCGACGCGATCACGCTAAAAAGTACGCTGAAATCTTCCCGCGTCAATCTATTTAAACCGTTTAATGTGGCACCTGTCGATACGCGTTTTAACCGATTTTCTGACTACTCCTGCGGTTGCCGCATCATAAAAGAGTGCGGTTTAGGATTAACGCCTTCAGGGTATTACATGTGTGCCGTGGCCGGCGGGATTGACCGGATCTTTGGTTACCATCTGGGCAGGAAAGCGCTACCGGATGACGCCGACACGCTGTCGGACCAGATGTCCGCATTTTGCCGTTTATGCGGCCATTTTGGCTTCCAGTGGCCGACACGGAGAACCAAACGATCCGAAACGTGGCGGCTGGCTTATCGGCGTTTAAAAACCATTGAACCTCTTGCTGACAAGGTTAAGGATGACAATCCCGCATATGAACCACCTTAGAATACTGCATGTAATCGGGCAGAGACCGGAAATGACCGGCAGTGGGATCTATCTTGAGGCGATGATCGGAGAATCTCAGAAACACGGGTTTTCAAATTACCGGATTGC
>Ga0272441_10004776_pt1 | contig 24104 bp, 24 predicted proteins | sample SSMProp6N_FD_193582 | JGI IMG/M metagenome (GOLD analysis project Ga0272441, IMG submission 193582) | Marine sediment archaeal communities from Little Sippewissett salt marsh, Falmouth, MA, United States - SSM-Prop-6N | ecosystem: Environmental > Aquatic > Marine > Wetlands > Sediment ...
AAGGAGTCCGGCAACAGGGACTGGTACATCCAGGAGTTACAGAATGACGGCACTACCACAGGCTGTACAACAATATACTACGATGACGATGCTACAGGTCTCAATGATGATGATAATCTCAGAAACATGCACATTGACAGCAACAACAGGGTGTATGCGGTCGGCTACTCGCGCATTGATAATGTTTATGAATACAAGGCGGTCATCAGGGTCTATTCAGATGACGGAACAGGCCTGTGGAACGATTCATTTGGAGAAGGCACCTCAAGTAAATATCAGGCAGTTGATGTGAGGACAGACAGCACAGGCTGTGTATACGTGCTCGGCCAGGCGGATAACATAGTGACAGGCAGTTCAAAGAGTGATATCTGGGTAAAGAAATACAGCAGCAGCGGCGCAGAAATCACGGACGGATGGGACAAAAAGATAGACTATAATTACGGAGAGCAGAACGCTATGCGCCTTGAGGTTGACAGCAGCGATACTGTTTACGTGTGCTATGGGACCAACGAAAGCCTGGATTCCGTGTGGCACGTACACGCTTTCAACACCGACGGTTCCGAAAAAAATACTGGCATAAACCAGGACACCCTGAATGAGGGTAAGCTGATCTACTGTCTGGGCTTTTACACTGACAGCACCTTCAGCTATTTATACGGAAGCCTGGTTTCAGCTTCAGACTACAGCTGGTCTGTTACGCGCTATTACAGGTAATTTCTCAGTACCCTGTTCTTTCATAAAAACCGTCATGTTCGGTCACCCTGCCCTCCCTCACGAGCAGGTCCAGGTTCTTGCGTATCATCTGTTCCTCGAATATATTCTGGATCTGCCTGTCAAACAGGCGGTTCCTGTAAAAGGGGGAGACGGCCACCATTTCAGCGACTGTTGCAGGCTTTTCGCAAAGGGCCTCCACCTCTGAGCGCTGCCGGTCAAAGGCGTCCAGAAATGCCTGGAAGAGTTCATGCCCGCGGCCCTCTACAGGCTTTTTGTGAGAGGAGCACACCCTGCTCCTCTCAATTTCCATGACCCTTTTCACGCTCTGTTCAAAAAGTTCAATTGAACCCTCGGGATTCGCGTACCATGGGCCGAAAGAAGTAAAATCAATGTCAATGGTCAGGAGCGTGCCGCTTTCATGGTCAAAAAAACAGTAGTGGTCATCAAGATGCCCGGGCGCGCTTAAGGCCTCCAGCCGCACGCTTCCGAAATCAAAAATATCACCATTACTGAAACGCGCGTCAGGTTCGCGCAGGGGACGTATTCCAAGGCCACGCCCTACCCGTTCGGCCCACATTGCGCCGTTTTCAGGCGTGCCAGTGAACCGCTCTCCCAGTTCCTGCAGGTCCTTTATACTTTCCGGTGTCTCTACCGGAAGGAGTATGCGCCTGTCCTCAAGAATGTCCCACGCAAGAATATGGTCCGGGTGAGAGTGGCTGATTATAAGGGTATCGATCCGCGCGAGACTGTCAATTTCCTTCAGTTTGTCGCGCCCTATTCCGGTGTCTATAATAGCTGTTTCAGAGCCTGTCACAAGAAAGCTGTTGCAGTAGGGGAAGCGTGCTCCATGCGGTGCCAGGATACAGTAAAGCCCCTTTCCCAGCCGCAGAATATCATTTCTTTTGTCAAGGGCTGTCACTTACCGCCCGCGCCTTCAGCCTGTTCCGGCCTGTACACATTCTTCCCGACCACGTACAGGGAAGGTCCGCCAGATATCCTGTTCATCAGTATCCCTTCCACCAGTGCCATGTCCCCGTTTTTCAGGTCGCCGGTATCAGCCACTGTATAGACCTCGACTGTAGCGGAAAACCGGTCCTGTCCATGGTAATCCACAAGCAGGGTGAAGGTAGAGCTCCTGTTCTTTTTCTTTAAATTCGCGATCCTTCCATTCCATGACACTGCAAAGCCCCTGTACAGCCATGGCCTCTTTTCTGTCTGTGAAACAGGAATTTTTTCATAAACTCTTTCATCGCTCTCCCTCACAAATCGCACAAGGAAATCAACCTTCTCCTTTACTATATAGCTGACATTGCTGTTCCTGATCTTATTCAGAAGCCTGAGAGCGCTGTTCATTTTACCTTCCTTGATGAGACTGCGCGCATGGTCAAAATCCTTTTTCATGTCATCCACTGAATTATAGAATTCCGGATTTTCCTTCCTGTTCACCCTTTTTATAAGATCATAATCATTCCCGCTGATGGTAACCATGTCTATTTCTTTACCGGCAGCATTTTTCCCGGTTTTAATCATGTTTTCAATTTTTGAAAAATAGAAATATCCCCCTGTCCCGACAAGGACCATGGGCAGCAGTATGACAGCGGCCTTCAGTATCCAGGGTTTCAGTTTCTCCCGTGGACCTGTCTCACCGTGTACGCGCTCCTCCTGTTTATCCGGAAACGGTATTATCCCGCGGGCACGGATACCGGACCCTGCGGCTTTTTTCAGGCGCGCAGGCGTAGACGGGATTTCAACAAAATCATAGATTCTCGCTGACTTCTGGAGCTCAGTGAAATCCCTGGTACCCGAAATCATTTTTCCGGCTTTCCGCAGATGCGCGTCAGCAGGGTAACGTTCAATAAGTTCAAGGTAGAATTTCAGGGCCTCCTCGTATCCTGAAGCGGACTTTAAACGGAGAAAGGCATCAAGCTGGACAGCGGGCATGTATTCAGGCCTTTTCCCGATATGGATTTTCAGCAGGTCCTGGGCCCTGCTGAACAGGTCAAGATGGAGATATGATACTGAAAGAAGAAATTCCGGATAGGGGTCATCAACGCCTGATTCAACAATTCTCTCAAGCAATACAGCGGCCTGCCTGTATCTCCGCTTTTTTATCAGCCGGAAGGCATCATTTAAGAACTGGTAGGTAGTCTGTTTTGAAGTCACGTCAGTGGATCGTTCACCTTTAATTTATGGCCCTGCCTGCGCATGCAGGCGGGCCGAAGTGTACAGTTGCGGAGCGACAGGGCTGTTACTTTACCCTTTCAACATACTCCCATGTGCGTGTATCAATTTTGATATTGTCGCCTTCGTTGATAAAGAGGGGCACACGGACCTCTGCACCGGTCTCCAGTTTTACGAGTTTCTGCACATTCGTGGCTGTATCGCCCTTGACTCCCGGCTCAGCGTATGTGACTTTCAGCACGAGAAAATTCGGGAGTTCCACGGCAATTGCCTCGCCCTCGTAAATCGTTATATCAACGACATCCTCTTCCTTGAGAAAGTTTATAGCGTCACCCAGCGCTTCCCTGGATATCGACTCCTGTTCGTATGTCTCCGTGTCCATGAACACAAGGCTTTCCCCTTCATCATACAGGTACTGCATGGGCCTCTTTTCAAGCCGTACGTCCTCGACCTTTTCTCCGCCCCTGAAAGTCCTGTCAACGATTGAGCCCTTTGTTACGTTTTTCAGCTTTGTCCGCACAAACGCGCTTCCCCGCGCAGGCTTTACATGCTGATATTCAATCACGGAAAAAAGGTCCCCGTCAAGTTTAATGACGGTCCCCCTTTTAAATTCATTACTGGAAATCATCGTTTAACCTCAAACTATAGTAATTTCTTTTGCGCATTTTGTCAGGGTTTCTCCGCCCGTGCCGGTTACCAGTACCATGTCTTCAATTCTCACTCCGCCCCTGCCGGGCACATAAACGCCCGGCTCCACGGTTATAACCATGTTTTTTTTCAGCCTGAAATCTCCGGATTTGACCGCGGGAAGTTCATGGACCTCAAGACCGAGGCCATGACCGAGTGAATGTCCGAAATTATCCCCATAACCGGCATCAGCAATTACCTGCCGCGCCTTACCGTCCAGGGCGCCGGTCGTTATACCCGGTTTTACCGAGCCCAGCGCTTCCGCTTGCGCGTCCAGAACGATCCTGTATATCTTTTCAAGAAACGGATCAACACTATGTACAAATATTGTTCTTGTCAAGTCTGAATTATAACCCATGTATTCACAACCCATGTCAATGAGGAGGACATCCCCTGGTTCTATCTTTTTTGTCATGGATGTTTCATAATGGGGCATTGAGGATCCGCTTCCCGAAGCTACAATTGCGGGGAAGGAACTTTTTCTGCATCCGTTTGCCCTGTAAAAGGACTCGATCTCTGCAGCCACCTCCCATTCAATCATACCCGGTTTGATGAATCCCAGCAGGTGATAAAAACAGCGGTCCGTTATTTCAGCCGCTTTCATGAGGAGAACTGTCTCTTCTTCCTTCTTGATTATCCTGATCCGGTTCACCTCGCTTTCACCCGGCACAAGACGGATCCCTCTCAGCCTCGCTTTCATCTCCAGGTATGTTGAGAGCATTATTGAGTGTTCCTCAAGGTAGAGCGCCTTTTCTCCCATCCGCTTTAAAACGCCCCTGATGGTTTCATAAAGGTCGCTGTTGAGAAGAACAAAGTCTATGCTCTCAGGAAGGATGTCACGGGCGTATTCCTCGTACCTGGAATCCGATATAAAAAAAGACTTCTTATCCCCAATTATCATACAGGCGTAACTGCCTGTGAACCCGGTCAGATACCTGATATTGACAAGGTCTGAAACAAGGTATGGCAGGTGTTCTTTCGCGCGTAACACGGATTTCAGTTTTCTCAGGCTCATTTTTCTTCCCCTGCCCCCTGAAGGGGGATAATGATTCATTACAGTCAATCCGCTCCTGCATTTTGTCAAGGAAAATGCCTTATACCGGAATGGCCCGTACAGGCACCGGGGAATATTTATATTGACTTAATAATACTGCAGCTCAATATGAAAACAGGACATGACAATATCATGTGCGCAAATCACCTGGCAAAAGGAGTGACATCATGGATATCGGCATTGTCGGCGCTGGAGCCATGGGTTCCATATTCGCATTCTACCTTCGGAAAGCCGGTTTCACAGTCAGGATGTATGATACAGATCCGGAAACAGTTGCCGCCATGGGAAAGGGGCTGTTCGTGGAGGACGTGAATACTGCTGAATCAGTGGACATTACTGTTGATAACAACCCGGATATTCTAAGGGGATGCGGCTCTGTTTTTATATTCGTTAAAAGTTACGCAACAGAAAATGCTGCAAAGGATATCTCCGTTGTCCTGTCTGAAGATATCCCGGTTATAACCCTTCAGAACGGCCTCGGGAACAGGGAGACCCTGAGCAGGTATTTTGATAATACGCGAATTATATACGGGTCTACAAGTATTGGCGCGGCAAAGAAGGACCCGGGCACAGTAATTCCCGGCGGCATGGGTGATATAATAATCGGTGGAGGTAATCCCGGTTCCCTGAAAAGCACAGCAGATATTCTGGACAGCGCGGGTTTAAAAGTGACACTGACAGACAGTCCTGATACGGTTATATGGAAGAAAGTGATTGTGAATGCGGGAATAAACCCCCTGGGCGCCCTGCTCAACGTGCCGAACGGAAGTCTCGTTAAAGATGAAAATACACTCGCGCTCCAGGAGCGGATAATTACAGAAGCGGTACAGGTTGCCCGCTCCCTTGACATTGACATTTCGCTTCCTGAAATGATAAGTATTACCCGTGACGTGTGCATGAAAACCGGATCAAACCGCTGCTCCATGCTTCAGGATATAACCGCGTGCAGGAAAACTGAAATTGACAGCATTAACGGCGCAATAGTCGGATTCGGCAGAGACATGGGGATCCCAACACCTGTAAACGAATCTCTTCACCTGCTCATCAGGGCCCGCGAGGGGCTTTATTCCTGAGAAGGCAAAAAAACAGGACCTGACTCTCTCTTCAACTTACCCGTTCCAATAAACTGTTTGACATAACCGCGTATACATGTGATATTTTCCGATACCCTTAATCCCGGCCGGGATTATATTTCAAGCTGGAAATCAGTGCCCCGGGGTCCTGGCATTAAACATTAAACATATTCCATAAGGAGGAATTCATGTCTACATGCACGTATACAACAGCAGAAAACGGCGTGGCTGTTATGACAATTGACAATCCGCCCATGAACGCGCTCAATACAGGTGTAATCAATGATATCAATGCAGCAGTTAAAAAGGCGCTCGCGGATGATGATGTCCGTGTGGTCGTTTTTACGGGCGCTGGCAAGGCCTTTATCGCAGGCGCTGATATAAGGGAAATTGACAGCCTGTCATCGAAAAACGAGGGTTCCGCCTGGCTTGAAAACGGGCAGAACACCCTGAACCTTATTGAAAACGCTGACAAGCCCTTTATCGCTGCAATAAACGGGTTCGCGCTCGGGGGCGGTACTGAACTCGCTCTGGCATGTCACATCAGGATCGCTGACGAAACCGCTAAAATGGGCCTTCCTGAAATCAAGCTCGGCATTATCCCCGGCTTTGGCGGCACTCAGAGGACCCCGCGAATAATTGGAAAGGCACGCGCATACGAGCTCATACTGTCCGGTAATTTTATTGACTGCACCCGTGCAGCTGAATACGGCCTTGTAAACAGGACAGCCCCAAAGGGGGAATCCCTTAAGGAAGCGGTTTCCCTGGCAGATGCAATCGCTCTCAGGGGCAGGCCCGCAATAACCCGTGCTATAAAGTCGGTCAGAGAAGGCTATGACATGGAATTCGGCAACGGACAGGCGCTCGAGCGGGAGATGTTCGGAGAACTCTGCGAAACCGACAATAAAAAGGAAGGCACTGCGGCTTTTCTTGAGAAAAGAGACCCCCGCACACTGGATACCTGATGCATGCGCATGAGCGGAATTCACATACGCCAGGCAGTGCCTGAAGACATACCTGCAGTCTGCGGAATCGAAAATACAGGGCCCGGCCTGTGGAATGAAAATCACTTCTACACGGAACTGGAAAACACTTTTTCCCGATTTATTGTTGCAACAGAACGCGGGGACATTGTAGGTTACGCAGTAGCATGGCTTGTTGCGGATGAAATACAGATCAACAGCATTGCGGTCCGGGAGGACTTCAGGCGGCTGGGTATCGGCAGTGCGCTTATGCGGCATATCATCATGTCAGCTGATATTGCTGCTAACGCGAGAATTCTTCTCGAGGTAAGCGGGTCCAACTCAGGCGCGCTGTCATTTTATAAGCATTTCGGGTTCATTGAAACCGGGAAAAGGAAAAACTATTATCGCGACAGTGATGCCATACTCATGGAACTGGTTATAAAGAATGAAAGTTAAAGATGTATATTTTCTGAAAAGCTGCCTGAAGAAAACTGAATTCCCTTCATATCCCTATCCGGAATTCGCCTTTTGCGGCAGATCAAATGTTGGTAAATCCTCGCTGATTAACATGGCAATGGGAAGAAAGGGGCTGGTAAAAACCGGTTCCAGGCCGGGTGTGACCAGGGCCATAAATTTTTTCGTGCTCAATGAAAACACGTCCATTGTGGACCTCCCGGGCTACGGCTACGCCAAACTCCCGGTTGAACTGAAAAAAACATTTCTACCCATGATCAGGGCCTTTTTCAGCAGCCGTGAACACCTTAAACTCGCTTTTCTCCTTATAGACGTTCGCAGGATCCCGGATGATTATGAGCATAACATGATAAAATTTATAACCGGCAACAGGATCCCCCTGGCGCTGGTGCTGACTAAATGCGACAAGTTGTCCAATAACCAGCTTAAAAAAAACACTGAAAAAATAATCAACGCGCTCGGAATTGAAAGCGACGCGATTTTTTACACTTCAGCAAAGACAGGAAGGGGTAAAAAGGAGATACTGCAGCTTATTGATGAATACAGGGGCACCTGATGAATTATGAACCTGCGCATATCCTCATAGCTGGGTCATGAGGTACATTATCCGGCTCGCCTTTTCCTTGGGCATGAGGGTAATGAGATAGGAAGTTATACTCGCCCTGCCCGCTTCTTCCGCGTCAGCGTCCATCTGCCTGAGCACATCAATTATGAGCGGGTCCTCCCACCTTACCATTATTTTAACCGATTCCTCAGGCGGCATATCGGATATTTTCTTTGCAAGTTTCTTTACATTCTCCATGTAGCCAGAATAACGTTTCCTGTCCTGGGCAAATTTCTTTTTTTCAAGTTCCAGCCCTTTTCTTATCTCAGCGAGCTTCTCGTTTTCCGCGTCCAGCTCTTTTTCCTTTTCTGAAATCACAGCTTCACGTGAATCAAGTTTTTCAATACGCTCTGCCAGTTTCTGCTTCTGCTTTTCAAATTCCTCACGCTCTATAAGCGACGGCTCATCATCAAGCGCCTCCGTTACTGACGGCGCATCCTCTTTAAATGGTCTGATGACCCCGCCAAGGTCAAGAAAACCGATTGAATCCATCCAGAAAAGGCCGAATCCGGTTATAAAGAAAATAAAAACTATAAGGTATATTATTTTTACTCTGTCAGATATTCTGTTCATTTCTCTCCTCCGGACCTGGTAGCGCTCCCTTACCTGTTTTTCAGGTAACTATTTATTACCCTGTCCACGTATTGACGGGTTTCGCGGTAATCAGGAACACCATTGCTCCGGTCCACCGCTTCAGGCCCGGCATTATACGCGGCAAGGGTTTTTTTTAAGTCTCCCCCGTAATTCTCAAGGAGCCTGCCCAGCAGTTCTGTTCCTGCGCGAATATTCTCCTTTGGCTCATAGGGATTCGTGACCCCCATTTTACTGGCAATGGACGGCATCAGCTGCATAAGCCCCATGGCCCCTTTTGGTGAACGTGCCCCGGGCCTGTAACCTGATTCCGCCTGTATGACCGCTTTTACAAGACCGCCCGGTACCCTGTACCTGTCAGCATAGTAATCGGCAATCCTGTTTATCTCTTCTACATTAGATCCCTTCAGGCCGCTGATCTCTTTTCCTTCCACGTCCTTTACCTTCATTGCCTTTACCGTATCAGCCTCTACTGCCTCGTAGGTCTTACGCTCAGGCAGAGCAGCGGCAGGTACGTTATGTCTCTTAAGGCCGAACCGTTTCTGAATATCGTCTATTCTTTTCATGACATTATACATGTCGTCAAAAACCGGTTTCATTTAATTCTGCTCCATCTGCTTTTTCTGGTATAACCGCTGGTTCATGTCATCGTATTCTTTTGTGATTTCCCGGTTCATGTTATAATTATATTCATCCAGTTTCCGCTGCCTGAGCTTTTCCACAACCTTTTTCTCCCTTGATGCTACTACAAGACGCTCTCTTATCTCCTGCACGACCGGCTCCATGCTCTGCACACGGTCTTCAGCAGTATCTATTGCGCGGTAGGACACGTCCATGAACCGCTCAAAGAGCATTGCTTCGTTTACAGTATACTTCCCGCTTGATATTTTCTGCCTGAACCGGTTGCTCTGTTCATCTATCCCCTGCCTGAGCTGATACTGGCGGGCCCTCTCCCTGTTCTGGATTCCCAGTATCCCGGCCAGCTCGTTCTGTATCTCCTGCTCTCTCGCCTCCCTGATATCAAGAAGCGTCTGCAGCCTGAACCTGAACTTTTTCATCCCGCGCTACCCCTTTTACCGGCCTGTCCGCACAAAAGACGGAGCCTGTGTCGCGTACCCGCTCCCGGGTGCCTGCGGTTTTTTCTCTGTAAACATCTGTGTGAGCCTGCCCACGATTGAGTCAAAATAGTCCTGTTCATATATGCCCTGCTGGAGAAAAGCGTCAATTTCCGGCTTCATGTCTATTGCCCTGTCAACAAGCGGGTCCGAACCGCGTGCATAAGCGCCCAGGAGTATAGTGTCCTCTACATTCGCGTACGCAGCCATAAGGCGCCTGAACATAATTGCGGCCTGGGCGTGTTCCTGTGTCACAACATCCTTCATGCAGCGCGAAATAGATGCAAGCACGTCAACAGCGGGATAATGTCCCTTTTCCGCGAGTTTTCTTTCAAGCACGATATGCCCGTCAAGCACTCCCCTGGATGCGTCAGAAATCGGCTCGTTCATGTCATCACCTTCAACAAGAACAGAGTAGAATCCTGTTATGCTCCCTCCCTTTTCGCATGAGCCCGCCCGTTCAAGCAGACGCGGGATCATTGAAAACACTGACGGGGGATATCCCCTTGTAGCGGCCGGCTCACCCGCGGCAAGCCCGACCTCCCTCTGTGCCATTGCGAACCTTGTAACAGAGTCCATCAGAAGGTTCACGTCCTTTCCCTGGTCCCTGAAATATTCCGCTATCGCATGTGCCAGGAACGCGCCCCTCACCCGCATCATTGGCGGCTGGTCTGACGTTGCCGCTACAACCACGGAGCGCTTGAGGCCGTCCGGCCCGAGTTCCTTTTCAACGAAATCCTTTACTTCACGCCCGCGCTCACCAATAAGGGCTATTACATTCACGTCCGCGTCAGTGTAGCGCGCTATCATTCCGATCATTGTTGACTTTCCAACACCTGAACCGGAAAATATACCAATACGCTGTCCCCTGCCCACGGTGTTCAGCGCGTCTATTGAACGTATACCAACAGACAGGGGCCTGTTGATAATACTGCGATCCAGCGGATTCAGCGGATCGCCGTCAACAGGATACCTGCGGTTAGTGTAAATATCGCCTTTTCCGTCTATGGCCCTGCCCACCCCTGACACGACCCTGCCCAGGAGCTCGTCCCCGACCTGCACCATCAGTGATGATCCTGCGGACAGGACTTCCGCTCCTGCAACAACCCCCTTCATCTCGCCAATAGGCATGAGGATTATCCTGTTTTTATTGAACCCGACCACTTCCGCGTGCAGGTAGCCCCCGCCTGCCAGTCTTATCTTGCAGAGGTCCCCGTATTCCACAGATGGTCCTACTGATTCAATAGTCAGGCCTACAACGCGCTCAACCCTGCCTGTAAACTGTACAAGATCTGTCTCTTCAATTATTTTCCGGTACTTGGAGAGTATGTCTACTTTTTCATGGGGAAGTATCTTTATCATGTTTCAGCAGCCTAAAGTGTACCGGTATTACGGATCGCTTCTTCAATTGCGTCCAGCTGCGTGGATATTCTCGCGTCAATAGCTCCGACGTCAGTCTCAATTATGCAGCCGCCTCTCTCGACCCTTGAATCCTCGTATATGTTAACCTTTTTAAGGGACTCCATCATCTTTATAAGTTCGTCCTTGTGGGCTGTGGTCATGTCAAGGTCTGCGAAGTTGACCCTTATGTCAATTCTGTCCCTGTCCTTGACCCTTTTTATTGCTTCTTTAATATTGTTTATTACCACTTCTCTCCGCTCAACTATCTCGTCCTTTATTACCTTGCGGGAAATCATGAGTATCATCTCTGTCATCAGCTTTTCAGAGGATCGTATCAGGTCGTCCCGGATATCAACAGCCGTTGACACAACAGTACCGAGCCGGTCAATAAGGCGCATCACCTCTGCCTGCCCCTCCTTGTACCCTTCTTCTCTTCCCGCGTCATATCCCTTTTTATAGGCCTCATGCTCAATCTCGGAGACCTTGAGCTCAGCCTCCTTGATCATCTTTTCTGCCTCAAACTTACCGCGCTCAATCTCCTGCTCCGAATCGCGTTTCAGGCTTTCCATCTCCTGCCTGATCTGTTCGCGAGCTTCCTGCAGTTCCTTGAAAGCAGCGGCCTTGCCTTCTTCTGCCACGGATTGTGAACGTTCCCTGGCCTCCTCAATCATTACCCTTACTTCTTCTTCTGTTTCACGGCGGTAACGTTCGAGTTCCGCTTCCATTTCCTCTATGGAAGGGCCCTGGTACACATCTATAGGAGTACCGTCTTCATCGACCTCAAACTCCTTGAACTCCTCGGTCTCAATCAGGTTCTTCTGATATTTATGCGGGAGCTCAATCTGTTTTGCAACATTTGTGGGTCTTATCTGGCTGGGTTTAAAAACTAATTTAGACAACGAGTTCCTCCTCACCGGCACGGGCCACTATAATATCACCGGCTTCTTCCAGTTTTCTGATAATGTTGACGATCTTCTGCTGTGATTCCTCAACATCTCTCAGGCGGATCGGCCCCATAAAGTCCATGTCCTCCCTGAGGAGTGACGCTGCCCTTTTTGACATGTTTCTGTATATCTTTTCCTGTACTTCCGCATCTACCCCTTTCAGGGCTTTTGCGAGGTCCTGTGTATCAACTTCACGAAGCACCTTCTGAATTGACCTGTCATCAAGAAGGACAATATCCTCGAATACGAACATCCTCTTCTTGATCTCTTCAGCCAGTTCAGGATCTTCTTCTTCAAGTGCCTCAATTATGATCTTTTCTGTTCCACGGTCAACATTGTTGAGTACCTCAACAATTGAATCAATACCACCGGCAGATGTAAAGTCCTCGCTTGCCAGTGTGGAAAGCTTTCTTTCCAGGACGCGTTCAACCTCCCTCAGAACATCAGGGGAAGTCCTGTCCATCTGAGCGATCCTCTTTGCAACGTCCGCCTGTATCTGGTGGCTCAGGCCCGACAGGATCTGGGCTGATTTCTGCGGGTCAAGATAGGCCAGAATAAGGGCTATAGTCTGGGGATGCTCACCCTGGATGAAGTTCAGCAGGTGGCTCGGGTCTGTTCTCCGTATAAAGTCAAACGGCCTTACCTGCAGGGACGACGTAAGCCTGTTAACAATGTCTATGGCCTTCTGCGTGCCGAGCGCCCGTTCCAGCACGTCCCTGGCGTAATCAATGCCGCCATTGGAGATAAACTCCTGGGCCATCATCATTTCCTGGAATTCCTGGAGTACCCTGTCCCTTTCCTCGGGTTCAATTTTATCAAGACGGGCGATTTCAAAGGTCAGCTGCTCAATTTCATCTTCACGAAGATGCTTGAAAATTTCGGACGAGGTATCAGACCCCAGTGACACCAGGAATATGGCCGCCTTCTGTCTCCCCGTAAGCTGTGCTTTTTTGGATTGAAGCATTACAGTACCTCAAATGATATCACGTTATCACGGGTCCCGTCATGTACACGAAAAAATCTTAACAGCAGATTTTTTAATGCCCGCATACGGAAACCATGAACACCCTTATTAATATATCGGTAAATCAAACCTATTATGATCACCTCTAAAAACGAGTAGTTTCTTAAAATGAAAAATCATAACTACTGGTTTTATCAGACGTTGTGATCTCAAGGGGACATCATATTAATAATTTTTAGAAGTCCCCTTATACAATAAACAACAATAACCCCGGGGCGTCAATCGAAAGAGCTATTCCTCCGCCAGCCAGGTCCTTAGCAGCTGGGCCACGTCGTCGGGCCTCTCTTTTGCCAGGTTGATGGCGTTTTCCTGGAGTTCAAGCCTTGCCTTCTCCTCAAGCGAGAGCTCTACATCAATGCCCTCTTCCTCAGCCGCCCTGAGCGCCGCTTCCCGCATTCTCTGCTGCTCAAGCGCGAGCTGCTCTTCCTTGGCCCGTCGCCTTCGGTCCAGTTCACGTGATACAGTCCTGAACAGGATAAAACCGATAAACAGGGCTATTACACCGATAAGGGCTGCAAGGAAAAACCGTTTCATCTGTTCCTTTTTCCGGTATTCCTCACGCAGGGATTCCCAGTATTCATTCCGGTCAAACATTATGTTTTCAACAGCAACCTGGTCTCCCCTGGACTGATCAAAATTTATTGACTTCTTAACAATATTCTCCGCTTTCTTGAGCTCTTCAGGTTTAAGAGATATGCGTATCGGCTTTTTCGCCGGGTCCAGGTCATAGGAACCGTCTGGTTTCCGTGGAAGGTCCTGCAGCCCGTCCACTGCAATCGCGACAGAGATCCTGGTTACATCATAGGGATCCCTGTCTATCTTACGCGTGGTTTTGTTAAGTGCGTGGTTCCTTATATTCTCATTTTTGTCATATTTCGCAAACTGGTCATCGCTGGCCTTATATCCGGGGGGCTTGTTTCCTTCTGTCCCTGCAGGCCCTTCCGGATTGAACCCGTGGCCCTTGAAATGCTCTGCTGTGGTTTTTTCCGAAACAACAAGTGAATCCTTGACCTTACGTTCCGAATACGGTGTGGCAGGATTGTCCTTCTCCATTTCTATTGGAGTATACTCCTCCTGTTCCTCCGATATGCGGTCCCAGTTAAAATCCATGTTCAACCTGACAATCTGGATCCTGTCAGGTGAATATATCCGCTCAAGGCCGTCCCTTATATCTTTAAGCAGCTTGACCCTGGCCCTTTCTTCAATCTTGCGCCTGTGCTCGAGTATGGTATACTCTGTCCTGGCCTTGTCATAGTCATCATCAAAATCGGATATTATCTTGCCGTATTCGTCTGTTACTGTTACATTTTCCGGTTTAAGCCTGTTCCCCACGGCCCTGGATACAAGATAAGTTATGCCCTTTATTTCCTTTTTTTTGAGCTTGTCAAAACCCGGGGCAAGGTATACTGTAATCGCAGCTGTATAGGGGGTCTGTGTATCCGAGTAAAGGCTGTCCTCTGTAATTGCGATTTCAACGGAAGCCTTTTCAATATTCTTAAGTGCTTCAATATGTTTCCTGACCTCATCCCTGATCGCGCGCATATACTTCACGTCCAGTTCCCGGTCAGTTTCAGTCCACTTGGACATGTCAAAGAGCTTCCATCCGGGTATGCCCTTTGGTATCATCTTTTCCTGGGCAAGACGCGTCAATATTATGTCTCTTTCAGCGGGTTTAACAAGTATGCCTGTTGTGGCTGATGTATCATAATAGTAGCCCATTTCCTCGAGCTTCTTTGTTACCTGCCCGAAATCTTCTGATGTCAGATCAGCAAACAGGACAACATTCGGTTCCCCGCTTGAAACAGACAGAAGGACAACAAAGGATACTACAACAACACCGGTCACAACGCCGATAATTATTTTTTTCGTGTTATCCAGGCTGTTGAATATCTCCCTGGCCTGGCCGAATAATTTTGTAAAAAACTCTCCCATACGCCCTCCTGCCACAATCATGGAAGTGGTCCCGGTTATTCTGAGACTAATGTGACATAATACACTATATTGCGACTAAAAAAAAATGTCAATTAATTTACTTAAAATAATTGTGATTTTATACATAAAATATTTATTAAACATCCCCACGATGATTTTGTCAATTTCCCCTCCTTCCTGGTGCGGCCGGGTGCTTACACCCTACCGCAGGTTCATGAGTTCACGGTACGCACGAACTGCTCCGTCCCTTACTGCCCTGGTAAAATCAAGCGCGAGTTCCGCTTTCTGGGCGCTGATCATTACCGTGTGTATATCAACTGATTCCGGTTCATATATCATTTGCCTGGTCAGACGTTCCGAATCTACCTGAAGGTTGTTCACTTTTCCCACGGCATTTTTCAGCATGTCCGCAAAAGAAGATGATATGTCATCCCCTGGTGTTTCCTTTTTCACATCATTTCCGAAATGAAGGGGGTTCGAGGTAAGCATCCTGACCATGTGTCCCCCGGGATCTGTTTTTCCAATCATTACTGCACTCCCCTGGTGTTGCTGAATATCATTTCCACCTTTGACGAGATGGAAATATCGCTGCAGAAATCACGCAGCCGGTCTCTCTTGGCTTCACTGAACCTCCTTGAGAGATCATGAGATATATTTATTTCCGTGTTATGAGAATGTTCCCTGTTCATGATTTACCTCCTTACGCTCCGGTTCTCCCGATTTCAAGGGCCTTGTTAAACATTGATTTTGTGTTGTTCACCATCATAATATTTGCCTCGTAAGACCGAGAGGCCGATATAAGATCCGTCATTTCCATTACGATGTTGACATTCGGCATTTCAACATATCCTTTTTTCGGACCCGTTTTAATGGCGTCCGGGTGATGCGGGTCATAAACCATCCTCAGGGGGGTGCTGTCCCGCTCAATCTTAACCACTCTCACACCCATTCCGGGTCCGTGTTCTATTCGTCCAGGTACAAGCGGCGAACGGTAATCCGGCCTCACGTTTACAGGTGCGAAAATCGCACGTTTCCTCACATACGGTCCGCCTTCAGGTGTCCGCGTGGTTGATGCATTTGCTATATTGTTGCTGATAAGGTCCATACGCAGTCTCTGAGCTGTGAGCCCTGATGATGCTATGTTAAAGCTGTCGAACATTCCCATGGTTTACCTCTAAATCACCGATTTCATTGCTGACTTCAGCATCCTGTAGTTATGATTGAGGTTAGTAATTATTGAATTATACCTCATCATGTTTTTCGCGCTGTCGACCATTTCCTTTTCTATGTCAACATTGTTTCCGTCGTTACGGTATGTTGTTGTAAAATCCAGGTTTACTCTGGGTTTAACACCGTCTATGTCCCCGGGAACATGAAAAGGTATATGACGCGGGTCCGTTGTCAGGGCCGGGACCGGCCTTTTTGACTGTTCCATTTCCGCGACAGCCCGCCTGAGTTCACTCTCAAAATTGACTTCCCTTCTCTTGAAGTGCGGAACGTCGACATTGGCGATATTATTGGCGATCACCTTTCTCCGCAGAGAGGTCGCGTCAAGTGACTTCTCAAGGATCCGGTTCGTAAGCATCATGCTGCTCTGTTCAAACATACATACCTCTTGATATTGTTCTCAAACAGTTTCATTTTTCCCTGTTATTCTCATCGGACATTACAGAAAATACATAAGTGTTTTTTCCATGAGACATAACTTTTTTTAAAATGCTCTGCCCGGGCCATCCGTCCCCCTCAAATAAAAAAAAAGCCACTCATTGTAAACAATAAGTGGCAAAACCCAAAACAAATTTATAATGGGAGAATATGGAGATATGATGACTTAATTCAGCTATCTTAAATCATTGTATATCATTTTCTCATAGCCTTTCAGCATATAGTATATCGCCCTGTCAAAGTAGAGTGCAACCCGGTTATTCAGTTCTATCGCTTCCATGTACATCGTGTTGTCATCATCAAGCATGTCGATCACGAAAAGCCACAGGTGACGTTTCTGAAGTACAAGGGCCTTTTGCGCCTGATGAAAGGGTATACGACTGATATAACTGTCCTTACCGATTGTTGAATATCTCTCCTCGATTTTTTTCTTGGGATATTCTCTCGCTATCCATTTTGAAAGATCCCTGTAAATCCGGTCGCTTGATTCATAAATAAAGTCCCTGTCAATATTCCTGTATGCTGCTGTGTCAGCATGTTTCAGGAGATCATTCATGAACCTGTTCGTTATTTCCTGGTGGTTTTCCTCAATAAGTTTTACAAACCTGTTAAACAGGAAATCTTTTCTCCTCAGCATATCTGCACCCTCTTGACTTTCTGATTTTGCCGGTCAGATGGCAGTCGCAGATTATATACCTATTTGAGAATTTCGTCAACTTTTATATACTTCTGTACAAGCTGCCCGAGCAGTTCAATTCTCTCTTCATTGTCTTTTGTGAGCAGCGCTTCCATCCTGTCTATCTGCCTTGCAGCCTGGAAAGTATCCATGGTTACGAGCAGCATCGGGATATTCTTTTCAGCAGCACGGGATATGATATTCGCTGGAGGAAGTATGTTGTTCGTAAGCAATACTCCCACAGTGTCTCCTTCGAGCGCTGCAAGTATCATGTCGCTCCTGTCACCGCTTGTAACGAGAAACTTGTTTTCCTTGTTAAAAAGAGGGTTCCTCAGTGATTCATCTGTTGACATCGCGCCTACAAAGATATTTTTGACGATATTGCTCATACCGCCCTCGCCTGCAACAACCTTGGCGTACAGCTTTTCAGCAAGATAGCTTATGGTAAAATATGTAAGCTGTTCTTTGAAGGGCACAATACCCAGGATCTTGATACCAAGGGCCTTTATGTCCTTCAGGTATACATCTTCAAATTCATCTATATCCTGGACCTTGTTCACAATAATGCCGGCAAGCTTTATTCCCTTTGTGTCAACATACTTTTTCAGAAACTTGATGTCATCAATTATTGTATCATTGTCACCGCTGAAAACAACCACGAGCTTGCCGTCGGTATATTTGGCAAGTGACAGTGAATCAAGATTAAGTGAAGATCCGTATGAGATTTCCTTGCCACCCTCTACAATGAGGATGTCCTTGTCTTCACCCATGTTTTTGGCCATTTCAGAAATGGTATCTCCGATATTCTCTTCGTCATATACATACTTGAGCTTGGAATGGTCAAAACCAAGGGTGATGCTTTCAGGCTCCTCTTCAAGATTAAAGATATCAATAATCAGGTTTGAATCGTAGTCCCAGTTTCTTTTTCTGCGATAAATAAGCCTGTCACCGAAGGGCTTTATATATCCGAATTTTTTTTCAATTGCAGACATCATACCTACAATAATACTAGTTTTACCTGCACTTTCTCTGGTTGATGCAAATATTACTTTATTCATTAAATATTCCTCCTTAAAGACTTAGTATTATTTCTAAATCATCAGTTCTTATATTGTGCGCATATTATATGCGTTGTATTCCCGTTAAGTTCACTATTCCCTGAATTTCATTACCAGTTCGTACACACCCTCTTCGATCTTTTTCTCCATGTCATAGTCCATCTTTTCAAATACATGGAGCATGGGCTTGTTTTCCAGGAGCACGTCAGCTGTAAAACCCTGAAGCCCCTCACGTTTTGCCAGAACGGTCAGGTACGAAAGCAGCTCGCTCCCGATTCCGTTATTATGCATGTCATCCCTTACCGCGAATGCGACTTCCGCCATCTGGCTCTTCTCGTATTTAATGATCTGCCCTATCCCGGCAACCTGCTCCTTGCCGTTTTTTTCAGTACAGGCAAGTATCACCTGTTCCTTTGTGTAATCAATTACAACAAACTCCTGTCTCCTCTTGTGAGGCATATCCCGTCTTGTTGACATGAACCTCCGCTGAAAACTCTGGTCCGAGAGCGAGTAGAAAAAGTCCTTTATAAGTGTTTCATCGTTTATATTCACCGGCCTCATACGCAGCTGCACATTACTCTTTGTGGTGCGGTATGTTTCAAGGTGTTCCGGATACTCGCCTTTCTTTCCAGGTATAAAGGCCTGGTCAGAGTAAATAAGGTTCAGGCGTTTCGCTTCGTCTATCAGCCATGGCCTGAACTTTGGATGTGCAATTGAGATCAGGTCCATAGAACGTTCGCGTATGTTCTTTCCATGTATGTACACGATCCCGTACTCTGTTACAATGTAATGGATATCGCCCCGGTTGTGGGTTACTCCCGTACCCGCCTCCAGCAGAGGTACTATCCTCGATACTGTCTCGTTTTGCGCGGTTGACTGGAGTACAAGTATTGTCTTCCCTCCGGGCGAAAGGATCGCACCTCTCATGAAATCCGCACTCCCTCCAATACCGCTGAAGAACTGGCTTCCTATGGATTCCGCTGATGACTGCCCTGTAAGGTCGATCTGCAATGCCGAGTTGATGGAGGTCATGTTTTTCTGACGGGCGATCACAAGGGGATTGTTGGTATATTCGATTCCCCTGAATTCAATCATTGGATTATCGTCAAGCAGCGCGTATGTTTCTTTTGTGCCCATGCAGAATGCCGCCACCGCCTTGCCCCGGTCAATGCTTTTCCTGGAATTATTGATGATTCCCCTGTGTATCATGTTTACCATTGAATCAGTGAGCAGCTCAGTGTGTATGCCCAGGTCCTTCTTGTCCTGCATGTTGTTCAGGATCGCATTGGGCAGGCTCCCGTAACCAAGCTGTATTGTGTCGCCGTCATTTACTATACGGGCCACATAACTGCCGATCTGCTGGGCAATATCACCGGGTACTTCCGGCGAATACTCGAGCAGGTCTTCATCGTGATGAATGATGAAATCAATGTCCCTCACGTGAATGAAGGTGTCCCCGTGTATACGTGGCATATTGGTATTGATCTGCGCCACCACAATATCCGCAGTCTGCATGGCGGTCTTTGTAATATCAACACTGATCCCAAGGCTGACGTATCCGCTTCTGTCAGGCGGAGAAGTCTGGATAAAAGCGATATCAATGGGGATCATCCCGTTTTCAAAGAGCCTTGGTATGCGCGAAAGGAATACCGGTGTATAATCCGCGAGTCCGGCATTTACCGAATCACGTGTATTGTCACCCACAAAGAACGAATTATACCTGAAATTATAGTTAAACTTCTTATCAGCCCATGGTGCGACACCCAGTGTCCATACATGCATGACTTCAGTGTCAGCAAAAGCCTTTGGATGAGCTTCCGTATATTTAACAAATGCCTTAACAAGGTGCTGCGGCTCACCACAGGCAGTACTGATAAAAATACGGTCACCACGATTTACATGCGAGAATATCCTGTCTTCACCGCAGAATTTTTCAGGATAATTCTCCTTTGCTTCTTCCAGGTATATGTTCCTGCGCCTGTCCTGCATATTTTTTCATTCGCTGACAAAAACCCCTGCGGATCGTTATCAGCTATCCTAAATATTATATATCTGCTTCATTTAATCAATAGGTAAAGATATATTTTGGCAATAGGGGGAACTATTATTATTGAGTAGGGGTTTCCCCTATTGAAAATACCTGTACACGGAATAAGGCCCGGACAAATACTGAGAATTTACAGGCGGTTCCCCTGTACCCAGAGCGTTGCCTGCTGGATGAGTTCAATAGAATTATTAAGATCAAGTTTTTCCTTGATATGGGCCCTGTGGTTTTCAATTGTTTTTACACTCACGTGAAGCTTCTGGGATATCTCACGGGTGCTGAATCCGTGCCCGATCATTTTAAATATTTCCAGTTCACGGTCAGTTAAAAAATCAACAGGCGCGGTCTCAAGGTTGCTCTGTCCGTCTATCAGCTTCCTGAGCATGCGGGAGGACATGTTTTCGCTCAGGTATATTTTCCCCTCCATTATGAGGCGAATAGCCTTTAGTATGGTTTCCGGGGCCTCCTGTTTCATCAGGTAACCTTTTGCGCCTGCCCGGAGAACACGCTCAGCATAGATGTTCTCGTCATGCATTGAGAGTGCGAGTATTTTGATATCAGGACAGAAAAGCTTTATGTCCTTGATAAGGTCAATCCCGCTGCTGTTCCTCAGATTTATATCAACAATAATTATGTCCGGCTTCAGCTTTTTGATGCTGTCAAGACCGTTCAGGTAATCTTCAGCCTCACCGCATACGCAAAAGCCCTCCTCGTTGCTGATGACCTGGGAGAGCCCGCGTCGGAATATCGGGTGGTCTTCAACAATAAAGACCATTATATCAGTACCACTATTAGCCTGCTTCTCGTTCATCAGATGCTCCATTTTTCTGTCTTTCAGTATTCTTCAGTACACAGACGACACGGGTCCCGGCCGGCTTATTATCAGATATTTTAAGTGAAGCATTTATTATACTCGCCCGGTACTTCATAATACTAATTCCCAATCCTTTATCGCTGTCAAGTATCTTTGGAATTCCAATGCCGTCATCCTTTACTTCAACTCGTACCGCATTCTTCTCATACCTGACCCTGACATGGATCTTCTGCGGGCTTGCGTGCTTGACCGAGTTATTAATTGCCTCCTGGATAATATAATAAAGATGTGTCGCGGCAATATTGTCACTGATAGTGATTGATTCACTGTAATCAAGCCTGCAGGGTATACCAAAAATTTTCTGAACATTGCCGGTCAACTCCTCAAGCGCGAAAAAGAGACCGTCTGACTGGATGTCAACCGGCTTGAGACCCTTGGTTATACTCCTTGTGTGCTCAATTGCCTGGGAGACAAGGTTTTCGACTTCAACAATGGATGAATAATCCGGCATGTCCCTGTTCTCCACCTGCTTTTTTATCAGTTTAAGCATGAACCTTACCCCCACCAGATGGGGCCCCAGTCCGTCATGCAGGTCATTGGCGATCTGCTGCCGTTCCTGCTCGCTTATCTTCAGTATCTGGCTCTCGAGCTGTTTTTTTTCAGTAACGTCCCTGAAAGAAAATATGCTCATCTTTGAGTTGGGTACCATCCCCACAGTCATGTAGATGTTCTTGACCTGGCCATCTCTGTCAATGAACCTGAATTCATAGTTCCGGGGCGCCCTGCCCGGCCCCATGCGCCTGAGCTTATGGTAGCGAATCATTTTTTTCAGGTCAGCGTCATGAACAAACTCCTTCCAGCTCATGCGGCCCTCGATCTCCTCTTTTTTATACCCGGAGAGTATTTCGAATTCTTTATTCGCGTATGAGATAACAGTATCCTCTTCTATAAAAGTTGTCGCACTGCCGGTAGTTTCAAACATGGTAAAGAAAAGATACTTCAACCTGTTCTTGAAATCAATATCATATAGAAAAAATGAAATTGTCTTGACCAGTTCGGATATAATAAGGACCTCTTCCTTTATCAGGTTGTAGTCTCCATTAAGGGTAACCGATATCACACCGTAAATCATGTTGTAATGGGTGAACTTCATGGTCAGGGAGTTTAATTTCCGGTCCTTTTCATTATTCTCCAGGTTAATAAATTCCAGTATAGGGTCCCTGTTTAATATAAAATCACTCGCCTGGATCAGGGTTTCAGTTGCAAAGTTATTGAAAATTGAATCAGGAAATCCCCCGCTGTTAAATTTGAACATACCGCTTCTCTGGAAGTGCGTAAAATCTTTAATCTGTCCGGCATCATTGGTCAGCGCGATCCAGCAGCTGTTGTAACCCACTGTTTCCACAAAGATCCGGCATATTGACGTAAAGTCAATTTCAGAAGGCTCCTTTGAATTCAGCAGATAGGATATCTTGTTTATTGCCTTCAGCCTTGCGGTGATATATTCAAGCCTGTTTTCTCCCATATCTCTCCCCTGCAGCTCCTGCAATATATAGAATACAGAGTATAAGCGTAAAAATCAGCATGACATAAAGAAAAACATCCCCGTATCTGGAATAAAAGGTACTGCGGTTCATGCTGAAATCCATATCCCCGGTCACATACCCCTTTCGTAATATCGGCATGGAACCGGTAATGCGCCCGTACGGGTCAATAACAGCAGTATATCCAGTATTACCGGCCCTGAGGTACCAGGTACCGTTTTCTACAGCCCTGAATACTGACGCGGCAAAATGCTGCATGTGCCCCTTATAGGAATCAGTCCAGCCGTCATTGGTGATATTAATCAGAAATTCCGCCCCCAGATTCCGGTACTCCCTGCTGAGACGGTAAAAAATACCTTCATAGCATACAAGCACACCAAAGCGCCGTCCGTACAGTTCAAAGAGAACGGGCCCGTGCCCTGGTATAAAATCCGAGGCGCCGAACCTGACAGTCAGGTCCTTGACAAGGGGAAAAAGATTCTCATATGGAAACCATTCACCAAAGGGCACAAGGTGTATTTTCGCATATGATTTCAGCACATCACCGGACCGGCTGATCAGCACAGCATTGTTCTGCGGAAACCTGCGGGGGAATATCCTTGAAGAATCTTCAATAACCCCGACTTCCCCTGTAAGAAGCGGCCGGTCAATCCCCCTTATATACCCGAGCAGGTCCTTTTCAAAGGAGTTCAGGGAACCCCGCGCGTAGCTGTAGGATATTGTCTCCAGGGTGGCTGATTCCGACCATATGATAAAGTCCGGATTTTCTTTCAGTGCTTCGTTAGTATGCTTTTTAAGATTATCAAGATATCTGAACCTGTTTGAATACCAGCTCTCCCACGGAGAGATGCATGACTGCACCATTGCCACGCGCATGTCACTTTTACCGGTTAAAGGGTGCTGTTTGATCAGGTGATGCCCCCAGGCTGACGCGGCAGCAATAAAAACAACAAGCATGCAGAAACGCAGCATCTGCCTTGAACGGATCAACCCGGGCAGCCCCGCTCCTGATTTAACTTCATGGTACAGAAGATCGGTCATCAGATAATTGAAGAGCACGATTATAAATGTAAGGCCATGGACCCCGGTTATGGAAGTGAACTGGATAAGGGGCGTGAGGGGGAACTGCGTGTATCCCAGGTAGAACCAGGGGAATGCTAGAAACCCGATGGATTGTATCCAGTCAATAATTATCCATACTGCCGGATATATTAAAAAACGTAAACATTCGAACCTCCTGGACAGTAACTCTGCCGCCCATATCCTCAGCGCGAAAAATATGGCCATGGTGGGGATAAGAAAGAATAAAATAACAAAATAACCACCCCTGACTGTTGCCCCGAAATTACCTATCCATTCAAAAGCCGGCAGGAACCCGAGAATCCCTGTAAAAAGAGATATAAAATAGACCTGGCTGCGGCTTTTGTCCCTTAAATAAAGGAGAAGAGGCACCAGGCATACCCACGCGAAAAACGGGAAGCCCCTGAAAAACCACAGGCTGCTGATCGGAAAGGACAGGAACAGCAGAACTGCTGTGGCAAGAT
>Ga0272441_10004778_pt1 | contig 24101 bp, 16 predicted proteins | sample SSMProp6N_FD_193582 | JGI IMG/M metagenome (GOLD analysis project Ga0272441, IMG submission 193582) | Marine sediment archaeal communities from Little Sippewissett salt marsh, Falmouth, MA, United States - SSM-Prop-6N | ecosystem: Environmental > Aquatic > Marine > Wetlands > Sediment ...
CCCGCGACGGGCTATTCGCGACCACCGTTATAAGCTGATCCACAATTTGCTGGCTGGAAAGTCAAGGCCGTCGACGGGCATTGACGCCGACCCGGCATACAAGGTATCGCAACAAGCTCGCTACGAGGATACCCCTGTGCGAAGAGCGTTCAATACCTTTGCCAATCCGCCGGAATTCGAACTGTACGACCTTGAAAACGATCCTGTGGAGTTTGACAACCTGGCGGGTAAGGCTGAATACCGAGCGGTTCAGGAAAGGCTAACCAGAGCGCTTCTCGAATACAGAAAGCAAACGGAGGACCCATTTCTCGATCCGGAATTCCTGGAAAAAACGCGCCGTTAATGGAACCGTAACAGTGCTTGCCTCGGCTACAGTGACACAGATATCGGCGGGAAACTCAACGGGACTCTTTGGCCGGTGCAGCTTGAAGCTCCCCGCGGAAAAAACGTAAATGGCCTATATATCAGTACTGAAAATTGCGTTACCTTTCATCTTCTTAGCCATCACCCTGTTAGGGCAGAAAACACCTCTAACATGGTCAGTCGCAGAGCAGGGCCTTGTGTTGCAATTGCCTCGAGATAACGTGGCCGATTTTGCCTATGTTCTGAGGATAACTCCCAAACGAACGTTAGTCACGAATCAGATGTTCTTCAAGAATAGTCCAACGTATGAGAAATTCCAGATTCAATATGAACCGACGTGAATTTACCTTGCGAGCCGGACTCGCGGTGGCGGGAATGATCACAACTGTTGGTATAAGCGACTTTAGCTCAGAGACTTCCAACCGGAGCTTTGGGAGCCTGGGGCCAGGGAGTTTGCCCAGGAGCCCATTCCTTCGGCTGAGTTGCTCGAACCTTGTCAACGGCCTTCTTCAACCACTCGGGTGGAGTTTTGTTCTCTTCAATTCCATAGACATAAGGTAGCGGCGGCTTCATCAGCAGCGGCTTGCCTCCTAAAGGCGGACGCTCGGCATCGACTTCCATCAGACGGGCGCGAAGCCGTTGCACAATATCCGGATGCCGGGTGGAAATGTCCGTTGTCTCATAAGGATCTTTCTTGATGTTGTAAAGCAATTTCCCCATAAGTTTGTAGTCGCCCTTGCGAATCGTCGGAATGCGAACGCTGCCGCTCACTTCGAAAACGATTTCATCTCGCGGACTAACTTCACCATCGAAAAGCATGCCGGTCATATCGAAACCATCGACAGGACGTTCCTGTTCATGACGGCCCCCGGCAAGGGTAATGAAAGTCGAAAAGAAATCGGCAATAAACATCATCCCGTCATTGGTCGTTCCAGGCTGAGTTTTCCCCGGCCAGCGAATAACGCAAGGCACGCGAACACCCCCTTCAAAGGTTGTGTTCTTTGTGCCGCGATAAGGGGCGTTCATTTCCTCAGTGAGGCCGCCATTATCGTTGGCGAAGACGAGCAAGGTGTCGTCGGCAAAACCATTCACATCAAGTGACGCCATGATGCGGCCCACGGCGTCATCAAAACACTTCAGGGCAGCTTCGCGGGCTGAATATTTCTCCGTATATCGCGGGACGCGATTGATCGGCCCATGAACGGCATTGAACGGAACATAGAGGAAAAACGGCTGCTCTTTTGATTGTCTGGCTATAACACGCTCCGCCTCCGCGGCGACAAGGTCAGTGACATAGCCCTCTTCCCGGATAGGTTGTTCGTTACGGTGCCAATCGTACACAACATATCGGGCCGGCGCGTTATGCGGGATCATCTTGTCATAATAGTCGATACCCCATGCGTAGTGGCCATATTGATGCATAAAACCCTGCTGCATCGGTAAGTGTTCCTTCAGCCATTCGCCTGCGTGCCATTTGCCAATGATTGCCGTGAAGTACCCCGTCTCCTTGAGGGCTTCAGCGATCGTTCGCTCGCAAGTATCAAGAGCATGAATACGACGCGTGGGAGCACCATCTTCATTATGGGCGAGAGTCAGGCCGAGCTTTTCGAGATAGCTGGGCTTACCGAAATCTTCGCTGCGCCAGTCCATCCAGTTACGAAAAGCATAGCGACCGGTCAAAAAAGCCGCGCGGGTCGGCGAGCAGACGGAGTGAGTATAAAACTGAGTTAACCTGAGTCCTTCAGACGCCAGATGGTCGATATTGGGAGTCAGCTCGGTGTTGCCGCCATTAAAACCCGGCTCAGCCCATCCCATATCGTCGCTGAGAATAAAGACAATGTTGGGTCTCGAACCGGCAAGTTTCTTGCTGCTTCGGCTCTTTATTGAGTTATCCGACGAACAGCCGGATAATAAGACCGTCGCTGTAACCGCTGAAGCTTTTAGGAATTGTCTTCTATTCATTATACCTTCCTGAAAAATGTACATCTTTAACAGATTCCTGAGAACGTCGCAGGAGGAATTGTCAGGGCGATTTTATCGTATCATTCAAAACACCGCTATGGCAAGAAAACTTTAGTGGGATTCGTCTTAAAGGCTTTACTGCTAAACTCTTCATTACCAATATTTTATCGCTCTTGCTCGGGCCGCCAAAATCAAATTTACATCCCAGATTGTTATCATTATTGTCAAATCTGGTATATTGTACCTCTGTTTTATTGAGGTCCTTATTGTTGTTCATAGTTATCTCAATCTGAAAGGCACAGATGTGAGTGTAATGGATTCCGGGCGCAAACGTAAAGATAACACCATTCTAAAGCTCGGCCGGATGAGGAAAGCGCTTTCTCATCAGGAGCCGGACTGCGTACCTATCAGCGATTTTTTTTGGGGCAGCTTCATTGAACGATGGCGAAAAGATCTCGGATTGGCCGATGACGCTAATCCGTATTACTACTACGATCTGGACTGGATCGTGACCGTTCCCAATATGGACCCGTTTATCCGACCGTTCGAGACGTTGAAGGAAGACGATGAAGAAGTGATCGTCAAAACCGGTTTCGGCGCGACCATGCGCAAAAAGTTCGATGCTCCGATGCCGGAGTTTATTGGCTTTGAGGCCGATACGATCGATAAGCTCGAAGCGCTTGAGTTTGATGATCCCTGCGACAGGCGACGTTATTATGAGGCCGGCGACAATCAGATCGCCGGTGTGGGAGACGGCTTTCAGCGGAACTCGCCGGCGTGGACGGAAACGGTTACATCGCTGCATCCTGATTTTCCGGCGTTCGGCAGTATAATCGAATGCAACGAGTGCCTGACCCGGCTGATCGGCCCGGAAAACAGCATGCTATGGATGGGTCTATATCCCGAGCGCATGGGCAAAGTGGTCAATCGTATCGGCCGATTCTACCTGGATTGTACGAAGGCCCAGATCGATGCGGCGGGCGATTTATTAGATGGTTTTGTGATATGGGGGGATGTGGCCTATAAGAAAAGTATGTTCTTTTCGCCGGATTACTGGCGGACATATTTTAAGCCCTGGGTCAAGGCGATGACGGACTATGCCCATTCAAAAGGGTTGATGGTCGTCTATCACGGCTGTGGAAACGTCAGTCAGATTTTGAACGACTACATCGACATCGGCATCGACGCCATGAATCCGCTGGAAGCCAAGGCGGAACTTGACGCCGTGGATCTGCGCCGCAAGTACGGCCATCGCCTCGGCATCTGTGGAAACAGCAATATCCAGATATGGGAGACGGGCGACAAGGTACAGATTCGCCAAGAGGTGCTCCGGAAACTGAACGCCGCCAAAGGCGGCGGTTATATCTTCCAGTCCGACCATTCTGTGGCCAGCAATGTATCGGGGCAGACTTACGATTATATTGTCAAACTGGTTCGCGAGTACGGCCGGTATCCATTGAATCTGGCCGAATACGATATCCGGGATTTGACGGCATGAGTGAATTGGATGGAAATGCGGAACATGTTGTCTAATCCTGATGATATCGGCGTTGCTCTAAGAATGGAGGGCGTGTCGAAGCAATATCTTGGCACGCTGGCCGTGGACCACGTCGATTTTAAAGCGCGGGTGGGAGAAGTGCATGCCATCATGGGAGAAAACGGCGCCGGAAAGTCCACGCTGATGAAAATTCTGGCGGGCTCGTTCAACGACTACACCGGCAAAATCTTCATCGGACAAAAAGAGGTCGAACTGCATTCTCCCGCGATGGCCAGGGCGCATGGAATCGGTATGGTTTTTCAGGAACTCAGTCTGGCGCGTCCCATCAGTATTGCTGAAAATCTATTCGTTGGTCGTTTACCCCGCAAACACGGCGTTTGGCTCGACAGAAAAACAATGGTCCGGCAGGCATCCCGTCTGCTCGCCAGAGTCGGCTTGGATTTGGATCCGCTCCAAACCGTCGAATCGATCAGTCAGCATCAAGCTCAGCTCGTTGAAATCGCGAAGGTCTTAGGAAACAATCCATGCGTATTGGTGATGGACGAACCCACCTCGGCTCTGTCACGTGACGACGTGGGACGGTTGTTCGAGATCATTCGCCAGCTTAAGCAACGCGGCATTACGATTATTTATATTTCACATCATCTGAAGGAGGTTTTTGAGATTGCGGACCGGGTCACCGTTTTGCGTGACGGCCGGAAAATTGATACGAAATCCATAGACGAAGTCACTCCAGCCACACTTGTACAGATGATGGTAGGACAGACGATTGACGAGTTCTACGTTCAACGCACACCGACCATCGGCGCGCCGGTTCTGGATGTTCGAAATCTCACTCGCAAGGGTTTTTTTCATAACATCTCATTCCAGGCCCGCAAAGGTGAGATATTGGGCATCGCCGGCCTGACGGGCTCGGGCAGGACGGAGATGGCGCGTTCTATGTGCGGACTGGATCCCATCGATAGCGGGACGGTTGAGATTGCCGGCAAAAAACTCGGGATGCGTTCGTACGCTGCCGTATTGCAGGAAGGTTTATGTTACTTATCGGAAGACCGCAAAACCGACGGATTGTTCCTCCGGCTGCCCGTAAAGCAGAATATGGTATCGGCAATCATCCGCCGCCACACGCACTGCGGCGTCTATTCTTCCCGCCATGAAAACTCAACAACCAACGAGTTGATCAGAAGGCTTGATATCGTGACATCTTCAGCGGCGACAGATGTCAGCACCCTGTCCGGCGGCAATCAGCAGAAGGTGCTTCTCGGTAAATGGATCGCCGCCGATCCGACCGTTCTCATTCTCGATGAGCCGTCTCGCGGGGTGGATATCAAAGCCAAGATGAAGATTCATAAGGCGGTGATGGAATTGGCGGATCACGGCCGGACGATCATACTGATCAGTTCCGATTTGGCGGAGCTGGTCGGGTTATCCGATCGCGTGATTGTCATGCGCGACGGCTATCTGATTGGTGAAATGCAGAAAGATCAGCTTTCGGAGGATTCCGTACTGTTGGTGATGAATGGAGAACGGAATGCAACCGGCTGACAAGACAAAACACCTGTCGCGGCTGGCCGCGATATATGACTACGTCGGTATCTACCTCGTCGGCCTGGTGCTGATCATAGCCGGCGTCCTCGTATCCGACGAGTTCCTGACATCCAAAAATCTGATCAATGTACTCAACGCCGTCTCGCTTCTCGGCATCGTCGCCACCGGCATGGCCTTTGTGACATATTCGGGTAATATGGCCGACCTTTCGATTCCGTCCATCATGGCTTTTTCGGGAATTATCGCCGTTGCGGCGCTTCCGCTTGGATTGGCGCCTGCGGTGGTACTGGGTCTATTGGCGGGAATGCTGATCGGCGCCATGAACGGTTTCGTCGTGGGACGATTCAATGCCAATCCGATTCTCTGGACGCTGGCCGTCGCATTCTTCATGGAAGGTTTTATGCGTTTTACCTGGAGCAACAACCAGGTCTATCCCGACATCGAGCCGGGCACCGCCGGTGCGGCTTTCATACAGATCTTTCGCACGAGCATCGGTCCGATGCCTCTCATTGTCGTGGTGATGATCCTGATGTTCATTGCCGGACACGTTGTGATGACGCGCACACGGTTCGGAATCGAATCCAAACTGGTCGGCTCGGCGCGAGCCGCCGCACGAACAACGGGCATCAATGTTCCCCGGGTGGTCCAGATGGGCTTCCTCGCAGCGGCTTTCTGTGCATCGATTGCCGGGGTATTTATTACCTCGATGAACAAACTCGGCGTGTTCTACTTAGGCAAGGGGTATGATTTCAAATCGGTTACGGCGGTTGTGATCGGCGGGATGATGCTCAGCGGCGGACGAGGGAATATGGTAGGTGTATTCGGTGGCGTCCTGGTGATTGGCCTTCTGGCTAACATCATGACGTTCATGGGCGTTAACACGTTCCAGCAGAATATTGTGACCGGCGCGATCTTTATCATCGTGGTGGGCGTGGGCCAGTACAGACTTCGCCGGCGGGGGAAAGACTATGCATAAGCCGCCCGGTCAACAGGGGAAAAGCATCGTTCGCGAACGGTTCAACGGTCAGAGTGTGGCTGCGTTCCTCGATAATAACCGGGCGCTGCTGATGTTGATATTGCTCTTTGGGGGATTGTCGGTCTTTGCACCGAACTTTTTCTCCGTCCATAACGTGACGACCATTCTGAAAGGCGCCAGTCTCAATGCCATTGTTGCCATCGGCTTTACGGTAATATTTATCCTGGGACAGCTTGACCTATCCATTGGCGCGGTCGTGATGCTTTGCGGCATGTTGACAATCGGTCTTCAACCCCAGTTGGGCTGGTTCGGATCGATCCCGCTGGCAGTATTGGCCGGAGCAACAGTAGGATTGGTAAATGGGCTACTGGTCGTGAAGGCCGGGATCAACTCGTTTATCGTCACGCTCGGAACGATGACGGTGGTAACGGGCCTGATGCATCTTTACAGCAAGGGCGGATCGAAAGCGATCGATAATTTTCGTTTTGCAGATTGGCTTGAGACACCATTGTTTTTTTTCATGCCTCCGATTGTTATCATCACATTCGTTCTCGTTCTTGCGTGTACTTTGTTTTTGAATCGGACGGCCCTGGGCCGTGCGTTTTTCATTGTCGGCGGAAACGCCGAAACGGCCTGGCTGGCCGGCCTGAAGCGGGATAGTTACCTCATCGCCGGTTTCATCATTTGCGGACTGACCGCCGCGATAGGCGGTATATTGTTCGCTGCCGGCCTTAGTTCAATGACCTCGGCCGCTGTATTGGGCAACCGCACTTTGATGACGGTTCTGTCGGCCGTGATCATCGGCGGCGCCCTCATGAGCGGGGGCAAGGGAAGCGTGTTGAAAAGCTATTTCGCCGTCCTTATGTTGACCACGCTCTTCAACGGCATCGGTTGCTTCGGGCTGGGTTTTGAGGTGCAGATATTTATCAACGGAATTATTCTCGCGCTTGTGGTTCTCTACGAAGCATTTGTAATATACAAGCATGACCTGGTGAAAGGACAAAGGCCGGACTTGATGAAGGAGGCCAGGGCCATGGAGGAAGCACGGCCTGTGACGGATGAAGAAGGAGATGGCATAATGACTGACAAAAACCGTTTTGCTCTAACCTGTATCTCGATCGTGGCGATTGTGGGCATCGTGGCGATTTTCGCTATGTACTTTATGCACATTCGTACCCCCGTTCACATGATCCCCGGATCACAAGGTGTTGTTGACGGCGATACGAAATCCGGATTTGATGTATATGCCTTAGAAGGAACGGACGGGCAACCCTATATTCTGCCGGAAACCGAACCGGTCGCCATCCCCGAGCGTCCGGCGGATCCCAAAACTCTCCCGGTAACCGAGAAGGGGCACTGGTGGGATATTGAGTTCGCCGGGTGGAACGTCGAGAAGGTCGATATGCCCCAATCTCCGAAGGACGGCCCGCGCGGAAAACGAATCGTCCTTCTCAAAGCCGGCGACCATCCCTACTGGACCGCCTATGTCAATGGATTCAAAGTAATGGCCGACGCTTATCAGATGAAAGTCAAAATCTACAACAGCAACTGGAACGTGGACCTGCAGGCCCAGCAGACGGATCAATCCATTAACGAGCGGCCCGATATGATTATCTTCGCACCCGTCGATGCCACCGCTTGCACGCCGTTACTGCGCCGTATCAACAAAGCCGGTATTCCCTGCATCACATCCAACACGATTCCATGCGACGAAGCGATGAAATATTGTTTAGCATGGACAGGACCGGATGACTGGGGCCAGTTTCGTATGTTGGCGCGGAAATTTGCCGACGCATTAGGCAAAAAGGGGGGATATGCGATCGTCAGGCACATGCCCGGCAGCTCGCCGTTTTTCGCGCGCACCTACGCTCCGATCACCGAACTGATCGAATATGCGCCCGATATGAAATTGCTCGTCATGGATACGGCGAATCTCGAAGCGGAGGGTACCATACAATTAGTTTCGGCGTGGCTAACCAAATACGGCGACGAACTGAAGGGCCTGGTGCTCGCGGGCGACGGCTTCTCGATGACCGGCGCGCTGGAAGCGGTCAACAAGTCGGGAAGAAAAGATATCGTGATCGTCGCGGCGGGAAACAGCAAGACGGGGATGGATTCGATCAAAGCAGGGGATGCGCTGGCTATCACGTATCAGTCGGCCGAAGGGGACGGCGCTATTGCCGTCCACGCCGCTGCGGAGTGGTTCGAGGGTAAAGAGCTGGAGCCCGTGCGATATCTGCCCAAGCATATCATCACACAGGCGGACGTCGATGAGTTTATGCCGGCCCAGTGGTAGTTATAGAATATTCATGTTATTTGAAGACAGGAACGACTGAACATGTTACATGATCCCAGTCATTATTCGCCGCCGCCTTTAGCGCGTGAGATCAGGCTGTCGCCAAAAGATAAGGAAATTCTGCGCCGCCTCGCCGGCGAAATGGCACACATTGCTTCTCTGAATACCCATAAGGAGAAAGCCCGGTTATGGACCAAGCTGAACGATCTGAAATCCGAAAGGCCCATGGTCTGGATTAATGAGATCTGTTGGCACGAGATGAATGTCGATGATGAACTCACTCTCGAAGCCGGCGATCCCTGGGCGCGGGATCAGGAAGATCTTATGCGGAAGATCCTCTATCAGTGGAGGCACCTACCCGCCGATATGGTTATCAGTGATTTTATGCGATGTCCGCTGGCCGTTCACAGTACCGATTTCGGTATCATCGAAGATGTGGATATCGTCAAGACCGATGAGACCAGCGATGTGGTATCACGGCATTTCAACATACAGATCAAAGAACCTGATGACCTCGAAAAGATTCAGATGCCGATTGTGATCCATAATGAACAGGCAACGGAATACCAATATCAGGCGATGTGTGAGGTGTTCGACGGGATCACGCCGGTTAAAAAGGTCGGCCAGCGGCATATCTGGTTTACACCGTGGGACTATCTGATTCGCTGGTGGGGCATTGAAGAGGCGATGATGGATATGATTCTGCGACCCGATATGGTCAACGCCGCCGTATCGAAAATGGTCGATGCCTGGATGGTCGAGCTGGATCAGTTTCAACGGATGAATCTTCTTGCGTTGGATAATACTAATGAACGTGTTGGCTCCGGAGGATATGGATACACTGAGCAGTTGCCGGGTGACCTCTACGATCCCGATCATGTATTGCCGCACAACATGTGGGGGTGCTCGAATGCGCAGATATTCTCCGAAGTGTCCCCCGAGATGCATTGGGAATTTGCACTCAAGCACGATACACGGTGGCTTGAGCGGTTTGGCTTAACCTACTATGGCTGTTGCGAGCCGCTCGATAAGAAGATTGACCTCTTACGCAGGATACCGAACCTTCGAAAGATATCAGTCAGCCCCTGGTGCGATATCGATCGGGCAATCGATGAAATCGGAGCGGATTATGTAATCAGTCAGAAACCCACTCCGGCGGTATTCGCCGAAAGCCGATGGCGGCCGGAGAAAGCCCGAGCCGATATCCGCCGTGTGCTCGAAAAGGCCCAAGGTCGATGCCACATCGAATTTATTATGAAAGATATTTCAACCGTGCGTTACGAGCCCCAACGGCTTTGGGATTGGGCCCGGATCGCAATGGAAGAGGTGGAAAGTCAATAATGTCATTTACTTCCCGACAAAGAGTTTTAACGGTTTACGAGCATCGCGAGCCCGATCGAGTCCCCTGCTGGTGCGGTGCATCCGTCGAGTTCTGGGAAAAGGCTAAAAAGGAATTGAACCTTGACGATGAAGGTCTTCGTTGCCGATTTCGAGATGACTTCAGGCGTGTCTTTGCCAAATATGCCGGTCCCGAATTTCCCCTGGAGCATGAGCAGGCGACCTATAGAACCGTTTTCGGCATCGAACGCAAAGGCTATGGGTATGGACAACCCTTGAGTCATCCGCTGGCTAAGGCGACGATTCAGCAAGTCCACGACTATCGATGGCCGGAACCAGCATGGATGGACGTATCGAAGATCAAATCCCAGGCGCAGATTTACAATAAGCAGTACGCCGTCCTTGGCGGCGACTGGTCGCCGTTCTGGCACGACCTGATCGACCTCGTCGGCATGGAAGAGCTTTACATTAAGATGTTTACTGGTCCAGAGAAAGTTGATGCCATCTTGACACATTTAGTTGATTACTACTTTGAAGTCAGCAAGAGGATATTCGACGCCGCGGCCGACGCGATCGACGTCTTTTTCATCGGCAACGATTTCGGCAGTCAAATGGGACCTTTGATGAGCCCGGAAATGTTCAAAAGATTCATGATCCCTCATCTGAAACGATTGTGCGATCTCGGCCACTCATACGGCTTAAAAGTTCAGATGCATTGCTGTGGCGGATTCTACGAATTGATCCCGTTGATGATCGATGTGGGTATTGATGGTTTGCATGCCGTCCAGCCGTCATGTAGAGGGATGGATCTCAAAAGACTCAAGACCGAATTTGGCGACAGGATAGTCTTTAACGGCGCCGTTGATTCACATCATACGCTCATTGAGAAAGATGCCGCCTGCGTCAAAGAAGAGACGCGCAAAGTCCTCGATACGATGATGCCGGGCGGCGGATTTATCGCCGGTGCCAGTCATGATACCATTCTTGAAGAAACATCCGTCACAAATATTCTGGCGATGTGCGATACGATTTATGAATACGGAGACTATTCCTAAGTGGAGATATAAAACAATGAAACGATACGGATGGATCATCGGAATAAGGGAAGAGAAGATCGATGAATACAAGAAACTGCACGCCAATGTCTGGCCGGATGTGCTGGATGTGATCAAGCAATGCAATATCAGTAATTATTCAATCTATATGAGAAAGCTCCTGGACGGAAAAAACTATCTGTTCAGTTACCTCGAATATGTCGGCGAAGATCTCGATGCGGATATGGCGAAAATGGCCGCAGATCCAACGACCCAAAAATGGTGGGAGGTTTGCAAGCCTTGCCAGGAACCTCTGCCGGACAGAGATGAAGGCCAGTGGTGGGCCGACATGGAAGAAGTATTCCATTGTGACTGATCATTTCCGTGGTGAAGGCAATGTATTTCCCTCCGGCTTTCTCGAGCAGATCGGCCCATTCGTCCGGATCCCGCAACTCGGCTTTGAACATGGGTGCAAAATCCTTGAACTCGAAATTCTTGCCATAGGTCCTGACAAGGAAATCGTGTACCTTGCCCTGGAGCGATTTCTCCTGGAGCCAGTATCGACACCATTCCGCATATTTTGCCTTTTGGAGTCCGCGCCGGAACCAAATACAAGCCCCGGCAGATGAACACACCGAATTTGGCATCTGTGAACCATTGCGGTGTCGGACGGGCATCGATAGACTTCCAGTTCGGCAAATACTCTTGCCGTCCGACGGCATATTGTAATCAAATAAGAGACCGAGAGAACAAAAAATAGATAAGATCTTTTTCACGTACATTCTCCTTTCGCACCTTCACTCCTAAATCACTGGCTGTTCACACTCGTTTGATACGCTTCAAAAATCAAATGGTCACCGGGATGGGTAGATACCTGCACTATTCCTTCGGCATCCTTTGTAAGTAACCGAGATGGTATCTTTGCAGATGACCGAACGGCGATCTTTTTCCATGGACTGACGAGTCGCAATAGTCCTCCTGCCGTCGATTCTACCTCGATCCAATCGATCTTTCCGTCCACAAGACTCGACGACACCAGGAATCCGCCCTGAGTGCGAAGTCGCCGGAAGCACGCGTCTTTCTGTTGGGTCCAAGCCGGAAATACGCGGATTACGTCGCCGACACTCTGGAGCAGCAATTCGGATAAAACCATCGTGGCAGCGAACTGCTCCGTATAATGGCCAAAGCTGTTGAAACGCGCTCCAAGGCGGTTTAGTGTTAATGTGCCATTAGGTCTCAATCGGGCCTTAATTTCCTCTCGCATCCAGTCGAGTGTCCCGGGCGTATCCAGCCGGGCTCGAGCGACACCGAGCATCACCATTGAGTTGTTACCATTCCATTGGATGGACTCGATCGTGTGCGAGAACAATTTTCGCTGTTCGGCTGGTGATTGCCACGTGACCACATCGCATGGAAAAACCGGCGTCGTTGGTACGACGATGTTGTAGTTGATCGGTGGCGCATCCTCTACATCAACTACAACGGGCTTCTCGGTCCGAGTAACGGGATAATCAGGTAGCAGAGATAGAGCCTGTTTAAAACGAGTAACGAGTTCCGGATCTCTTCCCAAGGTCGTCGCGGCCTCGAGGATATAGCGTGCCATGGCGATATCGAACGTGCAATTGCGATTACGCTCAAAGTCCGCGGTCCAGCCCCAATGCTCGGGTGAAACGGAGGGCGCCAGCACGACTTGGCCATCCTTGCGTTCACACTGGTTGATGAAGTCGGTATAAAAAACCGCGACATCTCGAACAGCCGGATAAGCCATCTGTTCCAGGAAATCCCGGCCCGGCTCGTACTTGTAATGCCACCACAAGGGTTGGACCGTGAATCCCGATACACCCAGAGTAAAACCCCATACGTGATGGATGTATTGCCGTCCCACCGGGCTCTTGACCTTCGACGGATCGGGCGGCTCGTAGGCAAACAGCACATGTGGATAAAACGCACCATTTAGGTTAAAGATGGTTCTTGCCAACCAACGGGCCCGTGGGAAGTAGCCTCGGATAAGCCGATCGTACGGCTCAGCCAGCTCAGGGTGGTTGGCAGTGAAGCAGTGCCAAAAGGTTTGTTGGATGTTGTAATTCGTGTGGTAATCGCCGTGCCAGGCGGGACTGCCGGTCGTCAGGCTGGCGAATAGCCCCGGAGCCACGACGCCCGGTTTACTGACACATCGCAAGAAATACAATCCGCGATACCACGTTTGTTCCATCAACGTGTCATCGACCTCCAAGCCGCTGGCCGCCCAGAAGCTGGTCCAGATGGCTTCGTGATCATGGATCAACGGAGTCGCGTTTGTTTGCACAACCGCGTGGGCTTCCTTCACGGCAGCCGCAACCACATCGTTCGATTCCAAAGACGTCACGATTGCTACAGCCTTGTATCGTCCGACGTCGGCCAGGGCCACAGCGAATTCCATACCGGTCCAGTCCAAATCACCGGGAATCGCCTGATGCAGCCACCGAACACCATCGGTTTCTCCCGTCTCGGCATCCGGTGTATCGGCCGTGTGAAATTGTTCGAGGCGCGAGGCGCTATTCGCTTCAATAAGGAGGGTGTTCCGTTGAGCTAGAGCGCGAATCGTTGCTCGCGGCGGGCCACCGGGAACGTGGTCGATCTGCGCCACAGCACGGTGGAGATCCAAATGCGCCTTCGTTGTTGGCGGCGACGATACGTTCTCCTCCACAGGGCGCGTTCGCAGAACCAGTCGGGCACACGCTCGCGGGCACGGATAGGGATGCGCGTGATAACTGTCCGGACCTTCCCAGGTGGAACCTTCCTGTAAGACCAAGTTGCGATCGGACCAAGTACCGCGGCCCAGTTCCTTAATGCGCCTGAGTGTAGGCAGCGGCGGATCGAGTGTGCTATCGAGACGCGCATCCCACACATCGTTCTTCGTCAAGACAATCTCAATATTTCCCGAGTTCGTGTAAACCAGCGCATTGATGTCTCCGTTGCCGATCAGAAGCGAATACTCTAAAATGTCGTCGAGTCTCTCGACCGATATAGACGCTCCATCCAGGGCCTTGATAAATGGAATCATCTCCGTCGCAGAAATTGTCATTGACTTAAACACTAAAGCCAAAGCTACTGTGAAAGCAAACGTTCGTGGCCTACGCATTGGGTCTCCCTTCTTATAATTTTGTCATGTGTGCTTTCTTTTACGCCGAGCTGTAGAATTCCTTCATATCTGCGGCGATGTATTAGCATCGCACCCTCAACGCCGACCTTTTCTAATATATAGGCCTTTTTCATTTTTAACCTGCTTAGATATATCACATGCAAGAAAATCACCAAACAGATAAATTGGCATAGGAATTAGATAATTTAGGGGTGTCTAAGAAGAACTGATGCGGATTCGTGATGGCTTCGCAGCACGCAGAGATCCGTACATCAGGGGGTATCTCGATAAACCGTTGTACGAAATCGACGGGGGAATGACCGCGTGCACAAACACACTACCTCTTTGCCTTGGCAGCCCTGGATGTCTGGTGGGCCGAGTGGGCACAGGAGCAGTTAGACGGGATGCGCGGCGGCAAGACGCGCCTGTATCCCGGTGCCTGGGCCCTTTCCCATAGCGATCGCAACCGCGCCATGAGCTGGTTCTACCTGGGCCAGGAGGGGCCGGTCGTTCCACGATTAGCCATCAGGATAAGCAGGTAATTGCTTAAAGAGAAGCTCAATAATCATATTAGTTAGTTGTCAAGTCACTACGTATCTCGCTTATGCCTCAACCTCTGCAATGCTGGGGCGTTCTCAATGAAAATATGTACTTTACACATTGGACTTTTATTCATCTATGTTATGATAGATATACACAGTCTATTGTGAGGGACAGGCAATGATAACCGATATTTTCGAAAGATAGAAGACGATATATAGTAGACAGAAAGGGGCAGTAAGATGAAACGAATCCAATTATACGCTGTACATCTGATTCTGATATTGGGAATGATAGGGGGGGCTCAGGCCTCGTCACGTTTGATCATCCTGGCGGACATGGGCAACGAACCCGATGAAGTGCAACAGATGGCGCATATGATTATGTGTTCCAATGAATTTGAATTGGAGGGGCTAATCGCTGTCTCGGGCATCTATTTACGTCCTGAATCCAAGGATCCCTACCGGCGCGTGCTTCACCCGGAGTTGTTCACAGAGATTATTGACGCCTATGCCAAGGTCTATCCCAACTTACAGAAACATGCCTCCGGCTGGCACTCGCCGGAGTATTTGCATAGCATCGTTGCCACGGGGCAGACCGGCTATGGCTTTGAGGATGTGGGAGAAGGGAAATCCAGTCCGGGATCGGAACTGATTATCAAGGCCGTGACTAAGGACGATCCACGCCCGGTATGGATTGTTGTGAACGCGGGTTCCAATACCTTGGCCCAGGCCCTGCGCGATTACCAGGCTACCCACACCCAAGCTGAAGTCGATGCCTTTGTCGCCAAACTCCGCGTCTTCGAAAACGGCGCTCAAGACAACTGCGGGGCCTGGATCTGTACCCGTTTCCCGAACATCCATTGGTTGCGCAGCAATTACCAAACCTACTGCTACGGCGGCCCATCCCATGAAGGGGCCATCAACCATACAGGGGTCCGCAAGGCCATCGGCCCGCATACCTGGGAGCCCTATGCCTACAGCTTTACCGGGCAACATCAGTGGGCCCTGGAACATATCAAGGGCAATCACGGCCCGGTAGGAAAGGTTTGGCCGGTGCGGCAATTCGGTGACGGGCATCTCAGCTTCCTGGAAGGGGGCGGCACTATCCCCTGGCTCGGACTGGTCAACAAGGGCCTATTCAGTATCGATCATCCCCATTGGGGGGGCTGGAGTGGGCGCTTCTCCCGGGATAAGGTCAAGAATTACATGTCCAAACACAAACGGGTACGCAACGACGAAGAAAAGGTGGGCGATTTTAGCCTGTACAAGGAAGATGCCGATCACTGGATTAATCCGGAGAACGGCGATGAATATAACGATATATTTACCCCGGTCTGGCGTTGGCGCCGTGCGTTCTTCAGCGACTTTCAATGCCGCATGGATTGGTGCCTGAATCCTTACGAGAAGGCGAATCATCATCCGATAGCGGCGTTTCAGGGAGACAAAAGTGACACCATCGTCCACTGTCAGGCCAAGCCCGGCCAGACTATGTGCTTGGATGCCAGCGCCACCACAGACCCGGACGGGGATAGAGTGGACATACGTTGGTACACCTACCCTGAGGCCGGCACCTATGACGGCGACGTGACCATCCTCGATAAGGAGCAGGCCCGGGCCAGTGTGACCATTCCGACAGATGCTGCGGGAAAGCAGATCCATGTGATCCTGGAGGTCAAAGACCTGAATCCAATTGCATCATTGTATGACTATCGGCGTATTGTGATTGACGTAGAGTCGATACCCGTGACGTCAAAGATCCTGTATCGGGATGATTTTGCAGGGGATCTCGATAACTGGGTGGTAGAGCAGATGCCCGGCGGCAGCGTTCGTGTCAACGCAGGTAAGCTTGAGATCAACGACGCCAAGGGCTGCACGGTGTGGTTCCGTGAAAAGCTGGAGGGGCCCATCATGATTGAATACGAGGCCGTGATTATCAAGCAAGACGGACCGCATGACCGTGGCAGTGATCTGAATTGCTTCTGGATGGCTCAGGATCCTAAGGCTTATGACAATCTTTTTGCGGGCAGTCGGGCGCGTGGGGGGCGTTTCAGCAATTACGATTCGCTGCGCCTTTATTATGTGGGTTATGGTGCAAACCACAATAGTACAACGCGCTTTCGACGTTACACCGGTACCGGCGAAAGGCCGGTATTGCCGGAACACGATTTGAGTGATGAACAGTACATGCTCAAATACAATATACCCACTAAGATTCAACTCATTGCCGACGGACAAAGAATCGCTTATCTTAGAGATGGTGATGTGATTTATGATGTTCATGATCCTGATCCCTATACGGATGGGTGGTTCGGTTTGAGAACAGTGAACAATCACATGACCATCGATAATTTTAGAATATACAGGCTGAGAAAATGAAACCAGTTGCAGTCATCAAAAAGGAAATACTATGAAAACGAACCGACGAGACTTTCTTATGTCAGCAGCGCTTGCCGGCAGTGCTTCAGCTATGGTATCGGGCCGTTCAGCCCAGGGGGGCGGGTCCGTCTACACGGATTATTCGACACTTGATAGAGTGCTCCAGCTACCAGTCCTGAAGCGGGAACTGTTTCCCTCTCCGGTGATGATCGAATCAGTGGAGCTGCTACGCGATCGGGACAACTTCTTGTGTCGGGTACGCTCACGGGATGGGGCAGAAGGGCTTTCAATAGGTCACCCGTTCATTGCCAGGCAGAGTTATCCTGTATTTGTCAATCGCTTGGTACCATTCTTTGTTGGGAAAGATGCCCGCGATCTGGATCAACTGATTTACCGGGTGTCGGAAACGAGCGTGAAGTCACAGGGCGTGCCCTTCTGCGTACAGCTTGCCATGCTGGAGTTTGCCATCCTCGATATGCTGGGCAATATGGTCGACAAGCCTGCAGGGCTCTTGATCGGTGAGATCTTGAATCCGGAGGTATCCATTTACCTGGGACACCATTACACCAATCTGCGCAAACTGGAACCGGAAAAGTCTCTCGCATTGATGAAGCGGGATGTCTTGGAGACCAAGGCCAAAGCCATCAAGCTGCGTGCGGGACTGGGTGACAATCTGGCATCTGATAAGGATAATGCACCGGGACGCACGGAAAAGCTGATCCGTATGGCGCGAGAGATGTTTGGTGATGATATGGTGCTGATGATCGATGGTAACGGATCCTATTCTGTGAAAGAGGCCATTCGTATCGGTAAGATCCTGGAAGAGTATAACTACTATTTCTACGAGGAGCCCCTACCCTGGGATTGGTATGAGGAGCAGAAACAGGTGGAAGCGGCGCTTGATATTGCCATGGCCGGCGGTGAAGGAGAATTTGGGATGCACGCCTTCCGGTATCTTATTGGCAATGAGGTCTTCCAGATTGTTCAGCCCGATCTATTCTACTTCGGCGGCATGATCCGTACCATGAAGGTGGCACGCATGGCCCAGGCTGCCGGATTGAGCATTACGCCGCACATCTCGGGTGGTGGCTTGGGTTATGTCTACATGCTGCAAATGGTGTCTGTCTGCCCGGCGGCGGCCAAATACCACGAGTTCAAGATGTTTCAGACCAGGGATGCCAACGGTACGATGATTCCCGTGGAGAGCAAGGCAGAGAAATTTGAAAGCATCAACGGCGTGATCAAGGTTCCCTCCGGATCGGGTCTCGGCGTGAGAATTGACCCGGATTACATCAAAACCCATAAGCGTTTCACGGGATAAAGCCGATCATTGCCCAGTGCAAAACAGACAAGACCATTGAAACTGGAGACTAACCTATGGTGGTAAAAATGAAATCAGTTCTACTTCTCCTGGTAGCTTGTGCGGCAACGGTAGTGGCCGCTCCAGTCAGTTTGTTGTATGACAAGGCTGTGCCCCAGACCGAATTCGCCGCCCGAGAAATTGTGGTCGCTTTACAGGAGCGTGATCGTTCCGTTAATCTACAAGATGTCGGCCAGTTAAGAAGCGTAAACGGGACTCAAATAATCCTGACCAATTTTTCCAATAAATCCATCGTGGGTATATTGGAAAAGAGCAATGGTGCAAAGCCGGGAACACTGCACGCGGAGGGCTTTAGCATTCGTGTCACTAAAGAAAAGGGAAATACCACCTATTGGATTGTCGGCGCTGACCCCGCCGGTACCATGTACGGCGGCTTCGAACTTGCCGAGGTCGTGCGCGTGGCCGGATTGGCGGCCGTAGAAAACGTGGATCAAAATCCCTATATGGCCATGCGCGGCACTAAATTCAATATTCCGCTGGATGTACGAACACCGAGTTACACGGATGTGTGTGACGCCGCGCAAAAGAATATTGGGGAAATGTGGAGCTTTGCGTTCTGGAAGGAGTATATCGATACGCTCGCACGTTATCGCTTCAACTTTGTCTCCTGCTGGAATTTGCATCCGTTTCCGTCCCTGGTGCAGATCCCGGAGTATCCGGATGTGGCGTTGGCGGATGTGCAGCGATCCACTGTTCGGTGGAGGGAGCATTACGATCTCGAAGGTACGGGATTCGATGCGCCGGAGATTATCAACAATGTTGAAATCGTGAGAAAGATGACCATTGATGAAAAAATCGCCTTTTGGCGCAAGGTCATGGCGTACGGCAAATCTCGCAATGTTGATTTCTATTTCATTACCTGGAATATATTCATCAATGGCACGGAGGGCAAATACGGCATCACCGATGAGGCGAGTAATCCCATCACCCGCGACTATTTTCGAAAAAGCGTCAAGCAGATGTTCCTCACCTATCCTGACCTTAAGGGGATTGGCTTAACGACCGGTGAGAACATGTACGGCGTGTCTTTTCAGGACAAAGAAGACTGGGCCTATGACACCTATGCGCAGGGCGTGCTGGATGCGGCCAAAGAGCAGCCCGGGCGGAAAATCACATTCATCCATCGCCAGCACATGGCCGGTGCACTGGATATTGCGGAAAAATTTAAGCCCGTTATTGATCATCCGGATATTGAATTTATCTTCAGCTTCAAATATGCCAAGGCCCATGTGTATAGCTCCACGACACAGCCGTATCATCAGAGATTTGTTAGGGACATTCAGGGTAAAGGCAGTCTCAAAACCATCTGGACCCTGCGTAACGACGATGTGTACTATTTCCGGTGGGGGGCGCCGAATTTTGTGCGTGAATTCATCCAGAATATTCCCTATGAAGTGTCGCGCGGGTATTACTACGGCTCTGATCAGTACATTTGGGGACGTGAGTTCTTGATGCGCGAACCGGAATCACCCCGGCAAATTGAGATTGTTAAACACTGGTACCAGTGGATGATGTGGGGACGATTGGGGTATGACCCCACTGTAAGCAACGAGCGATTTGCCCATATCCTCAAGGCGAAATACCCTGGTGTGGACCATGCCAAGCTATTTGCTGCATGGCAGGAAGCCTCCATGATTTATCCAAAGACCACGGGATTCCACTGGGGGGCTTTGGATTTTCAGTGGTACATCGAAGCCAGTCAAAGCCGTTCGGGACCGGCGCAAACACCGTCAGGTTTTCATGATGTGAACCGATTCATCACTTTGGGACCGCACAAAGGGACTGACAAAATTTCCATCCCTGATTATGTCAAGAAGACGTTGTCGGAGGAGCCGATGAAGGGGACAACGCCATTGCAGATGGCGGATGACATACATGCGCATTCTGACAACGCGCTGGCGTTGCTCGCCGACCTCAACCACAATGGTAATAAAGAACTGCGGTTGACGCTGGATGACATACGCACGGTTGCCTGGCTGGGTAAATACTATGCCCACAAGATTCAAGCTGCGACAGCCTTGGCATTCTTCCGTGAAACGCTCAAGTCCGAGCATCGGGATGCTGCCATTGAAAGCCTACGACAGTCTGCCTTTTATTGGCGCAGCTATGCCTCATTGGCATTGAGCAATCACAAGAACCCACTCTGGACCAACCGAGTGGGGCATGTAGATTGGCGCGAAACCTATGACTATGTGCTTCATGATATCCGAACCATTGGCGGGAACATCGAGATCGCTTCCGTGCCACCCAGCACCCGTGGAACCATTCTCGAAGCAGAGGATGCGCAGTACGAGACCTTTGAAGCATCGGACAAAATCAAGGGCTATACGGGTACTGGCTATGTTACCATGGACCGGAATAAAGGCCCGAAATCAGTGACGTGGCACTACAAGGCCCCAAGTGCAGCACGTGTCATTCTTGAATTCCGTTACGTCAACAGTTGGAACCGTGAGACGCCCCTGATGGTGGCAGTCAATGGAAAAAGTGCAGGGTCTGTTCTACTGTGGGATACAGGTACGTCCAAGACCTGGGCCTGGGACCGACTGGCTGTCGATATCACAGAAGGAGATAATGCGATCCGCATCCAGTCTGATGGTCGTATTCTGGTGGATCATGTCAATGTGCTATATGCAGGACAAAACCTTACGAGAGGAGCAAGAAGATGATTGACAGAAGAGATTTCCTGAAAGCAGGTTTCGTTGGAGGAACCGCATCAGTTGTCAGTAGTCCGTTGGCATTAGCCGGGAGCCTCGGGAACGCGATGATGAAATCAAAGCCCAATATCATCTTCATCTTTGCGGATGATTGGGGTTACGGCGATCTGGGCATACATGGCAGTTCCTTTTGCAGAACGCCTCATCTCGATCGCATGGCAAAGGAAGGGATCGATTTTCGACAGTTCACGGTTAATAATCCGGTTTGTTCACCGAGTCGCACTGCGGTGATGACGGGACAGTTTCCCGCCCGGCATTGTATTCATCAGCATTTTGCCTCGGTAGAACACCATATCAAGGCCGGGATGCCGGACTGGCTCGATCCTGAGCTGCCGTTACTTCCCAGGCTTCTTAAAAAAGCCGGCTATGTCACCGGGCACTTCGGCAAGTGGCATCTTACGAATCGCCACGTCCCCGATGCGCCGCTGCCAACCGAATACGGATATGACGAATACGGCGCCTTCAATGTTCCCGGTGTACAGATCCGGACTGCGGAGGTCTGCCCCCGGACCATCGACTTCATTCATCGCCACAAGGATGAACCTTTCTTCATCAATGTGTGGTTGCATGAGACGCATACGCCGCACTATCCGCTGGAGAAATACCTGAAACAATTCCAGCATCTTGACAAACAGAAGCAAGTGTATGCGGCTGTTGTTGCTGAAGCTGATGCCGGCGTCGGGTCCATTCTGAGTACATTGAAGAAGCTTGGGCTCGATGAGAATACGCTGGTTATCTTCTCATCCGACAATGGACCGGAATGGACGGGCAAACGCACAAACCAGGATGATAACTCCACCGGTCGCGGCCTGGGAAGTTACTATTCTGTGGGAGAGACGTCGGGCCTTAAAGGTCAGAAACGCTCACTCTTTGCCGGGGGTATCCGTGTTCCCTTCATTGCCCGTTGGCCGGGTGTGATCCCGGAAGGGAAGGTAGATAGAACTTCAGTTCTTACCGCCGTGGATATCTTTCCCACGTTCCTTGAGCTGGTGGGTCAGCCACTGCCCGCCGGTCTTAAGCTGGATGGAGAGAGCATCGTGCGGGCGCTCAAAGGACAGAAGTTCAGGCGAACCCGTTCCATTTACTGGCAATGGCGCGGCGGCCACGCACCGCCTTATCTTTGGCCTCACCTTGGTATTCGCGAAGGCAAATGGAAGATGATGGTTACCGAGGAACTTGACCGCACTGAATTGTATGACATTGAAACCGACTGGGCGGAGAAGAACAACGTGGCGAAAGACCATCCTGATGTTGTGAAAAAAATGACTGAAAAGGTGCTGGCGTGGAAAGCGTCGTTGCCCACAGAGCCGCCGGGGCATTGCTTTTCTAAGACACGAATGAAAGAAGCAACGAAAAAATAGCAGCAGAGAGAACTTAAAGACTGGAGGTCTGTCAGATGAATGAAATGAAACGACTCATGTTTGTGAATGTTGTGCTGTTCTTAGTGATAGCCGGAGTGATGCTGGATGATACTCAAGCTCAGCAGGTGGACAAGATGTGGGGCGAGCAGGTGCTGAAGCTCAAGGCGGCTGACGCCGAACGTGGCCAGTTGTTTGAGGAAGGCAATTATGCTATGTTCATTCACTGGGGGCTCTATTCAAACATCGGGAACTTGTATAAGGGTAAGAGTTACTACGGTATCGGTGAGTGGATTATGAACAGGAATATGGCAAATATTCCCGTCGATGAATACAAAACCTTAGCCAAGGACTTCAATCCGGTTAAGTTCGATGCCGATGCGATCGCCAAACTCGCCAAGGATGCGGGCATGAAGTACATTGTCATTACCTCCAAGCACCATGATGGCTTTGCCATGTACCATTCCAAGGTAAATAAATTCAACATCGTGGATGCCACGTCCTTTGGCCGCGATCCTATGAAGGAATTGGCCAAGGCCTGTGAGAAACATGGGCTCGGCCTGGGATTCTATTACTCGCATAACCAGGATTGGACCTTTCCGGGCGGGGGCAACGGCCCCAAGGCCACGGCTGACGGCAAGACAGTTGAATTCAAATACTATTACGAGAACAAGTGCCGTGAACAGGTAGAGGAAATTACGACCCAGTACGGACCTATCGCCATTGTCTGGTTCGATACGCCGGGTCGGATTCCCAGGGAATACGTGGAAGAACTCGTACAGATCGTGCGCAAGAACCAGCCCAGGGCCCTGGTATCGGGCCGGGCCGGGTATGGACTGGGCGACTATCAGACCCTCGGCGATATGGAGGTGCCCAATGAAAACGTGGAGGGGATATGGGAGACGGTGGATACCACCAACGATTCCTGGGCCTATGCCTGGTACGACAACTACTGGAAGACGCCCAAGGAGATCCTCCATCGTCTGGTTGCCTGTGTGGGACGCGGCGGCACCTATATGCTCAATATCGGGCCGCGTGGAGACGGCACCGTACCGGAGCCGGCCGCACGCACCCTGCGCACGGCGGGCGAGTGGATCAAACGCTATCCACAAGTAGTTTACGGCACGGATGCGTCGCCCTGGTGGCATGCCTTGCCCTGGGGCGATGTTACGGTCAAGGACAAGACCTTGTTTTTATGTGTCTTTGATATGCCCCGAGAGGGTGCTTTGTACCTGCCCGGGCTCAAGACCAAGATCACGTCCGCCCGTCTCCTGGGCAAGACGAAAAAGCAGGCCGAACTCAAGGTGCAGAAGCAGAACGACTGGACGAAGATACAATTACCCCGACGTATTGCCGAGAATCTGGTACCGGTCGTCCAGGTGGAGCTTGAGGGTCGGCCCGAGGTGGATTCCTGCTGGGGAATCGATCCTGTCCTGGAGACGACCATCCTAGCGCAGTTTGCCTCTGTTACGGGTGCCAAGCAGGAAACCCGGAAATGGATGGAGAAATTCGGCGAGTGGAAGCATGTGGTGCGCGTGTGGCAATGGCAGCAGGGTGGCAAAGCCTCCTGGGAAGTGGATGCACTGAAGCCGGG
>Ga0272441_10004779_pt1 | contig 24101 bp, 36 predicted proteins | sample SSMProp6N_FD_193582 | JGI IMG/M metagenome (GOLD analysis project Ga0272441, IMG submission 193582) | Marine sediment archaeal communities from Little Sippewissett salt marsh, Falmouth, MA, United States - SSM-Prop-6N | ecosystem: Environmental > Aquatic > Marine > Wetlands > Sediment ...
GTTCCCTTTGGAAAATACATATATTCTCTAGGAGATATGTCATGAAATGATGTGTAGTGTTTTTTCTCTTTTAACATATTACTTTTTCAATTAATTAGAATTATCTTTATGAATGTTTTGAAGAAAAATTATCAACCTGTTAAAAGGCTTGTTATGTATGGGAAAGCAACGAGGGTTCCTATCATGCTACCTACATTTGCAAGTGCTACAACCATTAGCAATCTGATTACCCTGTTGTTCCAGAAATCTCGTAAGCTATCTATTTGACTTAGTCCCTTAAAATCTCTGATAACGGGTGTTCTTAATTTTGCTTCTACATATCCTGCAACCCATCCTGCAGCTATTGCAGGATTCAATGAGGTTATTGGGGCAGCTACAAAGGCAGTAGCTATAGTAAAAGGATGGCCTCTGGCAATTGCAGTTCCTATTGCTGAGAACGTACCATTGATTAAAAACCAATAAATGAACACTTCCAATGCCAGATCCAATCCTTTAAAGTAAAATGCATAAACGATTAATGCTGCAAAAACAATAGGTACTGCATAGCCAATAGTTTTCAATACACTGAAACGTTTTCTAGGTATATATTCAAGTTCTATTAAATCGACATTAAGTTCTTTCTTTTCCAAATGTTTTTTAATACCTTGAAGATGGCCTGCTCCTACCACAGCTATAACCCTCCCTTTCTTACTTTCGTCAAGAATTTTTTTAGCAATATATTCATCTCTCTCATGGATTAGCACTGTTGCCACACTTGGAGCGATCTTACCAAATTCTTCCATCATTGTAGAAATAACATCTTGATCCATTATCTCCTTAAGATTGATCTCTTCTAGATCTTCTTCGTCGTATCCTAAAATTGCTTTAAAAAATTCCCAAATCAATCTAAATTTTTCTCTAACTCCCATCTTTTTCCAAGCTCTTTTTAGAGTAATAGATATATCTCTATCCACAAGTGCAATATCTATATTATTTTTCTTTGCTTCATCCATCGCTGCAATCATCTCTGAACCAGGTTCAATACCATGCTCCTTACCCAATTTTCTCTGAATCGATGATAAAAATGTTTGTGCAAGCATGAAATAAGCATTATTTGATTTTAATAGAGAAGTGACTGGTGTATTTTCCCATTTGTCTTTTTTGATTATACCTTCATAACGTCTTTTACAAAGTTCAACTGCAACAACATCAGGTTTATATTTTTCAATTGCTTCTTTTACCTCTTTTACACTATCCTTAGAAATATGTGCAGTGCCAATTAGTATAATATCATCATTAACTTTGTCTTGCAAGGTATTTCCCTTCGCTTTATTATTAATCTACTGTAAAAAATTATTTAAAGTTCAGCTTCAAAATCTTCTATTGTAGGTTTAAAATCATCATAGGATTTAATCTTGCCTTGCTCTTTCATTATAGCTCTTGTTAAAAGCCAGTATACAAGAGCTAATGCACGTCTTCCCTTGTTATTTGTTGGTATTACTATATCAAGGTATTTCAGTTCATTGTTGGTATCACATAATCCTACGACAGGAATGCCAATGTTTTTTGCTTCATTTAATGCTTGCGAATCGGCAAGCGGATCAGTCACAATTATGAGTTCCGGTTCGAGAAATCCTCTGGAACTTGGATTTGTTAGTGTGCCTGGTCTGAAACGACCATCTAAAACTTTTATACCAGTATATTCAGATAGTTTCCTGATGGGTTTTTGTCCATACTGACGTACAGATACAACTAAAACATTTTCTGGTTTATATTTTGTAAGAAACTTTGCAGCGATATTTATTTTCTTATCAGTTTCGTTAACATCAATGATATATAATCCATCATTTCTAACTTTGTATATGTACTCCTTCATATCTGCTGTTTTCTGTCTTGTTCCGATATGTGCACCAGATGTCATATATGTCTCTTCTGATGCCATCATCTCTACACTCTTTTTTACGTTTTCTTCCTGTTGATCTTTGATCATATGTTTTTTCACCTTAATCTAAACTTGCTTTTCAACTCTTTTAACTGTGATTGGTATTGCATCTTCTTTGAACTCAAGCATGGCAATGTCAATGGGGAAAATGATGTCCTTTGGTATTGAAATTAAGGAGGGAGCCCCCATGGATATTTGCAATGCTCTTGCACCAATTATTCGCGCTTTTTCAAATCGAGTGTATTTCAAATTTAACCTCCATATATGGATTAAGTAGAAGCACCAAATACTAGAAACATTTAAAAAGATTACCATTAACCCCTTTTTCAAACTCCATGGGATTCAGTGAACTCATTAGAGCGGTTTGAAAACTCCTCTAAAGCAAGTTGAATATCTATTGTTATATCTCTTAGTAGTTGATCCAAATGATCATTTCTAAATTCTTTAACACCATCAGCATCAGAAAAGAGTTTTCCTAGATATTTCCCATCGTTTTTATGAATTTCTATGCCATATAATATTTCTTCCATTCCTTTCCCCCCTCTGGAATTTAGCAAATCAAATTTGATATATAAATCTTTTGAAATATTCAAATCTTTTTATATCATTCTGCTAATTAACTTGTTTATCTCTTTCCCACGATATCCCAATGCTCCTTTATTTATGAATGACCTTTTAATGCCTTCATATCCTTTTTTGGGTGGATTAAGTCTAAAGATTGGTTTAACATCTGGAATATCTTTATATTTAAATTTTTTATCTATAATAGCTTGAGCAAGATTTTCTATGCTTTTGTGGGATGTAGCTGATTTTATATAGCCTTCAGTTAAATCTTTATCACCAGTTATTTTACCCCTTGATAGAATTAAATTCGATAGAAGATTTTTATCTACTTCGCCCCAGGTAATATAGTCTTTTGCTACATGTAGCATACCTTGAGTATTATTGCTCTCTTCTAAAAGAACACAGTGATTGGTCCTAGTCAATCGAAGTAATTGCAAAGTTCGTTTAATGTCTGGTTTCATGTTTATTTTTCCTCTAATTCGTACAACTGCAAAAACCATGTTATTCTACCTCCTCAGATGGTATTTTTTGTATTTCCTCTAAATTAGGATCTACATTTCCAGATAATATACCAGTACTTGCAATCTCGCTATTCATAACTCTCATTCGAATATTTTTTTGTAGTGCATCAAAAACGGCTTTTGCATAATTTACTGTAGTTTTTGTTTTTCCATTTGTAAATGCCCAACAGTCTTTTACTCCTGCTAGTTTAAGTATTTTTTTAGCTACATCTCCAGTTGCAAGACCAATTCCTTGTGGAGCTGGTTTAAATGTAATTTCAACGGATCCACTTTTTCCTGTTACAGCAAAAGGTATGGCATGGGGTTTTCCACAGCCACATTCCCATGAACCACATCCTCTTCTAATCTCTATCATATTTAACTTTGCATTTTCTATGGCCTTTCGTATACTAGATCCAACTTCCTTTCCCTTTGCTTGGCCAAGTCCAACATATCCATCATTGTTTCCTACAGCTACAGTGATAACGAATTTTACTCGTCGACCTGAGTCAGTCATACGTTGAACCATATTTACATCAATAACCTCATCATTTGTTTCTGGAAGTAATATGTCTACGATTTCTGGCTCCCTAAGAGGTAAACCCGTTTTTAAAGCATCTCTCATAGAAGTAATCTTTCCGCTACTAACCATTTTTCCAAGCCGGGTATTTGGGTTCCACTCAATGGGTGTTTTTTCTCTTTTTCTAGTTGGACTTTGTTCTCGTTTTTTCATTTTTGCCATTATTTGCCCCCAATAATTTCACTTTTAATATTAGTAACATTATTTGTAATTTTTTCGTCAAGATGTTTTCCTAGAAGCCTGTCTTCGTTTGGTAATTTCTCTTCACTATGTGGACATTTAATTCCAGCATCTAATACGCCTTTAAGTGCAGCAAAAACCCTAGAGCCTTTAACAGGAGTTTTAAGTCCAATATCTAGTACTCCTTCACTAATTCCATTTTCTTTTGCTCTCTTTGCTGCCAATAAACCTGTTAGATATGCTGCAGGGGTTGTAGATGTCGAAAAATTCCATTGATAGTTTTTTTCGAGTTCTTTAGAAACAGCTGAAGCAAGTATTTTATCCCCCGTCTCATCATATTCAACAAACTGTACATAGATATTTTTCAGAGAATTTCTTATTACTATTCTTGTCTTTCTAGATTTTAATAGTTTGAGTCGTTTTCTATAATCAGTTTTACCTTCACGTCTTCTTCTTGGTTTGATATAATATCGAGGTCCTTGTTTCATTGATTTTTCTCCTCCTTTAAGATGCCATCAGAAATAAGGTGAGAATTGAGATGATGTTTACTTCTAAATTCTCCACCCTTTGCCTTTCGATAATATTTACGATAATTGCTTTTGCTAACTTTTCCTTCATCTCTAAGTAAACGTAGAAACCCTCTTAGGGATCTAATGGTACGGATCCATTGATTTTTCCTAGGAAAACGTGCATACTTTGCTCCTTTCCTTGATCCCTGACCACGCCTTCTCCCCTTCTTTTTCTGTTTTTTATTGAATTTACTCCGTCCATGTGATATACCTTCCTCCTGTCGACTTTTTATAGCCTTACCTCTTATTAAAATCCTAATGTCATCTTTTGTGACAGCCTTAGCTATCTCATCAATTCTATCATGGTCCATCCATACTCTGTTAACACCACATTTAAGTATTGATGCTGCCATCCTTCGTTGATTCCTTAAATCAGTCATGTTTTTATCCTCAAATATTAAGTATTCTTATGTTCAACTCTTCGGCTTTCTTTTCAATGTCAATACGTTTTTTTGTTCCAACTGTGCTACCTATTCGTACAGCTTGTGTTTTTGGATCGATATCTTTAAGATCATGGACATTTTGTATTGCAACCTCTTTAAATCCAGATGGATGTAATCCACGTACCTCTTTTGGCCCTCTAAAGCCAACCCTTACCTTATTAGGTCTATATTTTAAGTTAATCCGCATTTTCGAAGTTATACCATCTGGTCTTCTCCAAGTTCTAGTTATTTTCTTATATCTAAACCATTCCTCTCTGAGGAATTCTGGGGTTCTCTTTTTTATCTGTTTTCTTATCGATAGTTTTTCTTTTTGCTCTATACTAATAACCGGCTTTTTCTTTACTCTATATACATCCTCTTTCTCATCTATTTCTTGGTCTTTTTCTTTTTTTTCTTTAGTCTTTATTTCCTCTTTCTCCTCTTTTATTGTTTCAGTTTTCTTTTCAACTTTTTCTTCTGGTTTAGGATGTTTCTTAACTTGAGTAGACTTTTTTATCTTCATTAGTTGATCCTTGATATCTATTGCAATATTTTCATTAATACCTTTAACTTTTGTTAAATCTTCAATAGAAGCTTTTTTTAATTTATCAAATGAATCAAACCCACTTTCGTAGAGTAGTTCAGCTTTTGATTCGCCAACCCTCTTTAATGATTTGAATTTATCAACGACGTCTTTCTTTGCCATTTTATTTACCTCCTTTACTGGTTCGATAGACGCCATCCTGGAACACACGTATGTCTCGATTTCTCACTATTGTAGATCTTTCAATGTTTGCAACAGTCTGACCAACTTTTTCTTTGTCAATGCCCTTAACAGTTATGTCGTCTCCCTTAGTATCTACTATAACACCTTCAAGAATTTTTGCTTTACGAGGCGCTCGTTCACCTAGAAAATTTTGAATGACAAATTCGCGTCCTTCAACAGACGTCTTAATAGGAAAATGTGAGAACACGGTTTTCATCTTATATTCAAATTCTTCAGTAACTCCCTTAATCATATTTTTAATATGTGCAACATAGGTTCCAACCAATGCTTTCTGTTTTTTTCTAGGATTTTTGCATTGTATTTCAATAACCTTGTTATTAACATTTATATTTATTTTTGGATGGGAAAAAACTCTAGATAGAGAACCTTTCTCCCCCTTAAAAGTTAAGGTTTCATTGTGAAATGTGACTTCTACATTGTCGGGAATTGTTATCTTTTCTTTTATGTCAGCTATTTTTGTCATTGTTAATCACCTACTATCTCTAATAGACATAAGCCAATACCTTTCCACCGACTCCATTTTTCTTTGCTTCATTTTGGGATATAATTCCTTGGGTTGTTGTCAATATCAATAAACCAAAATCTCTAGCTGGAAGATATCGAGATTCCCATTTCTCTAAGTCTTCTCTTTTTATGGGATATCTTGGTTTTATAACTCCACAGTTGTTGATATTACCCGTTAATTTTACTTGAAAAACACCTGCTTTTCCATCCTCCATATATTCAAATTCGCTGATGTATCCTTTTTCTTTCAATAGATTTAGAACACCACCTATTAATTTTGAAGAAGGTTGTATAAGGCATGTACCTTTCCCTTTAATTTCAGCGTTTTTTATGAGAGATAATGCATTTGCTAGCGGATCATTTAACATTGTTGATTTTAGCCTCCTATGAGTATTTTTTAAAACCTAAATCTTCTGCTTTTTCACGGAAACACTGTCGACAAACATGTAGACCATAAGATGTTATCAGTCCTCTTTTTCTACCACATCTTTCACATCCTTTGATTCTGCCGTAAATCTTTTTTTTCTCTTTTATCTTCATTCTATGACCTCCACGTTAAATTTCTCAGAAAAAAATCTCGTTGTTTCTTCTTTTGTTAATTTATGTCTTTGTGGTATTTTTTTACGTTTTATACGTCGACGTTTAATAGGATATCCAGGTTTTTCCATTGTTACACAAACATCCATTCCGAATATCCCAATATTTGGATCATATCTTTGATTCTTAAATAATGTGTGGTCTGGCATTCCAAAGGAGAGGTTTCCTTCGCTATCAAACGCATAATCTGCAATTCTATTTTCTCTTGTTTTTAACGCCTCGGTTAGAAAAGAATAGGCATCCTTTTTACGTAAGGTAACCTTACAACCTATCGGCATTCTTTTTCTAATGCCCCATTCTTTACTAGTTATTTTTGCAAGGGTTTGAATCGGAGTGTGTCCCGTAATGCTTTTTAATACACTTTCAGCTTTTTTTAGTCTTTCACCTGCCTCGCCAACTCCTATATTAATTGTAACCTTTTCGATTCTAGGTCCGATTGTGGTTTTTACAGAAGAGTTTTTGTCGCCTTCTGACATTAAATCTTCACCTCAGGTAACAATATCTCAGGTTTAGTTTTTCCAATAGGAAATACATATTCCTGATGAGTTGAGAATTCATTTACTCCCTTCATTTTTGCAATATTGGATTTTGATGATTGAATTATTTCAAGATCTTGAACATTGGCCATTTGACCGATATGGCTCCCTCCAATAATCATTGATATGCTTCCTTTGGCCAGTGGATATACATCACTAATTTTTTTATCTTTGAGAGATAATTTTAAAACATCTCCTGTTTTATATTCGTCTTTCTTTACAAGCTTATTATTTCCATCGTGTAGATTAAGTTGTGTTTTCATTCCATGTACAATAGTCTTTTCCTCTATGCGACAAAGTTTCCACTCAGTTTCCTCTTGGGAAATTGGAACTAATGTTAGCTTTCCTGCTTGATCATATAAAATTCTATAATACTTTTTCATTTTTGGAATTGATATTATATCCATAAATCCGCAAGAAAATTTGTAATCTTTTCTTTTAATCGTATCAACTAATATTTCTCCATTTGTGATAATCCTCTTTGCTTCTCTTAGATTATCGCATAATTTGAGATAATCCCTAACTACAAGTCCTAGAGGTATTGCACTATGTAATGGATGGGGACCTGGTGATGGTTTCACTGTCCATTTATTTTCTTTTCTATGTAATCTTAGCGATCTAGGTGCATTAAGTCTTTTTAGATGTTTGCTCATTTTTCTCCTCCTTTTTCTTTTTTGTTGATTTTACAGTATTATCCTTTAATGTTTTCTTTTTAGTACCTCTCGATTTGAATTTATCAGCAGGTTTTTCTTTGGTTATCTCAGTTTTTGATTTTTTTTCCAATTTTATTTTTGTCGAAGACTCTTTCTCAGTCTTTTTTTCTCTTGTTTCCTTAATTTTTATTTCCGTATCGATTATCTTTTCATCTGTTTTTTTCTCCTTCGATTCATCTTTTACTTCTTCGACTTTCTCAGCTAGTTTTTCAGATTCTTCAGCTAGAGCTTTTTCTTCTTCTTTTATAATTTTCTCAACTTCACTGATTTGTTCTTTTGCTTCTCTTTCTATATCCTTTTTTACATCTTCAGAGAGATCTCTTTCTAGTTTCTCCCTTCGCCATCTATCCGTTAAATTTAATTTTGTAATAAGTAAGTTACTTGCATGGATTGGTTTTGCAATTTTTTTCCCATCTGCTTTTGTCATTACTAAACCTTCAATTTCTATCTGTCTTCTTCTAACGTTGACTTGTGAAACCTTATCTTCATGTCCTTTAAAGCTACCCCGCATAACTTTCACTGTGTCTCCTTTAACTACTGGTATGCGCCTGCGATCATATTTCAAAAGTAGATTTTCTTCTAAGTGAGCAGACATCCATTTCCTTCTTTTGTGAAGGGGAGCATTGAAATATTCTTTTCTCTGTTTTCTAGATTTTATTGATTTCATTTTCATTCCACTCATACTATTATTGATGCAGCTGCAGCTATCCTTGGCCAGCGTTCTGCTGCTTCTAATGCAACAGGTCCCTTTATCATTGATCCTTTTGTTTCTCCAGTATCTGTTACTATAACTGCTGCGTTATCTTCAAATTGAACCATAGTACCATTCGATCTTCTGAAGGGTCGTTTTTGACGTACTATTACAGCTCTTAATAGCTGTCGTCTCATATCAGCTGCTCCTTTCTTTACACTTATTATTACCATGTCGCCAACTCCTGCCTTAGGATATCGTCGATGCGTTCCTTTCAGTTTAGGAGTAGCGACTATTTCTACTATTTTAGCACCTGTATTGTCAATACAATCTAATCGAGCTCCTGCGGGTAATCCTCTCATTGCTCTGCCAGCAATACCTTTCATATGTTATTCTCCTTCACAATTTTTCTATTGTTACAAATGATATCGTTTTACTAAGAGGTCTACATTCTGCTATTCTCACCTTATCTCCAAGCTTTGCTTCTATACATGGAGGACAATGTGCTGCATATGATGATGTTCTTTTTTCATATCTTTCGTATTTTGGAACAAAATGCATATATTCTTTTTTTACAAGGATGGAATTTTGCATTTTAACAGATGATACTAATCCGGTTATTACTTGCCCTCTAATTGGTAAAATACCATGAAATGGGCAATTCCGATCTCTACATTTTTTAACAGGGGTATTTACGTTCAATCCAATATTTCTTATTTCATTTTTTACAACCATTAGCTTTTCACCTTGCTTTCTTTATCCTATCTTCAGGTTTATATGCAATTTTTAAACCGTTTATTTTTATGAATTTTCCATTCTGTTTAAATTCAAATGTTGCAATGTTCTTTGCAATTCTTTTATTCTTATTGTCTATTCTAATTAGGAAAGTATTTTTTGTTTCATCTATTATTACCCCTGCTCTTTTTAACCAACTAGGATCATTACATTGATTGACTTTTACGGGTAATCCGATTAACTCATCTCGTTCCAATGTATCCTTATTCATGATTCTTTCTCTTGGAGATTTCTGGTTGTTTAATTTTGGCCAATATCTTTTGTTCTTTTATGATACTTCAACCATGAAACCCATTTCTTCCAAGGTTTCCTTTACTTTTGTTCGATGATCTCCCTGAAGTTCTATCTTTCCGTCTTTTATTGTACCACCGCTAGCACATTTTTTCTTAAGCTTTGTTATAAGTACATCGATATCCAGATCGTTAGGATTTATTCCATCAACGACGGTCATCATCTTCCCATATCGTCTTTTGTCAACTGTTATATCAATTTTCTGCTGTTCCCGTGCAATATCTTCACATACGCATAGTTCTTTTGGAAGACCACATTTTGGGCATATATCACTCATTTATTGTTCTCCTTCCTCCTGCATGATCGTAAGCATCCTTGCAATCGAGGTTCGCAACTGCCTGATTTTACCAGGAGATGGTGGCGATCCACCCATTGCGGCAACCCCTTTCTCATGCATAAGTTCCCTTTTTAACTCTTCGAGTTTTTCACGTTTTTCTTCTGGAGTAAATTCTCTTATTTCTTTAGCTTTAATTACCATTATGAAACCTCTTCAAGCAATTTCCCTAATTTCTTAATAATATTCTCGGCTGTTTTGCCTCCGATGCCCTTAATTAATGAAAGTTCTTTGACATCCATTTCATATACTTCTTCTAATGATTTAATACCAGCTTTCTCGAACTTTTTTACAATGGACGGACCGATACCTGGTATATCTATAAGTTTTTTAATATCGGTCTTTGTTTTTTCCTTTATCTTTTCTATCTTTTTTGTTTCAGTATATTTCTCTTTTTCTTCATCTGATATTTTTAATGTAATTTCATCAGGTAATTTGACATCGGGTTTCATAATTCCAACTTTAATGCCTAATACTCCAGCTTTAAGTTTTGCTTCTGCAAATCCTCTATCCATGACTTCCTTTGCAGTTTCACCACAGTATTTGATATGTCCCTCTGTAAATTTTTCAGTTCTGTGTCTTGCTCCAGTAAGTTTTCCGGCTATTACTATCTGGCAACCTCTTGCACCTGCACTCATGATACGTCTAACGGTTGAATGTCCGGCACGTCTGAAGTGCCATCCTCTTTCAAGAGCTTCAGCAAGTTTTTCTGCCATTATTTGCGCATTCAGTAATGCTTTGCTGCCTGCTTCTTGGATTTCTATCTGAGGGTTATCAACATTAAATTTGTCTTTAATTTCTGCAGTTATTTCCTTTATTTTACTCCCGCCTTTACCTATTACCATACCTGGTCGTTCGACTACTATGTTTATCCTTGTTCCCATTGGAGTTCTTTGAATAGTCATTCCACCGAATCCAGCACCCTCTACTTTTTTTATTAAGAATTCTTTTATTAGAATTCTATTTGTGCTTTCCCTTATGAATTTTTGTTCGCCCGCCATTACTCTACCTCTTCAAGGATTATTTCAATATTTGTTGTTTGTTTATTCTTGTCAGTAGCTCGTCCTTGTGCTCTTGGCATGATTCCTCTGATAACTCTACCTTTATATGTTGATATGTGAGATATTTTCATATTTTCCACGTCGAATCCTTTATACTCTGCATTATTCTCAGCATTTTCCAAGATTTTCAACATTTTACTAGCTGCCTTTTGCGGGTAGCTACCAGGTCCTATTCCTTTTTGATGAGCTAATTTTCCTTTATGAAATGCTGCTGGAAGAGGCCGCCTCATTTCAATTATTTCCTCAAGAAATTTCTTTGCATTTTCAGTTTTCATTCCTTTAATATTATAAGCTAAATTCATAGAATCTTTTGGTGAGCAATGTATTTCAAATCCATATGCTTTTGCTGTTTTATTTGGATCTAATTCTATTGAATATCTTTGCATTTTACATCACTTCAAAGGCATAAATTTAGAAGATCTAGTGGCGCCTACACCAGGTCCAGTATGTTTCACTTTCTTTCGAGTTAGTGCAAATTCACCGAAATAATGTCCTATCATATTGGGTTGTATTTCTATTCGCTGAAATTCATTACCATTGTGAACGTCTATTCTATGACCTACAAAGTTTGGTAGTATTATCATGTCTCTAAGATGTGTTTTTATAACGTCTCCTTTTTCTGCTTTTTCAATATCATGAAGCAATTTTTCTTGCCCCTTAGTTAAACCTCTATTTAATGACCGCCGTATTCTCGAGGGAAGCAAAGGCAATAGTTCATCATTTGAAAGTTTTTGCAATTCTTCGATAGATAAACCGCGATACCTAAATTCCTTTTTTCGCACCTCTATCTTCAATCTTTTAGCTTTCCTTCTACTCCTTGATGAACTTTTAAAACTGGTTTTCTTTGCCATATAATTTACCTCCTACCAGTTCTACTTGCAGCAACACTTCCGACCTTTCTACCAGGCGATGCGCCGCGTTTCACGGTATATGGTTTACCAACATGTTGATGGCCACCACCACCATGAGGGTGAGAAACTGCATTCATTGCAACTCCCCTAACAACAGGATATTGTTTTCCCCTTACTCTATAGGCATGATATTTTTTCCCTGCTTTTAGAAAAGGCTTATCTTTTCTTCCACCTCCGGATAGTACACCAATTGTAGCTCTACATGTTGATTGTATTGTCTTGAATTGACCAGATGGAAGTCGTATAACTGTTTTTCTAGATTGATGTGTTACAACAGTTGCATTGCCCCCACCAGCACGTACGAGTTTACCTCCGTCTCCTGGTGATATTTCTATATTATAAATCGGAAAACCCTCATCAATTTTACCAACAGGTAAAACATTACCAATTTTTGCTTCGTCTTTTTTATCTGTATACTTAATTTTATCTCCAACTTTAATTCCTTCAGGTGCTAGAATTAATATTTTTTTATTATTTTCTAATTTGACTTTTGCCAAAGGAGTTGTACGTCCAGGATCATGAATTATATCTTCAATTATACCTTTTCCATTTTTCTGTATATATTTGACTTTTCCTCTAAATCTATGAGTTGGAGCACTGTATCTCCCCTTATTTCTTCCTCGGCGTTGTTGTATTAATTTTTTACCCATATTTTTTACCTCTAGAATATTCCAATCCTCATACCAATGTCTTCAGCTTTAAAATCAGGTGTAAACGTTATAATAGCATGTTTGCCATTTTTTGTAATCTTGGTATTTATATATTTTACTTCAACTTCAAACATTTTTTCTATAGCTTCTTTTATTTGCTTTTTATTCGCTCTTCTTTTTACTACAAATTCTAAAGCATTTTTCTTTTCCATTAGATTCATTGTTTTTTCAGTAACATAAGGATGATATAGTATATCATAAGGATCCATTACTTGTTACCTCCCATTTTCTTCAATGCAGTTTTAGTAAAAACTGTAAGCCTACCTGCATCTCCTCCGGGTGCAAGATGTTCGATATTCATTTCATTTAACTTAATAATATCAATACCGACTAAATTACTTGAACTTTTTTTAATATCATCTTTTGTAGAGACGATTAGGATGGATTTTGGAGTTTTGTATTTCCTTCCCCTTCGTTTCCCCTTCCCAGCTCGAATATGTTTTCCCATATTAGCACGCAGAACGTCGTCATAGATTCCCATCTTATCAAAAGCATTAATAACTTCCTTTGTCTTCTTAATTTTCTCAAATTTATCATCAACAATAATTGGTAATGTTAGTTTATCATCAAATTTGTGACCTCTTTTAGTAACTAATTCTTTATTGGCTGTTGCTGCAATCGCTGATTTACATGCAATTAGTTTTTCCTTTTTGTTCATCTTTTCCTTCCAGTTTCTTTCTGCTCTTGGAGGATGTGCTCTTCTACCTCCAACAACACATGGAGCTAATGCTGCTCTTCTACCTTGTGTAAGTCTTGGAACACGGGATGAACCGTGTCCTTTTCCAACCGAAGCTGTTGCATGTTTTGTACCTGCCAAAGGATTTGCACCGTAAGGTTGTCTTTTATTAGAGTGAAGAACATTGAATGTTTTTCTGATTATATCAGGTCGATAAACTGTATTGAAGACCTCTGGTAGATCAATTTTTTCCTTTTCAGTCCCATCTAATCCATAAACGTTTACTCTGACCATGATCTTATACTCCTTGTTTACTTGTAGTGGATATGTAGCTTATCTCTGGTTTTTCTACTTCAACACCACGTTTGTATCTTATTGCATCTCTCATACTTATTAATCGTTTTGTAGGGCCAGGAATGGAGCCATGAATGAGAATATATGAGTTTCTTACAAGACCGTAATGTGGAAAACCACCATTGGGATTGATATCATCTCCCTTTTCACCAATTTTCAAAATACGCTTGTTATATTCAGTTCGTTGATGATAGCCCATTTGACCAGCTTGAGGAACGGTTGCCTGTATCCAGTTTGGATGCCATGAACCAGCAGTACCTATCATTCTGCGATGTTTTGAATTTTTATGAGTTAAAAGTTTAACACCCCATCTCTTTACATGACCTTGAAAACCTTTACCAGTGGTAACTGCAATAATATCAAGCATGTCTCCCTCTGTTACGGCATCATTTACTTTTAGTTCTTTACCAAGGATTTTTTTCGCATATTCTATCTGCTCTTCAATACTTCCGCCACTTACTCTCATCTCCCGGATTTCAGGAGCTTTCTTTGGTATACTTGTAACAAGTTTTGGTTGAGTGTATACTATAACACGTATTTCGTCAGCATCTTTTGAGAAATCCCAATTTTTCTTTTTATTTTTCTTATTTAAAGGTAATCTTTTAGATAATTCTGAATCTAGCTTTTCGGCCCATATCTCACCAATTGTTTGTAATCCACTTATTGATTTTTCGTAAGATCTAATTGCAGCAATCTTTATTGGCGGTGTTTCAACTACTGAAACAGGCATTATTACTTCTCTTCCAGATGTGGTTGAGGTTGGTCTATAATCTACAATAAAGGCATGAGTCATACCTGCCTTGTATCCTAGGAAACCCTGAATCTTAGGTTTATCTCCTCCCTCCGGCCAACTTTTTATATGTGGTGTTTCTGCTCTGGCTCTTTTACGAGGCGAATAGCCCATAGATCCTCTTCTTGGATGATGTCTCTTAGACATAGCATACCCTCTCTGTCATTTTTCTAATGTTGATAGTTTTCTTATTAATACTATATCCAAACCGTGACATTTCACAAACGGCTAAAAATATTAGCCGAACCGTTCGATGCTGGGATTCATCGGTGAATTACCCAATGAATGTCTGGTATGGATAGGGAATAGGCATAAAGGAAATCATATATAAATGTTATTGCTTGATCTGATTTATGTTGATATTCATTTATTAATGAATTAATTAAACGTATTTTTTTTATAAGATAAACCAATTTTCTAAATTGTTTTTTTCAAAGTATATTATTTTGAAGAATTTTGTGAGGGAAAAATCAAATTTCATAACTTTATTGTTAGGTAAATAATTTATAATTTTATGCTTATTTAACTATTATATATAATAATATTAACCTTTTATCTACAATTTGGATATATAAAAAAAAATAAAATATAATAAAAGTTTATATACTGTATTTTGAATGCCAGGAAAAGGAGTAACTACCATGTTGGACAAGAAAGAAGATCTGGCTGGACCAGGAATCGGAAATTATAATGAAATAAAAAACATCCTACCACAAGATTACAATTCTATATTATCTAAAAAGGATACACAGATAGCCATCTTTTCAGTAAAAAAGTATATTGAAGAGAATCTATGTAAAGAACTTAACCTTATAAGAGTTGAGTGCCCACTGATCGTAGATAAAGATAGTGGGGTAAATGATTATCTTGATCGAGATGGATCACGAACACCAGTAGAATTTAAATGTGGTTTAGGATTAGAGAAACCGATACAAACTCAAGTAGTTCAGGCAGTGACAAAATGGAAACGAATGGCTTTAAAACAATTCGATATGAAATCAGGTGAGGGACTTTATACAGATATGAGAGCGATTAGGAAGGATTATTTCCTCGATCATGATCATAGTTCTTATGTGGATCAATGGGATTGGGAAAAAGTAATAACACCTAATTTGAGAAATCTTAAATATCTAAAAGAAATTGTATCAAAAATCTGGAAGGTTTTTAAAGGAGCTGAAAAATTCATCCAGAATGAATATCCTCAACTTAAGTCAGAAAAATATGCAAATCTCCCAGATAAATTAACATTTCTTCATGCTGAAGAAATACTTGATATGCACCCAGATCTTCCACGTAAACAGAGAGAAACAGAGATTCTTCAAAAGCACTCTGCGGTTTTTATTATAGGAATTGGTTGGCCGCTTGAAGATGGTTATCCACATGAAATGAGAGCAGCAGACTACGATGACTGGGTAACTGAAACGGTGTCCAATAACGGTAAATCCATGCATGGACTTAATGGAGATATTCTTGTTTGGAATCCGGTAACGCAACGTCGCCATGAATTAACATCTATGGGAATTCGAGTCACCAAAGAAACACTAAATAAACAACTGGAAATGTCTGGGCAACTTGATTTCCTAGATATGCCATATCATAAGGCTATCTTAAATGATGAGATTCCTCTTAGTGTTGGTGGTGGTATTGGACAGTCCCGATTGTATATGCTTCTACTCAAGAAGGCTCATCTTGGAGAGTGTAGTGTTACAGTATGGCCAAAGATACTTAGGAACATATGTAATGAGAAAAACATTCATGTCTTAGAATAAAAAGAGAAAAACCATTTTCTAAATTATTTTGATATACATTAAAAGTTATTTGAATAGGAATTTCAATACAAACAACTCAATTCTCTAAATATGAATTATTCAAATCTAAATTTAGACATTATTCTAATTCCAATGATATTTTTTATACCAGGAAACAATATCTTCGACTGTTAATTGTAGATTAAATTTTGATTTGTATCCTAGCTCTTTTTTTGCTTTATCACAACTTACTCTTCTTGTAGTACCTAAAGATTTCACTCGAAATCTTGTTAGAGAAGGTTCCTTTATTGCAATTATTTCTAAAAATAAAGCATATATGTAAGCTAGAGAATAAGAAACATTCTTTGTTGGTGGTTTCACATTCATCTGATTAGCAATTTCATTAAATAACTCCTTAATTTTGCAAATAAAACTTATAACATTAAAGGTATCTTCTTTTTTATCATTTTCAAGAGCTAATCTCATACATTGAGCTACGTCTTTAGGATGAACTAGTGATATGTCTTGATTTCCGTTTCCAATGAATAACATCTTACCTTCCTTAATATTTTCAAGGAGAACTTTTGTTCCCCTTCCTCCTGGGCCTAGAACAAGAGGAGGACGGATAATAGAAATAGACAAATCTTCATATTTACTGAGTATTTTTTCTCCTTCAAGTTTTGATTTATGGTAATCATTCAAAGGCTTATAAGCTGATTTTTCAGTAATTTTCTCCTTGATATTTGGAAATCCATATACACCAGCAGTGCTTGTATATATGATTCTTTTTACCCCCATTTTCCTACAAGCATTAGCAACATTTAGTGTACCTTCAATGTTTATTTTATAAATCTCACTTTTTTTACCGTAATCTATTGCATATGCTGCATTGTGTAAAACGGCTTCTACATTTTCAAGAGAAGAAAGAAATTGCTCGGGTTTTGTTATATCTCCAAAAATAACTTTAGCGCCTTTAATTTTTAACGAAGATTGTCTTGTCAAAGCTTTTACATAATGTCCATGATTAACAAGATCATCCACCAGATATCTTCCAATAAATCCACTTGCACCTGTAACAAGAACGTTCATAATATTGTACTATTAAATAATACTATTTAATATCTGTTATATTTAATTATTTTAGTAAATGATTTGATTGCTATAAAAATATTCAGAAAATTTTCGGTATCATTCGCCAAGGTGTATTTTTCATGAATTTCTTGTATTCTTTACCATATTGATTTATCAAATACTTTTCTTCATCAAGTATACTCCATATCATAATAGGTATTGAGATAATTGCAATAGTAAATGCAAATATTGAATAAAAGAACAAAGCTAATCCAAAACCAACAATTATTAAAGATGAATAATGCGGGTGTCTTATATATCGAAAAATGCCTCCTGTTACAAGTTGTCCCTTATATGTTTTATGCCAAAATATCTCCCATTTAAAATAAACATAAGTTCCAAGAATAAAAATAATTATTCCGGAAAATATTGTAATAGGTTTATTCGTTGGAATTTCCCAAACACCAAAAACTGCGGTTAATGGACCAATCATTATAATTAGTAAAAGAGGTGCATAATGAAAGATAAAAAGTGTGCGTAATTCCTTTGGAGGTTTATATTTTAACATATCTGCTTTTTTAGATGAGCCTGATCCCACCTTCTCTAATTTCGATCTCTTGTGGTTTAAGAGTATGTTTGGTGTTTCTCATTTTCATTACTGATAACTTTCTCCGGTCCATAGTAGGATCAAAACTGAGTGTTATTACACCGTCTGCTAAGAATTCTGAAATACCATCTCTGGAGAATAGGGGCGATCCCATTGTTAATTCTGATGTAATAACAGAAGTCGATTCCGATGATTCTAGAGAATTCAAAATATAGTGAAGGTGTAATCTTCTAACTGGAAGATTTGCATTTATTGGAAATTCTTCAGGATTAACAAAGCTATTGTCAAATTTGTTTTTATTTTCGAAACTATTTTGATAAATTGGCATTTCAGATAATGGTGTTATAGAATCTAATACAATTCTATCATATTCTCCAGATAGAATTTCATTTACCATTGTTTCATAGATTAGCTTTTTATTTATATTTAAAAATCGAAATTTTACAAGTTTTTTTTCCAAGGCTGTTTGAAAATCAAAGCCAAGTTTCTTTGCCTGAATTAATAAACCATTTACCTTTTTATCTAATGTTAAAAAGAGACCTTTCTCTCCGGATTTTATACCTTCATAAAGAAACTGAAAAGAGAAAATACTCTTGCCACTACCGGGTGGACCAGAAACTAGTGTAATGGATTTTGCAGGTAATCCCCCATTGATTATATTGTCAAGCCCCTCAACACCTGTTTTAACTCGATTAATCAATCCATCTTGTTTAGAAAGCATCTCTTCTAGCAAATCATCATCCCAACATAGTATATGACTGCCCATATATTATCTTAACCTTTTTCTCTGTCTTTTTATTGCGTTCTGAATAAAATGATTGAGTTTTTCGACATGATTAATATACTTTTCTAATAACTTACAGAAATATTTATATAGTCAGTAAAATAAAAATAATAACATACAAAATTACATTAGGTAATGTTATGTCAAATAAAAATGTGAATATATGGGTTTGGATTCAAAATGGTAGAGTGATCAAAGCAATATCTTGTGTAGATAGTGGTACAATAAAAATATATGATGAAAATGATAATTTAATACTAAAAAGAATTGGATTAACTAGAATTCAGGTAAAACAGATCGAAGATAATATTCTAAGATATGGTGCAAAAAAATTAAGTGAACATACTGGGCCATTCAGATATTTATAATTTATCTAGTATCACTTTATATTGATCATAACATGTTTATCAGGATATACTTTTATTCCTTTCTCAGTAATTTCCATAGCCACAATTTTTTTCACGTGTCTACTGTACCTCATTTTTAAAACTTCGATAGCATTTTCACGAGTCTCATTTTTTTGTATATTATAAAGAACAACTATTCCATCAGCTAAAAATTCTTCAATACCAGTATCACTATATCTCGTTGGAATTGGTTCTGTTTCAGTAATTAAAAAAGATGTGGCCCCGGTTTCTTCAAAAAAACCAAACAATTCCTGCAGATAAACTCTATAGTTTTTTTCCTTTGTAGCAGAGACAGCTACGATAGCACTTAGAGAGTCAACGACAATGAGTTCTGGATTAAAATTTTTTGGAATAATTAATGGTTTTATTTTGTAAGAGATTTCAGCAGCAGAACCTGAACCACCAATCGAACCAAACTTCATTCTTAAAATATCAAGGGGGTCAATCTTCTGAATTAGAAGACTGCCATCCTCGATATATCTCTCGACGTCCCAACCAAAATTTTTCATACTTTTCTCAATGCGTTCTTTACTTTCCTTAAAACTGACATACATACATTTTTTACCCTTTAAAACCAGGTTATAGCATATCTGTCTGCACATGGTACTCTTACCTGTACCTGGACCACCAGCAACCAAGACAGAGTTTCCATTTGGTATTCCCCCATTTGCAAATAACTGATCGAATTCATAAATGTCTGTTTTTAATATATCTTCTTTTTTTTTGTTCATATCAGTAAATTCAACTTCATACATTTTTTAAACCAATCTCCCACTTTTCATATTATTCAATATTTTTTTGATGAGATTGTAGATCCATAAAGATAAAATTTAGTATCACAAATCTCCAATCTTGTGTCTTAACTAAACATAATTGTCAATAAAAAACTTTCTCATTTGTACCAATTAAAATTATCACCACATATTCATTAAAAAATATAATAATTATCCAGGACTTATTTGAGTATAAGTAACTATTTTTTGGTATTTATGTCAATAACCTTTTTTGCTATTTCCTTTTTTTGAATAATATTCGAAGATTTATTAACATAAGCATTTTCAATAATCTATATGTTAAAAAATCACAACATAATCTATTACGATTTTAATATATAAAAATAAATTTATTAATATATATGGACTTAAAGACAATTGTTATATTTTTTAAGTGAATTATGAATAATTGTTGGTAGAGGGATTAAGTTATATATTTTGTTAACAAAATATTAAATAACTTTAAAAGAGTTTAATGGATTCCTTTTCAATTCTCTGATGGCTCTATCGATGATATTTATCTGAGAATAATAAAATTGTTGGAGATATAATGGAAATGACAATGACATTTGCAGAAAAAATACTTTCAAAATATGCTGGAGAAAAAAAAGTAATACCCGGTCAAATTGTTACAATTTATCCTGATCATCTTTTAACTCATGATAATACTGCTGCAATTATTCACAAGGTAAAAAATGAATTGGAGAAGTATGGAGTTTATTCTAAATCACTCTCGGTTATTGTTATTGATCATGTAGTACCCGCTGCTTCCGAAAAAACAGCTGCAAATCATAAGATCATAAGAGATTTTGTCAATAAATATAATATTGAAAATTTTTTTGATGTAGGTATTGGCATATGTCATCAGGTGTTAATTGAAAAAGGATTTGCTTTACCTGGGAAGATAATTCTTGGAAGTGATTCACACACATGTTCATACGGTGCGGTTGGTGCTTTTTCTTCTGGTATTGATAGGACTGAAGCAGCATCTTTGTTACTTACTGGTGAAACTTGGCTTAAGGTTCCAAATAGTATAAAAATGATATTAAATGGAAAGTTGTCACAGGGCGTATTTGCTAAGGATTTAATTTTACATATTATTGGAGATATTTCTGGATCTGGTGCGAATTATTGTTCTGTAGAGTATTGTGGTGACGTTGAGCAATTTTCCATTGATGACCGTATTACTATTACCAATATGGGTATTGAAATGGGTGCTAAAAACTCAGTTTTCAATGTTGATGAAGTTACAATAAACTTCCTTAAATCTATGAAAATATCTTCCTCAGCTTATGAATCAATTTACCCAGATGAAGATGCATCATATATTAATGAGTTATACTATAATTTATCAGAAATCGTTCCATTAATTGCATGTCCACACACAGTTGATAATGTTAAGACTGTTGGGGAGATTGAAGGTTTGGATATTCAACAATGTTTAATTGGTACTTGTACCAATGGAAGATTATCTGATTTACAAATAGCAGCAGATATATTAGATGGTAAAAAAATTAGCCAAGATATAAGGTTACTCATTCTGCCAGCATCAAAAGCAATTTTTGAAAGTGCCCTAAAGCTTGGAATTATTCAGATTCTTGTTGAATCAGGTGCAATAATACTTCCAACTGGTTGTGGTCCATGTCTTGGTGCCCACCAGGGAATATTGGCACCTGGTGAGCGATGTCTTAGTACAGCCAATAGAAATTTCAAAGGTCGTATGGGTTGTAAAGATTCAGAGATCTATCTTGCTAGTCCAGCTACAGTTGCTGCTTCTGCACTCTATGGAAGAATAACTGATCCAAGGACGGTGATAAAAAAATGAAAGTATGGAAATATGGAGATAACATAAATACTGATATGTTATTTCCAGGTAAATATACATATACTTGCAGTACTGCTAAAGAAATTAAACCGCATTTATTAGAAGATTTGGATTCATCATTCTCCGAAAATGTAAGTGAGGGTGATCTAATTTTTGCAGGAAAAAATTTTGGTTGTGGAAGCTCGCGCGAACAGCCAGTTGTCGGATTTAAAGCTGTAGGAATTAAGGCGATTGTTGCAAAAAGTTTTGCAAGGATTTTCTATAGAGCAGCAATTAATCAAGGCCTTGTCTTAATCGAATGTGCAAATGCTGTAAAGTCTTATTCTGGAAAGGGAGATGTTAAATTAGACATTGATAATGGAAAAATTGTAGTGAATGGAAAAATATTTTCATTTCCAAAACTTCCAGATGAGATAATAGCTATTCGGGATGCAGGTGGATTACTACCATATACGTGTTCAAAATTAAAAAATAAGTATAATTTTTAAAGCTTATTTTCTTTATATACCACATATTTTCCATCTAAATGGTTCTTTGAGAGCATTTTATAAATTTCTGCATTACGACGAGCAATTTCTCTAAAATTTTCATCATGTTTTACGATTTTCCCCGGGATTCCTAATACCATACTATTCTCTGGAACGATCATGTCTGTTTTAATAAGAGTATTTGCACCTATGATCGAGCCTCTTCCAATTTTTGCACCATTCAATATGGTTACATTCATGCCAATGAGACATTCATCTTCAAGAGCTGCTCCATGTACGATTGCGCTATGTCCAATTGAGACATTTTTTCCAATTATTACTTGATGCTTTTCATCAGTATGTATTACACAACAATCTTGGACATTGGATCCATCATCAATGCGTATTGAGTTTTGATCTCCCCTTATTACCGCGTTTGGGAAAACACCACAATTCTTCCCAATTTTAACATTTCCTATTATTAGAGCAGTTTTTGCAACAAAGCTAGATTTGTGTATTACTGGTTTCATTTTTTATTCTGAAATTTGGTATAAGTGATCCTGATTTATATTTTATGTTTATGTCTACAAATTTGTATTATTTTATGAAAATTTCAACTTGAATTAATGACACAAAGTAACAATAAGTAAAAGGTAAAACTAATTTATTAAGAATATTTATTCTTAATTGCTAAAAAGAAATACAACATATATAAAATAAAATACAGTGTTGGGATTGAGAGTCAATGTCAAGATGGGACTTGATTCTCTTAAATAATATAGGTTAAGTCATAGAAATATTTATCTTTTTTCTATCGTTTATATATTCTACTTTTCAGTATTCTGAATATTTCAGCTCTATCAAAAGATACTATTTGATCTGTTATTGATTTTTTTGATGTTTGTCCATTTTGTGGTAAGTAAGAACCAATGAAACTCATCTAATTTTTGTGTCTAACTTTTATAGCCTCACCATGGGTAGATTTTTTCATTTCTTCACCGTTCATTTGAGCAACACCAACAGCGCATAGTTTACTACCCTGCAATATATATGTTTCATCACCCTCTCTAATTAATTCATCAGCATCTTTTACTCCTGGGGCAAAAACAGATCCTTCTAAAGTGAAATCATCATATATTTCTACCCAATATTTTTTGAATTTTGCAATTATTTTTGCACCGTTGAGCGTTAAAGAAATAAGCCCTCTTTCTCTTGTTAACATACCTTGTTGTTTATTATTATACATAATTTTCTGGTAGGGATATTTTCCTTTTATCTCACAGTCTTTTAATAGTTTTTTTGATATTTTTTTACCAAACTGATAAGATGCAAGCGATTCTAGATTCTCTCTTTTCCTTATAGAGAGTTTAACTTTATCATAATTTATAGTTTCTTTTTTTAATACACGTAATAATTTTGTTAATGAATCATTGGAAGTAGGGCTGCTTTCAATATTGGTGTCTATATATTCTCCAATGGTTTCATTTATGAATTCTCTAATGATTGGTGGAAGATGTAAAATTATTTTTTCATATTTGTTAATATCTAAATATCTTCTTAACAAATCTTGGATCATTCTTTTTTCATTTTCATTCCAAAATCCTGTTACAGGAATATCATATGCAGATGCAGGATAGGTTAATTCCAACTCTCTAGGAACAATACCTATAGGAGAGGTTATTATCACTTCATGAATTATGTGTGGATTATCCAAATTATAGATCTTTTCTCTAAATCTTTTATGAGATTTTGAAAATGAGTAAGGTTTTTTTGCAGAACAAGGTAAAAAGAGGAGTATCTTAGTACTTTCTGGCTTATAATATCGATTTATTACTCGATCTTGAAAACGTTTTATTTCAGCTCTATATAACGAATCGTTTGTTGTTGCAAATAGTTGTCTTTTCCGTATTATTGGAGTTCTTTTTTCTATAAA
>Ga0272441_10004780_pt1 | contig 24095 bp, 26 predicted proteins | sample SSMProp6N_FD_193582 | JGI IMG/M metagenome (GOLD analysis project Ga0272441, IMG submission 193582) | Marine sediment archaeal communities from Little Sippewissett salt marsh, Falmouth, MA, United States - SSM-Prop-6N | ecosystem: Environmental > Aquatic > Marine > Wetlands > Sediment ...
CGCCAATATTAATATCCCCTTTCAGAATGATGGTATCTTCTTCCAGAACAGCGTTCAGGTAGGGGTGGTTACGCAGAACGGAGGCGACAATCTTTACCAGCAGCGCCGTCATGGAAATCTTCTGGTTTCCCAGTTGTTCGGCTTTCTGGTTCAGTGCTTCCCGCGCTTCATTAAACCGGGTCATGTCAACTTCAGACGTAAAGTGAATATGCGGAATGGACTGATAACTTTCGGTCAAACGTTCGGCGATCCGTTTCCGCATCAGAGCCATCGGGACAGTGCGATCTTCCCGTGAGATTGGCGGGGCCATTGGGGCTGCCGGCAGGGCGGCAGCAAGGTGTTCCACATCAGCGGCCTGGATGCGTCCGCCGGGCCCGCTGCCTGATACCCGGGTCAGGTCTATCTGATTTTCACGGGCGATGCGACGGGCCGCGGGTGTGGCATACACTTTGCCGGGAACCGTCTCTATGTCAGGTGTTGCAAGGGCGGTTTCCACATCAGAGCGGGTAACCTTTCCACCAGCGCCTGTGCCTGTGACGGACGAGAGGTCGATTCCTTCCGTTTCCGCAATCTTTCGTGCAACAGGTGTTGCATCAATGGCGGTATCCGTTGAGGAGGGTGATGGCTCCGCCGTCCTGGATGCAGGCTCAGCGGCCTGTACTTCAGCGGGCAGGCTTTCGCCTGGTTCAAGGACCCAGGCAATGATAGTTCCGATCGGAAGCACATCGCCGGCAAATGCAGAGATTCCATCCAGAATGCCGCTTGCCGGTGCTTCGACATCTATTGCTACTTTGTCGGTCTCTATCACAAGAATGACCTCACCCTGTTCTACCGGGTCTCCATTCTGTTTTTTCCATTCGACAATGGTGCCGGTCTCCTGGTCCATGTCGACCTTGGGCAGTATCATTTCGGTAGCCATATTACACTCTCAATTTCGCCAGATCGCGCGCTGCCTCGATGATATTCTCCACCTGTGGAACCGTGTTGTACTCCAGGGTCCGATTGTAGGGGATGGGCATATCACGTCCAGCAAGGCGCTGGATGGGTGCATCGAGGTAGCCAAAAGCTTCGCTTTCTGCGATGACAGCAGCGAGTTCACCGGCGTAACCGCCGGTCTTCGCCGCTTCATGGACAAGCAGGACTTTGCCTGTCTTCTTTACAGAGTTCACAATGGTTTCAGTATCAAGCGGCTTCAAGGTTCGGGGATCGATCACCTCGATACTTATTCCCTCTTCGGCCAATTTTTCTGCTGCTTCAAGCGATCGGCTGACCATGATGGAGGTAGCAACAATGGTGATGTCTGTCCCTTCGCGCTTGATGTCGGCTTTTCCCAGCGAGATCGTATAGGGTTCTTCGGGAACATCGCCCTTTGTTTTATAAAGCAGCTTATGCTCGATAAACACCACAGGGTTGTCGTCCCGTATGGAAGCGATCAGGAGCCCCTTGACATCGTACGGGGTGGTAGGCATGACGACTTTCAAGCCGGGGACATGGACGAACCAGTTTTCGAGGCTCTGTGAGTGCTGGCTGGCAGCACCTGTGCCGGAGCCTGCAGGAGTACGCAGAACCATCGGGATGGTAGCATTTCCGCCGAACATGAAGCGAATCTTTGCGGCCTGGTTTACCAGCTGCTCGGAAGCGAGTGTGGTAAAGTCCATGAACATGATTTCGGCTATCGGGCGCATACCTACGAGAGCGGCGCCAACTGCTGCGCCGGTAAGCCCGAGTTCTGTGATGGGGGTATCCAGGATACGTTCGGGGCCGAATTTTTCCAGCATGCCATAGCTAACCTGGAACGCTCCTCCATATTCGCCAATATCTTCGCCGATCAGGAACACGGTTTCATCGCGCTCCATTTCCTGAGTCATAGCTTCGCGAACAGCTTCAAGATAGGTGATTTCTCTCATAGCGCGTATACTCCTTCTTCGATGGTCTCGACGGAAGGTTCGGGGCTGGATTCAGCGAACTGGCGGGCACTCTCGATGTCGGCGTATCCCTGTTTTTCCGCTTCATCTGCCTCCTTCTCTGTGACCCATTTTTTCTCGATAGCCAGTTTCCTGAACCGCAGGATCGGGTCTTTTTCTTTCCACTCATCGATTTCATCCTGTGTCCGATAACGATTGCGGTCGCTTTTTGAATGGCCTCGCCATCGGTAGGTATTGTTCACGATCAGGCTGGGGCCATCGCCATTGCGAGCATGGTCCACAGCCTCTTTCGTTGCTTCCCGGACTGCGATCAGGTCATTGCCGTCAACCGCTTTGCCAGGAAAGCCATACAGTGGAGCACGGGCAGCAAGCTGTTCACTGGTAGTCCAATCCTTTGCTGGAAACGACATTGCATACTGGTTGTTCTCACAAATAAAAACCACTGGAACCTGGTACAGGTGGGCCAGGATCATGCTTTCATGGAAAGCGCCGTTCGAAGCGGCGCCATCTCCGAAGAAACTGATCAGGACGTTGTTCTCTTTCTGCATTTTCAGCCCGATTCCGATACCAACAGCCATGGGGATACCGCCGCCCACGACGCCGTTGGCACCAAGGTTGCGGCCTTCCATATCGGCGATGTGCATCGATCCGCCGCGGCCTCGACAGTAGCCGTTTTCCTTGCCGTAGAATTCAGCCATCATCAGATTCAGGTCAGCGCCTTTTGCAATAGTGAGGCCGTGGCCGCGATGGTGGCCGATGATGTAATCTGTTGGTTTAAGAACGCTTATCGAGCCAACGGCAGAAGCTTCCTGCCCGATCGAGAGGTGCATTGTGCCGTGGATTTTTCCGGCCATGTAACTTTTTTCCGCCTGTTCTTCGAAGGCGCGAATCTGATACATGGTATGAAGCAGTTCTTTGGCTTCTTTTTTACTTATCTTCATGTAAGGTTTCCCTCCTTATCTTTTCAATATCAAGTAATACTTTTTGTTATTCATTCCATAGTTGGTGGATTTTTTCCCGGAACTGTGCTGCAGCTTTTTCAGGATCAGGAGAGGCATAGATTGCACGTCCTATAATAAAGACAGAAATATCCAGGCCCTGGAAAAAGGAAAGACTGTCCAGTTCGATCCCGCCGGCAACGGACATTTCGAAGCCCGAGTCGATCAGTTTCTGGATGGTATCGAGATCCGACTGCTGCCATAGGCGGGAAGCATTACCTTCATCCCAGCCGCGATGGTAGACCATACGGTCCACACCCAGACTGCGCCATTCTTCTGCACGAGCCAGGATATCGCGAATCCCTGTCAACTCAATGAACATTTCCTTGCCAGGACGAGATTGTGCTTCCTGCAAAGCGAGTTGAACGGTGTCGAGAGGCGCTGCACCGATCACTGTCATCCAGTCGGCGCCTGCATCGAAACACATTTTTGCTTCACCGCCGCCTACATCCGGCGTTTTAACATCAGCAAGAATGAGTTTGTCTGGGCAGAATGCCCGGACTGTCTGTACAGCAAGCATACCTGCTGCCTTTGTGAGGGGGGTCCCAATTTCGATAACATCGACCTGGGTGTGGGTTTTTTGTGTAACAGCAAGTGCGGTTGGCAGATCAAAAAAATCCAGTGCGAGCTGTAAATACGGTTTTGTCTTCATTTTATATTTCTACTCTCCTGTATTGGATCGTTCTGGACCAGTGAATTCGGCTGCAAGAAGCTTATCCCTAATCCAATTGTAACTATTTCGAATAAGTTCTACAGGATTCGGTCTATCACCAGTCCAGAGTTCGAGAACAATCGAACCGTGGTACTTATTTTTTTTCAAGGTCCGAAACGCCTGTACAAAGGGCACACAACCATTTCCCGGAGCGACAAATCGCAGCTGCCCGGGAAGTGTATCTTTTACATGGAGTGCTGCGATATGCCCTTGCGCGATTTCAAGTTCTTTGATTACATCTTTGCCTGCGTAAGCAAGATTTCCTATATCAGCATAAGCCTGGAACCATGGGGACTGGAAGAGGTTTACATATTCCATAACAGTGGTCAGAGAATCTATGCTTTTATCCCAATTTTCGAGGGCGAGCATGATCTGGGCACTTTCTGCCAACGCTACCGCCCGGGTAAGGCTGTTGATGAACTGATCCTGTGTTTGTGGAGTGCTTTCTTCATAATAAACATCGCAGCCAGCAAGCAGAATGGTCCGGATGCCCAGATCCAGCGCAAAACCAATGCTCTTTTTCAGGTAGTCCATGCCGGTTTCACGAGTTTTCTGATCTGTGCTGCCGAGTGAGTAACGGCGGTGTGTACTCAGGGATAGTGATTTGATCGGAGTATCCAGATCCTGAGACAGGTAGACCAATTCCCGGCGCTGTACCTGGCTCCAATCCAGCCGGGCGATTCGCCCCTCGCTTTCATCAATCGACATTTCCAAGAAGGCAAACCCTGCCTTATTCGTTTCGATCAACCTTTGTTCCCAGGAATACTTTGAAGGAAGGGCTTTTTCATACAGCCCAATCGGTGGGGTGGAAATTGGTAAATCAGGACTGTTTTGTATCTGCTTCCGGTGTTTCATAAAAATCTTCCCAATATATTTCAGTGCAGCAAGATATTTCTGGAATAGGGGAGCTGTTCCGCTCTGCGCTTCAGCTGTGAAAAGCTTGACTTCCGGCTTATCCTGCGATAATGTACATATGTGACGCAATTGATCACATATGTGATAATCGTACCGCCTAAGGAGTAATTTGTCAACAAAGTGGCGAAGTGAATGAGGCCGGAAGCGCATGTTCATAAGGCGGCAACTGGCATAGTTGATAGTGGTCAGTTAAAATTTACTTCTATCACAAGAGGAGCAAGGGGTATCCAGTGGCAAAGAAACAAAGTCGAGCTGAACGGGATGAAATGCTGGCTGATATAGCAGAGATGTATTACGAAAAGGAGATGACGCAGGCCGAGATTTCGAAGGAGATTGGCATTACGCGCTCGGCAATCTCGCGTTTGTTGACAGAGGCACGAAAGAAAGGCATTGTTGAGATCCATATACGACGCCCAATCTGGTTTGATAGCGATCTGGCGGAGGATCTAAAGTCCCGATTTTCCTTGAAAAATGTACAGGTCCTGACCTGGGACGATTCGGATCGTTACGAAATACTAAGGCAGCGGCTTGGCAAGGCAGGAGCAAAGGTATTTACTGATCTGGTTGACAGAGGCCAGGTGATTGGTGTTGCCTGGGGTTATACCGTAAGTGCAGTTATTGATGAAATGCCGGAAAAGCACCTGACAGGCGTAAAAGTTGCTCAGCTTGTGGGTGTTTTGGGATCCAGTGTGCATAAGTACAGCGGACAGACACTGGTAGAGAAGCTGGCTGGCAAGCTGGATGGAGAGGGCGTCTATCTTTATACGCCGTTTATTGTTGAAAAGCCGCAGACAGCAAAGGTATTGAGGAATGACCAGAGTGTGCGGGACACGATGTTGGTCGGACAAAAGTGTGACCTGGCGATTCTGGGTATCGGCTCCACAATTCCGGAATATTGCAGTCTGTTTCAGGGCAGCCACATTCAGCTGGCTGATCTTGAGGAGCTACAGCGGGCAGGAGCAGTGGGGGATGTCTGCGGACATTATTTCACGGCAGATGGCTCGATAGCACAAGTAGCGTTCCATCAGCGCTTGATAGGGATTTCGCTTGAGGATTTGCGGAGTATCCCGGTCAGGCTGGCTGTTGCGGGAGGTGTGAACAAGGCCGAGGCCATATTGGGTGCCGTTCGCGGCGGCCTTGTTAACGGCCTGATTATAGACAGTCTGACGGCGGCTCGCATTCTGGAGCTGGATGGATCCTGAGGAGCTTTCTACATACTTCCGGGAAAAACGGCCGTTATGTTAAATGAAACTGATTGGAAGCCGTATTTTACTGCGCATAGACATTAATTTGAAAAATTTTTCATTCTTTTGGACGGGGTTATGTCAAAAGGTTCGGTAATTGTTCTTACAAATGATGATGGTATTCTATCGCCCGGCCTTGCTGCTGCAGCTGAAGCGCTTGATCCACTGGGCGCTCTCGTCATTATTGCGCCGGTTAAACAACAGACCAGTATGGGCCGCAGCCGTTATGAAAAGTTTGATGTCGAAAGCACATTTTCCAGGCACACACTCGAATACAATGGAAAACAATGGAACGGCTTCGCTGTGGATGCTTCACCTGCAGTTGCGCTGGAGTTGGGCCTGCATGGACTTCTGAGTGAACCGCCTGATCTCGTCGTTTCGGGCATAAATTATGGTGAAAATATTGGGACCTGTGTGACAATCTCGGGAACAATAGGTGCAGCAATGGAAGCTGCGGATTATGGCATAAAAGCACTTGCCGTATCTCTGGAAATTATCAGTGGCGACTATCATTCTTATGATAAGGACATCGATTTTTCAGCTGCCATACACTTCACGCGCCTGTTCAGTAAGGGGCTGCTTAATGCGGAAATGCCTGAGGATGTGGATATCCTCAAGGCGGAAATTCCTGCAGCGGCTTCAGAAGAAACCCCCTGGGTTTTTACCAGGCAGGACAGAATAATGTACTATAAGGCTGAGTTGATCCGTGATAGTGAGAAGGGTGTAATTCCCTCTCTGCGGCACAATCCCAGGAGAGGCGAATACAGGCTTTCCGGTACGGACGCACATGCGATGGCGCAGGGAAAAGTATCGTTAACACCATTAAGTCTTGATATGACTTCACGAGTTCCGATTGAAAAGTTGAAAGAACTTTTAATGGAAGGAATAGATGCAGATGAAAAATAATGTAAAAAAATTCTCAGGAAAATGGGGAGAGGAATATAACTGGGACGGCCCGAGGACCCGCCGATACAACATGGAAGCAGGTCCGGTGGATGAAACGTGGCTGATCGGTAAAATCGATGGTGCAGAAAATTTTGCCATACGCTATTACCACGTAGCGGGCAGTGCGGTAACGAAGCTTGAAGAGCATCATCACGATCATGGGATCGTTATTCTGCATGGCAAAGGGCAAGTCTTGATTGGAGAAACCGAGCATCCTGTTGAGCAGGGTGACGTGGTTTACATTCCCCCTGATACACAGCACCAGGTTCGAAATGGTACGGACAAGCCTCTTGGCTTCCTGTGTGTTATTCCTGCAAAAAGAAAAAAGAAGGGAAAAATTGTCTGGTCTGAAGAGGGGCTTTTCCCTGATTCATAGGTGTTTGCCTGAAAACAGGATCCGGGCTTGAGGCAGAGAATATGAAGAAGAAGCTGAATTGGGCTATTTTAGGTACAGGAAAAATCGCCAGACGTTTTGCTGCAGCTCTCAACCATATTCCTGAGGAAGCTGAACTGCTCGCAGTCGGATCACGCAGCAGAGATAAAGGAGAGGTATTCGCAAAGGATTTTGGTATTCCCAGGGTATACGCTGGTTATCAGCACGCAGCTGAGGATCCCGATGTGGATATCGTTTATATTGCCACCCCGGGCAGGTTTCACCTGCGGGACGCAGCCATGAGCCTGGAAGCGGGAAAGCATGTTCTCTGCGAGAAAGTTCTCACAATAAACACAGCAGAAGCGGTTGAGTTGGTTGAACTTGCCCGCTCAAAGGGATTGTTCCTGATGGAAGCGATGTGGACCCGATTCTTCCCAATCCATGTTCGCATCAAGGAGCTGCTCGGCGAGCAGGTTCTGGGGAAAATTCGCGGCATGAATATCTCTTTCTGTGCCCAGGTCCCCGATGACCCATCCAGCCGTTTCTTTGATGTCAATCTTGGTGCCGGTGTCCTGCTTGATACGGTATCTTACGGTATTGCATTTGCGTATCAACATCTTGGTATACCGGATTCTTTCAGTGCACAGACCACTTTTGGTGAAACCGGTGCAGATGTGCAAACTGCGGTACTGCTGAATTATAAGAATGGCCAGCTAGTGTCAATAATCAGCTCACAAATTTCATGGGAAGTAAAAGAGGCAGTAATTTTTGGCAGTGACGGCAAGATCGTTATCCATGCACCATGGTATAAACCCACAACTATGTCAGTTCATATTAGAGATAGGGATCCTGATGTCATCCGTTATCCGCTCAACGAATATAATGGGTACGAATATGAAGCAATGGCTGTGATGGATTGTATTCGTGCGGGGAAGACTGAATGTGACGTGGTTCCGCTTGATGAGAGTATCAAAATCATCCGGATGATCGATGCGATTCGATTTGAGCTTGGAATCCATTACCCATTTGAAGCAAAGGCTGCCTGGAAAGAATGGCGTTAACTAGAAGTAGATCAAAGGGTGAATAAGCGGGGGGAATTGAATTCATGGAATTATCACCTGTTCCAGTTCCTGGATTGAACCTTTTATATGGTGGAAGAGAGATATCCTTCAGGCCAGGTTCATTTGCCTTGTTTTCAACCCGGCAAGCAGGAACAGGACGCCGCAGAGGATGAGAGGAATAAATGGCGGCATGGCCCAGAGCGGGAACATATATCCATTGATAATCCAGTACAGGAGCCAATTCATGAAGTACAGGACCAGGCTGAGGAGGCCGCCAAGTATCTCCCATCGCCAGGCGGCACCCAGACAAAGAACGCTCAGGGTTACGAGAACAGGGAGCAGGTTTTCGATAGGGGGATAATCTGCCACAGCATGTTCATCTGTTCCCACGAGATGAGCCACGAACATAAAAAGCGTAAAAAGTATGACGGGGACACTTATGATTTTCGCTGCCAGCCTTGCCCATCGAATGCAGGGAGGGATGACCTTGTTTGCTGTAACCAGGTTTCTTTCCATGGGGTTTCCTCCTGAGTGCAAGAATTAGGGAAATATTGCAGGTTTTTATTTGTAAGAAAAGATGGTTTGGTAGACCGATTGTTAGTCCTGTCTACAGTGTAGAGGATTGATCTGGTGAATTCAATCCCCCGTATGGGCAACAATGGGGCGCAGTATCCTGGAATTTTTCAGCAGATAGGAATTCTTGACAGTTGTTTGAAAATCCTTCATAATGTATGTTAGTTATTACTAACTAACATGATTAAAGGTTGTACCCACATGACTGAAAAGAATCCGTTTCGATCACAAAAGCCAAAAGGAAAACACGACACGCAAGGCGTAATTCTGGAATCTGCAGCCCGGCTTTTTGCTGAGGAAGGGTACGCCAGAGCAACTACAAAAAAAATTGCTGAAGCATCAGGCTTTACTGAAATGACATTGTTCCGCCATTTTGGCTCTAAAAAGAATCTTTTTGAAGCAGTTCTGGAGCAGTATGCCATACCAGAAAATTTCGAACAGATCATGCTGCAGAACATGAAAGGGCCGTACAGGCAGGATCTGATGCTTTTTGGCCGCTACCTTCTGGAAATTCTGCTTGAGCGGCGTGCACCGATGCAGATGATGCTTTGTGAGGCAAGTCATTTTCCTGATCTGCAGGAAGTCCTTGGCCGTGTTCCGGCAAGGCTTCGAAGTGCTGCTGCATCATATTTTGCAAAGCGTGTAGAGGAAGGGGAAATTGTTGCACGTGATCCGGACCTGTTGGCACAGGCATTTATCGGCTTCTTCTTTTCCTACGCAGTTGGATCCGGGATTTTGGAAACTTCGATGAAGCTTGATATCCCGAAGGAACAGCTTGTCGAGGAATTTGTTGATTTGATTGTGCAGGGGACAGTGAAACCGCAGGAGTCACTGTCAGAGGAGAAGCGGAATGGATGATGGAAATAATAACCAGGCAGTCTTTGTGGAAGGCGTTTCTCGCAGTTTTAATGATCTGTGCGCTGTAGATCAACTCAGCCTGCAGGTTCCACAAGGGGAAATTTTCGGCTTGTTAGGTCCCAATGGCGCCGGGAAATCAACTTTAATCCATATGATTACCGGATTACTTTCACGTGACGCTGGTTCTATCAGGATTCTGGGTTTTGATCCGGAAAAGGATCGACGAAAGGTCAGGCGTTTGATCGGATTTGTTCCGCAGCATACCAATGTCTACGTGGATTTAAGTGGAATGGATAATCTCTGGCATCATGCTGCACTTTACTGTGATGACCTTTCAGGTATATCTGACAAAATCGAAGAACAGCTCAGACGAATGGATTTATGGGAACGCAGGAAAGATCCTGTCCGCACGTATTCAGGCGGTATGAAACGCAGGCTCGTTCTGGCGCGGGCTCTTCTGCATAACCCAGAAGTTATATTTTTCGACGAACCAACACTGGGGGTTGATGTTCAGGGACGGCATGTGTTGTGGGAACATATCAAGTTACAACAGCAGGAAGGTAAAACATTCTTCATCACCACGAATGATATGAATGAAGCAGACCGCCTGTGTGAAAGGCTGATGATTATCGACAGAGGGAAAGCTGTTGCAGTTGGCACTCCCGAAAACCTAAAAACAAAACTAGGGCGGGATATTGTTACACTTCGCACACAGACTGATGTGGAAAATCCGGAGAACTTGTTCAAGGGGTTGGGCGTACAAAAAGTTTATCGATCGGAAAACGGTCAGTTGCGATTGGAGGTGTTGTCTGCAGAAGACATCGCCGGTGAACTTGTCAACCGGGTCTCTGGTTTATACCAGCTGGAAACCATGCGAATTGCCCGGCCTACACTGGATGATGTTTTTCTGAATTATACAGGTCGTGCATTGAGGGAGACATAATGGCTCGCCACTTTATACGACTTATCTGGAATGAGTTTCTACTGGTACGATCTAACATGGCCGTACTGCTGATTGCTGTTTTTCAGCCTGCACTTCTTTATTTTTTGATGACGCTCGTACTGGTTCACCCAACATTCGATTTAAATTTTGTTCCATCTGACAACCCGGATGACGATAGACTGCTTAAGGCGATGAACGAGGTCGGTGTTCAGTCCGGAGTTCCATATATCAACCCGATTATTCTTTCCACTCCATCGTTTAACACTGGAAGCCAGTACATACAAATCGTGGAAGAAAACGGGGTACCGGTGGCGGTGCAGCATTTTGCCCTGGTTGACAGCAATATGGTGAAAAACTACCGGAATCGATTGACAGCTGCAGGGCTGATTGTATGGAACGAGGAGCTGGGAAGCGGCGGTATACAGATCACGGAAAAACCACTTTTACCGGTTGATGTGCCATATCGGGTGTACTTTGGACTGGCTGTTGCTCCTATGGCGGCTTTTCTGGCTACAATGCTTATTGGTGCAACCTCAACTACACATGATTTTGAAAACGACACTTTTCTTGAGTACCGGTTATCCCCGCTTCATACTGGACGAATCATGGCAGCGCGAATTATGAGGACAATGCTGTTTGGCTATTTTGCAGCCGCCGTCCTTTTTATGATGATTTGGCTGCTTTCCGGATATAAACCTCGTTCCTGGATAATGTCTGCGGTTTATCTTCTGCCGATCTGCCTGATTGGCAGTTCACTGGGTGTGTCCATTGGTCTGGCAATCCGGCGGCCTTTGCCTGCATTTGTGCTTTCACTGGCATCGACCTTCGTCTTCTGGTTGCTGGGGGGGGCTTTCGGGCTTCCATCCGGCTTTAATTCGTACTATCAAATTGTAAGCAAATTTATTCCAAACACTCATGTGGTGGAACTGATGTTTCCTCTCTTTTATGGTATTCAAGTCGGGACACCAATAATCTCGGCCGGAATCCTGGTTGTGCAAAGTATGTTGAGTCTGCTGATTGTTGGGCGTCTATACAATATGAAAGCAGTGAGGGGATAGAAAAATATGTCGGATCATGTGCTGCTTCGAATGTGGATACTGCTGAAAACGGAATTCATAGCCTGGAGGCGTGATCCTATAACAGCGCTGGGCGGGATCGTACCATCTTCCTTTATCCTGATTGCTTTCGGCCTTCTGTTTGGGGGTAAGTTGATGTTTCCGATTGCGGTGATCAATCTGGATTCCGGGCCATATGGCCAGAAGCTGATTGATTCAATCAGTAGTGTTGAATCGCCTTTTGAAATGCCGTACTACGAAATCGTGGAAACCGAACCTGAAAAAGCCTGGGATGATTACGAACACTATCGTATCGAAGGTATCTGGGAAATTCCTGCAGAATTTTCAAGCCGGATCGAATCAGGTGATTTTCCCCAAATCCGAATGTATTTCAACAACTATCTTGATGACAGGGCAAAGAACCACCGGTTGTATTCGGCTGAAATCCTCTGGAACTTCTATGAAGAAATAGGAATGCCTGCCCCCCCGGTACTTCTTGGGGAGGATTATCCGGGACACACCATGGTTCACTGGTTCCCTGTTATTGGGGTTGGTGTGGTGGTGATGGCCTCCATGTTGGGCGGGATTTTTAATATGTATGCACTGACCTATAAGGAAAATCGCTCTGGAGTGATGGTTGAAGCTGCCCTGATGACAAGGCCGATTCTATATATATTGATTCCGAAAACAATCCTTTCGATTATATTCAGTCTTGGAACGGGAATGATCATGATGGGCGTCCTGTGGCTATGGGAAGGTGTTTGGCCGGAAAAGCTGCTGTGGCTTGTATTGGTTTTGATGGCAATCATCGCTTTATTCTGGGTCAGCATTTCCCTGGTGGCAGGCCTGTCTGTGAAGGATTACATGGGAGGTGCGATCGGTGTCGCTCTCACCGGGATCCTGGTTTTCTTTATTGGTGGCGGTTTGAATTTTGTGAGAACAAATACGGAGAAAGTCTTGAAAGTCGCCTGGTTTTTCCCGAACACACATGCTGTGGACACATTTCGTGACCTTATCCTTTTTAACCAGATACCGGAGGACCTGGGTTCAATTCTGTTTATCACCTGCTGTATCTCCTTCAGTGTCTTGATCGTTTGCTGGCTTGTCGCTGGAAGGAATATCCGCCGAAAAGTCTCCTGATGACAAAGGAATTCTGTTAAAAAAAAACCTGAAGCTCATGGAGAACAGCTGCAGGTTAGTGTGAATTCACTTTGGTGTACAAGCAAGCTTTGTTACAAGGTGCGCTGGTAAATTCGGTATCGGCGGAACGGTTTGGCATTCAACTTTTTTATCGCATTATTCATCGGAGCATTGTCTTCGAGAACGTAATTGATTTCCATCCACAGATCTGGTGTAAAGAGATTTTCATACAGGGCCCTGTATAAAAGACTGTCGACACCTTTACCGTGGTATTCCGGGATCACACCAAGGGCGAACATTCTGTAACTGGTCAAGCGCGGCAAATTGCGCAGCAGCTTGATCCACCCGAAAGGCAGCAGGCTGCCATTCATGTCTTTCAGAAGAACATTCAAATCGGGCAAAGCCAATGCGAAACCGATTGGGTTATTTTCGGAATCAACAGCAAAGACAACACCCTTTGGCTGTAAGACTCTCTTGAGATCATGGGCCATAGCTTCAGCTTCGGCATCAGTGACTGGTGAATACCCCCAGTTATCGATAATGCTGCGGTTGGAAAGATCCAGGAACACTTCAACTTCTTCATCAAACCGGCTCATGTCCAGCTGCCTGGTGCTGACTCCATATCGTTTTGCGACTGAATCTGTCAGAGTCAGGATCCGGTCTGGTATTTTATATCCTTCTTTCCCTGAGATGTAATAACACAGGAGGTCTTTCACTTTCTCCAGCCCGGCGTTGGTTATCTGTAAATCATAATAAGGTGGATTGTGCGGGGCCATGATAACCGGTGCCGGCTGAAATCCTTCAACCACAAGTCCCCATTCCTGCGAGACAAAGCTCCAGGGACCTCTCATTGCGGTCATTTTCTGGCTTCGCAGCCATTCCGCAGCTGTTTCAAGCAGCAGGTGTGATGCTTCTGCATTTTCTATACATTCGTAATAACCAAACAAACCTATGGATTCATTCCAGAACTCTACAGCCAAATCATCTATAAATGCCGCAATCCGGCCGATTATCTCCTTCTCTCTTTCCAGCAAAAAGAGAGCGTATCGGCAGTGCTGAAGGAAGGGGTTCTTGTCTGGATAAAACTGTGCTTTTACCTCTGAACGCAGCGGCGGTACCCAGTATGGATCGTCCTGGTAGAAATGGTAGGGGAAATTCATAAACGTCTTCAGATCAGCCCTGGTTTGTACCTGCCAAATATTCATAATAACCGTCCCGGAAACCTGGTTTTTCAAGCAGCAATCGTATTGGAGAATGGGGATTATGCCACTATATTCTGAAGCTGCCTTTTTGATGTGAATTTGAATGTCTGGACAGCTTCACAAATAGTACAGCGAATGATCCCGGAATACAAATGAAATATTGGGTGATCAAAGGTCAGTCGATACTAGGCCTATCGACTCCCATTCCTTCCAGAACTTTGATCATCTGGAAAAAAGCAAGGTTTATCGGAGTTGGAATATTCAATGCATTGCCAAGCTCAATAACTTTCCCGCCAAATATCTCTACCTCTGTCTTTCGACCAGCTTCGATATCCTGAAACATGGAAGTTTTTCCCTCCGGAGAAAGTGTATTTAGAAAGCCGATCCACTCAGTAATATCATCCATTGTAAGGTTAATTCCCCGGGCTTGAGCGATCCTTATAACCTCAAGCATCAGGGATTTCATAAGTGAAATAGCCTCCTTAGAAGTCTGATAAACACCATAAGGAGCTCGAAGCACTGCTGAGGATTGGTTCATGCCTACATTGATCATGAATTTCCACCACATCTTCCTGATAATATCGGCTTCGACTTCTGAAGGAATGCCTGCTCGATCGAGGGCTTCCTTCATCCGGGCTGCTTTCTCTGAAGCAAGACCGCCGCCTTTCTCTCCAAAGTATAAAATGCCTGGTTTTGAGCAGGTTACGTGGTTCTCCTTTCTGACAGCATCGATCCCAACTGCTATCATATGGAGCATTTTCTCCATTCCAAACCTTGCACCAATGATTGTTTCACTGTCCAGGCCATTCATCACTGAAATAATCGTAGTGTTTTTCCCAACCGCCTTATCCATTAATGGAAGTGCATCAGATAGATGGTGGTGCTTGAGTGCTACGAGAATAAGATCCGCTGGATTTTCTATTTGAGAGGGTTTTCTGCAGGTGATCTTGTAGGTTTTCTTGTTGACTATTACACCATCTCTTTCAAGACGCCGATATCTTTCACCATCAGCGAGAAAAGAGGTTCTAAATTGGCCGCTATCTTGAAAAAGAGAGGCATAAACAGATCCCATCGCACCTGCGCCAAGAATTACTACTGTTTGTATTGACTGCATAAATAATCCCTTCGTTTGGATGATTTACCTTGCAGAGTACTTTGAGTGGAATCGTTAAACCTGGACTGTTATCAAGCAGAGCAAGCTGTAAAAGTGTTCAGGGTTCCGGAACCGAGTATTTCACAACGTCCTCCGTCTTTTGAGACCGTTCAGATGCCGCCTGGACCAAACCAACTCCGAATATAACTATAAACATGCCAAGTATTTGATGTGCGGGCATAACTTCATCGAGTAACAGCCAGGCAAGCACAGCAGTGCCAAGCGGGGCCAGACTCAGGAAGATATCCATCTCAAAAGCAAAAAGGACTTTGATGGCGTAATTATGAAGGATGTAACCAAGCGCAGTATTCACGACGGCAAGAATGAGAACCAATGCCCATCCACGCGGGCTTAAATGCGGGATTCCTTCTATCGGGATTGCGCCTAGAAGCATCAACCCTCCACCAAGAGCCAGTGGAATGGCAGTCCGAAGAAGTGTGCCGATCTGATAGTCTCTGGCAAGTGATCTGCCAAGGATACCAAAAGAGGCATATCCAAGTATGCTTACGCCTGCAATTACCAAACCGATTGGATCTCCACCCGTTACACCGTCTTTGAAGAATACGATACTTCCTGAAAGAGAGATGGCAATACCAAGAATCTGCAGACGGGTAGGAAGTTCTTTCAATAAAAAGATTCCAGCCAACAGGACCAGAAGGGGTTTCAGGCCCATCATAAAGGACGCAGTAGTTGTAGGAATATATTCGAGTGCCCAGAAGAAGATCCCGTTTCCGATGACGTAGGATGAGATGCCAAGCAGAAGCAGGCGTATACATCCCTGCCTGCTTATCTGTCGAAGGGCCGGCATTTCCTTTGCCACCCACGGCAGCAGGAGCACCGAGCCAAGAAAGTAGCGAAGACCGGCTATCGAAAAAGGTCCGATTTCTGGCAGCAGCATCTTGACGAATACAAAAGAGGATGACCAGATTGCTGCGGTAAGCAGGGCTGCGATAATTGCGAGGGAACGGTTCCGCTGTGTATGGGCTTTGTTTTTCTCCATTGCCGGCTGCTTTCCCTATTCTTCTAAATTGGATGGATGTAAACCTCCCTGTAGTTTGATGTCACTTTAAGAGGATTTACAATTAATATGAAGCTCTCGAAATACTGCTCCTGGGTTCCATTAAGAGCCTAAAATCTGGTTTTAGTCCAGGGTGGTGCCTATCTGCAGTAGATCAGCAATATTCGCTTTTGGATCGATAACAGGCTTGAGGCGCGGGTGAGGAGTGGTCATAATCGTGGTAACTCCAGGCCCATGTCCTGATTTTTTGCAATCGCTGTGTACAATGACACCAATAGACATTGCTCCTTTTCGATAGGCTCGTCCAAAGCGGTTATCATGGTCGAGCAGGGCGACAAAGTCTCCAAAGCGGAGTTGGTCCAGCTTGTATTCCTTCACGGTATCTGGGTCGCTGGTCATGATGTCGTAATCACCCTTTGCTGCATGCTGTGCGCCAAGCCCCGAACCCATGCAGGCAGGAGGAACTATGGTAGTGACAGGTACCTCCAGCATCCCGTCTTCGATTGGTGTCAGGGACATTTTGTCCAGAAGGTCGGGATCCAGATTAAAAAGGGTAATCTCCGGGTAATCGAGCAGCTTGAGCCCCTGGCCGCGAGCATGGATGAGGATCTTGTCATCGTATGTCATCTTTTCTTTTACTTCCCGGGGAAAATCTACTATAAGGTGCTCGACACCGCCATGAGTCCCTATTACGACACCTTCGGCACCTTTTTGTTCGCCTGAAACGATTCTGGCTTTATTACCAACACAGGAATAGGTTTGCAGTGAACGATTGGGGTGGCCGGTTGGATTCCTGGTATCCATAGTACAGCTGACACCAGGCTCCAGGTGATCTCCCTCCCAACCGAAAGCCGGATCACCAACCTGTATATTGAGGGTTATACCACCGGTTGCGGGGAGTATAAACGGACTGCCCTCAGTGTCGATTTTCCAGTACAATGTAGCTCTTGGTGGGCCAGGCTGGCATTGGATGAAGAATTCAACGGTATGTTTACGGTTTGTATTCAGCAAGATATCTCCTTCTATAAGATAGCAGTTTTACTCTATTGTGTTAGTGTCTTGATAATTTTCCTGGTCTTTCTTGTGAATATTGATATTTCATTCGAAAAACGAAGCCTGTTTCTTATCCGGATTATAACCTGTATCGGATAGGAGATTGTCTCCCTTTGCAGCCTGTCTGGCCAGTCGATCGCAGCGCTCATTCTCTGGATGTCCTGAGTGGCCTTTAACCCATTTGAATGTAACGTTATGTTTCTCACACAAGGGAAGAAGCTTCTTCCAGAGATCGACATTCAACGCTTTCTCCTTGCGACTGCGCATCCATCTGTTAGCCCTCCAACGAAATACCCATTCCTGGTTTATAGCATCTACCAGATAACGGGAATCGGTATAAAGTGTTACATCAGTTGGATCACGGAGCGCTTGTAAACCTTTAATTGCGGCAAGAAGTTCCATCCGGTTATTCGTTGTTAATTTATAACCACCGGACAGTTCCTTTTTCTTTTTACCTTCCAGAATCACGACACCATATCCACCTGGACCGGGATTCCCAAGGCTGCCGCCATCAGTGTAAATTGTCACAGTTGTCATGCCGATCCTTTCAAATATATACTCCTGAAGGAGCGTAGAAATATGCGGATGAATTGTAACCTATAAATGAACTCGGTCATTATCTTTTGGTTAACCGAACTTCAGATAGTCTTGTCTGAATAGTACGCCATCCAACCCTTCAGGGCTGTATTTCGAAGGAAATGAAGATTTCAGATCAAGTATCGGAATAGTACTATTTCTGAATCGAACTTCAAACCACAATCTATGGAAAAACCAGGCCGGGTAGATTGATTTCAATTCACGATAAGAATAGAGATTTATTTACGGAAATCAACCTTTCCGGCTGGAGATCAGTATTACTATAAAAGGTCCAGATATCTTAATATCTACTGATTATTCGTACTCATGAGGTAATAATGGAAATTCGTATTTTTCGATCTGATGACATTGATTTCGCTATTGAGATGACAAAAGCTGAAGGATGGCTTTCTGAAACACGGGAAGTCTTCAGGGATTTTTTCATATTCCAGCCCGACGGCTGTTTTATTGCCGAGGAGGAAGGTGAGCGAATTGGGATGATCGTTGCAACTCCCTATGGACTAGATGGATTTATAGGCGAATTAATTGTGGATCCGGCATGGAGAGGTTCGGGCAGGGGAAAGGCGTTAATGGAGCATGCAATGGCTTTTCACGCTGCGTGCGGAGTAAAGAATATCCATCTTGATGGCGTGGTTGCAGCGGTCCCACTTTACGAGAGACTCGGTTTTCGCAAAGTCTGTCGTTCCCTGCGTTTCACTGGAGAACTTACAAATACTCAGACAAATATGGCAGAAGTGATGAAGGAGTCAGATTTACCTGAAGTATTGGACCTCGACAGGCGGGCATTTGGTGCAGATCGCAGTTTCTTTCTTCGTCAGAAGAGGATGCGATCTAAAGATACATGTTATGTGCATCGCAGCAGGGGGCGGATAACAGGCTATCTTTTCGCTGCTGGAGGGAAGGTAATCAACATTGGTCCCTGGGTGGAGGAACACCCTGTCGATAGTCAAAACCTGCTTTTGGCATTGGGTTCTGCGAACCAGGGACGGCAAATCCGTATAGGTGTCCTTGAGAATAATGAAGCCGCGGTTGAAATGCTGAGAAACCTCGGCTTTAATATCGATATTCACTCACCCTGGAGGATGGTTATAGGCCAATCCGGATTAGGGGAATCATCCAGGTGTATCGCGATTGGCTCGCCGGCTGCAGGTTGAATTAATTTTTCCTTTCCTCATCTATCTGGTATTCTAGATATATTAGACTGGAAATGAAGAATTGCGGACAGTTTTCTATACCTCTGCTTTAAGGAGGCTGGAATGGAAGTTTTAGAGGCGTTGCACACGCGTAGAAGTATCCGGTCTTATTCCGAACAGGAAGTTCCTGAATCAGTGCTGGAGGATTTATGTAAGGCAGGGATGGCCGCCCCCTCTGCTGGCAATCAGCAACCATGGCATTTTATTATTACCCGGGATAAGGAGATTATGCAGAAGTTTGCTGCTTTCCACCCTTATGCAAAAATGCTCATGCAGGCTGCTGCCGCGATTGTGGTATGTGGTGACGATCGGAATATGCGCTATGGTGATTACTGGGTGCAAGACTGCTCAGCTGCTGCAGAGAACATACTGCTGGCAGCTCATGCGATGGGACTGGGTGCAGTGTGGATAGGGATCTATCCCCGACAGGATCGTGTAGATCAAACAGCAGCATTGTTTGGCATGCCTGAAGGTGTACTGCCGCTGTGCTGTATTTCTTTAGGCCATCCTGCCGAGCAGAAGGGCCCTTCTGAGCGGTACGATCCTGACCGAATACACCGGGATCGTTGGTAGGCTTTTGGCAGGATTTAATTGAATAGATATTAAATACCCCTGCCGAATTTCAAGGGGAAAAGTACCCTTTCCACTATATTACTATTGGCAAGAGTTAAATAAGCTGATATAGACGCGTCGATGCAAAGGCATCGACGCTTTTTGTCTTTCGCAGGCTGAAGGAACTTTCACTTCATTCCAAGTGCTTTTTTAACTGCGGGAAGATCGTAATCAACAATAATGGTCCCTTTGATATCAAAGGTTGGCGTGGTTACATTACCGTCAGCCCAGCTTCGAACTCGCTCAGCAGCCTCCTTGTTGCTGTGCACGTTTACTTCCTTGTAGCGGATACCGTGCCTGTCAAAGAAGTCTCTGGCTGATCGACAACCCGGGCACCAGCGAGTGCAGTAAAGCACAATATCACCCTCGGGGATCGGATCATTTGCTCCTTCTCTTTGGATGGTCGCTCGAGCAGCAGATATCGGGTCGATACGTTTCAGTTCTTCCAGCAGGACATCATTTTCAGGCAAGTCGTCAATATCATGGATATCCATATATTGAATGAATCCTTCGCCGTCGATGATGAAAATGGCGCGCTCGCTATGTCCATCTACTTTTCTGAAAACGCCATATTTTTTCGCTATTTTTCCATGGGGCCAGAAATCACTCATGAGAGGATATGTGATGCCGCCCAGATCTTCTGCCCATGCTGTCAAACAAGGTACGTGATCAATGCTGATACCCAGGACCTGGGTATTCAATTCCGCAAAAAGAGGTAAATCCTCTTCGTATGCTGGAACCTGATTGCTTCATATTGGTGTCCAGGCTCTGGGGAAGAAAAATAGAACAATATTTTTTCCTCTGTAGTTGTGAAGAGATATTTCTCTTTCAAGATGGTCTATGAGGGTAAAGTCGGGGGCTTTTTTTCCTACCTTCAGTTTCATTCAATCTCCCAATCTGATACTGGAATTGTGTACAGATACATATAAAAGTCTACCAGAAATCTGTTATGGATAATTGAAAAACGTATAGGTTCGAAAAAAGCATCAAATAGCACAGAAATTAAAACAGAATCACAGCTATACAGCAGCTTTCACGCGCATAGCTGTGATATGACGAAATCAAAGAGAGGAAAATGGAATTCTATCCTCTATTCAGAATTGGAGTTGGTCAGTCAACCCAGCCCTGATTCTTGATGAAATCAGTGACAAAGGGTAGTTCCATGTACTTACCCTGATAGGCTTCTACAGCCGGCCATATCGTTGCGAGCCAGAGAATAGGTGCACAGATTGCGCCTACGACAGTGATCGTGAGAACTACCATGACTATCCAGAGGATAACGTTAACCGCCAGTGATTGTACTGCGTGATATCTGATAAAAGGTCGGTCTTTCTTTTCCTCCATCAACAGTACAATGAGTGCGATCAGTGGGATCGGATACCCAAGTGCTGCCAGGAGTTTGTCATTTTGTGTGATTTCTGATGCGTTGACTTCAATCTGGTCACTCATATATCTCTCCTTATGTTTGGTACATAAATAATAACGGATTAATTGACTGCCTGCATACTTCACAACATCCAGATACAACAAAAGTTGCTTTTTTGAACTCAATCGATACAGTCATTCTTCAAGCTGGATCACAGAGTCTTTGTTCAATCCAATCCTATTAACCCCATAAACATAAACAGGTTGCGGATTTATATCTTTCAGTTACATCAATCCAGAGATACTCAATATTACATTCTAAAATTTTGGTTTTTCTGCTTCCAAATCCGATTACAGAATACTACTAGAGCCTGACAATAGAATACAAGCAATCAGCTGATTTAAAATTGCTCTGGTTTGAATGAACCAAACAGGTTCCGGGTTTCAACGAATCGTAAGGCTGACAGGGCAGTGATCAGACCCTTCGATATCCATATGTATTTGCGCATCAACAACACTGTCGTGGAGATCAGGCGAGATGAAAAAGTAGTCAATTCGCCAGCCGACATTCCGTTCACGAGCCTTTCCCCAGTACGCCCACCAGCTGTAAACATCAACAGCATCCGGATGGAGATCACGGAAGGTGTCGATATATCCAGCTTCAACGACTTCGTCCAGCCAGGCGCGTTCTTCTGGAAGGAATCCTGTTGTTTTCTGATTCTGCTTGGGGCGTGCCAGATCGATTTCCTTGTGTGCTGTATTTACATCACCACAGAAAATTACCGATTTTCCTTCTGATCTCAGGTCTTCACAATAGGAAAGAAAAGCATCGTAGTATTCCAGTTTAAATGGGACACGCGAGTGATCCCGAGAGCCATTGGGAAAATAAGCATTGAGCAGTACAAAATCATCATATTCAGCGATAATGGTGCGTCCCTCGGCGTCGAATTTGTCTATGCCAAGCCCGGTTTTAACAGAAAGCGGTTCTTCCTTGCTGAAAAGGGCGACACCGCTGTACCCTTTTCTTTCTGCAGAAGCCCAGGTTATGTGATAACCGGGTATTTCCAGCAGTTCCTGATCGAGCTGCTCGGGGTGCGCTTTTGTTTCCTGCACACCAAGGATATCGGGCTGTGTCTTATCAAGCCAGTCAAGGAAACCTTTCCTTTGAGCAGCTCTGATACCGTTTACATTCCATGAGAACAATGTTTTTGTCATGATGTATTATTCTACCAGAAAGTTACCACGCGGATAGCCGCTATGATTTTTATGGAGACTTCTGTTATCCTTTGGAGGATAATCATCAGAGAATAATATGGAGGGAACGAATGGAAAAGTTCGCGGTTCAAACTCACTCAAGCGATGAATTTATCGATATCACTGCAGAAGTTCAGAGAGTAGTAATGGAGAGTGGCATCCAGGAGGGATTTGTCATTGTTTATGTTCCCCACACGACTGCTGGTGTGACGATCAATGAGAATGCTGACCCTGATGTTGTCCATGATATCCTGAGTGATCTGAAACGTCTGGTTCCCGAAAAGCAGCCGTATTACCGGCACTTTGAAGGTAACAGTGCCAGTCATATGAAAGCAAGCCTGGTAGGGGCATCCGTTTCCATCCCGATGGTATCCGGGAGCATGGCCCTTGGACGCTGGCAGGGAATTTACTTCTGTGAGTTTGACGGACCTCGCAGAAGAACTTATTCGGTCAGTATTTGCAAGAATGGATAACTTTTTAGGTTCTGAATTATGGGTAATCTCTTTTTCCATATTCTTTGCGCTTCTATAACTTTCCGCCTTCGTGTGAAGCCTCGAACGCAGTACGCTATAGAATTATGCGAAGATGCACAGGAATGGCTCCCTTAAGTGTTATCAATCACACCATGAAATGATTGGCACATGTACAGCGCCGGTTTTTGTATGCTGCGCCGTTCCATTCCCTTCAAAATGTGGGAGAACAGATGGATGATGATACTCTTTTCCCCAGATATCTTGGCGAATTATGACTGGGTCATCCAGGAAAGTGTTTCCTCTGGCGTTATTTCCGGAGGAATGGCAAAAAATGATATAATTCGTGATCCTGTCTGAATGGACCATAGAGCTTCCCGGTAAATATACATTCATTCAGTATTAATCATGAAAACGGCTAAATCATATAGCATCCTATCCAGATTATTTCTCTTTGCTTCTGCTGCAGTGATGTTCCTGAGTGCCTGTTCAGAATTGAGAACGCTATACACAGCAGCTGCGGAAACAGCCGCTGCTGAATCTATTACGCCCAGCCTGACGGCAACCAGAACAGGTACTCCTACTTCCACGTATACCCTTACACCATCACCTACAACAACAAGAACCCCAACGAGCACATACACTCCAAGCCCGACGCCGACTGCCACCCCACAACCGACCTATGCAATCCTGCGGGGAACAGTTAATGCAGAAAAGGTAGCCTGTTTCCAGGGGCCGAGCAAAGCCTATCTCTGGAAATACCTGCTTCTGGGCGGCAGCAATCTTGAAATTATCGGCATTCTTCCCGATACGCAGTACATCAAGGTTCGTGCCATAGGGGGGGACAATCCGTGCTGGATGAACCTGGAATGGATGGATGTACGAGGGGATATCAATGCTCTGGAGCCGATTGATCCCGAGGATGTTGAACTACCATGGTCCCCTTATTACTCAGCGCTCACCAATGTTTCCGCGGTCAGGAATGGCACCCAGGTCACTATCTCATGGAATCTTCTTAACCTTCGCGCCGGAGATGATTCTCTGCAGGAGCCATATCTTGTGGAGGCGTGGGTATGCCAGGAAGGCGAAATCAGGTTTATACCTATTGGCTCTTACACATATCTAGCCAATGTAATTGATGAGCCTGGATGCGAAGAACCTTCCCATGCCCGCGTTTATGGTGTCGAGAAGCATGGATATACACCGTATGTGGTAGTACCCTGGCCGGATTTCGACCAGTAATCTGAAGCAGCTTCTCTGTATGACCTCATGCTGTGTTTTAAGGAAGTAAAGGGCAGACAATCTTTCAGTCCACCCTCAACATAGTAGCTTCAGGTTAAAACATTTTTGTAAAAAAGGCTATTTACCCTTTGATATTGGGAGATATTTCGCGAGCTTCTTTGCGAGATTTGAAATTGGCATGCTCTGAAGCCATA
>Ga0272441_10004781_pt1 | contig 24090 bp, 22 predicted proteins | sample SSMProp6N_FD_193582 | JGI IMG/M metagenome (GOLD analysis project Ga0272441, IMG submission 193582) | Marine sediment archaeal communities from Little Sippewissett salt marsh, Falmouth, MA, United States - SSM-Prop-6N | ecosystem: Environmental > Aquatic > Marine > Wetlands > Sediment ...
GTTATCATCAACCTCTTGTTATATCCAGGATAAACAATCTCCTCTAAGCCTTTATATCTTCTTATAGATTTTCTGTATATATCGGCAGGGCATTTCATCTCTATAGCCTGATGCGGACGTTCACAGGAGGGGGTAAATATTCAGTGCCCACAAAGGGTAAGTTTTAGATAATCGTTGACACCTGTCATTGCGCGCGACTTGTCCGCCGAAGGCTATCTACATTGCTTAACCCGATACACGAAGGCGGAAGCAATCTCATCTAAACTGGTCCTTTTCCCTTGGGCGGATTAAAGAGACACCAGATATAGTCAGCGCCTGAAGTATAAGGCGCGTTTAACCATTGATGATTCTTATCCTGTAGTTTTTCTATGCCTTTATTCGGCAATATGCCTGCTATATCTCTATATGAATACTTTGGATCCAGATCTACAAAGTCTACTGCATTGCCAGTAACAAAAGTTATATGATCTCCATTTTTCATTACAAGCGTAAAGACACAATACCCCATTCCACTTTCGCCAGCTTTATATATTTTATTTGCTAATTTCACAGGTAACCTATAAGGACTTTCTTTTATATCGTCTACTTGAGAAATCGAAATACCCCTCTTACCTTTGTCATCTTCAGGATATACCCCCCAATGTTTAATATATGTTCTTTCCTCAACCACATATACTCTATCGTGTGTATCACCATTATTTAAGATAACCTGACACGGATAGTAGGCTATATCACCATCCCGAGATGGCTCTATTTGTTTAAGCATGTTATACAATGTTGCGTTAATTACTGGAGCTCTAAGCTTTTTCTCCATAATAATTCCTCCCATTCTAATAATAGAAAATGGGGACGGAGTTTACTTATTAACTTAACGCCATACTTAAGTTATTAAGTTAACTCCGTCCCCACGTCTGTCCTCGTCCCCACGTCTGTCTCGAACATGAACGCCATATGTTGCCATCCTTAGAGCAATAGAACAATAGAGCATTAGACCGCAATTGAGCAATTCCGCATCTATTGTTCTATTGTCTATTGCTCAATTGCTCTGCCATTTTTGCCTGAAGTGAAACGAAGGCAAAATGGCGGAGAGGCAGGGATTCGAACCCTGGATACCCGTAGGGTATACGCGCTCTCCAGGCGCGCGCACTAGACCGGACTGTGCGACCTCTCCAAAAATTTCCTAATGTCAATATATTGAAATTTTTGGATCCCGAACAATAGATATTGCGCGGGATCTTACGTCCACAAAGAAATAGTCACTTCAATATATCTTTAAATATCGAAAAGAGTTTTAAGCCGATGGTGTCTTTTGTCTGCTTTACATTGCCTATATACGCCGTTTCCTGGTCTATATACATCCAATGCCTCTTCTCGTCATCAATCAGTTTCTCATACATATATTTATAATCTTCGTTATCTTTTTCCTTAGCTAATTTATAAAACTCTACCGTCTCTTTCTCAACTGCTTTAGCCATACGTAAAGCGCCTAGTAAAGAGTAGCCTGCGACATCACGTTCCACACCAAGTTTATCAAGATCCGGTTCGAATTTCTCTCCCAGGATCTGTTCGAGCCTTTTATTAAGCACGGTTTTATGTTCCTTGACTTCCTCATCGGAAAATTTTTTGAACTTTGCCCTTACACGGCCGTTATTTACCCGCTCAGATATGTATTTATAAAAAGCCCCTACCGTCTTTTCGGCTATGATGGCTTCTTTTAATTTCTTTACTAAATATTTATTATTATCCATTATAAATACCTCCCGTTATCTTTACATAAAATGCGGATACATATGTATATCAGAAAAGCCACTAAATTGCAACGCCTATTTGGACAGTTCCCATCGACCTACACTCACTGAGGGGTGTTCGGCATATCCGTTTTTTCCTCAGGCACACCTAAACATGCAATAAGGACAATCGCCAGATAGACGGCATGAAATATCAGCGCGGGAATAGGAAAGAGATACCTATGTAAAATAGCTATAACAACTATGGGGACCAAGGCATACAGCGAAAGTTTGTATATCAATCCGAAATCTGACTTTCTTTTCATGACCAATAATACTACGGCTACTATAGCCGACATGATCAAGGCCTTTATCAGAAAACGGAAGAAGGACGCTATCAACACATAGATAAATATCATAATGAACATAGGCCCTTTTACGGATGTGATCACTTTGCCGGCATTATCAGGCGAAAAACTGACGTCACGTTTAAGATTATCAGCTATCTTTTCGACTTTTTCCGGAGGATTTTCATTTTTATTATACGTTATAACCGAATCTTTATTCATCAGCATATAGCTCTCATACTTCGAAAGATCTATATCTGATTTATACTCTTCAGTGGTATCCATTACTATACAAAAAAGGTTTTCCTGTTTCTCTATCGTCTCATATACGCCCGCATATTGGCCCTTGGCATACTTTTCATCGATATCGCGCATAACAGGTAAAACAATATCTTTTATCTGGTCGAATGTCAGTATAAAAGGCTCCTCACTATGCATCACAAGCTCAGAATTCACCAAACTGAAACTCGGCAGATACGATTTGGCCCTTTCGAATATCTGAATAACGACATCACTTATAACTAAATTATACCAGAATGAAAACGCTAGGCTGTATATCAACACAACAATGAGAAATGTGCCAAAGGCGGAACCGAAGGACCTTTTAGAAAGAGTCCTGCCGATCGATGGGATACTAATAGCCGTCAACAGATCCGTAATCGCTTGCATTTTTTCTCCTTTACTTCTTTATATGTTCTTCTATGGACTTTACCAGATTTTCCAGTTTAACAGGTTTAGCCAAAAAAGGGTAGCCGTCTATCATGCCATTCTTTGAATCCTCTTCCTCCTTAGTGATCGCCGCCGTTAGAAACACTATAGGGATATCGCTTGTCGCGGGATCCTGCTTCAACTGGCCGGCCACGTAAGAACCATCCAGGTCAGGCATCACGATATCCAGGAGAACAAGGTCGGGTTTAAAAGTTTTTATCGCCGGGATAGCGCGTGAGCCTTCATTCACTGTCTCGACCTCATACTGACCGTTCTGTTCCAGATTGAGCTTAACCATAAAAGCGAAATCTTTCTCATCATCAACTATCAACACCCTTTTCTTTGATCCCATCATATGTTATTACCTTTCTCTTTGTACATTATGCCTCAAATGTAAGAGTTGAGATCACGCCCGTATCTTTCTTGTTCCTGATATCGATCCTGCCATTATGCGCGTCAATAATATTCCTTACGATAGATAAACCAAGCCCCGTACCGCCTTTGGCTCTCCTGGTCGTAAAAAAGGGATCGAATATCTTATCGAGAACATCCGGAGGTATGCCGGAACCCGTATCCTCTATTGAAACGATAATACGGGAATCGCCTATCTCGAATACTTCTTCATGATCATATATTGACTTTATAGGCTTTGAATCCTTTGTCTCGGAAACAGTCTGGATAGTTAACTCGCCGCCATTCGGCATCGCATTGATCGAGTTCATAAATAGATTCACAAAAACCTGCTCCAGGCGGTTCTTATCCATGGCGATCTGAGGTATCTCCTTACTAAAATTCCTCGTAACTTTTACATGGAATTTATCCAGCTGGTGTTTTACCAGCGACAGGGACTCCTCCAGCACAGAATTTATGTTCTCCGCCTTCATTTCCATGGTAGCTAAACTGCTGAAATCCAACAGCTCTTTTATTATGCCGTCTGCCCTTTCAACAGCATCTTTCATGCAGTCCAGAGTGGCGACCACATTCCTATCACCTGCTTCTATATGGCTATAGAGAAAGTCTATACCCTGCAAAATGATCGCTAACGGGTTCTTAACCTCATGGGCAATGCCGCTTGCCAGCCCACCCACAACATTCATTTTCTCGGCCTGTATCAATTTTGTTTGCGTATCTTTTAACTCCGTATAAGCGGACTGCAGCCTGTCCTGTGCCTTCCTATAATACGTAATATTCCTGCCATAGAGATTTACATAGCTATTAGCGACGGGAACAATAACAAAAGAGAATACCTGCCCATCCAGCTCACACTCGACATTCTCCCTTATCCCGGAATCTAAAACACTGGAAACTATCTCGCGCCACTCCTTAGGGACTATGCCACCGATAGCGATATTCCAATATATGCGTAAAGGCGTACTCGAGGCATTCGCGTATAGCAGGGTTCCATTCCGGCCAATCCGCATAGACGGCTGAGGATTTTCTATGGTAAAACTCGCCAGGCCCTTTATATCCTCAACTTCACGGTTTTTTTCGGTAACATCTCTGGCTATGGCCAAGACAATGGATTCTTTGGGAAGAGGATAGGTGTTGATCTCAACAGTTATGCTTTTACCATTCTTAACATTCAAAAGAACCTGTGTCGGGCCTGTTGAATTACCATAAGCGCTATTTTGTAAAATTTCAGCGAATTTGGATATGCCTGTCGGAAGCAACTGTTCCATCTTTAAAAGGCTTACACCAATAAGCTCATTTTGCTTGTACCCGGTAATATCACACATCACATTGTTGACGTTTCTAATTATGCCGTCAAGATCGTATATAAAATACGCATCAGGGGCAAAATCGAATAATGTGTTGACATTGACAGCGGGAAAAATATCCCTTTTAACGACACTCTTCTTTTTTGTCTTATTGACCTTACGTTTCTTTCTAGGCATATAATCCTCTTAAACCTATTCATTTATATCAAAAAAAGGCTCAGAAAGCAACTTTTTGTTCATCATAACATGCCAGATGACACATCCACATAATATTACTCATTAATAGTGATCACTCTTTAAAATAATCTCCTCCTCGATATAGGAGCATATATCAGAATAACTTTTTCCAATCTTGAATAACTCTTTGAGCGTAACCATAATTCCGTTTTCTCCGCCGACACACGATTTACTTGGGGCTTGGCTCCCATTATTTTTACCTTATGACGCTCAATCTCCGTAATTATGCCTAATAATTGATATTCCTCTATCCTTACGATATCCCCGATCCGAGGCTTATAATACACGTAATATGACCTATGCGTCAAGATACGGTCATTCTGCCTGAACCCAAGAAATCGCGCATTGTATGGAACAAGTTCTAATGAACAAAAAATGCTAAACATCCAAAAACCTATAACAAACACAAGCCCCATACCCAGAGCTATCCGAAAATAGATGTCCTGCCGTTCATCATCACTTATTGAGTCTCTACGTCTACGATAGGCCGTAACATAAGCGTCACTCAACATATGAAATGTCAGGAATAAGTAAAGGCCGAAGAATAACAGGCTATAGGCCCATCCAAAAAAGTACAGTGATAACGCTATGGACAAACTAACCAGGCATAAATATATAAATGACTTGACGTATTGCCTGTTATAGACCTGCCCTAAACCGGGTATTATTAATGACATGGCAAGAGACAACCCCGGCAGTGGTTTGTGGAAAAACAACTTGGCATACTCGAAAATCTTTCTTTCAGGATTCAACCTAACTGCTCCATTTGGTGTATTTAAAACTTGAAGAAATTAAAGTCATCGATCCCGGGTTTATTCCGCTCGGTATACTGTCCCTTCATCTGATCCTTGACAGACTTTTCCTGTCTTTCTTTTTCTTCTTTTTTAAGTACCGATTTTATGACATTTAATATCTCTAACGGATTTTCAAGCTTTCCGATATACCAATCCACACCAAGTTTTTCCGCTTCCTGCCTCTTATCCGCTCCGGAATCTGCATAAACGATTATTCTTGTCCTGTGTGTCGAAGGCCATACCTTGCTGGCCAATACAGTAGAGGAATCGGATTTCTTATTTAATTTCTGCATTTTTATAATAAAATTCTTTACCTCATCTATAAATCCGTCACCGCCTTCATTCTTCCGTTCATACTCCATTATGATAAAATCAGGCATATGACTTACGGCCATCTTCTTGAATGTATTATAATCATTCATGATAAGAACACTGTAGCCCTTCTTTTTCAGAACATCCCTTGTCCCGCTTGCCACAGACTTCGATTCCTCATCTATAATGAAAATTGTTGGTTTATCCCGGCCGCATAAAAGCCTTTCGACCTCTTTTAAAAGGTCGCCCGCATCAAACGGTTTGCTCACAAAACCATCCACGTCCATCTGTTCGAAAAATGTCTCAAGCTCTTTCCTGGCAGTAAAAACAAGCACAGGAAACGGCGGTTTATTCTCTTTATTATCCGCGATCTCCTTGTATATCTCTATACCGTTTTTCTTCGGCAAGTTAATATCCAATATAAGCAGATCTATTTTACGGGCGCATAGAGCCTTCATGCCCTCTTCCCCATCAAACGCCAAATCAACCTCATAACCGGGATTCATCGCTTCTATCCTTAACTTAAGCATTTTGGACAGATCAACCTCATCTTCTATTATTAATATCAATTTCTTATCAACCATATTATATCCTCTAGGTTTTAAGGGCCCTGACAAGCTCCTCAACAGTGGTAATCTGCCGCTTCACCTTATCTATACCGTCCTGCCTTAAGGAGCTCATCCCCGCTTCTATTGCCATGTTACGGACCGTATTCATCGCAGCCCCATCGCGCACTTTTGATCTAATCGGCCCTGTGAATTCTATCAGTTCAAAAAGTCCAATAGTCCCGCAATACCCGATATTATTGCAGTCCGGACAACCTCTGCCTTTATAGAATTTCATGTCCGGAGGAAAATCATTTTTAAAATTTTGCATTATAACCTCATCCGGTGTATACTCAACTTTACATGACCGGCATATCAATCGTACAAAAGACTGCCTTAACACACAGATCACACAGGAAGATAACATATTAGGGTCTACGCCAAGGTCTTTAAGCCTGGCCAACAAATTATGCATACCGCTCTGATATACCGCGGCTATGATCAAGTGGCCGCTCATGGAAGCCCTGAAAGCGAGTTCCGCGGTCTCCATATCCTTGATCTTATCTATCATGATAACATCTGAATCATGCCGAATAAAAGACCGCAAGGCCTCAGCGTAAGAAAAGCCAATTTTTTCATCAATTTGAGCCTGGTTAACATGTCTGATCGTATGAAGAATAGGGTTTTCTATGGTCAGGATCTTCTTCTCAGGGCTGGCTATTTTGCCCAACAATGAATAAAGTGTGTTTATTCTGGCATAATCTCCGGGACCGCTGACAAATATAATTCCGTGATCGGCATTGATATGTTTTATCAGCGCTTTCTCATTCTCTTCTGAAAATCCCATATTCTCGATCTTATCCGGCACACGATCCTTATCAACAAACCGCATCTCAATCTTTTCCCCATGATCTTGAAAAAAAACCGCGATCCTGGTCTCGATCTCCTTTACCCCCGCATTTATTATACACCTGCCGATATCAGGGCAGGTATCATTATTAGCGGCAAGATCCTTTATTTTTTCTATAACAGATAGATAAGGTATCTTTGGGAAGATAACAATAGTATGCCACACACCGTCTATCTTAAAATCCAAGCGAAGCTCATCCCTTTCAGACCTAATACAAATGTCACTGGAACCCATCTTCAAGGCCTCAGAGATCATATGTCTAATAAGCTTATCATCATCCTGTTCCCTGCCGGAACCTATGACATCAGCCAGAGGTTTCTTAAAGGAATAATTATAATCTATGCACTTCATGACATCTTTTTCTTCACAAGGCATAGCTATGATATTGTTACAATTTGAGAGCAACTTTATTTCATCAATAGCGAGTATGTTATCGGGATGGGCCATGGCCACCGCTAGAGCGCCGTTTGCCATGTATAATGGAAGGGCCAGTAAACGTTCAGCGATCTTTCTATCGAATAGATCTAACACTCCAAAATCGACAATATAATTCCTGAGGTCTAACAAGGGGATATTGTGTTTAACATTTTGTGATTCCGTCATATAATATCCGGCGCCGCTTTACTGTTATTTTTTTTAAGCATTTTTTTATAAGGGCCAATAACTCATCCATATCACTAGGCTTTCCCGCCACAAAAACATTTTTATACCCGGCCCGCATCCGGGCCACACCCTCTAGTATGCCCCCCAAATATATGGCTCTTGCCAAACAGAGTCCATCTTTTCTCGTTTAAGGCTGCCATTACATCAAAACCGCATGATTCCAGCCCGATCTTTAACATATCTATCAGTCCCTGCTCATCATCTGTCACCAGTATCCTTCTCTTCACTCAAGCACCTCTGTCGAATCAGACAAAGTCCCTTATATCCGCGCTGGGCCTTCCCAATAAAAATCCCTGGCAGGCGTCAGTCCCCATTTCCCGCATAGCCTCAAGTTCCCCCTGTTCCTCGACGCCCTCCGCGATGGTAACAATATCGCTTTTTTTGCACATCATTACTATAGCGGAACAGATATTCTGCCTTACCGGGTCAATATGAATATTGCGAACTAAGTTCAAACCGATCTTTACAAAATGCGGTTTTATCTTGACTACCGAATCCAAACTCGAATAACCACTGCCAACATCATCTATTGATATCTTGAAACCCAATTTTTTTATAGCCGCGATATTTCCGCAAAATTCATCGATATCAGCTATTGCTGTCCTTTCAGTTATCTCAAGCACCACATTTTCAGGCTTAATATTATACTCGGCAAAATAGGAAAAGTTCCGCATCTTGGGATCACGGATAAGATAAGGGCTCACATTGAAAAAAAGTGTCGTATCCTGCATGCGGCCTTTAAGTACGGACAGGGCCTGCCTGTGGCAAGCTATCTCTAAATCGTATAAGAGCCCTACCTGAAACGCTGTATCAAAAAGCATTTCGGTATTCCCAAAATAGCTGTTTGATATTGAACACCTGCTTAACATCTCTAGCCCGATTAATTTTCTAGGGTCCATATTGAATATTGGTTGAAATCTGGGAATAATCAATTTATTTTCTATTATCCTATTGATCTCCTCTATAGCCCGGGCATTATCGCGCTCAAGCGCATAAAAATACTCTGTCCTGCGCAGAACCGCATCCATACGCGCGAGAAGTTCTTCCGCCTCCAACGGCTTTGTAACATAATCATCGGCGCCTATATACAATCCCTCTATCTTCTCCTTAGGCGCGTCTTTACCTGTTATCATTATGATAGGGATACGATGGGTTCTCTTATTTTCCCTTAACATCTGACATATCTTATATCCGTTTATGTCCGGCAGCGTAATATCCAGCAATATCATATTCGTATCCGGGCTGATCTTATCAAACACCTCGCGTCCCTTATGCACAATCGTGACATGATAATTGTGCATTTTTAACCTTAACGATAAAGCCTCCGTAAAATCAATATCATCATCGACCAATAATACCCTTCTCATACTCATTTATATCACCCCTTCGTCTTTTTATCCGCTCTATTAAAGTGCTCTTCCCCGTCTATCTCAAAAGGGCCCTTAGAATATCCCTGCTTGAAACCATACCGATAACCTTTTTCCCGTTCAGTATAGGCACCCTCTTAATATTTTTTCTTACGATTATTTGCATAATTTCCTTAAGAGGCATATTTTCCGAAGATGATATTATATCAGTTGACATAAATTCACGGACAGCTGCATCCCTGGCGTTTTTCTCACCCAAGAAGTCGAGTGAAACAAGAAGGTCTTTCTCAGTCACGACACCGACTATGTCTCCATTGTCATCCAGGACTGGGGCCCAGCCGATCTTATTGTTAACGAGCAACCCCACTGCCTCAAAAACCTTTGTTTCCGGCTTTATGGATATTACATTGCTGGACATAACGTCTCTGGCTAACATATAACCTCCATTCTTCATATCAATTGTACTGTTCTTTTGTCGGGACCAGGTCGCTTAAAGAGCGACCTGGTCCCGACTATACATGACAATCTATATAAGTTCGTTCACTAAATGCGCCAAATTTTCAAATCCCTCAGTCTTAGTGACAACAGGAACACTGCCCGGCAGGACCGTCTTTACGCGTCCCGGGTCTACATGATGCGCCGTCAAAATTATTATCGGGATATCCCTCGTCTTGGCATCCTCTTTTAACCGGCCAATGACCTCATACCCGTTCATTTCCGGCATCATTATATCGCAAATAATAAGGTCCGGCAGCTCTTGATCGGCTATCCTTAACCCCTCTTTCCCATCATACGCCCGCATATATACAAATCTATTCGCGGCCCCTATCCTATTTATCAACAGTCGGGCTATCTGCGGGTGGTCATCTATTATAAGTATCCTTTTTTTAGCGGATACTTTTTTATTGGATATCTTCATGAGATCGTCTGAACTTTCTCCGTCTTTTGGATATACAGCTATGCCAAAATCCAGTTCGACATCAAGCCTGTGGCCCGCATATCTTATCGCCCCGCGTTGGGCACTTTCTTTGATCCTCTTGCAAACCGTTTTAACGCCCCTATAATCAGTGCCCGGCAAGAATACCACACACTGACAATTCATCCGCGAATAGATATCCACCGTATCTTCCCTCTTTGTCAGCACGCTCCTTATACAATCCCTGAGCGCTTGGCTGACAGAATCATTTATGTCCTCTCCGTACGTGTTATGGATCTCCTCCATATTGAATATCCTTACCATCATAACAGATAGTTCTTCACTCTTCTTCTCAACAAGCGAGTGTTCTATGCTTTCGTCTATGGTCCGGATAAAAATATCCTGGGGCGAATCAAACTTTGGCAAAATGAAGTAGAATGTGCTTCCCTTATCTCTCTCTGATTTTACGGATATCCTGCCGCCATGTTTTTCTATTATCTCTTTTGATATGGCCAGGCCAAGCCCTGTCCCTTTCTCTCCGGGGCCTGAGGACCTTCCAAACTGTTGAAATTTAGCAAACAGCTTCGTCTGGTCTTCCCGAGACATGCCTTTTCCGGTATCCCGGACTGAACATTCTACGCTGTTACCTTTTTCTCGCACTGAAATCGTAACGCTGCCTTGCTCGGTATATTTAATGGCATTACCGATTAAATTCGTAAATACCTGTATGATCCTGTCAGAGTCAATATACACATTTATGTTCTCAACCCGCGGCGTTTCGATCTTAAGCTCAAGATTCTTCGCCTTGACCTTGGGCTCAAAGGAACTTCTAAGATGAACCACAATATCTAAAAGATTAACCGCTTCTTTCTTCAGTTCAAACTTTCCGGCCTCTACCTTCGAAATATCCAAGAGATCATTTATGATCCTGGCCAACCTGTCAATATTATTCTTGGATGTAGTCAATATGTCCGACTGCTTATCAGTGAGCGGCCCGAGTATTTTATCCAACACTAAACTAATGCCTTCTTTAGTGATAGCCAAAGGCGTCCTCAACTCATGCGACACGGTTGAAACGAAATCGGATTTCAACCGATCGAGCTTCTCAAGCTCCGTGTTCTTATCTTCCAGCTCCTTATATAGAAGCTTAAGGTCCTCGTTAGTCTTCTTAAGTCCCCGGGCCTTTGTTTCCAACTCATCATTCGCCGTTTTAAGCGCCTCTTCTTGCTTCTTCCTATCGGTAATATCTTCCGCTACTTTCAAATAATGTGTAATCTTGCCTTCGGCGGTTCTTATGGGAGATATCGAAACTGATTCCCAATAATAGCCGCCGTCCTTTTTCTTATTGTGGAATTCGCCCCTCCACTCCTGTCCGTTTGTGATCTTCTTCCACATGTCTTTGTATATTTCAGGGGCCTGTTCGCCGGATTTTAAAACACGCGGATTCTTACCTTTAACCTCCTCAGGGGAATATCCGGTCAGCTCAGTAAATTTCGGGTTAACATATTCAATATCGCCATCCACATCGGTAATGGCAACTGTACTGGGGCTCTGTTCAATAGCCCTGGATAATTGATTGATCTTTTCTTCATATTTTTTGCGCGCGGTTATGTCTTCAAAACTCTCGACCCCTCCGATAATGTTTCCTTTTTTATCCTTAAGTATATCCGAATTCATTGATACATATATGAACTGCCCGTCTTTTCTCCTGATAACGCATTCCTTGCCTACTATAGGCTTCTTTGTATCATCGGAGAACAATCCACATAGGTCTTTACACGGATGCTCAACAAACATCGTACACTCTTTACCCACAATTTCATCCCTTGAGTATCCCGTAATGTCCTCAGCCTTCTTATTCCACGTTCTGATGCGTCGTGTTTCATCCACGGTGAATACCGCGCTGGGTGTGACCCGGAGAATCATTTCAGCATAATCTCTGGCTTTCTTGATCTCTTCTTCCCAAACCTTTCGTTCAGTAATATCCTCCCCCGATGATATGGTCTTAACGGTCTTTCCATCTATATCCCGAATAACAGAATAATTCCACGCGATGATCTTCTCCTTGCCGCTTTTAGTTATCACTATACTCTCAAAACATTCCACCGAATCAATTTGCCCCTTAAGGATCGTATTGAAGACCTTCTTAGTGTCTTTACGAATATTTTCAGGCAAAAAATTATCAAACCAATCCTTACCAACGATTTCGTTCTCGCTATACCCCAGCATCCGGCATCCGGTCTTATTGATAAGTTCTACACATCCTTTACCGTTTAATACCACTATCATTACTTTCGCGGCATCGATATACTGCCTTATCGCGTCCCGTTCGGTTTTTATGCTCTCTGTCATCTGTCTATCCTGAGAAACATCCCTGTCTACGCCTCTATATCCAACCAGGTTGCCATGGGGATCAAGCACCGGCAAACCCGATGTCTCCAGCAAAACCTCATGCCCGTCTTTGTGAAGGTTTTTGTTCACAAGACGATAGATCCTCTCTTTTTTCGCGAAGATCTCATGTATCTCATCCGCAAGCCGTGAACCGCTGTCAGGGGCTAAGAAATCAAAGAGATGTTTACCGAGGACCTCCTGTGGTTCATACCCCAGAACATGCCTGACCCCATGGTTCGTATAGATATAGCGGCCTCTTTTATCCACTTCCCATATCCAATCATTTGATGAGAAAGCTACCTGTTTAAATCTTTCCTCGCTTTCGCTGATAATCTTAGAGGACCTTTCCATCAAGATCATCAGGATCAGAAAGCCTAGCAGAAGCAACACGATAATAACCGTTATTGCCGCTGCAGTTAAACGATAAATAAATATTCGTTCCTTTGAGGAAAGCAGGACTATAGACCAGTTATCCGCGCTGATTATTCTCCTGGAAGCCAGGAATGCCTTGCCGCGCATCCTTATGCTATCGCCGCTTATCACCTCACGTGAAAAAACCCTGTTGAATGACCCCTCACCGAATTGCTTCGACTCGGCCAGACCGGCCTTAACATCCTCATCCAATGGCCAGAGACTTCTTAATAATAGATCCTCATGGCTTGATAAAAAAATTATGCCGTTCTTGTCCACAAAAAAACAATACCCGAACTGGCTCAGATATTGTTCAATAGCGTCCAATTCCTTTTTTATAACCACGACACCTACAATTTTATCATTTAAATCCCTGACAGGATACGCGGTGTAGTACCCGCGCTTATTAGATGTCATCCCTACCGCAAAATACCGGCCCAATGATCCATTCATGGCCTCCTTGAAATATGAACTAAACTCGTATGATTCACCTACAAGGCTATCTTTCGCGTCACGATTTGATGAGGCGATAGTTCTTCCCTTAGCATCCATTAGGTAGCATACAGAGGTCTTAAGGGTATTGTTATACATATCCAGGACTGAGTTGGCTCGCTTTATATGTTCCGGCATCCGGGTAATCAGCGCGGGTAGTACCCATGGGGAGCGGGCCATTAACACAACGGCCCTTTCGGTCTCACGGAGTTCTTCGCCTATATAATTGGATAGCGCGTCTGTGGAGGCCTTGCTCTCATTGATAATATCCCGCTCGGCGTATCTACCCACATAGGCCGTGAAAAACGCTCCAGCGACAATGACAACGATTAATAAAATATAGATAAGAAAAGAGATATTCTTCTTGGAAGGTAGATTATCCAGGATTCTAACCATTCGATCAATCCCTATCCTTTTTAACATTTTCTCTATATCATGACGATATATTGTGTATATATATCAACATTACATCATATGAATGTTTTTGTCAACTCTTTAAAGCTAAACACTCAACGCGAATATACGATTTTCTCCCCGTCAGATGTGATATCAAAACTATTTTGCATCACCTTAAGTTCTTTCAGGCTTATGCATTCCCTGGTTTTACGGGAAAACCTGTATAACCTGTAGTCCAGGAACAAACTGGCCCTGGGCCTGGCAGTGAAGAAAATATAACCTTTATCCTTAGGATGAAAAAATATCTCGCTAAAACTATCCATTTGGTCGAACACGATCCTGTCTATCAATTCTCCGTCTCTACCCGCTATTATCAGCTTATTTAAACTGAAAAAAGCGATCTCATTCGAATCCGGACCCCATGCCGTATGAACGTGGTCATACGCGAATGTCAGGGCCTTCTCGATCTTGGTCTTTTTTCCTCCCTTAGTCGAGATAAGATATATATCATGGCCTCCGGCACCGGATTTCTGGTTTAAGACGATCCATCTTCCATCCGGAGACAATGAGAACAAGTCCTCAAAATCCTTATCATCTGTGATCTTCCACTTTTTATTTATGCGCGCATCCATTGCCCATATATCCCTGTTCTCTCCTTCGTTCGACGCAAAGTATATCAATTTTCCGTCAGGGCTATACACCGGCCCTGTATTGAAATTACCATCCTGTAAGACCTTACGTATTTTTCCGCTGTCTAAATCGATCTCAAATATACTAGAATATTTACCCCCGTTATTCGAGATGCCGATGACATGGCAGAACAGGATCGTCTTATCATCGGATGATAAGCTGCATGCCGAATTAGCGCCGCCTTTTGTAAGACAAACGGCCTCATTGCCGAACAGGTCCTCCATCCAAATCTCTTGGGAGCTTAGGATATTCGCGGCATACATTTTCATAAAAAAGTAGCCTGCCTTGAAAAACCTGGGCAAACCATATAACATGAAAGAAACAAACAGGACCAGGGCAAACGTGATCTTAAGAAACTTTGGCACCATAAAGAATATCCTTGAGTCCAGGATTATCCGGGACCTGAAGAAATCCTTTGTTTCATTTACCTGCAAAAACCAAAGAATATATAGCGACAAGCACCCAATATAAAATGATATTATCTTCATGGCTATCCCCGGCATAAACAGCCCTGCTATAATACATAATGATCCGGGCACTGCGAGCACGAGAAAAACCGAACGCGTCCAATTCCTGCCATGATAAAAAAAGTATACCAGTATAAACCCCATGATTAGAAGAATGACAGACGCGGCGGATCGCGCGCTAAAGATATTCTGAAAATCGTACATGAAGATAAAGAAAAAAAGGAATGCCCCGATCAGGGCTAAACTCAACACCCTTATGGTTAGTTTAATATTCAACATTAGGCAATATTATAATACATGATAGAGGATTTTTCAAAAATATTTCAGAGCCAGTGTTCGACATCCTCAACCGGAACACGCATCATTCTATAAATACATTTGCGTTTTCCGAATAATATTTCAGGATTATAGAATTCCCAAACGATCCGACCTCCTTTCGTTACTTCAAACACCCGTCCTTTTTCCGATTCAGCTATGAGAGTATTTCCATTTGCCAGACGCTGGCAAGAACCACTGCGGTCGGAAAAAAAGGCCCCGGGTGGATCCGCCCTATATGACCATATGATCTTCTCTTTTACGGGATCGAGCTCAATAACGCGTGAATATAATCTGTGCGGTCCGTTGTCATATATCAGGATATTCCCATTGTCCAGCATCGTCGGCATGTGCGGCCAGTCAAGGATCCCCGTACCCCAGCTCCACACGACTTTCTTGCTTTTTTTATCCAGTATAACCACCAGGTCCACATTCCTCAGGCACACCATGATATTACCTTTTTTAAACCTCCTGTCTTTCAGTCCCAACGGGGTTTCCGGTAATACCTCAACCGTATTCAGATGATAATAATGCGGCCATTTTTCCTCTTGGTCAGCCTTGATCAAGGCATCATCACTTAGCGGCACATCCAACTGATGCGTCGGGTGGAGCTTTCGCAGGTCTTTCAACCTCTTGGATGTAGACCATTCGGACAGGAGTTTGCCTTTCGCGGAAATATGCACCACTGAATCAAAGAAAACCGTCCTCTTGTTATACGGGACCAGGTAGTTGATCGGAAAAAGAAATGAGCCATCAGGCAATATCTCAACATCATGATGCGCGGGGAATTTTCCGCGCATTATTACCGCTGAATTCTTATCAAGGATAGCGAATCCCCGCCCCATACATACACCGATTATCTTGCCTGCGCCCAGCAACTCCACATACTGCCAATTACCCTGAATTGAGGGAAAGTACCATGTGTGGACTATGTTACCATCCATGTCCATAAGATATGCCCGTCTTTCGTCATCGCAATAGACATTGTATCCCCCAAGAACGCGGTCTCTATCATATTTGACCACACCCATCAGAGCCTCATCAACCGGACTTTTTGACCACGCGACATAGGCAAGGGATCTTATCTTTTCCTCATCGTGTACTTCTATGGTATAAGGCGATGGCTGGCCCAAAAAGACCTTATATGAGACAAACCCCAAAACGATGATCAATAATAATAGCACCTGTACGACACGGTTCTTTAAAATGTTCGTTATCGACATTAAATTCATTACAACACCCTATCATGTATTTGGTTCTGGATAATTCCTATTATAAACGGTGGGTCGTATTTGTCTAGGATGAAAAATAATTAAGCTGCGGCGAGTATCAGGCTGAAAGGAAAATAAATATTACTATTCGATACGAGAATAATATTTTATAAATAGGCCTTTTTATGTGTTAACCACGCAAATACATATATGATAACAGCGATGATGTAGAGCGCACGGATCCCAAGAAACATGGAATTGTATTCGAGAAATCCTCCGAGCATGGCCCCGAACAGGTTTGATGACAAGGCTACGGCTACTGACCAGGATCTCTTCAGCTCACTTGAAAATACGATGCCCGCGAAAAAAATAGGCAGGAATAATACAACAGGCACAACCAACCTAAGCGCCCAAAGAGGAAGCATTGAGAATCTGGCGACGGGCAAAAAATAACCCGCAGCCAATGACGCGCACAGCAAGGCATACGCGTACCCTATTTTTAGGGACTTTGATTTCCATACCATTAAATTCGCCAGGAAGGCCATTATCAATATAGCTATGATCGCGATACTGACGACTAACCACATACTTCCGTACACAAGAGCCAATTCCGCTATGCCTTTGGTTTCAACCAGTAAAAACCCCGCTCCGAGGAAAAAGCATGGGAATGAGAACCCAGCCTTCGGGCTGTACATAAACCTATGGATAAGGACACCTGAAGCGCCAAGCAGGAGCAATATCATTACCATATATGAAAATGGATATTGACGTTTCGGCATGTAAAAGAACGGCCAGTCATCCGTGGAGACGTCAATGCCGCCCTTAAACCTATCCATTTTTAAAAGCCCTTTTATCTGATCGGTTACCTCCAGCCTGGCCAATCTCTCAAGCGCTTTCCTATGAATTTGCGATTCACCTACAATAAAACTGTAACTATTATCATAAAATGACCTATAAACATGCGGTTCAATGCCGCCTGACGCCTGTTTAAGGGATTCAAACAATTTTAACTGCAATTTTAAGTGCATGTAAGTAAATGTCAGGCATAATACACCGTTCTTTTTTAAAAGGGCCTGCATGTCTCTTAGCGCCTCAACAGTGTATATGTAGCTATCCAGTCTGACTCCGGATTTATTCGCCAGCAACGTATGAGAATCCAGCATTCCATATACTATAAGATCATATTTCTTGTCTGTTTCCCGTATGTATGCCCTGGCGTCCTGTATGACAGGATTTACCCTCTCTGATTTATAAGGTTTCTCGGGATGATATTTTTTTCCTAAAAATAATATCGTGGGGTCTATCTCCACCGCGTCGATGTTCTCTGCCCCATGCCTGATGGCGCTGGCGACATCATTTCCTGTGCCCGCGCCGACTACCAACACGTCCTTTGGCCTTTTCTTGAAAACATACGGCATGGAATAATGAAGATGCGCTTCCTTTAACAAATCCGTATCTTTAGATACAACCTTATCGCGCAGATCGAGCATCCTTTGGAAATATATGTTGTTGGAAATTATTGTGGGATGGGAATCTTTTCCTGTTATTACCGATATCATCTGGTACGGGGAAAAAATATCTTCCTGTGAAAAACGATGATAAAAGGCCAGAAAAAAACACAACGCACACACTAATGAAGCCTGCAATCTGATGTTAAAACTTTTTTTACGGAAGAATAATAACATGAAAGCCCCCAGTATAGCCAACCAGACCCATGGCGGCGCCCAGATAAACGCCAAAAGAGAAAATACAATAATACCCGCGATGCTTCCAAGCAGATTCCAGGAGTATGCTACCAATTTTTCCCGCCGCATCATAAGACGGGAGACAAGCTGGCCAAATGGTATGAAACATAGCGCGTTCAAAGTAAAAATAAATACCATAAATCCATATACCGCCAGGACCTGAGCAAAACGGGTATGCGCTTTTTCCGATATCATAAGAGGGCCCATATGGACATTTTCAAGTATCGGATTCTTCAGAATTTCAAAAGTATTCTCAAAACAACGCAAATACAATAAAATACCTATCTGAAGAACAAGAAGCGGCATGATAAACAATGCCTTGATCGGAGTTTTCTTACCTCTAGCATACCCTATCCCCAGCCCCAGGAAACATGAAATAAGACTGACGTTCTTAAAAAAGGCAAATAAATGAAAATACGAAGAGTGTAGACGGATCATCATGAGCTCAGCATAAAGGCTCGCTCCCGCGGCAATGGCTATCCAGACGCCCACACTGGATTTCGGCACGCTATCGATAAACTTGGTATGCTCCTCCAATTGATTTCGCAAGGGGTCTTCCCAGTATTTTTTTCTAGTTAAATACAAGATGAGGGCCACTACCAACGCAATGGCAGGAGACAACACCAGAAACATCGCGGTTATATCATCCTGGTTGCCTTGCTTGTGTATAAGCATTAAGCTGCCTATGCAGAAAGACAACCAGCTAAAAACAAGGACGGCTAATACCATCCAGGGGATCCCTCTACCCTTTGATTTCACGTTACGCATTTTTGCTCTTTTGTTGCCTTAAGAAGCGCGCATAACATTTATACCAAAAACTCTTTAAAAAGGCAACACAATTACGCGGGTCCGCTATATCACGTTTTTTTGAGATCTTTTTTCACGCGACTTTCTTTTTTCTTATTATTAAATTAGCCAGTTCCCGATTCGGGACAATGATTTCCTCTTCGTTGTTTATTAATCTTGTGGATATTGCGCCTATTGTCTCAACCCTGCCCGAAGCGGAAGCACATTCTATATAATCCCCCTTTTTCAATTCCTGCTTAAGAAATCTGCCGCTTATGATATCAGATATCGTGTCCCTGCCCCCGACCAAAAAGATAAGAAAAAACCCGACCGGTATCACGGCAAATATCACAGTGACAGATCTAGACATTAAAAGAACGGATGCCCCCAGGTAATCCAGTATAACCAGCACGGTTAAACCGAGTACCACGTAGCGCGTTATCGTGCCAAGCAGCGAATGAACAGGGATACCCGCCAGATGCGCTGTTTTATCGGTGAATTTTGCCATAAACCTGCTCAGATATATTCCCAATGCCATGATTATCATTATAATAATTATATTGGGTATGAACAGCGCTGTATTCTGTATAAATTGCGAGGTAACTTTTAAATCCACCGCGTCCTGCGCCATAATCAGGGTGTTCAGGAACACTATCCAATAAAATATCCAGCCTATAATAGAGGATGGTTTCTTATCCATGCCTCCCTTTTCCAGGAATCTCTTGAACCCCACCCTCTGGGAAAGGACATCAAAACCCAATGCCCTAAGAAGTTTAGCTGTTATTTTTCGTATTACAACCGCCGATGCCCAGCCGAAAAGAATTATCGCAATGGCAAAAACTATTCCCGGGCCATGTTTAACAATAAACCCGTATACCTGGTTAAAAGACTGTACGATGAGATTATTGAAAACCTCCGCGAATTTATCCATATACACCTCCGGTTAATCCTCTTTAAAAAAATCCTTAATTTTATCCCAAGGTTTTTTAATAATTTCCCTGCTTTTATCAAAAATTTTGTCTATATTCTCTTCGGCCTTATCCGCCATCCTGTCGGTTACGCTGTCTAGCTTTTTTAAAACGCCTTCCGTTCTTTCCAGTTCGACCATCATGAAATCCGCCGCGCCCGCAATGCCTGTCTGGGGATTTAGGTCGTTCTTTAGCTGAATAACCACGGCTACAGGCGTCGATGCCGCCGGTTCCTTGACTTTTAATATAAAAAATATCGTCAACACCTGCAGCACCGATGATATAACGAATATCACGTGAAGGTTCGATATCCCATAACCCGCGACAGTGATGTTGAAATTACCAAGCATGCCTGATATATTGCCGCCTACAATCGGCGCTACCGCCCCCACAATACCGGTTATCGCGGCAAACAACGCCAGGTATACGGAACGTCCCTCTTGAGGGGACAGTTTTATCAAAATATTAAACTGAGATAATGTCGCTCCCGCCATAAAAGCCCCGGACAAAATATGCGCTATTAAAACCGGCGCGTAATATTTTCCCGGTACTGCGAGTATCCAGAAAAACGGAACCATAATAAGAAACCAGCCCGAAACGATAATAACCGGTTTATTCCCCAGTTTATCGGATATCGGGCCCCATATTTTCATCATAAAAAGTGTCGCGAAAGTAGAGAAGGTACCGAAAACAGTAATAGTAGAGAAGTCGACATTCAACTTTTCAATCATATAGACGCCGTAGAACGGGGCGGCGATCTGAATCGCGAACATCCATGCCGAAACAAAAAGGATTAACGTAAGGAAGTTTTTATCCCTGACCGGGTTAAGGAATACCCTGGCATCAAACCCTTTCACGTCATTTTTTGTCCGGCTTTCTACCTCCGGAATACGGGACAGAAAAAAAATCGCGATAAACCCGGTTGCCAACCCAAGAGCAAAGAGAATCACAAACCCGAATGGATTGGTTTCTCCAAACCTGGCCTCCCATATAGTGACAAATTTTCCTCCTAAAAGCACAACCACCATACCGCATGCCGAGGCAATCATATTGCGCTTGCCGAAATAGGCACCCCTTATATTTTCAGGGACAAGATCGCTCATCCACGCAAGCCATGATACCCCCGCCAAAGACCCGAAAATACTGGACAACGCTATTATCACAACCAATATCCAAATCCTCCAATCAGCCAAGGGGGCAAATATCGCCAGCGGCATCAATATAATTAACACCCATAATATCCTGCTTATAAAAAGAGAAAAAAAGCAAAGAAGCTTTTTCTTTCCGGTTTTTTCGATAACAATGGATCCGAAAATCTGGACAAGGTTGGCGAACATAGGTAGCGCGGCCAAAATGCCTATCTGCTGGGGCATGGCTTTCAGTATCTTTATCGCAAACCCCATAAGAAACATACCCCCCGCGAGGGATCCCATAACAGCCGAAAGCGCGCCGTCTATCGTTGAAAAAGTCAAAGCCCTATGCTGTGTTTTTTCATCCATAACCAAACTCTTCTTTCTTTATGCGGCAACCAGATGAAGGTGTCCGCGGATATTATCAAGTTTTCCAAAACATACAAGCCTATCCCCAAGCATAATCTTGGTATCTTTCCGGGGATTGGGAATAATCTCGCGTCCGCGCTCTATAACCAATACTGTGATATCGTTCACCCTTAACTCTGTCTCGACTAATGTTTTATCGACCACCGGAGATTTGTCCGTAACCTCGATATTTGATACTCCATATCCTCCTGTGGCGACAAGGAGCTCCTCAAAAGAAACCGGTTTGACCAGTTCTTTTTTGATTATTCTTCTCTTTAAGAAATCCGTTATCCTCTTGGTTATCTTAGCGTGAGTAGAGATCTTGTAAATGATATAGATCGACGTCAGCACAATAATAAGATTAATCCATGGCAATAATCTGGTCGGAAAAACCAGGTGAATGAACGGGATTGTAAAATGGGGCATAAGCGCAGAAGGCCTTAGCGTATTAGCGAATGTCGCGACTAACGTAACAAGCCCCGCGTTCCCAAACACCATAAGGACCGAAGCAATGCGCCGCCTTTGAGGATTGCCTGTGATCAGTTCCGCTTCTTTTGTCGTGAAACCTGTGCCCGAAAAGCAGGATAGCGACTGAAATTTAGCTAACGACCACTCCAGGCCGGTAAGCTGAAAAGCGATCGCGCCTATCCTGACCGCGATAAACGATACTATTATAGTGAAAATGAACAGAAGTACATTCATACATTATCTCCTTTTCTACGTTTAGCTGTATCTTTTCCACAGGTAACAGCCTGTCCATCCAATGACCATCCCAACTATTAATGTCCCAAATATCACTATCGCGCGGCTTGTTTTAAAGGATCATACGGACAATATAAGCCGGATCATCGATGTTTTCAAACCTTTCACTGATATTGACTTCTTTCTCTATGACCATGGGTAGGAGCGGCTGTGAATAATCCTTGAATGTAACCTTTTTCACTTTGAGCTCGAAGCTCTCTATATTGATCTTAGGCATCTCAACTTGCGATATATCCCTGGCCTTTTTCGATGTTTCACTCGCCTTCACAACGGTAAGGGAGTTTAAATTGAACTCTCCTTCTTTGTTTTTTATTATATTGATCTCACGCACATCTATACGTAAATCTTTAAGGTTGTGCTTTCTTTTTAATAGGGTCGAGGCATCAATGTCAGCGTAGATCTGTGCGATCTCTAGCATTACTTTATCTTGATAGTTCGCTGGATTTAAGATAACCATGTCTTTTACCCGCAAGTCCGTATTGAGCACACTGACCGAACAATCGCTGATAAAAAACGGCAAACCACATGAACCCCTTACCGCCCGTTCAATCCGTGATCGAACTAAGAGATCCTTCTGATTCGATAGAATCAAATAAGAGGCTGTTATCGTCACAACAGCTATAGCGATAATTGATATGATTTTGCGCATTTTTTTATTTGGTTGAGAGACCTCTCACATATTCCGCCAGAAATTTTTCTGTAGCTTTTATTGTTTCATCTTTTGCCCGAGCAGGGCTTTCCGCGATCCACATCGTAAAATGATAGAGTTCCTTTGTATCGACATCCATCCATCTGCCGTTCTTATATAGAAGGACGAACAAGGCAGTCATGGCTATCCGTTTATTACCGTTTTGAAATGGATGATTTTTTATTAGGAAATAAAATAGAGCGCTCGCTTTTGATATCATGCTCGAATATGGGGATTTTCCCATAAAGGTCTGAAAAGGCGTAGCCAGGCAACTTTCCAAGACATTTGGGAACCTCGTTGAAAAATCAGGTATGGGCTCATTGTAGGATAGTATTTCTTTAGCCAACCTAAAGGCGATATATTCAACCTCTTTTACGGTTATGGTCTTCATCACTCTTTTCCAAGAAGTTTCAATACCTCTCCGTATTCTCTCACAGTCTTCTTAACAGCCCTATCTATTAACTCTTTATCTTCTTCTCTTAAAGTTTTGCCCAATATGCCGCTAAGATATTCTTTTGGTATCGCAAAATTGCGGCCTATTCTTACCGCTTTTATGATGCCGTTTTTCACTTTCTTATACACGGCTATTCTGCTAATGCCAAGTATATCTGCCAGTTCTTTTATTGTGATATATCTATCGTTCTTCATATCATCTCCATAGTTATAGTCGTTTGAATGTTAACCTATTATACTATGGTTAACATATGTTAACCTACTCGTATAAGGTTAACATGGATTGTCTAGAAATGCAAGTGAAATCTACCGCTCATGGTGACCTACCGCTCATGGAGACGTTGTCGATAACCCTATAGATATCAGTAGGTTACGCAGTAAATACGGCTACCGTATTTACTGCGTAACCTACTGATAACGTTTGAGTTATCGACAACGTCTCCGGGAGTCACCGGGGCTTCGTGAAAGGTTGGCTTTTTTGATATTTTCTCAAGAAATACAGCGCAGCTATACTAAAAATATTTATCGCGAGA
>Ga0272441_10004782_pt1 | contig 24087 bp, 12 predicted proteins | sample SSMProp6N_FD_193582 | JGI IMG/M metagenome (GOLD analysis project Ga0272441, IMG submission 193582) | Marine sediment archaeal communities from Little Sippewissett salt marsh, Falmouth, MA, United States - SSM-Prop-6N | ecosystem: Environmental > Aquatic > Marine > Wetlands > Sediment ...
TGGCTGATCAAGTTCATCCTCGACGACGTCCACAGGCTCCTCGGTGAGGTCGGCCTCGAGATAGACCACCCGGAGATAGTCAAGGAGCTCTCGGACCACGAGGGCGTGACCGTCAACGACGGGCGCGTCTGCTACTCGGCCGAGCTCGTGGAGAAGGCCCGCTCGCAGGTCGCCACCGAGGACACGAACTACTACATGCAGAAAGAGGGCGAGACGGAGTTCGGCATACAGCCACCGTTTTCGCCGTTTAACGTGATCGACGCCCGGACGGGCGAGGTGCGCCCGGCGTGCGATCGCGACGTGGTGGAGGGTGCCCGCCTCTACGACGCGCTGGGCTCCCGTGGCCCCGTCCACGTTCACATAGCCGATATGGACCAGAAGGTCGCCCAGGTGCACATAGCCCGGCTCTGCTGCGAGAACTCCCGGGCCATCGGCAACTGGGCGCCGGCCTACAGCTACGACCAGGCGATGTGCATCCGCGATATGTTCGCGGCCGCCGGCCGCCCCGAACCCTACGTGGCCCTCCAGATGACGCACAGCCCGATGCGGCTGGACGCCTACTTCCTCGACATCCTGTGGAAGGGCCGTGAGACCGAGGCCGGCAACAGGGGGATCACCGGCGGGGGCGGGGCGATGCCGCAGGCGGGGGTCTCAGCGCCCGTCTACTGGCGAACGGCCGCCGCACAGGGGCTGGCGGAGGCTCTGGGCGCCTGGGTGACCATCAAGCTGATCGACCCGAGCGTCCACCCGTACGCCAGCTTCCTGGCCGAGCTGACGGACATGAGCACCGCGATGGGAGGCTCGAAGGCGCCCGAGTCGCTGTCCTTCGCGCTGCTCGGCAGGCATCTCATGCGCGAGCTGCTCGGTCTCACCATGGCGGCCCACGCCGGCGATCTGAACGAGATGCTCCTCTGGGGCCTCCAGGGCGTTCGCGTCTTCGCGGGAGGAGGCATTGGCGAGGAGATATTCTCGCTGGCGAGGACGGTCATCGACCGCGAGAAGATCGCCTACGTCGAATCGTCCCTGGCGGGAGTCGAGTTCCCTGAGGAGGAGGGCCTCGCGGCGCGGATCGTCTCGGAGACGCTGCCGCAGACCTCCTTCCTCATGCACGACTCCACGCTGGAGTTCCGCCAGATTCACTCGGAGCCGAGGCTCTTCAAGGAGATGATGCCCGCGAAGCTGGCGCCTTTGCTCAGGGATGACTCGGACGAGCTGACGGCGCCGGCGAACGCCATCGCCGCGGAACTCATCCGAACGAACGAGTTCTGCCTCGACGACGACGCGGCCAGGGAGGTCGAGGCGATCTACGAGCGCGGCGTCAAGGTCCTGACCTCGTAGCCGCCATCGCAAGGAGGACGCGATCGCATGGCCCCGGAACGCATCATCAACGTCCACACGCATATCCACACGACGCAGGACGTCGACGCGCGCGTCAAGCTCTGGCGCGAGTGCGGCTGCCTGAGGGTATGCGTCCATTCCACCGGCACCGAGAGGAACAACTTCGTCGCCGAGTACATGCGCAAGTACCCCGACATCATCTGCGGCTTCGCGTGGCCCGGACTAGGTCGCGAGGTGGCGCCCCCCGAGCGCATAGACAAGCTGAAGGAGGCGGGCTACACGGGGCTCAAGTTCATCGGGCCGTCGTACGCTTACGACGATGACAGGTACTGGCCGCTCTACGAGCGCGCGCAGGATCTCTCGATGCCGATTCTCTTCCACACCGGGTTCCTGAGCATCAAGGAAGGCCAGGGCGAGCGGGGGATATCTCAGGAGAAGATGCGCGCGGTCCGCCTCGACACCATCGGCCGGGCGTTCCCGCGTCTTCGGATGATGATGGCCCATTTGGGTAACCCCGAGTTCAACGTGGGCTTGGACATCATCCGCAGCTTTGACAACATCTGGGGCGAGTTCTCGGGCCACAGCGGCTCGAAGTTCCGCGAGACCGTGCTGCGCAAGGTCTTCCAGCCCATGCCGGGCGCCGACATGTCGGACCCCGAGGAGAACCTTGCACTGGAGCATTTCAGGAAGCTCTGCTTCGCCACCGACAACCCCGAGCCGCCGAAGTGGATCGGCGTCAGCTCACGTGTCATGGACGAGCTGGAGCTGCCAGCCGAGCTGCAGGACGAGTTCTGGTGGAAGAACGGTGCGAGGTGGCTCGGGATAGACGAGTCGGATCTGTAGCCGGTCCGCCCACGCGCACCGATCTCAGCGTGCCCCCCGGGCCGTGACCGTCACGAAGACCGCCGAATGAGGCGGGAGCGTGAAGGTGAGCCCGCGCCCGCCCCCGTCGAGCGAGACCGACAGCGGCCGCACAAAATCCTCCTTGGCGTTGAGGAGCGGGTGCGCGTCGGGGTCGTCGTGGGACAGGGCCACGGCAGTGGCCGAGGCGGCGTCGAAGTTGCGGAGCCCGACGCGGCAGGAGGCCGCCTTCTTCCAGGAGCCGTTGACCGCGACGATGTAGAGCTTCTTGCCGTCCTTTGAGAGCGTCGCGAGCACGGGGGTCAGCGGGCCGGAGTACTCGCCGTCGGTGTATCTCCACGAGTACCACGGGGCGGTGCCGTCGGTCTCGAGCGCCCACTCGCCGAGATGCCGGTTGAAGTGGTAGTAGACCCAGTAGATCATCGAGCGCTTCTCGGGCGCGCGCTGGCTGAGGACGCAGAAGCCCGTGCCTTTCAGGCTGGTGAACATCTCCCACGAGCTCGCCCCGCGGAGCATCCCCTCTCGCGCGTAGTGGATCAGTCTAGCCGCCCTGTGAACGGCGCCGTAGACGTTGGAGTTCCGCGCGGTGTAGGAGGGACCCGTCGCCTGGGGGTTGTTCGAGTGCATTCCCCACTCGGTGTCGTACTGGTAGACCTCGCGGCGTGGGTTGTAGGCGCGGATGAGGGCGTTCGTCCTCAGGATGTGGTCGAGCGCGCGGTAGTTGGCCCCTAGGGCGATCGCCTCGAAGGGGTTGGAGTGGACGTCTACGAAGGAGTAGTTGTGGCAGACGACGAAGTCGTAGTGCCCCGCCGAGCGCAGGAGCACGTAGTTCCCCCAGCTCTTGGAGCCCGGGCTGATGGCCACGCCGATCTTCGCCTCCGGCTGCTCCTTGCGTATGGCGGCCCCCACGGCCTTCACTTGGGCGACGTAGTCGTCGGGCGTCGGATAGGCCACGGCCTTGACGTAGGGCTCGTTGGCGATTTCCCAGTGGCGGAACTTGTAGCCCTTCCTCACCGAGTGGCGCACCCCGCGCGCCCAGTCGGCGGGCGAGAGCTTCGACGTCGAGCTCTGTATCTCGAACTCCAGCGGCGTCGTCTCCTGCGGGATGCCGACGCGCCGCATAACCTCGACGGTCTTGTCGATGGAGTCCTCCAGGCTGAAGCGCTCGGCGCCAACCGCGTAGAAGCGCGTCATGGGCAGGCGGAGGTCCCTGATCGCCTTCTCGATCCCGGGGAGGAGCGTCCACTCGCCGTCCTTGCTGTAGGGCTGGCCGCCCCAGCCGGCGACCCGGTGGAAGGATATCCCGCTCACGGGCTCGGTGATGCGCCTGATGCGCTTCTTCGCGTCGACGGCGAACTCCAGCCGCTCGCCCGGCCGGAGGCGGTGATTCATGGGCTCGTACTTCAGCGTAGCCTCGTCGACGAGGCGGCCCTTGCGGTCGGACGGGCGGGCGGTGACCGTGACGTCGTCGATCCAGAGCGTGCGTTCCTCGCGGCGGCCGCTCCGGCCCGAATACGCCCTGAAGGCCAGCATGAGATGGCGGCTCTGCTCGGCGAAGAAGTCCCAGCCCTCGTGGACCGTGAGCGAATGGCGCTTCCACTCGCGGGCGGCGTCGAAGGTGATCTTGCCCGGGGACGGGCCATCGACATAGGGCTTGATACTCGCGTAGGCCTCGACGTAGAAGTGGCAGCGTCCCGGCGCGTCGGTCTTCGCCCAGAATGTGAAGGTGTAGGCCATGCCCTTCTCGGGGCGGATGGCGCGCGCGGGATCGCTGACGATGTAGCCGAGCGTGTTCTTCGGCTTGTGGATCCGCAGGGCGGCCTTGCCGGAGCGGGCGTTCCGCGCATCGCGCGTGTAGTTCGCTGCGACCTTGTACTTCCCCGCGCCCCACATGACCCAGCCCGGGGGAGGGCTTGCCTGAGACTCGGTCTCGAGGTCGCCGTTATGGACCAGGTTCTCGCCGGCGGCGCAGCACGGCAGGAGCCCGGCGTAGAGCAGAGCTGCGGCTGCGAGAGTCGGTCGTCTCATGCCATTACCCCGTCGTCTTTGCCGGATGCCCGGGAGTGACATGTTAGCTCTGCGGGGAGCCCCGGGTCAAGGTCCTTTGACGCCGCTTGACGGGCGCCGCGTCCGGGCCTATCCTCCGCGCGCTGAGGTCCCGTGGAGGAAGACCGATGAGAATCGCCGCCAGCGCCACTGTGTTGACAGACGCAGAGATCGAGATGATCCATGGGGCGATCATCAGGATCCTCTCGGAGGTGGGCGTCTGCATCGAGAGCGAGACGATCCTCTCTCGGCTCGCCGAGGCCGGAGCCGAGGTTGACATGGGCGAGCAGAACGTGAAGTTCCCGCCCGCCTTCGTCGAGAGTTTCATCGCCGAGTCTGATAAATTTGACTGGGAGAACGTCAAGCCCCAGGTGACCTCGGGTGCCGGCATCTTCGAGGGGCCCTACCTCGACCCGGAGACGGACGACTACGTGCCCTGGACCGAGGAGCGCGTCCGCCGCCACGCCAAGCTCGCGCACTACCTCGAGAACGTGGACCACGCGGCCATGCTCGGCTGCCCCGTCGAGGGGGTGGACCGCCGGATCATCCCCCTCATCCAGAGGCGGATGTGCTGGAAGCACGGGCTGCTCTCCGGCGGGTCCATCTGGGATACGCGGTTGTGCCCCTATATCATCGAGATGTGCGAGGTGATGGCCGACGAGAAGGGCAAGCAGGCCTCCGACTACGTTCGGGGCATGGTCTTCTTCACCTCGACGCTGAAGTTGCCGGCGAGCGAGGCGGAGCAGTTCGTCTACTTCGCCGAGAAGGGTTTCAAGATCACCATCGACTGCATGACGTCGGCCGGCGGCTCGGCTCCGGTGACGCTCGCGGGTGCGGTGGCGGTCCACCTCTGCCAGGTGCTGACGTCCGCGATCATCTGGCGCGTCTTCTACGGCACGAAGGATCTGCATCTGTCGTCCACGATAGCGCCCTACGACATGAGGACGCTCATCTACCCCTACGGCCGCCCCGAGCGGCAGATAGCCAATCTGATGGTCGCCGACATGGCCAAGCACTACGGCGCGAGCGCCAGCGGACACGGCGGCCATACCGATGCCAAGCGCCCCGGGCCGGAGGCTGGGGCCCAGAAGGCCCTGACGACCATCCCGACGCTGATGGGCTGCGGCAGGACTCACGTGGGAGCGGGGTACCTGTCGATCGACGAGATGGGCTGCCCGGTCCAGATGGTGATCGACAACGAGTACATCGGGGCGCTGCGCCGTTTCGCCGCCGGCTGCGAGGTCACCGAGGAGACGCTGGCCGTCGACGTCGTCAAGGAGGTCGGCCCGGGCGGGCTCTTCATCGACCGGATGCACACCGCCGAGCACTTCCGCAGCGAGTTCTGGGAGCCGAAGCTCTGGTCGCGCGAGATGTTCTCCGGATGGATGGCGGCGGGGGCGAAGACGGAGCTCGACAAGGCCCTCGAGGGCTACCACGACATAATGGCCGCCCCCGACCTCCCGCCCGGCATCTCGGACGATACCGACAGGCGCCTGGGCGAGATCATGGAGAGAGCGGCCGCGGCGATCTCTTAGGCCGCCCTATGGCTTCATCCGGACGATGAAACGCTGCTCGCCCCTTCCCGGCTTCAGTCGCGCGCTCACGCGCGCCGTAGCTTCCGAGGGGGGCGCCGCGCCGTCGATGGCGTACGGATTGAACGGATACACGGGCCACGCGACGGCCGAGCCGGCCGGCACCTCGACGCGGTAGGCGTCCGTCTCGAACCATCGTGGCGGCCGGTTCTTCTCGCCCCACGCCTCTCCCGACGTCCGGAGGGGGTCCACCTTGGAGGGGGCTTGCCCCTCGGAGTCCTTCAACGTCCATCCTGTCTTGAAGGGCATGCCGAAGGCGGCCGTGACCGAGGATCGTGCTGGCGCCGAGGCCGAGAAGGCGAGCTCGATTCTGCTCGGCCCGAGCACCTTCACCCTCACCTTGCACGCGGCGCGGCCGTAGCGGAGGGTGATGACGTCGCCCTTCTTTGTGGTCGAGAGCTCGGCCGAGTCGGCAACGTGCGTGCAGCGGTTGCCCGACCAGACGACGAAGGTGCTCCGGTCGGGATCGTTCTTCGAGTTTCCGCCGCCCACGACGAGCCCCGCCTTCTCGTGCCATATGCTGACGTGCTGAGCGCGGTCCATGATCCAGCGGTTGCCCGCATGCGTCTCGCGTTCCCGCGGCGGGGTGAGGTAGCCGCTCAGGCAGATGAACCAAGGGCCGCGGCGCCGCACGAAAGCGCGCCGTCCTTTCTGCGGGTAGGCGGCGGCGTAGCTCCGGCGGCTCTGGGGCGGGGCCTTCTCGGATCCCTCCGGCACGTACTGCCACGTCGAGGCGAGATGGGGTGAGAGCGCCCCCTCAGGAGAGTGTTCCAGCGCCCTGTCGACCAAGAAGTGCGCCAGCCCCCGGCCCTCGGGCGTCACGCCGAAGCCCGGCAGCCCCGTCATGCCGACGCGGTCGTGGTACTTGACCCGGCCGTCCACGGTCTCGACCATGCTCCCGTCGGGATACGTGAAGTGCAGATGGAAGTCGATGGCCCGTCCGAGGCAGTCGAGCACTGCCTCGTCGCCGGTGAACCTGTGATAGAGCCCGAGCGCGTGGACGTATACCCGGTTGTAGGACCCCGTCGGCCCCGAGCCCTCCGGCCAGTAGCCGTCCGGGTGCTGGTGCCGCGCGGCGGCCAGGCACTTCTCGGCGCCGAGTTCCTTCCAGTCGTCGACTCCGAAGACCTGTCCCGCGCGCACCAGCGCCATCGCGTGCCAGGTGGGGATGTTATGGATGCGCGTGTTGCGGCGCTGCTGTGCGGCACTGCCCTCGAATGCCAGCCGGAGGCCCTTCTCCCAGCGGCGTCGGCGCTTCGGGTCGAGATGGTCGCGAAGGAGCGCGTAGGCCTCCACCCAGTGGTACATGGTCCACGGCATGTAGGTCGGGCCCCACCGCGAGCCGTCGGGCTTTATGAACTCGACCTGGCCGTCCGGGTACTGCCAGTCGCGTAGCGCGTCGCCGCCGCGCGAGGCGAGCGTGAGGAGCTCCTTCTTCCCGCGGAGCCTGTTCGCCGGGTCGTCCGCGGTGTAGAGCAGCGCCAGAGGCAGGATTACGTCCTGCATCGTCACCGCCCAGCCGCCCCCCTCGGCGAGGAAGCGGCCCGTCTTCCTGTCGAAGCGCTTCTTCGCCGCGGCCACGCCCCCAGCCAGGTACTTCAGTATCTTCGCTCGGAAAGACGGCTTGCGGCTCCTGCGGGATGCCATGATGGATATCCTCCGGGGCTGTGACGGTCGGATGGTACCCGCGCGCTGAAGCCCCCGTCAAGATTTTTTGGCAGCGCAGGCGCGTCTTCCGCGGCGTATATAGTACATGGCGCCTCGCGGCGCGATAGAGTATCTTATGGGTTGCAGGCGCGGCACTGGAGGGGCTTGTATGCGGTCATGCCGATGGTTGAGCGGGATTGCGGCGGCGTTGGTCTTGGGCTCGGGTCTCGCGCTCGCGGGCGAGGGCGCGCCCGGTGTCAGCGATGACGACGCCGCCAAGGCCGCGGAGCATCTCCGCTCGAAGATCATCGCCGCGAGCTCGAAGGGCGCGAAGCCGCGGTTCTACGTCGATTTCGGCGGCAAGGCGACCAGCGCCCGGCTCGTGCGCGCCGACGAGGACGGCGTCACAGCCCGCGTCTCGGGGGCGCCGATACAGCTGCCGTGGAAGGGGCTCTCGGAGAGGCGCTTCCACGGCCTCGCCGCCAAGTGCATCGACGACACAGCCTTCCAGGACCAGATGGAGCTCGCCGTGCACGCTCTCGCGAACGGGTTGCGCGAAGAGGCCGAGAAGGCGCTGCAGGGCGCGGTGGAGATCGACCCGCAGAGCGCCCGGGCCCGGAAGCTGCTAGACTCCCTGAAGGCGCCGGCGGCGAAGCCCCGCGCACCCGCGGTCCCCGGCAGCGGCGTCGCGTCGAAGCCGGCCTCGACACTGTCCGGCAAGCCGAAGCGGAGGGCCACGTCCGTGCCAAAGATCAACGGCTGGGAGCCCGTCGGCCTCTCCGGCGGCGGGGCCATGTTCACGTGCGCCATCAGCCGCGCCGATCCGGACATGATGTACATCAACTGCGACATGTCGGGCGCCTATGTCAGTTCAGACGGCGGCCGCTTCTGGCGGATGATCCACCACCGTCAGATGCGCGGCAATACGCGGTGCAAGCCGGCGTTCCATCCCAAGGACCCGAACGTCATCTACGCGCCCCAGGGCTGGGGCGGCCGGTCGCTCGCCGTGAGCCGCGACAAGGGCGTCACCTGGCAGAAGCTCGGCGACGTCCAGCAGGGCCTGCGCGGGCTCATCCTGATCGATCCGGACAACCCGTCGCTCATGCTCGCGGGCTCCGGCTCCGGCGGCGCCGTCATCTCGCGCAACGGCGGCAAGTCGTGGGAGACGGCCGGAGGCGTGCGCGGCGGCGACGTGCTCGGGTTCCACTTCGACCGCACGAGCGCCCCCCAGCGGCGGACGATCTTCATCGCGACGGCGGGCGGGGTATTCCGCTCGGACGACGGCGGCGCAAGCTGGTCCGAGAAGACGTCGGGCCTCCCGTGGAAGAAGGTGCTGTCCTTCAGCGGGGGCTCGGACCCCGAGACGAAGAAGATCGTGCTGTACGTCTCCATCGAGAGCCGCAGCCAGGGCGGCACGTTCGCCGGGGGCATCTACAGGTCGACGGACAAGGGCGAGTCGTGGCAGCACGCGATGGGGAATGGCATCAACCTCTCGACGAAGAAGGCCGACCAGTGGTGCGACGGCGCCATCGCTCAGTACAGGCACGTCCTGACGACCGACGCGAAGCCCCTGACCGTCTACAGCCTGAACACCTCGACGGGCTTCTGGCCTCCGGGTCACAAGACGGTCTACCGCTCGGACGATGCCGGCCAGACCTGGCGTGACACTCTCTTCCTCGACCCGCGCTTCCCGAAGTACAACGTGGTCCCCAACTACCAGACCGCCGCCACGGGCCAGTCCTACATGGCGAGCGCGAACTCCGCCGCCATCGCCCCGACCGATCCCGACCGGCTCCTCTACGTGACGGGCATGCCCGGCTTCCTGACGCACAATGGCGGCAAGTCGTGGTTCAACGCCCACTGCTTCCCCGTCCCCGGCGCCAAGCCCGGCCCGGGGACGCCCTTCGTCTGCAACGGCCTCGTCGTCACCTCCACCTGGAACTACTACGTCGACCCGTTCCAGCACAACCGCCATTACATCGCTTACACGGACATCGGCTTCGCCCGCTCGCTCGACGGCGGTGTCACGTGGATCTGGTGGGAGAAGGGCAAGCAGGCCCCGTGGCGCAACACGTGCTACGAGGTCGCCTTCGACCCCGAGATCCCGGGCAAGTCGTGGGGCGCCTTCGCGAACGTGCACGACATCCCCAACGGGAACATCATCAACGGGCGGCACCGCTCGACCGGCCCCGGGGGGGTCTGCCTGAGCACGGACTTCTGCGAGTCGTGGAAGACTTCCAACGAGGGCCTGCCCGTGGCGCCGGCCACGTCGGTCGTCGTGGACCCCAAGAGCCCGAAGGGCTCGCGCACCCTCTACGCTGGCGTCTTCGACAAGGGCGTCTACAAGTCGACCGACGACGGCAAGACGTGGACGAAGAAGAGCTCCGGCCTCGGCCACCCCTCCAACATGCGCGTCTACAAGGTGGTGCTGCACACGGACGGCACTCTCTTCGCGCTCATCACCGCGAAGAAGTCGGGCGGCTTCACCTCGAACGGCGTGGGCGTGTGGCGCTCGACCGACAAGGCCGAAAGCTGGCAGCTCATCCTCAAGGACCCCGTTCTGAAGTGGCCCAAGGACTTCTCGGTCCATCCGACGGACAGCAAGCTGATCTTCGTCGGCGCCGCCGACGCGGGCGATCAGTCCGGCGGGCTCTACCGGACCAGCGACGGCGGAGCGACGTGGAAGAAGGTGGCCCGCCACGGGCGCCAGCACTTCGGCGCTTTCTTCCATCCGAAGCGGCCGAACTGGGTCTACCTGACCCTGGCCGAGGGCAGCGTCGAGAACGCGCTGTACCTCAGCACCGACGGCGGCAGCTCGTGGAAGCCCTTCACGGGCTTCCCGTTCGGCAACACGCAGCGGGTGACAGTCGACCCCGACGACGACAATCTCATATACGTCACCACCTTCGGCGGGAGCGTCTTCCGCGGGCCCGCCACACCGCGACAGTAGCAGTAACGAATCGGAGGGGAAATGGCTGACAGGCAAGACGGTGTTATCGTTCACGACTCCGGCCGCGCGTGGCCCGGCTACACGCTCTTCGCCGAGAGCGTCGAGGATCCGAAGGCCGTCGCCGACGGCAGGGGCAAGATACGCCTCATCGACATGGAGGGCGCCGTCGTCCACGAGTGGTACGCCGAGACGGCCCTCCAGTCTCACTGCCGGCTCCTGCCCAGCGGCAACGTCATCTACCCCACGCGCGACCGCTCGATGGTTACGCGCGCCGGCCTGCGTGAGCTGAACGATGCGAGCGAGACCGTCTGGTACTACCACTGCTGGGTGGACCACGACTTCCAGATACTCGGCGACGGCAACCTGCTGATCCACACTATCACCGACTACCCGTGGCCGGAGCTGGGCCCCGGCCTCAAGCGCCATCCGCGCGTTCTCGAGGTCAATCGCGAGCAGGAGGTCCTCTGGCAGTGGCGGGGCGAGGAGCACCTGGCGGAGCTTGAGGCGCTGCTCGAGCCCGAGCACTGGACCTTCCTTCAGGAGCGCGTGCGCGGCAAGTTCCGCTTCGACTGGGCGCACAACAACACCTGTCAGGTCATCCCGCCGAACGAGGCCGCCGAAAAGGAGGCCGCGGCCGGCGACCCCGTCCGCTTCAAGCCGGGCAACATAGTCTTCTCGTACCGCAGCCTCGACATCATCGGCGTCATCGACCGCCCGTCTGGCGAGATCGTCTGGGCCTGGGGGCCGGGCGTCATCGACGGCCAGCACAAGCCGCACATGCTGCCGTCGGGGCGGATACTCGTCTTCGACAACGGGACCCTCAGGGGCTATTCGCGCGTCATCGAGGTGGACCCCCTCACGGGCGACATCGAGTGGGAGTACACGTCCGAGCCGAAGGAGGACTTCCTCAGCCGCTACATCTCCGGCGCTCAGCGGCTCCCTAACGGGAACACGCTCATCTGCTCGGGCGGGCAGACCCGGCTGTTCGAGGTCACGCCGGAGGGCGACGTCGTCTGGGACTTCCTCTACCCGTGGCACGAGGAGGGGGCGCTGAACTCGGTCTACCGCTGCAAGCGCTACTCCGAGGAGCACTGCCGGGGGCTGCTCGACCGGCTCAGGAAGTAGCTCGGCCCGGGGGCAAGGGCGGTCGCCCGACGGGGGAAGCGCCGGGCGGTGCGGGGTCCCAAAAAGGTATCCTGTCCCTGTCCCAGAAATGAGAATCCTACCCCAAATTCTCGTCCCAGGTGGACCAAGTTTTGGGGTTCAGACCACCCGGCGGACCAAGTTTCGGGGTTCAGACCAATGCCTGCATGCCGCGGGAAGGTGACGACCTTCCGCGTAATGTTGATCTCTGCTAGCGTCCGCCCCCTATGTGATCCGCCTCCCGCAGCCGACGGATCTCCTCCGAGCGCCTCACGGCCTCTTCGCCGGTCTCGGGGGCGGGGCCGCCCGGGGTGATATCGGGCACCTGCGAGACACCAGGCGCGGGCGCCGCGCCCATTCCGATAGTGCGCGAGTACCTCCCGCCAGATGAGTAAACCGGCAGGTAACGGTAGTACACCTCGAGCATGAGGGCCCCGAGTGCCGTCGAGTAGACCCGGCCGCCGGCCGAGCTTCCCCGGCCCACGGGGTCCCAGGACCCGTCATCGTCGCCGCCCTTGCGCTGTTTGCCAACGAGAAGGTCCCGCAGCGCTCCATTCCAGCCATTCCAGTAGCGCCCGCCGAGCTGGAACATCGACATCGTCCCGAAGTACCAATGCCGGAAGTCGACGTCGGAGTTGCGATCCCAGCGCGGCAGTGCTTCCACCACGTGGTCTGCCGCGCCTGCAACGGCGGGCTCCCTGGACTTGGCGCCGCAGAGGATGCGGCAGACGAGCGCCATCGCCGTCGCCTCGCGGGAGGTTTCCCCTCCCTTGAGCAGCCCGGCCATGCCCGTCCGGTCGTCGGCAACGGAATCTAGAAAGCTCATGCCTCCCGCGAAGCCTTTGCCGTCAACCTTCAGCCCGGCGATGCGCGCGCTCTTGAGCTGCATGATGAACCATACGGTCACATCGGTTCTCGGCTCACCGCGGGGCGTTGCACCCCAGCCGCTGTACTCTTTCTGAAGCCTTGAGATGGAGTAGTCGACCGCGCTCTGTGCGGCCTGGCCTGTCTTGGGGTTCCTAGCCATCCCGTAAGCCTCCGCGAGCGCCCAGGCAGCGATGGCGTGACGCGAGACGGCCTCGGCCGAGCGCGGTCCGCGTCCGACACGGCCGTCCTCGCCCTGTTGGGTCATGAGATAGCGCAATGCTGCGCAGACGTTCGGCCTGAACTTGCCCGCGCGCTCAGTGTGACCCGCGCCCAGGAAGGCCACGAGCGAGAGGCCCGTCGCGGTGATGCGGTCCTCGCCCTCGCGCGGGCCGCCGTGTCTGGCGGGCGACCAGCTGCCGTTCGGTTCCTGGTGGATGGCAAGCCACCGAAGCGCGGCGTTGACCGCGGCCTCTGAGGCCCTGGAACCGCCGAACGTGGCGACTGCCCGCTTGCGTCCCCCGCCCGAGCGGTAGCCGAAACAGCCCGCCCCCCCGCCTCCGACGCCGATGTTGCCGACCACTCCGGTGCCGCCGAGTGGGAGGCTGACGATGGCGTCCTCCTGACCATCAGCGGCCCGCCGCTCGACATCGTTGTCAGTCTCGGCGTGGTCGGTGACCTCGACCTCCTCGTGCACGAACACCGGGCCCTCGACGACCGCTTCGGGCTCGCGGCGCCGCGCCACTGGGGCTCTCGGGTCCACTCGAGTGCCGTCGGTGCGACGTTGCTCGCGCTTGATGCCCCGGTCACGGTACATTCTCTCGGACTCCAGCACGAGATACGAGGTATATGGGGTCACAACGGCGTGCTTCTTCGAGAGAGACACGATCTCGTCGACAAGCTCCTTGCTGCGGCCGTGCAGTCGTATCGCGTCGGCTAGGGCGCCGATCTTCCGCATGGCCCACAGACGCGGGAGCGTCGTCTCCTCGCGGTCGATGGCGACTGGGAAGTTGGTCTCTTCCGCGAGCACAACGGGACCGTCGGCTCCGGTCGCGTTCACCTTGACCGCGGCCGGTCCGCCCCCCTTGTAGCGACCGGTCACCACCAGCTGCCTGCCCTCATAGAGCGAAGGGAGCTGCTGCGGGAAGATGTCGTACGAGTTGAGCATCGGGGTCGCCAACTCCAGGCCGGTCAGCACCGGCGAGCGTATCCGGTCGTAGAGGTCGGTCACCTCGCTGAGGATGTCCTCGCCCGGCTCGACGTAGGCGCGTGACGCCTGCGACGCCTCGGCAATCGAGTCGAGCAGGCGCGTGTTCACCTGGGCCCCGACGCCGAACACGTGCACCTTCGGAAGCGGCCCGCGCGCGCCTTCAGCCCTCCTCTTGACGCGGTCGATGAGCGTGCCGATGTCCGTCTCGCCGACCGTGGGGTTGCCGTCAGTCAGGAAGAGCACCGCCGCCGGGCGCTTGGCGTCAACGGCGTCGCGCAGCGCCTCGCGGAGGGCCATGTCGATGTTGGTGCCGCCGGCGGCCCGGAAGCCGTTGACGAACCTCCTGCCGCGGGCCTTGCCCCTCCGATTGGCCGCGATCGGCTTGACGGATAGGCGCTCGACGCTGGTCGAGAACCGGATCACGTTGAACCGGTCCTCGGGGTTGAGGCTGTCTATGCAGTACGTGAGGGCCTCCCTCGCCTGGATGATCTTGTCGCCCACCATCGAGCCGGAGGTGTCGAGGACGAAGACGATGTCCTTGGCCAGCCGGTCGTTCTCGGGGGCTGTGACGAGCGCCATGAAGTAGCCGTCCTCTTCCGGCGAGTGGCGGTAGGTGAGGACGGTGATGCCGCTGCGCTTCTCCTTCAGGGAGACGAGCACGGTGAAGTCGCGGTCGAGGGCGCTCCGCGGCTCCTCGAGCCCGACGACGCACGTGCGCCCGCCGCGCGCCTTGTGGACGTCGACAGGGTGCGTGGTCGAGTGGACGTGGAGGATCGGCTTTTTCGACTTGACGTTGACAGTGAGGGTGAGATCCTGCTCGACGCGTGTCGGGGCGGCTTTCTTCTCGCGGAGCGGATACGTGTAGCGAAGTATTCCCCGCCGGTAGTTAACGACCTCAGTGTAGACGAGCTTGATCTTCTGATCGCCGCGCGCTGGTACCGGCGAGACGCTTATCCTGAAGGTGTTCTTCTCGAGGTGCTCGAGAAGAGCGGGGTCCCTGCGCGTGCGGGTTATGTCGTCATAGTGCCGGCGAGCCGAGCGCTTGTCCATCAGCTCGCCCTTGATCTCCTTGCCCCTCACCCACATCGAAAAATCTGCAATGGATGCGCCCTCGGGCAACGGGAAGACGTAAACGGCCTCCAGGGGCCTGTTCTCCCGATTGTGGAAGACCTGGACCACCTCCGTCCTGGCGACGGAGTCGTTGATGGTGACCGTGACACGCTGGCTCTTGATAGCCATCGGGGCCCCGGCGTTATCCGAGGAGATAAGGAGCCCCGCGCCTTCCGATCTCGGCGCAGCGAAAACGCCGAGCAACGCCAGAAATACCGCCGAAATCGTCATCTTGCTGCTCATGGCAGCCCCCTCCGAACCAAGGCCCTTGCCGTGGTTGCCACCCTCAACCGCAGCGCTCCCCCTCCTGAACGGAGGGGCATGGAGGGGGTTCAGCTGAAGTTGCCGGAAACAGGAAAAAAAGTCGCGGGCGCCCGGCCGCCAGAGACCGAGCATCCCCAGATGAGGGGCAGGTCACCTCGAGAGCGACCACATGCCGGTCTGCGTAAGCGTCGAGTTTCAGCGGGGCGCCCGGCCTCCGAGAGACTTCGAGTCGCGGGCGAGCGAGAGCCCCAGGAGCACCGCGAAGAGCAGGCTCGCCCAGAGCTCGCGCATGCCGTAGATACCCCGCGTCTTCTCCAGGTCGGCCAGCCGCCACAGGCAGATGGCCTCGTGGTTGCTCGTGATCACCCGCTCGCCGTCCGGGGTGGCGACGGCGCACCATACTGTGTCGCGCACGAAGGCGGTGCGCCGGCCGCCAGGGAAATCCCAGATCCGCAGGGACATGCAGACATCGAGTATGCGCTTGCCGTCCGGGGTGAAGCCGGCCGACATCACGCCCCCGAACCTTTTTCCTATGACCTTCGGCCGGCCCCAGTCGAGCTCCGAGACGAAGAAAGCGCAGGCCGGCGGGAACCGCGGCGCGGTCAGCACGAGACGCCCGTCGGGCGAGAAGCTGGTCGACGGATCGTCCCGGTCAAGGCCGGGCACGTACCCGCGCAGCGTAGCCACCGGGTGTCCCGTCTTGGCGTGGTAGGCATTGGTCACGCAGCGGCCCTCGTCGAAGACCGTGACGAGGACCTTCTTTCCATCGGGAGAGAATATCACCTCGCCCGTCTGCTCGGTGTCCGTTTCGATGGTCAGAACGGGCGACCAGGAGCCCGTTTCCCAGAGGATGATGCTGCTGCCGTCGCTCTGAGCAGCGAGGAGCTTGCCGTCGGGCGAAAAAGCCCAGCCCTGGCCGTAGACGTTGGCTCCGCTCAGCATGGTGGGGGCCTGCATCGTCTCCGCCTCGTAGACGAGGAGGTCGTGCGATCTACTCTCGGTGGCGATCAGGCGCCCGTCGGGCGAGGTCACGACCGTGTTCGAGGTGCTGAGCCCGGTCGAGGCGCTCGCAACGAGCTTGCCGGTCGCGATGTCCCAGATCGATATTCCGCCGGAGTTGTCGGTGCTGAAGACCCGTGTGCCGCCCGGCATGAAGCCCGCCGTCGCCACCGCCTCGGGCGACCATTCCATCTCCACCGGCTCCAGGTCGTCGGTGCGCCAGATGCCGGCGCCGCTGTAGTTGCAGTGGCCGATGATCATGGAGCCGTCGGGCGAGAGGTGCAGGTAGATCGTCGGCCTCGTCTTGCGCTCCGCCACCGGCTCGTGCCGGTGCATATTGACATACAGCCACCCGACGCTCGTGATGAGCAGCGATAGGACCACGACCGTCCCGAGAGAGAAACGCCCGCGCCTGAGGGCCATCACCCGGCCCCGGCTTGTCGGCCGCAGCAGGCGGCTTCTCCAGAAAATCGGCACATACATGAAGATCCCCGCGACGAAGGCCGCGGCGGGGATCGCCCATCTGACCACAGGCAGCGGCTTCGAGATCGAGTTGCCGATCAGTATTTCGGAGTAGAGCGCTTGCACAGCCTTGGTGTTCAGCGCGATGAGCGACCCGCCCCACAAGGCCCACGCCACCAGGCCCCTCACCGCGCCCTCGGCCACGTCGCCCGGACCGGCCTTGAAGAAGCCGGTCAGCAGGCCGAGTTCGAAGAGCCAGAACGTGGCGATCGCATACCCCCACAGCGGGATCTCACCAATCGGCAGGAGCGCCTGCAGGGCAAAGCTGTTGGCGACGATGAGCGAGGCGCCGCCTATCACGCCGATGGCGACCGCCCGCCGCGTCCCGACCCAGAGCGCCAGATAGAAGCCCATGGCCGCGCCCATGACGGCCGCCCAGAAGGGATGGCAAAGCTCCCAGTGACCATCACGGCGAGCGAGGCGCGACACCCCCCAGTCTATCGCCAGGGCCACCAGCGCCTGGGGCACGCCGTTCCACACAAGCCACCGACACGCGCGGCGCAGCCTGCCGGGCCTGGTGCTCTTGCGCGCGGCCTTCATCAGGGCCCTCCTCTACGTGAAGTATTAGCCCAGCAAGCAGCCTGCGGCCATTACAATCGGCGGCCATTCCTGTAAGGTCGGGAATGAGCCACGGAATGGCTCAAGACCGCTGTCTCGGGCCGAGAGCTGGGCGTCCCGCGTGTCCGGCCGGTCGCGTGAGCGGAGGCGCGGGGCAGTCAGCGACCCCTCAAGAGCTGATCCCCTGACCTCTGCACTGAATCCATGCTTTGCGGCCGTCCGCCCTTCACCGGCAAACCCCATTTGGCATATATTCGACACGCCGGCACCACTCCCTCACGCCGCCTCTTGGGGCAGAGCGGCACCCTCTCCTCCAGCCTGACACGCCGCAGACGGACAACGGGGGCCCAGCGTGACAAGTCTGCGACGCCGCATGCTTGTGCAGTAGTTCTCAGTGGAGCGCGCTGTCTCTGGCCGCTACAGGGAGTGGACGCCTGCCAAATTGCCCGTAGAGGAGCGCACACCTCCTCGAGAAGCCCTTCCACGGGCTCAGCAACAGGGCTTTCGTCATCGGGGCTCATAGTGTACACCTCTGTGAAAACGGAACAGTGGACACCCAATGCAGCAAGGCTGCAGCGAGGCTGCAGATAGGTTGTAGCAAGGTTGTAGGAAGGCGTTTTTCAGAGGAAATACACCGTCTAGCCCGTGGTGACGTAGGCTCAAGAGGGCGTTCATGCTGCCCCTAAACGGGATCTGGCCCGCGAACTCCTGGGCGCTCCTTCCCAGTGTTGCCCACCGAGGGGTCCACGTCTCCTCAAGCAGCCGTTCCTCGAGCTCAACAACAGCGCTCTTGCCATCGGGGCTTACTGTTGTAACCTCCACAGAAGAAGAACAGCGGACACCTCAAAATCTGAGGCCACCGCAAGGCCACCGATAGGGAATCCCAAGGGAACCGCGAGGTGTTTTTCTCGAGGAAAGAGGCCGTCCAGGCCATGGTGACGCAGGCTCAGGAGGGCCTCTATGCCGCGCCAACACGGTGTCGAGCCCAGCTGACTCCCGAACGCCCACCAACATTGCCTGCGGAGGGGCTCACGCGCCTCCTCGAGCCCGGCAACAGCGCTTCCGCCATCGGCGCTCATCGTGCACACTTCCCAATATGCGCGCACATTGCGCACCTGAGAATAAAGGGAATGGGGAGGAGGTGTAGAGGAAATGGAGAGGAAATGGGAAGGCGCTTTTCCTGCCCCCAAGAGTACGTGAAGGCCGCTGCAGTCCGGTCAGCTAGAGGACGGACTTGACGCCGGCCATGTCAGCTGTCTCGGCCGCCAGGTCATTGGGTGGGCTCCGGTCCATCCTCGTTGGAGCGACGCTGCAGACGGCGTCCCATCCTCTGCCTGTCATCCAGTATCAGCAGTATCACCAGCGCGATGATGCCGATGATGTGCATCAGCCCAGCGAGTGCGTACCAACGGCTGCGACCATAGCTCGCTGCCACAAGATAACACACGAGCATCGGCCCCAGCACATTCGCTGTTACCATCAAGCCTACTAGGACAGCGTCCGTCATTCTGTGGGCTCCAGCCGGGCCACTCACAACGTCAACGACCGCGGCCGCGGCGAGAAAGCAGGATCTCGCGCGCCCGGGCGACCTCGGCCGCATCGCCCATGAAGTAGATCCTCGTCTCGGCCCAGTCGGCCTGCTGCCCGACGAAGCTGATGCGGAACTCGCCCGCCGCTTCGGCGACGACCTCGGCATCGAGGCAGTCGAGGATCGAACACGGCTCCGGGAGACGGACCTTCCTCGGCCCCGGGGTGCCCGTGTGCACCGCGAGGAAATGCCTGTTGACGTAGATGATCTCCTCGGGCTCAGTCCAGAGGTGGGCGCCGGCCCTGCGCGCCAGGCCGTGGATGAGCCACGCAGGCAGAGACAGCGTGCCGCAGTAGACGGCCGTCCAGCCGTCTTGCTCCTTGGCCGCCATGGCCGTCCCGCCGGCCGCGGAGGTGTAGGTGGCCAGGGCCTCGGCCGACCGATCGGCCACCGTGATGACGGGCGATGTGGAGCGCATTCCGGCGAGTATCGGCTTCATATCCGGCCCGATTCCGAAACCGGAGGTGATCGGACGCGTCCACGGCCCGAGGGCCTTGCCCTCCTTACCCAGCCGCCACGGGGCGGATGCCGCCGGACGGTCGAGCCGGGCCTCCAATATCTCGGGCCCGGCGCGTTCGGCGAACCCGACATTCAGAAGCGCCGTCATATTAGCCGCTGACAGGGGCTCATCCGCGTCCGGGTTACAGTATCCCTGACCGTAGGCGAAGAGCGCCGTCGCCCCGTCGCGGGCGAGCCTCTCTTCCACCGCGGCCCTCTGTGCATCGTCCATCCTGAAGCACGTGAGGAAAACATAGAGCCGGTAGGGCCCGGGCTTGCCCGCCACGAGGTCGTCGAGCAACCAGACGTCGTAGGGCGCGCCGATGCGGCCGAGCTCGTGTATGATCTCGCGGTGGGAGAGGTCCCTGTCGATCCCCTCCTCCACCTGCCTGGGCTTCCTTATGGTCGTGTGCGAGTGGCAGAAGGCGCTGCGCTCGTCGACGATGACCGCGATCTCCGAGGCTCGTTCGCGCCGGAACTCGAACGAGAGGGCGCTCACGTCCTGGCAGAGCCTGAAGGCCTCCTCGATGCGGTCGTCGTCGTACCAGAGGCGTGCGAAATCGTACCACCAGTTGGTGCAGTTGTTCGTCAGAACGTTGGCGAAGTCCCGCAGGATCGCCGCCACGGATGCCTCCGGGCTGCCGCCTCCGTAGACGCCCTGGCGCTCGCCGGAAAGGAAAGTCCGGTTGTCGGCCTCGGAAATCCAGACCTTCCCGGCCGAGCGGACGGAGTCTATCACCGTCTCGAGCGGGGAGTAATCTCCGGGGCCCCGGTTCTCGTAAGGCGGGGGCGAGGCAAGGAAGTCGATCTCCGGCGCCGCCAGCAGCTTACCCAGCCCGCGGTGGGCCTCGGGGCCGGAGCCGCAGGTCAGCGATCCGTAGAACATCCCCGCCAGGCGCTCGCCCTTCGTCTCGTCCTTGACTACGCGGGCAAGGCTGATCATGCGGTCAGCGATCACCGCCGAGTAGAACTCGTAGTAGTCGATGGCCTTCCCGTTAAGGCGCGGGTCCCTCCAGTCGCCCCGGGCCAGCTCCTCCCGCTCGGCGACGGTGGGCACCATGGCATCGGAGATCCGAGCCGCGCTGTTGCCCCAGCTCTCGGCCAGGGCCTCGTCCGAGCCGTACCTGTCTTCCAGCCAGTCCCTGAAGGCCGAGTGCATCGCTGGCGAGAACTCAACGGCGTGCTTGGTCGAGTCCTCGACGTCCCACCAGAAGCCCCACTCGCCGCAGTGACCGCATCGAATGTGGTAGCCTGCGACCATGTCCGCGACTTCCGAGGACTCGACGGCCCGGATGTTTCGACGCGTTATCTCCTCGATGTCGGCCAGCCACTCCCGGGAGGCGATGGAGTACCTGGGCTCGCGGAGCTTCTGCATCCAGTGTTCGGCGGTGCCGTCCTCGAAGAGGCAGCACTGGCCGGGGTGGCTCCCGCACCAGTCAGGAGTCAGAAAGTAGCGTATAGAGAGGACGGCGTGCGCGTCGGGGCGGATCTCGCGGATCGTCTCGAGCCGGGCGACGATGTTGCCGAGGTGCTCGTCGGGGGGAAGCTCCAGCTCGTCGTCGATGTCGACGAAGAAGAGCCGTATCCCGGCGCGTGCGAGCCGCTCGAGGTACCCGCGCGGCGTGTCCTCGTACTCCCAGCGATAGGTCGTCGCCAGCTGTGGCTTGCCGTCGATGAAGATGGTCGGCGCCCCCATGTGATCGTCCACGCGGGCGACGGGCGGGGCAAGGGACCCTCCCGTTTCAAGGATGCTCATGCCATTCTCCTCTCCGGGAAATCATCTCGGCAGCGCATCTGGTTGTGCCCGGCGTGGTCAATGCTTTGTAGGATTCTAGCTTGGCAGGAGAGGAAAGGCAAGGGGCCAGCTCACAAGACCGAGTATCCGCGCGAGATCCCGAACCTGCACGGCTTGCAGCCTTGGCGTGCGAGTTCCGCAACTGCCGTTCGCGGGCGGGACTGGCAAGCGAGGTACTGGTCTCAGCACGCGCTCCTGCGACGCACCGCGCCGCCGCCAGTCGAGGTCATGCGGCACAAGTATGCTTGCATAAGAAGGCGCGAGGGATACAATATAGTTGGGAGCGGCCCAGTACTGTCAAGTGGTGGCCGCCGATGTCACATCGGAGAAAGGCAACTTGGCAGTCAGGGCCTCAGTCATCTTCGGCACCCGCCCCGAGGGCATCAAGCTCGCGCCGGTGATCCTGGCGCTCAGGCGCGATCCGCGCTTCGAGTGCCGCGTCTGCGTCACGGCCCAGCACCGCGAGATGCTGGACCAGGTGCTCGACACCTTCGGCATCCGGCCCGACGCGGACCTCGACCTCATGCGGGCCGACCAGGGGCTCGCCGAGCTCACCTCGCGCGCGGTGAGCGCCATAGACGGCTACCTTGCCGACGAGGAGCCCGACGTCGTCCTCGTCCAGGGAGACACCACCACCGTCTTCTGCGCCTCGCTTGCGGCCTTTTACAGGAAGATCCCCGTGGGTCACGTCGAGGCGGGCCTGCGCACGGGGGACCTCTGGTCGCCCTGGCCGGAGGAAGGTAACCGGGTGCTGACCTCGCGGCTGGCGGCAATGCACTTCGCTCCCACCGAGACCGCCCGGCAGAATCTTCTCGCCGAAGGGACAGCCGACGACGACATCGTCGTCACAGGCAACACGGTTATCGACGCACTCCTGCTGGCGCTGGACCGCGTCAAGACCGAGCCGCCCGAGATCCCGGGCCTCCCCGCCGAAGCCGCGCTCAGTGAGGGGAAGAGGCTCGTGCTCATTACCGGGCACCGCCGGGAGAACTTCGGCCTCGGCTTCGAATCCATATGCCGGGCGATAGCCGAGCTGGCGAAGCGCTTCCCGGACGTGGCTTTCGTTTATCCAGTGCACCTGAACCCCAACGTGCGCGAGCCGGTCGAGCGGATTCTGGGAAGCGCCGCCAACTGCAACGTCCATCTCATCGAGCCGCTGGCATATCTGCCCTTCGTGTCGCTGCTCGAGCGCTCGACGCTCGTCCTCACCGACTCCGGCGGAATCCAGGAGGAGGCGCCAAGCCTCGGCAAGCCCGTTCTGGTCATGCGCAACAAGACAGAGCGCCCCGAGGCGGTAGAGGCCGGGACGGTCAGGCTCGTGGGCGCCGACTTCGACCGGATAGTCGGCGAGACGTCGCGGCTCCTCACGGATGAAGCCGCCTGTGCGGCGATGTCCCGGGCGCACAACCCGTACGGCGACGGCAAGGCCGCCGGGAGGATCGTGGATGCCGTCCACCGTCGTTTCGGCCAGAAGGCGGGGCCCGCTTGAGCCCGAGCGTCAGGGATATCATCATGCGCGTGCTGCCCGGGCCGCTCAGGCGGTTGGCCGGGCGCGTCGAGGACTCGCCGCTGGGGAGTCGCCTCGCGAGGGGCGCCTTCTGGTCGCTCGCGGGAGCGGTGATATCGCGCGGGCTGATGCTCGTCGCGATGATCGTCGCGGCGCGGATCCTGGGGAGGGAGGCCTTCGGCGAGCTCGGCATCATCCAGAGCACGATGATGATGTTCGCCGCGTTTGCGGGCTTCGGGCTCGGACTGACGGCCACCAAGCACGTCGCCGAGTTCCGCGAGGCCGATCCCGAGCGCGCCGGGCGTATCATCGGCCTCTCGTCGCTCGTCGCCCTCTGCACGGGCGGAGCCATAGCAGGGGTGGTGATCGCGATCGCGCCGTGGCTTGCCGCGAGAACGCTCGCGGCCCCGCACCTGGCGGGGATGCTGAGGCTCGGGACCGGCATATTCTTCTTCGGAGCGCTGAACGGGGCGCAGACGGGGGCGCTCGCCGGCTTCGAGGCCTTCAAGGCCATCGCGAAGGCGAATCTCGTCTCCGGGGTGCTTGCCTTCCCGCTGATAGCCGGGGGCGTGTACCTCTACGGGGTTCCGGGCGCCGTGGGGGGGCTGGTGGCGTCGCACGCCTGCACCTGGACGGTGAACCATGTGGCGCTGAGAATGGTCGCCCGCCGCTTCCGGGTGCCGCTCGCGCTCGCCGGGTGCATGAAGGAGTGGCGGGTGCTCTGGCACTTCAGCCTGCCGGCGGCGCTGGGGGCGTCTCTGACGGTCCCGGTGGGGTGGATAGGTCAGGCCATGCTCGTTAACCAAGCGAACGGCTACGCCGAGATGGGGGTCTTTGCGGCCGCGGCCCAGTGGCGGGTCGCAATCTGCTTTCTGCCGTCGGTGCTGACTCGGCCGTGCGCTCCGATGCTCTCGGATCTCTACTCGCAAGGCGACAGGAGGGCCTTTCTCAGGGTTCTTCTGGGCAGCCTGGCGCTGGGCATGGCCATTTCGGTTGGGCTCGCCGCGGCGGTTGCCCTTATGTCACGGGGTATCATGACCGGGTACGGCGAGGAGTTTGCCGGCGGGTACGTGACGCTGGTCGTGCTGGCCGCCGCGGGGGTTGCCGTGACTGCGGGGAATGTTCTGCATCCGGGGGTGGTTGCCACGGGCCGGATGTGGTTTGGGCTCTCGGCGAGGGTAGCCTGGGCTGTGGCGTTCCTCCTCTGTGCATGGCTGCTCATGGACAGGGGAGCATTGGGGCTGGCTCTGGCGACGCTGATTGCGTATGGTTCTTACCTACTGCCAGCGGGGCTGGTGGTGTGGTACGGGCTGAGAGAGTGTGTGCGAACGGGCGCGTCGTCCGGAGGTAGCTGCTAGAAGGTTCTTCCATCGATGATGACATGCGATCTCGAGAAGACTGACGAACGGCTTCAAGTGGCCATACAGTGGCCCGATTTGGCCGCGGTGCTCATGATGCTGGCAGCAATGGCCGCGTCCGTTCTTGATGGGCCTTTCCAGTTCGGCGTGGACTTCGGCCATGTAAAATGGGGTTTCTTCATTGGCTTTCTTGCCTACTGCCTTTTCAGAGCGAGGAGGGCACCCTCTTGTGGGCTG
>Ga0272441_10004783_pt1 | contig 24087 bp, 21 predicted proteins | sample SSMProp6N_FD_193582 | JGI IMG/M metagenome (GOLD analysis project Ga0272441, IMG submission 193582) | Marine sediment archaeal communities from Little Sippewissett salt marsh, Falmouth, MA, United States - SSM-Prop-6N | ecosystem: Environmental > Aquatic > Marine > Wetlands > Sediment ...
GACGAAATAGGTCCGAATCACCGCGCTCATCATGGACATGGGCGATTTGCACGTCGAAACGTTCTCCAGCAGGTCCGGATGGAAATGCTCCATGCAATTGATCCATCCCGGCGAGCAGGAGGTAATAATCGGCAGCTTGCCCCCGCCCTGCAAGCGCTCGAGGAATTCGCTGCCTTCCTCCATGATCGTCAGATCCGCCGAGAACTGCGTATCGAAGACGTAGTCGAAGCCGAGCTTTCGCAGCGCCGCGGCGGTCTCGTGTTCCATATTGCGTCCCGGCTCCAGTCCGAACGCCTCGCCGATGGCCGCCCGCACCGCCGGTGCGACCTGGACGATCTTGACTACGTCCTTGTCATTGAGAGCCTCGAACAGCTCCTGCGTGCAGCTTTTCTCGGTGAAGGCGGCGGTCGGACAGACGTTGATGCACTGGCCGCACGTGCTGCATACGCTCTCGGAGAACGGCATGTTATAGGCCGGCATCACCACCGTGTCGAACCCACGATAAGCCTGGCCGAGGCAATGAACGCCCTGGATTTCGGAGCACATCCGCACGCAACGCCCGCACAGGATACACTTGTCCGGGTCGCGAATCACGCTGTTCGATGAGAGGTCCTTCTCGTAGTGTTTGCGTTCGCCGGCGAAGTGGCGATGGCGAATGCCCATCGCGTAGGCCAGCCGCTGCAGCTCGCAGTTGCCGTCGCGCTCACAGGTGTGGCAATCCTCGGGGTGATTGTCCAGCAGCAGCTCGACGATGTCGCGCCGGGCCCGTCGGATCTCCTTGGTGTTGGTGTGGATTTTCATGCCGTCGGCGACCGGGTAGCAGCAGGAGGCGACGTAGTTCTTGGCCCCCTCGACCTCGACGATGCAGACCCGGCACGCCCCTTCGATCGAGAGGCTGGGGTGATAGCAAAGCCGGGGGATGGCGTAGCCGCACTTGTCGGCCGCCTGCATGATGGTCTGGCCGGCGTCCACCTTGTAGTCTTTATTGTTTATCGTGATCGTGATCTTGTCGTTGTTCATGTTGAATCCTCAAACCTTGGCGATGGCATCGAACTTGCAAGTGTTGAAGCACGCGCTGCATTTGATACACTTGTCCTGGTCGATGACGTGCATGTTCTTGGCACTGCCGCTGATGGCGTTGACGGGACAGGCCTTGCGGCAGGCGCCGCAGCCCACACACTTCTCCGTGATCTGGTAGGTGAGCAGCTTCTTGCAGACCCCGGCCCGGCAGTGCTTTTCGTTGATGTGCTCTTCGTATTCTTCCCGGAAATTCTTGATGGTGCTCAGAACCGGGTTGGGCGCCGATTGGCCGAGCCCGCACAACGAGGCTTTCTTGATCATGTTGCCGAGGCGTTCGAGCTTCTCGATATCGCCGGGTTTGCCCCGGCCCTCGGTGATGCGGGTGAGGATGTCGAGCATGCGTTTGGTGCCTTCGCGACAGGGCGTGCATTTACCGCACGATTCGTTCTGGGTGAACTCCAGGAAGAATTTGGCGATGTCGACCATGCACGAATCCTCGTCGATGACGATCATGCCGCCGGAACCCATGATGGAGCCGGCCTTGGCGAGGGATTCATAATCGATGGCGGTGTCGAGATATTGTTCGGGCAGGCAGCCGCCGGAGGGACCGCCGGTCTGAACGGCCTTGAACTTCTTGCCGAAGGGAATGCCGCCCCCGACGTCGTAGATGATCTGACGAAGCGTCGTTCCCATCGGCACTTCGATCAGGCCGGTGTTGACGACCTTGCCCGCCAGGGCGAAGACCTTCGTTCCCTTGCTGGTTTCGGTGCCGACCGTTTTAAACCAGTTGGCGCCGTCCAGGACGATCACGGGGATATTGGCCCAGGTTTCCACGTTGTTGATCAGCGTGGGCTGGCCGAAGAGACCGACCACCGACGGATAAGGCGGACGGGGTCGAGGCATGCCGCGGGAGCCTTCGATCGAGTGGATCAAGGCGGTTTCTTCACCGCAAACAAATGCCCCGGCCCCGAGCCTTATCTCTATATTAAACGAGAAGTCCGAGCCCAGGATGTGATCACCCAATAAGCCGTGGGCGCGGGCGTCCTCGATCGCTTTCGTGATTCGTTTGATCGCCAGCGGGTATTCGGCCCGGATATAGACAATGCCTTTGCTGGCGCCGATCGCGTAACCGCCGATGGCCATGCCTTCCACGACCGTGTGCGGGTCGCCTTCGATGGCGCTGCGGTCCATGAACGCGCCGGGATCGCCCTCGTCGGCGTTGCAGATGACGTATTTGGGCGAGGCTTTCTCGGCGGCGGTGAACTTCCATTTGAGTCCCGTGGGAAATCCGGCGCCGCCCCGGCCCCGCAGACCGGCCTGCTGGACCTCTGCAATCACCTCCTGAGGCGTCATTTCCGTAATGGCCTTGGCCAGCGCCTCGTAGCCGCGCAGGGACAGGTAGTCGTCGATGCTCTCGGGATCGATAATGCCGCAATTCCGCAGTGTGATCCGCATCTGGTGGCCGAAGAACTTGGCGTCTCCGAAGACGCGGAAGAAGCGGTTGTATAAATGGTCTTCCTGGATCGCCAGGCGGGCGATGGCACGGCCATGAACGAGGTGTTCTTCCACGATTTCAGGGATGTCGCTTTCCGTCAACCCTCCGTAGATGGTGTAGCCCGGATTGACGACCATGATCGGGCCCTTGTCGCACATGCCCAGGCATCCGGACAGGCCGATGGTCACCTGGTCGGTCAGGCCGTGTTTGTCCAACTCTTGACGCAACAGGTCGGTGAGCTTACGCGATCCCTTGTTGATGCAGCTCGTCCCGTCGCAAACGATGATTCTGTACGTCGCAGTCACAGTGCGATCCCTTTCTAATCGATGGTCCACTCTTGTATCACTTCACCGTTTTTCAGGTGTCGTTCGATGATCTGCTGCGCTCGTTCCTTGTCCACTTTGCCGTACTTGACGGGACTCTTGCCCGCCTCGATGACTTCCACGGTGGGCTCGAGGTTGCAGCGGCCCGCACAGCCTTTCTGGCTGAGGTAGACGTCGGTTAGCCCGCGGCTGATGGCCTTCTGGAAGACCTCCATCACCTCTTTCGAGCCGGCGGCGATTTCACACGTGGCCATGCCAACGTAGACTCTCTTGGTGGAGAGGTAGCCCTTTCCGACGATGCGACCGACGGCCTCGGCGCGCTTCTTTCTGATTAATTCCAATGGTGTCGGCATTGCGTTAGTTCCTTTCTATCTCGAATATGAAGGAGTTACCGTGTTCGCGCGGCTCCACGCGTATTTGCCCTCCATGACGCTCGACGATTTGCCGGGTGATGTACAATCCCAGGCCCGTGCCCTTGACCTTGCGGGTCTGTTCGTTCTGAAGGCGGGAGAACTTCTGGAACAGCCTGGCTCTCTGTTCGTCGCTGATGGGCGCCGAGTCGTTGTAGACGTCCACCTCGACCTTTCCGTTTTCCTGTTTGGCCGTGACGCGGATCTCTCCGGCCTCCGGGCTGTACTTGATCGCGTTGCTCATCAGGTTGTTGGCCACGATCTGCATCAGGTCGCCATCCGCCTCGACGACCAAATCCGGGTCGATGGCGTTGGAGATGTTCAAATTCTTGCGGAACGCGATGGCCGCCAGCGAATGGATCGAGTTGTCGAACACATCCGTTTTGAGACTCAGTTCGGTTTTGTGGACGGGCAGCTCGCCTCGCTCGATGCGGCCGAGGTTGAGGAATTTCTTGACGGTCGCGTCGAGATAATCCAGGTTCCGCGTGACCGAGTCCAGGGCCTTGCGCTGCTTGAAGTTCACCAGGCCCAGATAGCCGTCGCGGACGGCATATGCGTTCATGACCGCCGAGGCCAGGATGCCCTTGAGCTCGTGGGCCACGAAGCCGATGAGATCGACGTAGCTCTTGTTGGAGGCCGCCAGTTTCTGATTGGAAATCCGCAGGCTCTCCTCGCGCTCCTTGAGGCCCAGGGCCATGGCGTTGAACGCCTCGGCGACGATGTTGATGTCGGTGATGGACGTGTCGCTGTCCACCCGGCAGTCCCAGTCGCCCGTAGCAAAACATTCGGTGGCGTGGACCATGTGCGTCAGGGGTTTGGAGATGGCTCCGGCCAGGATGAACGAAAAGAATACGCCGATGAGGGTGACACCGCCGACGGCGACGGTGAAGATAAACAGAACCTCACGGGCCATGTCGTTGAAGGGCTCCTCCAGAATTCCGACATAGAGGATTCCGATAATATCACCTTTGATGCTTGTGATCGGCTCATAGGCGGTTTTGTACCAGTCGGTGACGACAAAGGCCCGGTCGTGCCAGCTTTGGCCTTCCTCGACGACTTTTACGTAGACCTGATCGGAGACGCGGGTGCCGATGGCGCGTTGGCTCTCTTTGGTCAGGACGTTCGTGGAAACCCTCACATCGTCCTGGAAGATGGTCACGGTCCCGACGGGCTTGCTGTGATAGGATTGCCTCCCGAAGACCATCTCTCGGATGCGGTCGACGAGGGTGTAGTCGCGGTTGATGATCCGCCCGCCGTAGAGGATGGCTTCTACGTTGCCGTCTCGATCGAGGACCGGCACCGCGTATTCCTTGGCCATCACCTCGTTGAGGATGACCTTCGCCGTCGGGCGGGCCATCGGGGTGGCTTTGATCTCAATGGGGCTCTCGCCCGGGAAATCGGCCTGCATCGTCTCGAGCTCGTCGAGCGTGGCGATGCGTGTGCCGCCGATTGCCTGCCCCGTCCGTGCGGCCTTGCGGGCGATCTCGCTGCGCAGAGAATCGAACTCGGACGCCGCTGCGTAGCGCAGGTAGTGCAACTGCAGTTTCTCCCGCAGTCGCTCCGGACTCTCGGTCGGCGAGACCAGCTTGAGCCCCTGTCCGATGCGCTCGATTTCGCTTGTATACACCATCCGGGCGGCTATGAGGTCGTTCCGGACTCGGCGCTCGGCCCGCTGAATGATGTCCCGCTGGATGACGTAGTAGCCCAGCAGGGCAATGGAGGCCGACAACACGAAGATCACCATCAGAAACGACAGGAGAATCCGCGTCTTGATGGATACCGGCGGCAGTATTCGGCTATTTTTTATTGTTAGAGGCATTGACGAAGTAGATCACATTCTCAAGCTCGGTTTCGAGGTTGATATTGTTAACGACGCAGCCTGTACGGGCTTTCAGGCAGATTGGTGCGAAATTCAACACACCTTTTACGCCTGCCGACAGCATGAGCTCAAGGACCTGTTGGGCGGCATAGTCGGGTACGGCGATTACGCCGAACTTGATCTGGTGGGCGGCCAAAAAATCCGCAAATTCCTCCAGCGGCAGGACCGGAGGCGTGGCGTCACGGTCATACTTGGTCGGGTCGATGTCGAAACCAGCGGCGATTTTGATGCCGCTTTTGCCCAGCCCGGGGTAGTGAAAGAGCGCTTTGCCGATGTTGCCCATGCCCACCACGACGAACTCCTGGACGCGATCTTTGCCCAGAACCTTGTTGAGCTGGACGCTGAGCTCATCGACCTTGTATCCGCCCCGGCGGTTGCCTGTGATGCCGAACAGAGAGAAATCTTTGCGAACCTGGGCCGCTGTTACACCCGCCGCATCGGCGAGGTTATCTGAGAAAACACGAACGAAATTCAAGGTTTTCAGCCGATTCAGAGCGTTCTTGTAGCGCGATAGCCGTATGATGCAGCTTCTATTGGGCATAAATAAAACCTTTTAATGTTTTGCTCTTACTGTCGCAACAAGGAGATTTGTGCGTTAGCGTGCGGGTGCTGGTAACCCCTGAAATAGATTATTAGTGAATTCTACGCCCGAGTCAACGCTTTTGTTGTGAATATTTTCACAATTTGTGAGATAGTTGCTTTTGGGGGCTGGGGTTTGGAAAAAGCTGGAGCCTGGTTGTGGTTCGGCAGGCCTGTGGTGGCTCGCGGGCGTGTTTGCGATATGCAGAGACAGAAAGCCTGGGGCGGCCGGGATTTTCGCTTTTTTTATAGCGAGAAGGCGTTGGCGGGATAGAATAGGGCCGTCTGGACGTCTTCTCGAACCAAAGGTGACGGAGAATGAGATTAGGTGCAGAGGCATTCATGGAACAGAATGAGCCCAAAATCAAGGTTGAATACGGTACGGAAGTGACCATCGTTACATTCGACGTGGACAACATCCTGGAAGAGCAACAGATCAAAAAGCTCGAGGAGGCTCTGACCCCGGTCATTACCAGGAACGAAGGGCGGAAGCTGGTTCTGAACTTCGAGCACGTCCGTTTTATGTCCTCGGCCTTCCTGGGGCTGCTGGTCAAAGTGCATAAGCGGGTGATCGAGGCCGGCGGCCACTTGCAGCTCTTGAATCTCGACCCCAAAATCTACAAAGTCTTCGAAATCACGCAGTTGACGAAGATTTTCGACATCGTTCCGGCGGACGCTTGAATTTGCCATGATTCTGGCGCCGCGTTTGCGCGATCCCATCTGCTCTGGCAACGGCAGCGACGGCGCCGGTGGGAGGCGCCGTGGCGAGGGTTGTTGCTGTGCGGGAGCCGTCCGGGGCGATCACCGGAGGCGAAAGATGGGACAGGTGGTTCCGCCGGCGCCGAATTCGGGCGCCTCGATCGGATCGAAGAGAAGATAGCGGCTGTCGAGGTAGCAAGTCTCGATATATGGCGCATCGGCCAGTGCTTTGGCGATACGGGCCAGTACGGCCGAAAGGTCGCTTTTTCGATTCTTGCGGCACAGGTGGATCAGAGGACCGCAGATTTGATGACGCTTGCGAGCCAGCGCGATCCAGATTTGCTGCGGTGTAAGGAACGTATGCTCGCCGCAGCGCCCGGCTTGCACCTGACGCAAGACGGGCACGCACGCCCCCAGAATCTGTTCGTTCTCAACGTACATACCGCACTCAAATCTCAGGTTCTTTTGCACTCTATCGGCCACACGCCAGTGACGTATGAGAGAATATCCGCTGCGAAGCCTGGATTCGTGGATGCCTGCGGCTTGGCGGAAGACCGGAGAGGACCATGACGGCAAAGAAAGGAGGCTGTCCGTGGGCAAGGTGAAAGTCAGAAGCCCTCGGGTCTACGTCGAATGGGTCTGCCATTTGTCTTGCTGTTGACTCTGGCGCCCCAGGCTGTGTTCTCGGGCACACGCGACAACGTGCAGAGCCAGCTTCAGACGGTCGTTCAGGTCGAATTTGTGAAACAGGCGATTCATGTAGGTACGTACCGTGGAGACGGAGATTCCCATCCTCTCGGCGATCTCTTTGTCGGAGGCCCCTCGCAGGATGTGCCGGATGATCTCGGCCTGCTGACGCGACAGACCCAGATTCTCTCGAAGCGCTAACCACTCTTGTTCGGAAACCACGCTGGTGTGCCCGGTTGTCGCCATCCTACCTCCTTGATTTGGAAGTCGCCGACGGGCCGTACCCATTTCCATGATACGCCAGTTGGCCCAGGTTGCCCGCCGCTGTCGCCTGCAGGTTGCCCAGGTCGTGTGCCTTTATGCACTGGCACCTGAGCATTGTCGCATCGTTGCCGCTTTTGTCAACGGCGACATCGCGTATTTGGTGTAGTCAATTCCGATGAACGCGCCGCGGCCGAGCAGCAAACCGCAGACCGGTGGCAGCGACTTGGTTCCGCAACTGTCGTTGCTTTCAGGGGCGACAGCGGTACTATAGTATTGGTGTTTTGACCGGCGACAGATGACGGCACCGAACCGAAAGGGTGGATATGGGTGTGGTTACGAGCAGGCGGGAGTTTGTGAAAGCGGCGGCGGGTGTGGCACTGACCGGGACGGGCGCAGCGCGGTCTCGGGCCGCCGCGCCGGTTCGGCACAAGCGCAAGGCGAATCTGTTGTTCATCTGGACCGACGAGCAGCGGGCCGACACGATGGCGGCGTACGGCAATCGGCTGATTCACACGCCGCACCTGAACCGACTGGCCCGACAGAGCGCGGTCTTTCGCAACGCGTACGTGACGCAGCCGGTTTGCACGCCGAACCGCTCGGCCGTAATGACCGGGCTTTGGCCGCACACCACCGGCTGCATCAAGAACAACGTTCCGTTGCCCTCCGATGTCCCTTGCCTGACGGAGCTGCTGGCCGACCCGGACTATCGCACCGCCTACATGGGCAAGTGGCACCTGGGTGACGAGATCTTCGCCCAGCACGACTTCCAGGAATGGGTCGCAATTGAGGATGGCTACAGTCGCTATTACAGCGAAGGACGCAGCCGCGATGCGCGCAGCGACTACCACCACTTTCTGATCGACCGGGGATACAAACCCGATGGCGGCGGCAGGTTCAGCCGCAGTTTCGCCGCCCGCCGGCCCCTCGAACACTGCAAGCCCGCCTTTTTGGAAAGGAAGGCATGTGATTTCCTCCGGCGGCACCGGCGCGAGCCATTCGTTCTCTACGTCAATTTCCTGGAGCCGCACATGCCGTTTTTCGGGCCGCTGGACCGCGAGCACGATCCCCGCGAAGTCGGGTTGCCCGGAAACTTTCGCGATCCGTTGGAGGACAACGAGCCACTGCGGTATCGCATCATTCGCGAGTGCTGTCGCGCCCGGTACGGGGCGAGCGAGCGGAACATCCGGGAGCTGATCGCACGCTACTGGGGGCTCGTGACACAGGTCGATCACAGCGTCGGTGCGATTCTCGCGACGCTGGACGAGCTGGGACTGGCCGACGAGACGATCGTTGTTTATACGAGCGACCACGGCGACATGATGGGATCGCACCACATGGTGGAAAAAAGCGTGATGTACGAGGAGGCCGTGAGGGTCCCGTGGTTGATGCGCGTGCCCGGCAGCGCGGGTCGGCTCGTACGCGAGCCGGTCAGCCAGATCGACATGGTCCCGACGCTTCTGGATCTCCTGGGGCGACCTCGGGACGCGCGCCTGCCCGGCCGGAGCCTGGCACCCGTGATGAAAAGGGAGGACGTTGCGCCGAAGCCCGTCTTCATTCAGTGGAATCCCGACAGCGGGGCGATGAAGGTCAAACCCGGCGGGACCCGTCTGGCCTCGAAGCAGGAGCAAGAGCACCTGAAGCAGGAACGCAGCCGGGCGGTCATCACGCCTGACGGTTGGAAGCTCTGCCTCAGCGACAGGGACAAATCCCAGTTGTTCAATCTCAGAGACGATCCGGGCGAGACCGCCAACCTTTTCGATTCCGGTCGCCACCGCGACGTCGTCAGCCGGTTCACCGGGCAAATCCATCGATGGCAGGAATCCGTTGCCGATGGAGCTGAAGTGTAGCGAACACCGTCGAAACGGCCGCGAAGTCTCTTGCCTCAAGAGACCTGTTTTGCTATCTTTATAGTATGTTGCTGGGCCTGGTTGCTGTGTCCGCAGGTGCGGTTTGTACGGAGGACGTGATGTTGTTCAGGCATTTGTTGATTCTGCTGTCGCTTTGCACCATGGTCTGTGCCGAGGAACCGGTCTACTTTGCCGACCCCGCGCTCCAGGCAGCGGTGGAGGAGGCCCTGTGGATCCCGGAGCCCACCCCCGACGACATGCTCACCCTCACCGACCTGCGATGTATTCGCTGTGATATCGTGGATATCACGGGCCTCGAATACGCCACGAATCTGGAATGTCTCTGGCTGCGACTGAATCACATCACCGACATCACCGCTCTTGCGGGATTAGTCCATGTGAAGGAGTTGTCGGTCTCAATCAATGAGATTCAGGATATCTCCGCCCTGTCGGGCCTGACCGCGCTGGAACACCTGGACCTTCATCGCAACTCCGTCAGCGACCTTTCCCCTCTGTCTGGTCTTACGAATCTCAAGACGCTGATTCTCCGAGACAATGACATTATCGATCTTGGTCCCCTTGCCGGTCTCACCGGCCTGGTCGAGCTGCATCTGCCCCTGAACGACATCCGCGACCTGTCCCCTTTGTCCGGAATGATCAATCTGGAAGTGCTGCATCTATACGGTTGCAAGATCTCCGACGTCTTTCCTCTGTCCGAGTTGACAAGGTTGCGCACGCTGCTGCTGGACGGCAACACGATCGACGATGCCTCTGCGCTCTCGGGACTCGTTTCTCTGGAAGAGCTCGATCTGGAGGATAATCGGATCAATGACATTTCGGCTCTCACGGGGTTGCAGCGCCTCGCGCGCCTCGATCTCAGACGGAACCCTCTGAATCAGGAATCCTGCGAGACACACGTTCCGGCGATTCGGGCGAACAACCCGGGCATGAAGATCGAGCACCCCTGTGACCGCTGGCGGCTCAAGCTGTCGTCTACGTGCGGCGGGGTAGTGATCCACCCCGGGGAAGGGGAGTTCTTCTACTGGGACGGCGAGACGGTGTCCCTGGAGGCGCGAGCCGACCCAGGCTTTGTGTTCGTTGGTTGGAGCGGCGGCTGGGGGACGACGTCTAATCCCGCGTCGCTGGCGATGTTTGAGCACTACCAGATCCGGGCCAACTTCGTCAGCACGCTGGATGTTGTTTGTGTTGACGACAGCGCCGCCAACGATCCCGCACCGGGCGAAGCAGCCGGGAGCGATCCACAGGAAAACGGAACGCCCGAGCATCCCTTCGATACGATACAGGAGGCGATCGACGCAGCCGCCGATGGCGCTACCGTTCTCGTTCGTCCCGGGCTGTACGTGGAGAACATCCGTTTTCCGGGCAAGCGCATCGCCGTGACGGGTGTGGATCCGAACGGCCCGGGCCCGGACTGCTATCCAGTAATTGAGGGACGCGAGGCTGAGCCCGTGGTGCGTTTCGTTGGAGGGGCGGACCCCAATTGCCTGCTGATGGGCTTTGTCATCACCCGGGGCGGCGGAAGGGCGGCCGGAGCCTTGCTTTGCCGGGGCAGCAGTCCGATCGTGGCTAACTGTCTGATCGTTGGCAATCGGGCGACGGGCAGGAACGGAGCTGCCGTCCATTGCATCGACAGCAGCGCCACGTTCGTCAACTGCACGATCGCGGACAATTACGTGCCCGAAGAAGGTTCAGTACTGTGGCTGATTGACAGCGACGTCCTGATGACGAACTGCATCGTGGACAGCTCCGGTTCGGCCGGAATCCTCCTGGACGGGGACAGCAATCTGTCGGTGAGCCACACGGGCGTTACCGACGGCTGGCCCGGCCCGGGTAACCTCGACGTGGATCCGCTGTTCGTCCTGCGGGGCTACTGGGCCGCGCCCGACGACCCCGGCATCGCTGTCGATCCCGAATACGCCGGGGCAGTTTGGATCGACGGCGACTATCATCTGCAATCCGAGGCCGGACGTTGGTATCCGCCTGGCGAAACCTGGGTCAACGACGGTGTCACCAGTGCCTGCATCGACGCAGGCGCCCCGGCCGGGCCGGTCGGGGCCGAGCCGGTTCCGAACGCCGGCGTTATCAATATGGGCGCCTACGGCGGAACCGCCCAGGCCAGCAAATCCAAGATTTCCCCCTGAGACAAGGAAGGCAGCGCTCGCGACGCAAGTGGGCCGCGCTGCTTTCTGGCACCTCTGATACCGACAGCAAGGGCTCTCATGGTCGCCGCGGCAGGGATTTTTCATCTGCGACGAAGAGTGACAGGTTGGAACCGTCGCCATGTCGGCAGAGCCGCGGTGGTCGGGAAGCCCGCAGATCGGGTCCCGGTTGCGCCAAAGGAATGCCAAATGACCCGGATCCCGGCGGCTGCGGGAAATTCGAGGCACGAAACTGGAAATCCCAGACAAATTGGACGCGGGCGGCGCGCCAAAGTAAAGCCAGTCTCGGGCGGTTTGGACTGGTGACTGTGCGGATGGACGGTGTTTTATAGGACTCAGTCCGGCTTTGGGCGGAGGCGGGCCGACGGCGGCAGGGCGGTTTCTGCCGGTGGGCGGTCGGGAAAGCGATTGGGCCGGCGAGGGCTTTGTGAGGGGACGATTTGTTATTTATGTTTTAGAGAGACCTGTCCCGGCGGGTCTCTGGCGTTGATGTGTCATCGGGCCAAATGAAAATGCAAAGAGCAGAATGCAAAAATAGGGAAGTCGTCGTCGCATCGGGGCCTTTGCGCCCTTTTGATGTTTGGTTTTTGCATTTTGGCTTATCGATGGGGCCGCGGCCCCAGGAAGAAACGAGCAACCTTAGATGTACGCAAGGAGATTAAGATGAGCGAGATCGCCATGCTGCAGGGGCATGAATCAGAAGCCGTGCTTCGGACGGTCGTTGAAATGCAGGCACCGGCCATCATGTCGTATTTGTCGAGGGACAAGTGGCACGTGGCGAAGGTCGTGATGAGGGATCTGGCGGCCAGCCGGTTGTATGTGGAGGGCTGCCGGTCTTCGAAGAAGCCGCATCCGATCAATATCCGTGTGAATCAGCCCGTCGGGGTGAATTTCAAGCACGCGTACGGGAAGTTCGTGTTCGATACGATTGTGGTCGATCTGGGGCCCGCCACCCAGCCGGACTCCGGGGGAACGCTCGTTCTGGCGGTGCCAAAGCAAATCGGCGTGGTGCAGCGACGAAGCTATTTCCGCGTCAGCGTTCCCGAATCGCTGAAAGTCAGCGTGGTGCTCTGGCATCGCAAGGCGGGTCGGCACGTCGAAGACAAACCCGCGCACAACTACCATGAGGGCCAGTTGGTGGATATCTCGGCCGGCGGGGCGCAGATTGCGGTTCCCCTCAAGACCGGCCAGAATGACAGCCGCGGCGCCGCGGGAGAATCGGACTTTCACAAGGGCCAGTTCGTCGGCGTACGCTTTACGCCTATGCCTTATGAGACGCCGCTGATGTTCACCGCGCAGATCCGCAACGTCCTGCCGACGGCGGACCATGCCGCGTTGTGTGTCGGATTGCAGATCGTCGGGCTCGAAGCCAGCGAAGAAGGGCGGCACGTCCTCTCTCGTCTGGCCACGGTGGTGGAGCGCTACTACGACATCAACCAGTCCGGCGCCAAGCAACAGGATATGCAGACCACGGTTCACGCCGAGCGCAGGCCCTTCCACCTGCCCGCTGGTGCGCTGCAATAAATCCCTGGATCAATCGGTCGAAAGGTGACACGGCCGACAAGTCGCGAGGGCTCACTGCTTATATCCTACCTCCGTGGTCGGGTTACGCGTGGGCCTGGGGTGTGCTTGTCGGATCGCCCAGTGCCTGGCGCTCCGGCGCCGGCGACGAAACCCAGCGGCTGGCGGCCTTGTGGTAGAGCCACTTGACGAGGCTCCCGGCGGCGAAGATGCCGAAGATCAGCACGAGCGCCGTCTGCATGTTCCAGACAACCAGCCCGAGGAAGAAGAGCACGCGGACGAGATAGCCCAGGGGTTTCTTGCCCTTGAGATAGAGGTTCAGGGCGTGCGGGTAACGAATCCGGCTGACCATCAGAATCGCCAATCCCAGCGTGACGAACGGCATCAGGTACACCAGGAGATCGAAGCGTGGCACCTGCTCTTGGTGAAAGATGATGAGGCTGATGATGACGCCGGCGGCCGCCGGGCTGGGCAGGCCGACGAAGCTCATGTGAGCGGCCTCGTTGGCGTCGTTTTCCACGTTGAAGCGGGCCAGACGGATCGCGGTACAACTGATATAGGCCAGCGCCGCCAGCCAGATAAAGCGGTGCAGCAAGCCTCCGCTGAGCACGGTGGTGAGCTCCAGCTTGGTCTCCAGCAGTTTCAGCATGATAAAGGCCGGTGCGACACCGAAACTGATCAAGTCGCACAGACTGTCGAGCTGGCCGCCGAAGCTGGAGGTGGACTGGCTCATGCGGGCCAGTCGGCCGTCGAGCATGTCGGCGAACATGGCCAGCAGGATCGTGTAGCCGGCCATGGCGAAATACGAGTGGCTCTCCTGCGGCTGTGCCTCGGCCCCTTTGCTGGCGAAGACGATCGCGATGAAGCCCAAGACGCCGTTGAGAATCGTGATCAGGGAGGGCAGGACGGTGATGTGCTTGACGCGTCGTTTGCGGACCCGGCGCAAGAGGCGTCCCTTGTTCGTTTTGGGCTTCAGTGGCGGCATCTGGAATACCTCGCTACCGGCGTAACGCCCGCCTTGACCTTGTCGCCGACCTGCACCAGGCATTCGATGCGCTCGCCGGCCGGCACGTAGAGTTCGGTTCGGGAGCCGAACTTGATCATTCCGAACTTCTCGCCGCGGGCCAGTTCCTGCCCCTGCCGGGCGGCACAGACGATGCGCCGGGCAATGGCGCCGCTGATTTGACGGACCACGAGCCGGTCCCGGGGCTCGTTCGTGCGGACCATGACCAGGGCGTTCGACTCGTTGACTTTGCTGGAAAGGGGATTCATCGCGTTGACGTACCGGCCCCTGCGGTAGGCAATCGTCTCGACGGTCCCCTCGCACGGAGCGCGATTGATATGGGTATTGAAAATGCTGAGAAAGATGCCGACCCGAAGGGCCGGACCGTCGATAAACTCATTTTCGTCGAGGGTTTCAATGTCCGTCACCTTGCCGTCGGCGGGGGCCGCGAGCACCGTATCGTCTCGCGAAATCCGGCGCTGGGGGTCGCGAAAGAACGTTAGCGCCCAAGCCAGAATTGCCGCCAGCAGTGCCTCCAGGGCCGCCAGTGTCCACCTCGACATGGATGCAGGCCAAACCAGGGCAACGGCCAGCATCCCTGTCACGACAACAACCGGATAGACCACTACCTGGGGCAGTCCATATTTGGTCAGCGGAATTCTCATGGGAACTATGATAGGCCCGGCCGGCGCGCGGTTCAATGAAAAAGGCCGATCCCCCGCCCATCGGCCCATCCAGAGAAGCAAAACAAGAGGTTCTCGGGGGACTCGCCGTGGTGCGAAGCGGTCTTTGCCGGCGGCTTGACCTCGGTTTCCGGCCGGCACAGGCATCCGCGCCACGACGGTCTTCAATAACAAGGACGCTGCGCGGAGGCCAATGTTACAATTTCGTGTGAGATTTCTGCGAATTTCCCGCCGATCGGCAGGCAGAAACAATCTTTGGCCCAACCGGGCGAATCAGTCTTGACTTTGCGTGCGAAAGCCGGTATTTTCTTGCCTTTCCCGCCTCCGGGAAATGTACGGGCTTTTGGCGCTCGCCGGTAACGTCGGCATTATTGCCGCGGCGTGCGCGGTCGATCCGGGCCGTCCGGAAAACCGCCCATGAGCCATTCAGTAGCGGCTGAAGGGGCTTTTGTGATCGAGAGATAACAGTAAAGGAGAAGTAACGGATGATCCAACTGAGAGAATTAAGAAAGAAAATGAGCAAAAGCAGGGGCCGGCCTGCGGCTTCGGACGGTACGGCGCGGGTCAACCCCGCCGGCTATTTGGAGCGGGGCTGGGTAATCGCCAACCATAAGCTGGTGTCCTTTCACGCCGCCTTCGTTTCCTCGGTGCTGAATCTCCCGGCTGCGCATCTGGAGGAGGTCATCGGGGCCGGAGCGAATCCCAAGTTCGAAGTCCTCAAGTTTATGTTCTTGAGCTGGGAGACGGTGATCTCGCTGATCATCCTCTACCTGTCCTGGCACATCGCCATCGCCATCCACGAGATGGGGCACTTCCTGACCGCCGTCAAGCTCACGGCGCTCAATCAGGATTCCCAGGACAAGGCCGAGGCCGCGATGCAGGGCAATAAGATTGCCTGGTACGCCCAGATGTTCCTGCTGATTCCGTGGGGCAAGTTCTACGGGGTCAAGAAAGACGAGGGCAACTACGCTCCGGATGCCCCGTACAACCTGGCGGTATCGGCGTCCGCTCCCGTGTGGAGCCAGTGGCTGGCCACGATCTTCCTGCCCGCCGCCGTCATTCTGATTGCGTTGGGTCTGCTGACACACAGCGAGATTCTGATTTACATCGGCCGTTTCTTCCTGGCTCCCGGCTGCGTCGGGCTGCTGGACCGTTTCGAGGCCGACCGCGGCAAGCTCAAAGAGTTCCGCAACCGTGAGGCTCTGGCCGCCGAGCAGGCTGCTCGGGCCGCCGCCAAGGCCACCGGCGAGGACTGGTTCAGCAAGGCCGCCGAGCTCAAGGCGAAACTGCTGGCCACCCGAACCATGGAAGTGGATCTGGGCAACGGCAGCAAGGTTCGCGCCCCCTGGCAGTACCGAAACTGTGCCATGGGTGGACGCCACACCGAGAAGGAATATCCTGAGAGCAACATCAGTATGCAAGAGGGCATGTTCATGCCGCTCTCGGCTCAGACCTATGAAGAGTCCCAGGAAATGACGGTGAAACTGCAAGGCCGTCTCAAGGAGATCATCGAGTCGGCTCCGGGCGCCAAGGTCATGGGTATCGGCCTCGAAGGCGGCCTGGCTCCTTATATTGACAAGGAAGCCAGTGACAAGGTCCCCGAGCAGCGTATGTGGCGCATGATGAAGCAGGCCATTCTGGACTGCGAGTACATCCCAGGCGTGGACGTGGCCATCGCGCTGGACCCGGCCGCCTCGGAGCTGGAAAACGCCTACCGGGACGAGACCGGTCAGAAAGACGCCACCGGCATGTACCGCTTCTGGCGCGACAAGAGCAAGGTCGATATGAGTCGCGACGACGTGCTCAAGCTCTACGAAGAGGCCATGCACGACGACGTGCCCGTTCTCTCGATCGAGGACGGCTTCGGCGAGCTCGACCATGCCGGCTGGAATCTCATCATGGACAAGCTCGGCGACAAGATCTTCGTCGTCGGCGACGACCTCGTGACCACCAAGGATACCAACATCGAGAAGTGTGCCAAGAACGGCGAGATCAACGCCACGCTGATCAAGGCCAACCAGATCGGCACGCTGTCCGAGACCGTCCTGGCCATGCTCGCCTCGCTGGCCTACGACGCCGAGTTGATCGTATCGCACCGCTCCAAGTCGCCGAACGATCCGTTCGAGGCCGAGATTTCGACCGCTATGAATGCCTTCGGTCTTAAGGCCGGCGGCGGCGCCAACACCGAGCGCTTGCAGAAATACGGTCGCGTTCTCGAGATCTTGACGATTGCCGAAAAGGGCCAACGCAAGATTAGCGACAAGGAACGCAAGGCGATCGAGAAAGATCTTCAGGATCTGGTGACCGCCTTGACCGGGCAGAAGGATGTAGCTCTGGCCAAGGGCGTTGCGGAGATGGACATCGCCGCGTTGATGATCCGAATGCTGGCCATTGAGGCGATCACCGGTAACGAAGAGCCGACCAACGCCGGTATTCCCACCGCCGCGGCCACGTTGTTGCTGGGCCGCTCCGGCACGATTCGCTTCAAGGGCTCGACCCCGCTGGGGACCTCGGCCGGTGTCGACGAGGCCATTCACTACGTCGACAGCATCGTCAAGCCGTGTGATCTGACCAAGAAGCATCCGGACATGTTCACCGACGCCGGCGACGGCACCTTCCGCTTCAAGAAAGACGCCAACTTCGAGACCGTTAAGGCCAAGGGCGACGATGCGTTGCTCGAAAGATGGCGAGTGGCCCGCCGTTACGAAGGCAAGGGTTGTATGGAAGCCGTCCAGAACCTCGAATTGATCCTCTCCAAGGCCTTTGTGGGCAAGAGGCTCAGCGACCTGGGCAGCCTTCTCAACGTCGATCAGACGCTGCTTCAGCTTGAGTGGGACCAGGCCGTCGCCCAAGGCATGGCCGACGGCAACGCCGATGCCGACAAGAAAATCGCCGTGATGCAGCGCAAGGGCGTGCTTGGCATGAACGCGATCCTGTCGCTGTCGGTTGCCATGGGCCGGGCCGTTGCCGCCTCGCTGGGCAAAGAGATGTGGCAGCTCATTCGAGAAATCGCTACCGATGCCATGGCCAAGTTCGTCGTGGAAAACGGCAAAGGCAAGAAGGACGTCAAGAGCCTGGTCGCCATGGACTTCGACGAGCTGCAAAAGGTCTTCCGGGATACCGCTCGACAGGTACGCACCGACGGCAAGGACATCGCGCCGCTGCTGCGGGCCCAGTTGCCGGTGTACCCGGTCTGACGGGTGGTTTGCAGCAGGCGTGCCGTTTCGGGAAACATTTGAGAGAAACGGTCGCAGTTGCCGATATACCCATGGTGTTCGGGTTCCCCGGTCGTAGCCGGGGCGGACGATAGGTTTGGTTGAATACAAGGCCGGCAGGTGTGAGCTTCTTCACAGTGTGAGGAGGCTTCACACCTGCCGCCGTTTTGACTGCAAACCATGCAAAGGCACGGTGTTTTCCACCTCTTTCTTTTTGTTGTGTTTTTCAGCACCGGCGCCGTCGGGCTGGGCGCCGCCGTGCTCTGCGAAGACCTGATCGTGTATTGCCGCAACAAGCACCTTGTCGCCCAGGCCCAGTTGTCCCTCGAACGGATCGAGGCGCTCAATGCCGACTACGATGCCCTCCTGGGGCAGTTGGCCGGCGATCCCAACCTCCTCAAACGCATCGCGCCGGTGGCGCTGGGGACCGAACCGGAAGATCCCAATGCCGTCTATCCCAAGGCCCGGGCCCGCGAGTTGGCTGTCGCGCGAAAGACCCTGATCGAGCAGAGCGGCCTCGATACATCCGAGCCTCCTTTGCCCAAGTGGCTGCAGCGCTGCAGCGAGCCGCGCAATCGGCTGGGCCTGTTTCTGGCCGGTGCGGGCCTGGTGTTGGTCTCTCTGGTCTGTTTCACTCCCAAACCGACGCCACGCCGCTGACGTGGCGCAACGGTGGCGCATCTGGCCTGCATTCTCTGGTGACCGTCCTCTCTTTCTTCTGCTATGCGACGGGCCCGTTAGTGCGAATGACCGGCGTCGGCGCCCAGATACGCAGCTCGGAACTCTGCCAGCAGCGCCCGAAGCTGGGCGATGTTGTCCAGGTCGGTTGTCTGCTTGCATTTCATCGAGGTGACCATCATCTGGTGTAGCAGCGTGAGTTTGTGGACGTATTGGTCATAGGCTTTGCCGGCGTCCTTGCCGGCCGGCTTGATCCGCTGCTTCATGAAATACTGCGTGATGATCTCACTGAACGCATCGGCATGATGCTCCTTGTTCGCGACCCAGCGGACCAACTGATTATAGTTCTTCTCTCCGGCCGCCGAGAGCATTTGGATCTGCTTCATGGATTTCTCGATGGTGGTGATGTGCTCGGCCATCATGTCGAGTCGCATCGGGTCGCCGTAGATCCCGCAGGGAATTTCGCAGTGCGAAAATACGATGGACGAAGCACCGCCGAGCAACAGCCCGCCGGCCAATAACGCGAAAAATACTCTCCTGTTCAGTCGTTGCATGAATGTCCCCTTTCCAATGCCCAGAGAAGCCGTTTGTGGCCCCACATGGCCGTTGCGCCCTTGGCTCGGCCGGGTGACGAAGGCACAAAAACGTGCCGACATCGCCGCCGTAGAGGCCGTTGCGCCATCTGGTACGGCCGGCACCGCCTCCGGTTCGCCTCACTTCCCCGCGGAACCCGCCTGCGGCCGCCACAGGGGCCCCCGGCGTTCATCCGGTCGAGAGGTCGTTCCGGCCCATCCCGCGTTTGCCGCCGTCGGCGTCCACCTGCCCCGCCCCGGCAACAAAATTCGCACACCAGCCCCGAAAGAACTTGCAATTACCCGCGCATCTGATACACTTGCACTGTGTAGTACTTTAAGCAACGGGCAGGTAGCTCAGTTGGTAGAGCAACGGACTGAAAATCCGTGTGTCGGCGGTTCAAATCCGCCCCTGCCCATTCCTAAGTGTTTTTGGGGCAAGTGGTTACAGCTGCTTGCCCTTTGTGGTTTTCGGCGATGTCACGCCGCGCACCAATTTGCACCAATTTCTGGCACAAGCCTCGAGCTGTCGCCCGTCTGGCTCGCTCCTTCAAATCATCAGCAATGGCAAGGTAGAACTTGTGAGTGGTTTTGAAGTCCGCGTGGCCGGCGAGGGTCATGACTTCATACTCCTTCAGCCCTTCCGCGAACCAGTTGCTGATCGCGGTCTTTCGCAAGTCATGAAAAGTACCCATCTTCACGCTTGCTCGCCCGAGGATCTTCTTGAACTCCCTGGCGAAATTGTTCACCACTTTGAGGCGAGAGTCAGAGTAGGTCCATATTCCTTCAGCCCTGAGCTTGTCTTGGATCCAGTCGTACCTACGGGGGGGCACAAAGACGTAAGGGTAACCTTCTGGCAGGTTGTCCTGATGGTCGATCAGGAGTCGGGTCAATTCATCGCTCAGAGGCAGCGTTCTGCGGTCAGTGTCTTTGACTCGCCATTCCCAGGTCGTTTTCGTGTCGCTTTTCGGTGTAACATCAATGATTTGCTCCGCGAAATCGACATCTGCCCAAGTGCAGTTCAGAAGCTCACCTCTTCTCATTGCCGTTGACAACGTGCCCGTTGCCTCTCGGCCTTACGTGTGTTGCAGTGACCGAGAGTTTCCCATCTTCTTCTGCCAGTTCCGTCCGTGTAGCGAAGTACGTATGTGAATCCGGAGCCCTTCCTAAGTGCCCTCTTGTTGAGCCTTACCAGCTGCTTCATTCTTGACCTCCTTTCTGATGCTGGCCTCTGGCTCATGCAATCCGGGCCAGATTATAACCAGTGGCAAAGAAAAGCGCAACACCCTCAATCTTCGTTTCTGATCTGATTTTCGACCCAATGCAGAACGGCTTTTTTGGGGTAGAGCGTCTTGTTGCAAATGTGAATCCTCGGTAGGCCTCTGAAACGTTTCAGGTGCTCAATGACATTGTGCAGATTGGTGGCGCTTGTGATGGTCGGTATCCGGAGATACTCGATCAGTTCAGCTTCCGTAAGCAAGTCAGGGAAGGTGTTTGACTGGCTGGACACGGTATCGACCCTGTCTTCCTCCTCCCAAGTCATGCTCTTTCTACCGGACCCCCTTACTTGACTCGATATTCAGGCTAAGACCGACGTAAGTAAGGCGTTCCCGGAGTACCCTATACGAATGGCGGTCCGTTAGGCCGCATAGCGCCTTGGTTGCGGAATATGGGAGCTTTCTTCGTTTGTTTAATGAACTGATTTGTGAGGGCGCCTTCGCGGTCTTCCTGCGGCAAGGGCCATGCGATGCAATTCCGACGCATTCTCTTGCCGACGCGGAAGTGTTCGACCCGGAACGCCTTAACGGGCCGCCATTCTACGCTGTCGGCCGAAATCCCATTCAGAAACGACCGGGCGCCTTCAATGTCAGATGCCCATGCCTGCGAACAAGGTGCCTTCCGTTCCGGCCACCGGCAGCGTGGAACTAAAATAGCCTTCGCCTGTGGGATGGAAGGTGATTTGAATGTCAATTATTTGTCCTGGGTTGATGATACTCGGGATGTCCGAATCGATTCTGAAGGTCGCGGTGTCGCCGAGAAGCACGGGGTCGAATACTTCCACGGCGTCTCCGACGTTCGTGACCGTGACGATGGTGGTGCTCGATTGGCCGATGGCGATGTCGCCGAAGTCATGGACGTCCGGGAATACGACCAGATTGGATGCCGGCGTACTAACGCCCTCTATACTACTAACCTCAAACATCGTTAAGTTTATGACAGAGATTTGATGCATGATGGCGTAAACTCTTATTGGCAAGGCAGTTACGACGAGGCTTAGAAGCCGAGTTTTTTGGTTGCGGCCGAGCGTAGCAAGGCCGCGCTGGGAGATCCAGAATCATCCCGGCCAGTGTCGGGGCGGCGGGTCCGGCGACGAATTCCGGCGGCGTTGGCAGCCCATCGCAGCGGAGGTAGGCGTTCATCAACTGCTCGCAGGCTTCATCCATATATCCCTCACTGATGAGGTCTCCGGCCGCCTCAATCTGGTTTCTCAAAGCGCCTTTGCGGCCGTCCGCCGAGTTGCCCGGACCGTTTCCGACCAGCGTTCCATCGGCCACCGCTGCACCGAAGAAGGTAAGGACCGCCGCAACGGTCGGCTCGACGGGCGGTTCTCCTAATGACAGAGAACATTGTAGACGTCTTTCCATGTTCCGTCTTTGGAGACCCATAATAACAAACTGAGAAGCGCATAACCGCTTCAATTATAAGGCTTTATGCTGGCGCGCTCGGCAACTTGCGCTCTGCTCAAAATACGTATTTCCACGTATGGACATGCGTGAATGTCGATGATATACTCAATTTAAGTACAAACGCTACAATAATACTTATCAATCGATTCTGGCCGCGTCACCGGAGCAGGGCCTCATATTTATGGGGAGAAAGGAGGTTTATGGCTCGAATCACGCTCTTACTCGAATTGGCTGTCTCCGTGTACGAGAATCCAGAAGTGTCACTCATCGCCTCCCGGCGGTCATCAGCAGAGCAAATGTAGTTTCGTAACGTGTTCATTTGAGAAGGAGTTGGAAATGTTAAAGACGAAGAGTGCAAATTTAGTGTTGATATTTATGCTCCTTGTGTTCACTCCGATCTCCTACGCGGCAGAATACGAGTGGACGGGAGCCACCGGCCAAGATTGGGACAATCCCTCCAATTGGGATGTAACGGGGTCGATGTACACTTGGCCCAATGAGGAATTCTCGCCTTGGGATCGAGTCAACACTGACTGCGACGAGATCAATATTGGCACCGGCGGAATCGTAGACCGCTGGGGCTCTCTCAACATCAGAGGCGCTGACGACGGCTCTAATGAGGCGGTCTTGACCCTTGACCATAGCAGCCAACTTAGCGTCCGGTACAAGTCGACCCCACCCCCCTGGGGGGCAGACATAGGGATTGCCCGTGGAGGAGATAGCAGAGGAGTGGTCGAAGTTCGAGATGGAAGCTACCTGGATTTGGTTTACGGGGCTATCAGGATTGGCGAAGGTAACAACAGTGTCGGAAAATTCACAATCAACGGCGCCTCCGCTCACATTGCCCAGTGGTTGATTGTTGGCAGGACCTCTAAAGGCGTACTAGAAATGAAGGATGGTACGCTCGACATCGGCGGTTTTGGGGGTCCTTCCGCCTGGAGTACTTTGTATCTTGCTTACCTACAGGGTTCCACCGGCACGATAGAAGCTAAGAGCAGTAGTATTACGATGGATGGTAGTCTGATTGTCGCATGTGCAGACGACTCTACAGGGGCAGCCGAAATCAAAGACACTGTCATCGACATGGGAGTCAATCTAGACATCGCAAATGCGCCCACTTCTGTGGGCACAGTGGAAATCAGAAACAGCACGCTGTCGGTAGGGTCAGTCTCCGTCGGCCGTAAAGGCACCGGTAAGCTAGAAATGCGCGAAGGGCTTGTCGAAGTTGCTTCGGACTTGACAGTCGGACGTGAGCCCACCGCCACCGGCACGCTGGAACTTAGAGGCGGGACGATAAATGTCGGCGGGCGGCTTCAAATTGGCTACGCACAGGCCGTCGGTAAAGTAGAGGTGAGACATGGCACCGTAAATAGCCGCTCTGTCTTTATGGGGACCCATGGAGGTGACGCGGAGTTGAGGATTAACGAGGGCAAAGTAATCGCCGATCGCAGGATCGTGCTTGGCCCGGACGGGGTAGGTCACATAAGGATTTTCCTCAACGGTGGCCTCCTGCAAGGCCAGGCCTTGTATTTCGGATGTCCCGATAGTCTTATTGTGTTCCGTGGTGGCGAACTCTGGATCAACAGATTTGCCCTGAGCGAAGCCGACATGCAAGATCTGATCGATATTGGCAAGATTGACGCGCCCGCTGACTGTCAGATCACAACAGTCGGTGATTATACGGTATTAGGGTCCTCTGGGGAATAGGCCCAGCTATCATTGTGGACTAAGCCGAAATTTGTCCTGCTGAAGGGCTACGAGTCTTGTGCTTGTAGCCCTTCATTTGCTGTGTAGTCTCACGCGCCCAGGGATTGCTCTGTAAGGACACCCAGCAGACCTCCACCAGGAGATTGCGGAGCATCAAGTTTCCTCGTCCACCGGTCCTGCCTTGCCGTTCCATTTGACCTGACTTATACGATCTCGGGGCCAGACCTACATAACTACCGACCTGTTTGCCGTTCTGGAATCGCTTGGGATCATCCAGGAAGGCCACCACGGCTTCCGCCAATCGCGGACCAACACCGTTGATCTTCTGTAATCGCTGGATGCGTTTGTCGGAGGCGGCCATCTGATTGAGTTTGCTCTCGACCGCGTTCAAGGAATCGTTCACCGCCTGGAGCAGTCTGAGTTCCATCTGCAGTTGGCCCCGCCACAACTCGGTGGCATCGGAAATCTCCGCCAACTCTTTCGCCTGATTCTGGAGCCATGCCAGTCCTTTACCCATCTTCGACAGTAAGGACAGTTATCCACCGCCGAAATCTGGGATTTTGAGTCAGGAATGAGGATTTTGCGTTTTTGGCTGGTGAAATGTAGTGCCACAAAATGAGGGCTATTGTAGTTTTTAT
>Ga0272441_10004784_pt1 | contig 24086 bp, 27 predicted proteins | sample SSMProp6N_FD_193582 | JGI IMG/M metagenome (GOLD analysis project Ga0272441, IMG submission 193582) | Marine sediment archaeal communities from Little Sippewissett salt marsh, Falmouth, MA, United States - SSM-Prop-6N | ecosystem: Environmental > Aquatic > Marine > Wetlands > Sediment ...
ACAAAGAGCATTTTGCGGGATCCCGATGTAATTAAAAGTAGTCCCTTCAGAAGGGAGAACTCGCGGCCTCTTGGTCCCGAACCAAGCGCGCTATCCAAGCTGCGCTACTTCCCGTCTTGTCCAGCCCTTCATATCAAGATATGAAAATAATATTATAATACTATTTACTTCCGGGGTCAATGGGAGTGTACACAAACATGGGGACGGAGTTAACTTATTAACTTAATGACCGGCTATCAACATTAGTTAAGTTAATAAGTTAACTCCGTCCCCTTTTATGAAAAGATCTTTTACGCGGACCAGATTACAAGGAAGCCAAACACAAGATACAATATCGCCAAAGCCCTCACTGTCTTAGGCGGCTTATTCGCGTACCCTGAAATGATCTTCTTGACCTTAGCCGGGCCCAATAAAAATAAAACCGGGCCCTTGATAAGCGCAATGATTCCCATCAATGTGATTATCCATGGCTTGATACATAACGAGGCGTTCGTTATAAATATCAAACCTATGACAATACTCAAGACCCCGCCGGCGTAAAGCTTTTTTTCGTCTTGCCAAAATGAAATGAATCGTTTAAATATCTTTGGATCCACAAGTATAGCTATGCCTAAAGCGACAATAAGCACACCAACCACTTTAACAAGTGTCAACATAACTCACCTCTTCATTTCTAGGCTTAAGAAGCCTCTTACTCTCCGAAGAATTCCGGATCTTCTATAATAGGTTCATAGTCCTTAGGGATCGGTACGGGGAAAGAGACAACCTCATATGTTCCGACCAGTGCCCTTCGCGCCATACGGAACAACCCATTAAAAACTCCGTAAGACAGGGCCGAAAAAAAACCATTTTCATTGTTCGCATCAGAAATGCCCTTGAATATTTCGAGCGGGCTGGTGCAGACATTAGATATTCCCCTGCCTAATTTCTTTAACGGATTATCCTTTGAATAGGCCGAAGGCGACAACGTCAGCATCACAAAAACAACCATAATCACGCAAATAATTCTTCTCATAATATATACCTCCAGTAGTAAATATACCATAATTTGTTTAAATAGGCAAATTTATCACTTTTAAAAAAACCCCGTTTTTTTCAACATATCCCAGGAAACGATGTCCTGTTTCTTGCCGAAGGCCTTTTTTACATATTTGCCTATCATATCAAACTCAATATTCACACTGTCGCCCTTTTTGACCCATCCCAGGGTAGTGTTCTGGAAAGTACGCGGTATCAGGAATATCCGAATCCTGTCCGTGAGGACATATCCCACAGTTAGGCTTATACCATCTACGGCAACCGAGCCTTTGCTGACCACATACCCGCGATCATCTTGTCTCAACTCAATATCAACGGAGGTCTTTCCCTTGCCATGAATCACTGCCAGGATATTTCTGACAACATCAATGTGGCCGTACACAAAATGGCCGCTTATATAGCCATTTGCGCGAAGCGATCTTTCCAAATTGCATTTATCATTTATCTTGAGCCTGTCAATATTTGTTATCTTCCGCGTTTGCGCCACAACATCAAAGAACAATTTATTTCCATGTGAACCGGTTAAAGTAAGGCAAACGCCGTTTACAGCGATCGAATCACCGGCCGAAACATGATCAAACACTTCATCTACCGCGATCCCGATCCTTTTCAGATCCCCAAAGACCTGTATATCACATATGCGCCCGATTTTTTCAATAATCCCCGTAAACATATTCAGTCCTTCCACTAATTAAACATGAGCACATCGCCTTCAATCACAACGTCATTGTCGATCTTGAACGTTTTAAGATCTCCTATTTTGAAGGCATCCTTCACATCCTTGGCGCCATTTCCACTGATCGCCCCAATGGCATCATCTGATCCAAATATTTTTGGGGCGATAAAAAACATTACCCTGTCGAGAAGCCTCTCATCCAGAAGCGATCCAGCTAACCGCGCCCCGCCCTCAACCAGGATGTCAGATATCCCCATATCGCTAAGCACCCTCATTGCCGATGAAAGATCCAGCATATGGGCCTTCTTATTGACCTCAATTAAATTAACCCCGCATTTTTTAAGCCTGTTAATTTTATCTTTTTCCCGCCCGGATGAGGTTATTATTATAGTTGTATATGTCTTTGCGGTTCTTACAAGCCGGGATCTTTCCGGTATCCTCAATTTTGTGTCTACAATAATCCTTGCGGGTTTTTTGGCGTCCCCCTTACTGGATATTAAAAGCGGATCATCCCGTAATACCGTATTTATTCCCACCATAACCGCATCAACCTCGTTACGGATCGTTTTTACCAATCCCCTGGATTTATCGGATGATATCCACTTACTATTACCATTGGCAGCAGCTATCTTGCCATCTAAGGTCTCCGCTATTTTTAAAGTTATAAACGGCATGCCTGTGGCGCATCTTTTTATAAATGGCCTATTTATACGCATAGCCTGATCCCGGCAAATTCCCGTTATAACCCCAACCCCGGCATTTCTTAGTTTCCTTATGCCTTTACCCTTGTTCAAAGGATTTGGATCGATCATGGCCACTATGACCTTCTTGATCCCCGCCTTTATGATGGCCTCCGTACAAGGCGGTGTCTTGCCAAAATGATTGCAAGGCTCCAGTGAAACATACATCCTCGCGCCCTTGGCCTCCGGGCCCGCATCCCGAAGTGCCTCAACTTCAGCATGAGGTTTGCCCGCTTTCTTATGATAGCCGGTCCCGATAATCGAGTTATTCTTAACAATAACGCATCCAACCAAAGGATTCGGACTGGTTTTTCCTTTAGCCTTTTCAGCCAGCCGTATGGCATATCTCATATAGAATTCATCTCTCATATTCACTATCCTTCTTCTCGACTTGCTCATCACGCCCTATATCCCTTTGATTTCATCTTTAAACTCTCAACTACATCGTATTTTACCATTACATCTCCCATTAAAATCCTGCCCTTTCCCAATCCATGACAGTCTGATCCGCCCGTTACCAGCAAGCCTTTTTTCCTGGCTATCCTCCGGTATTTCCTTTGAATGGATTCATTATGATCGCTATGATAAACCTCTATCCCCTTTAGCCCAAGTTCTAGAAAATCGTCAATGAATGAATCCTTGCCCATAACATGCGGATGGGCCAACACAGGCACCCCCCCGGCTTTAACGATATTTTCTATGGCCTCCCTGGCGTTGAACATAACATGGCCTACATAACACGGCTTGCCATGACCAATATACCTGTCAAATGCCTCTTGTATGGAATAGATCTTTCTTTTTTTTAACAAGGCCAATGCTAAATGCAAACGTCCTACAGTTCCTTTGCCCGCGAGTTTGAACACCTCATCCGCTTCTATGTTTATCTTTTCTTTCTTCAAAAGCTCTATCATTTTAAAAATGCGTTGGTGCCTGGATTCAGCCACTACGCTTATTTTTTTTCTGAACCAGTCCGCCTGCCAATCAATAAAGTATCCCAGCATGTGGACCTCCTGTCCCTTATGGTCCACAGAGAGCTCTATGCCCGGGATTATCTCCAATGGTTGGCCCCAAGCCGCATCAATAGATTCCTTTATACCGGCAACACAATCGTGATCGGTGATTCCTATCGCGCTGAGCCCGACCTTTAAAGCTGTTTCCACGACCTGCCGAGGGGATAATGTCGAATCAGAATAATATGTGTGCACATGCAGATCTGCATACCTGTCTTTCATGATTAGCCTTCGTTTATTCCTTCTTATGGCCTTCTTCTTTATTTATCTTATCCAAAATTCCATTGACAAATTTTCCGGAGTCTTTATCCCCGTATTTCTTAGCTATCTCGACAGCCTCATTAAGCGTAACCTTAGTCGGTATATCCGAGAACAAAAGCTCAAATGCCGCCATCCTCAGGATATTCCTGTCTATAGCGGCCATCCGGCCTATATGCCAGTTAGTCGCGTACTTGGAAATAAGCTCATCTATCAGTTTTGCTCTTTCATTAAATCCATTGACAAGAAATTCCGCGAAGTCTATGATCTCTTTGTTCTGCACCTTTTGGCTGGCCCAATAATCATCCAGACATACCCTCACGTCATTTTTTGTGATATCAATAGCATAAAGGATCTTCAGGGCGCATTCCCTTGCTTTCGTACGCCTGCGCATTTTTTCCTCCTTTTAAAAATACAGGATACCCTCAAGCCTTTTTTTAGGCCTTTATCTTCGAATAAAGGTTGACTAATTCTATCGCTGTCATCGCGGCATCGCGTCCCTTGTTGCCGCTCTTGGCACCCGCGCGTTCGATCGCCTGTTCGAGCGTATCGGCAGTTATAACACCAAAAACACAGGGGATCTCCTCATCCAGTGATACCTTTGCTATGCCCTTAGCGGCCTCGTTGGCTACATAGTCGAAATGAGGCGTCTGGCCCCTTATTACCACGCCAAGACATATTACCGCGTGATACCTCTTGGATCTGGCCACCCTCTGCGCAACAGACGGCAGTTCATATGAGCCCGGCACCCATACAGAGGTGATCTCATCTTCGACCGCACCATGCCTTATAAGTGTATCCCTAGCTCCCTCAAGGAGTTTGCCTGAAATAAACTCGTTGAACCTCGACACGATAACGGCGATCCTTTTTGCCTTCAATATCATATCCGCTTTGATCTCTTTCATCATTACCTCCTTTATTAGAAATATATTCAGGCATGCCTCAGGACATGCCCGAGTTTTTTCCTTTTCACCATAAGATATCTTTTGTTAGCCTTGTTCGGTTTTACTTCAATAGGCACCCTTTTAATAATACGTATCCCGTAGCCTTCTAATCCAACAATCTTTTGAGGGTTATTCGTTAACAACTTAATCCTTTTCAGCCCGAGGTCGGCAAGTATCTGCGCGCCTATTCCGTAATCTCGCAGATCCGCGTCAAAACCAAGGGCATTGTTTGCCTCGACCGTATCCATGCCGTTATCCTGCAATTGATATGCCCTCATTTTATTCATCAATCCGATACCCCTGCCCTCTTGTGACATATACAAGATAACACCTTTTTCCGCCTTCCTGATCTTACGCATGGCCTTTTCTAATTGGTCTCCGCAATCACATCTTAGAGAATGGAACACATCCCCGGTTATACATTGTGAATGTACCCTTACAAGCACATCACCCGAAGTAATATCGCCCATCGATAGGGCAAGATGCGTCTGTGTAGGATCAACGGTAGACCTATATGTTTTAATATTAAAATCTCCGTATTTCGTAGGCAAGAGGCCTTCAGCCATCCTCTCTATCAGCACTTCAGACCTCCTTCGAAATTTTATCAATTGCTCTATCGTACATATCTTTATGCCCGTCTCTCTGGAAAATTTCATAAGTTCCGGTACCCTGGCCATGGTCCCGTCTTCATTCATGATCTCACAGATCACTCCGACAGGATTCAATCCCGCCATTGTAAGAAGGTCGACGCATGCCTCCGTATGGCCGGCCCTGACAAGCACACCGCCATCGTGGGAACGCAACGGAAAAACATGTCCCGGTTTGACGAAATCACTCGATCTGGATCTTTTACTCGCTAACAGTCCGATGGTCCGTGCCCTATCATGAGCTGAAATACCGGTGGTAATCCCTTCTTTGGCGTCACAGGATATTGCCCATGCGGTCTGGAATGGATCCCTGTTCTCCTGGCTCATCGGATATAATCCGATTCTATCCATATACTCAGAGCTCATCGGTACACATATAAGCCCTCTGGCGAATCTGGCCATAAAATTGATATCAGAGGCCTTTACCTTTGAACCGGCCATAATTATATCACCCTCATTCTCACGGGATGGGTCATCGGTAAGAATGACCATACGTCCGCCCGCAATGTCCTTTACAATCTCCGGTATCGTATTGAACTTCACTTCCGTCACCTCTTTCTGAAGGGCCCATTTTCAATAGAAAATGAAAAAGCCCCGAAGATTGAACGCTTCGGGGCAAATATAGTCATATACCTTTATCATCTTCTCCCATCCCGACTTTACGGTCGGCTTCGGAATCTCACCGAATCTAACCAATTGTATTGGTCTCGCGGGCTTTAACCGCCGATCGGGGAATTTCACCCCGCCCCGAAGATCCCTTATATTTTATCAGAAATACCCCTAAAGTCAAGGGATAAACAGGTCAATAATTTCGAATATCTAAATCCGAAACAAATTCAAAAGCCAGAAAATTCATATGTCCTGAACAGGTTGATTTTGTTGTTTTTTCGGTTTGAAATTTAGGATTTGTTTCGAATTTCGAAATTCGGATTTCGGATTTGACATCAGTTCCGGTCTAACGTTAGTTTTTACTATAGGCTCTCCGCAACCAAGGAAAATGGGGACACGTATTGCGCCGCACGTATAGCGTATAATCATACAGGATACTCACGACGCAATACGAACCTTGTCTTATCTTCTCTTCCTTTTCTTCCTGCCGCCTCGGACCATCTTTGCCTCACATACGTTGCCTTTTCTATCGATGTAGTAAAGATATCCCGGCTGCTTCTTTACCTTGCATGCATGGACCCTTTTCTTGCCGCCGCCTTTTTTCTTGCCTCGCGCCATCTTGGTCTCATACGCGCAGCCGTCCTTGCCTACAAAATACAGATAGCCTGGTTTTCTCTTAATACCGCATTTGCATATCATCTTGCCCACTATGAATCACCTCCCTTCATTGATTAAGTTCCTATTTTAACCATACCGGCAATATTCCTTAACGTAGCTACTGCCGATAAAGCCGCTAAATAGCTTGTTTTGGGATTGTACGGCGATGGCACATTCTCGGTCCTGGTTTTAATCACGCCGAATTTTCCCCTGATAATTATCTCATGGACATTCCTCTTTGCTCCGGGTGAAGCAATTATCCTCACCTGTGTGCGTCCTGCCCCTATTCCGGCTATACTCAATATCGCCGAAACGTTTATATTTTTCGGAAAGGCCTTGACCGCGTCCGAGGCAGAACCCTTAAAAACCACTTTATCCTTTTTTAACCCCTTGAGGTCAATCTTCCTGGACCTTATGTATGGCGCTCCCTCCAGTCCCTTCGGCGGTTTTCTCGTAAACAGGATCACTTCATCAATCTTAGAACAGGCCGCTGATTTCAAGGCATCTATGCCTGCTATCGCTCCGCTCGGAAGATACACATTTATTCCGGACTTTTCTGCCTTTTTCAACAGACCCCTGTGGCCGATAAGCCCGCCAACACTCATGATCATTATATCTTTCTTGCGTCTTGAGGCCTCTTTTATTAATAAATACGGGACCCGCGCATTCGCGGCCTCAACTATCAAAGATGATCTGTCTACCAGCTCTTCCAAAGAACCCGCGGGCCGTACCTTACAGATCTTTCTCATTCTGGCGTATTTTGTTTGATCAATGTCAAAGAACGAAACTAATCTAAATTTATCTTTCAAGCTGCCCTGACATGCCTTTGCAATCTCACGGCCTATCGTACCACACCCTACCAGTCCCACCCTGATCAAAGTTCTCATGCCTTTGTCAAAGCCCTTTCTTTCTTTTTGCCCATATTCAACATACGGTCCAGCGCCACTTTAGCACGGGTGCTGATATCCTTATCGACCTTTATCTCATGAACCTCATTTTCAAGAGAATGCAGAACCCAGCCAAGCGTGGTCAGCTTCATGTTCGCGCAGATAAGGTGTGAGGTGGGCAAATAAAATTTCTTACCAGGATTTTCCCTGTTCAGCCTGTATAACATTCCCATTTCAGTGCCGATAATAAATTCACTTTTTGGAGATTGTTTTACACGTTTGAATATCCCCGCTGTACTGCATATCGCATCCGCATGCCGCAACACCTCCGGACTGCATTCGGGATGCGCCAAAAACTCAGCTTCTTTAAATTCACCCTTAGCCTTAACGACATCCTTCTCCTGAAGGCGCATATGCGTCGGGCAGAAGCCTTCCCAAAGGATTATATCTTTTTCAGGCACCTGGCTTTGCACATACCTTCCAAGGTTCTTATCCGGCACAAAGATTATCCTCTTCTCTTCCATGTTTCGGACTACTTGCACGGCATTGCTTGATGTACATGCGACATCGCTATGGGCCTTTACCTCAGCGGAAGAATTTACATAGCAGACAGTGGCAGCTTCAGGGAAAAGGCCCTGCTTTATTTTAAGCTTTTCCACAGTGATCATATCAGCCAGAGGGCACCCGGCTTCTTTTACCGGTAAAAGGACTTTTTTATCCGGATTCAATATGGCGGCGCTTTCCGCCATAAAATGCACGCCGCAAAACACTATTATATCCGCTTTCGCATCCACTGCTACCTGGGCCAGCTTCAGAGAATCACCCAGATGGTCGGCAATGGCCTGTATCTCATCCCTCTGGTAGTTGTGAGCGATGATAACGGCGTTCTTCTTGTTTTTTAACGACAGTATCTTTTCCGTAAGTTTAGCCCTATAGGCCTCATCATTGAAACGCGTTTTGTTCATCTTCTACACCTAAAATTGTATTGTCTATTAACCGTGTCTTGCCGATACGCACGGCCAAGGCACACACGGCCTTATCTTTAATTGTTTTCAGGTCCTTAAGGGTATCCATGTCAACTATATTTATATATTCTACCTTAGCAAGGTCCTTTTGCTCAAATACTTTTTTCATTTCCTCTATGATCTTATGGGTATCCCTGAGGCCGTCCGCGAACAGCTCTCGTGCCCTATTGATCGCAGTGAAAAGACATACGGCCTGACCCCTCTCTTCCTTTTTTAAATATGTATTCCTTGAGCTCATGGCCAGGCCATCCTTCTCTCTTATGATGGGAAGCACTTTGATCACGACATCCATGTCAAGATCATTTGTCATTTTCCTTATAATGACCGCCTGTTGAACATCCTTTTGTCCAAAATACGCTATATCCGGTTTGACGATCTCGAACAATTTAGTAACTACCGTTGCCACGCCTTTAAAATGGCCCGGCCTGGATCTTCCGCACAACAGATTTCCCATCTTGCCGACATCGACATGAGTAGAGTAACCCTTTGGATACATATCCTTCTGATGCGGACAGAACAAAACGTCAACACCAAGATTCTTGACGATCAGTTCGTCACTCTTGATATCGCGGGGATATTTTTTAAAATCCTCATTCTGTCCAAACTGTATGGGATTGACGAATATGCTTGTCACGACAATATCGGTCTGTTTTCTCGCCGCGTTCATTAAGGATAAATGGCCCTCATGCAGGCATCCCATGGTAGGCACCAGGCCTATCATCTTACCGTTCTTTCTCATTACCCGCGCGTACACCTTCATCTTCTCAACATCATCTATAATCTTCAGCATGTTTTTTCCCGAAAATCCCTATTCGTCAATTACGAATTAATAATTCCAAATGACAAATGAATGACTGATGCCAAATTTCAAGCCAAACTAACTTGGTCGATATTTGTTTGTCATTATCCGCCTGTTTCCGCTATCTCTCTGAGTCCCCTTTGCACGAATTCTCTCTCTCTCATCCGTGGATGCGGAATCACTAGGTCCTTATCTTTAACGGCGACATCATCATAGGTCAATATATCCAGGTCTATGGTCCTGGGCCCGTTGATCTCTGCGCGAACCCGATCGAGCTTCTTCTCTATGCCGTTCAACTCACTGAGCAGGTCATGAGGGCTCAATGTCGTCTCTATTTCAACTACTCCATTTAAGTATTTCCCCTGTTTGGGCCCTCCGACAGGATCCGTCTCATAAATGGATGACCTCTTCACTAAAACAATTTTTTCTGATCCGGACATGAAGGTTAACGCCTTTTCGATATTTTTCATCCTGTTCCCGAGATTCGATCCTACTGATATATACGCCTTCGGCATGATTCAATCCGTCTTCATAATATTTTACTTATTCTCTTTACGGCTTCCCTTAAGAGTGATTCATCCCGGGTCAAGGCCACCCTTATATAACCTTCACCGGAAGGCCCGAATCCATTGCCCGGCGTCACGACACATGATGCCTCATCCAAAAGCAACTTGGCCAGTGTAATTGATGTGTGTCTTTTTATAACAGGCGCCCAGACGTAGAATGTCGCTTTAGGCTTATCCACACTCCACCCAATTTTATTAAGGCCGTCCACAAAAACATCCCTGCGCGATTGATAGACCTTCATGGTCCTGGCCATCCTGTCTATCCCCTTAAGAGCCTGGATAGCCGCATGTTGTACCGCCGTAAAAATACCGGAATCAATATTTGATTTGACCTTACTGAGCGCCTTTATGACATCCGCGCTTCCACAGGCAAATCCAACCCTCCAACCTGTCATATTGAATGTCTTCGATAATGAATGGAATTCGATCCCCGCTTCCTTTGCCCCGTCAACCTCTAAAAAACTCGGCGGCCTGTATCCCTCAAAAGCCATCTCACTGTACGCGGCATCGTGGCATATAATAATATTCTCTTTAGCCGCGAAACGGACAGCCTCAAGGAAAAAACCTTTCGTCGCGATGCTAGAGGTAGGATTATTTGGGTAATTCAAGAACATCATTTTGCTTCTTTTTACCTCATTGCGCTTCAAGGCCTTAAGGTCAGGTAAAAATGCGTTTTCTTTCCTTAACGGCATTACTACAGGCTCACCCCCCGCAAAAATGGTCCCTGATTTATACGGGGGATAGCAGGGATCGGGAACAAGCACAACATCATTTGTGTTTATGAAAGCTAAAGGTATGTGGGCTATGCCTTCCTTTGAGCCTAAAAGCGGCAGGACCTCAGTGTCAGGGTCCAGGGACACATTAAATCTTTTTTTATACCATTTTGCGATCTCTATACGAAGCCCCGGCAGCCCCTTATCCAGGGCATACTTGTGTGTTGCCGGATCAAGGCTCGCTTTATTCAGGGCATCGATGATAAATTTTGGGGTCGGCATATCCGGGTCTCCGACACCCAGATCAATAACATCGGCGCCGCTGTCTCTAGCCTTCTTTTTTGCCTTGTCTATCTCTACAAAAAGATACGGCGGCAGTTTCTTTAACCTGTCCGAAATATCTATTTTCATCTTACCCCCAATACATCATTCATACTGTAGAACCCGGCAGGTTTATTCACCAGGAATTTTGCCGCGAGTATCGCTCCTTTAGCAAATATGTCCCTGGTTTTTGCCCTATGTGAGATCTCGATAATATCTGTATCTGAATCAAAAATCACCTTGTGGTCGCCGATGACTTCCCCCTCGCGAAAGCTGTCTATAGCGACATCTTCGATATCTTTCCTGGCCCTCTTGACGATATTTGCCAACAGTTTCCCGGTCCCGCTGGGTTTATCCTTCTTATGGACATGATGCCTTTCTTCCATGCTAACCTTATAATCCTTACCAAGCAAGCTTGACGCCATCTCCACTAAAGAAAAAACCACGTTCACCCCCGGTGACATGTTGGGCGAATATAGAACCGGGATCTGCCCTGATGCCTCTTTGATCTGGGCTATGCCCTTATCATCGATCCCAGTGGTTCCGATAACTATCGGTTTTTTATGTTTCAAAGCTGTCTTGACGTTCGCGAGTGTAGCCTTCGGAGCCGTAAAATCTATCACGCAATCGCTTTTTTGTATCCCGTCCTCAAGAACGTCTGATATGGCAACACCCAGGTTATCGGTCTTCAACTCATCCCCAAGATTGATGCCTATAAGGCTGCAGCCCTTGATCTCAGTCGCCCCGACAATCGAGAGCTCACTGTCGTACGTTGCCAATGTCGCGATTCTTTTGCCCATCCGTCCACAGACGCCGCATATTGTTATATTTATCATATGAGTTTGTACTCCTTTAATACGGTTTTAAGCCTTTCCTCATTTGCCTTTACCATTTCACACAAAGGCAGCCGTAAATCCCCATTGAGCATCCTCATAAACTTCAACGCTGTTTTTACTGGTATTGGATTTGTCTCTATGAACATGGCCTTGCACAATTTCAGGATCTCATAATGTATCTCTTGAGCCTTATGCTGTTTTCCAGACAGATATGAACTGACAAGCTCATGCATTTTGCCGGGAATGATATTTGCCGCCACGCTTACAACCCCTTTAGCCCCCACTCCCATCATTGGCAGTGTAAGAGAATCATCGCCGCTCATAACAGTAATGTCACATAATGACAGGATCCTGCTGACCTGGTCTAAGCTTCCCGATGCCTCTTTTATCGCCACTATATTATCTATCTTTGAAAGCCTGGCGACAGTTTCAGGCAGCATCGATATGCCCGTCCTGGACGGTACATTGTATAACATTATAGGTATATCCACATCCTTCGCTACGCTTAAATAATGCCTGTACTGCCCTTCAGGCGTCGGTTTGTTATAATATGGCGTGATCATTAGCGCGCCATTACACCCGGCTTTTTTGGCTATACGCGTCAGTTCCATAGCCTCTTGAGTGCTGTTAGATCCTGTTCCCGCTACAACCGGGACTCTTTTATTGGCTACCTCTACGCAAAACTTGATCAGCGTTTCCTGCTCGCTATGCGTCAGGGTCGCCGCCTCGCCCGTACATCCGCACGGTACGATGCCATCCGTCTTATTCTCAATATGGAATTCGACTAACCGCCGAAATTTATCAAGATCCAATTTTCCGTTCTTGAACGGTGTGACTATCGCTACATATGATCCCTTGAACATACAAAACCTCCTAAAATTAAGCCTTTATAAAGTAATATTACCCTCATAAACTATATTTGCGGGACCTTCCAAATAAACATTAACGATCCTCTTATTCTTCTCTTCAAAATGTATCATAAGTGTATCACCTGAAGCGGTCATGGCATCAACAGGAGACGATATGCCATGTATAAGATGAGCTATTATCCCGGACGCGACAGATCCGGTTCCACAGGCGTTTGTTTCATCCTCAACACCTCTCTCATACGTTCTGACTATAAGCCTTCTATCCTCGGTAATTTTAACGAAATTTACGTTTGTGCCTTCCGGCTGGAACAACTTATGATATCTGATCTTAGACCCTACTTCCTTTACCGGATAATTTTCCATCTGCTTTATAAAATGCACAACATGAGGCACTCCGGTATTAATAGAGTGTGTTTTGATCAGGTTCTTCCCGATACCTATGTCGCGGCTTAAGACTATATCTCTGGGATCGGACATCTTTAATTTCACGCGATTTTCGCTTATAACCGCCTCTATTTTACCTGCCCCGGTCTCAATTACGGCATTCCCGCCACACCAGCCTTTTGATGCGGCATAGACCGCGGCGCATCTGGCGCCATTACCACACATGGCGACCTCTGATCCATCAGGATTGAATATTCTCATTTTAAAATCACCCGATCCGGAATCTTCAAGGACCAATAATCCATCCGCGCCTATGGACAGCTTGCGTCTGCAGATATGCTTGGCAAACTCACTGAAATCAGGGATATCGGAATTTAATTTATCCTGCCTGTTGTCAACTATTACAAAATCATTCCCGGTGCCGACAGCTTTTACGAACTCTATCTTACCCATTATCTTTATCCCTATAAACCGAATGGTATTCTCTCATGCCGTATAAGATCGTGATACGTCTCTTTTTCCCTGACAATATATGCGCGGTCCTTAACGACCAGGATCTCCCTTATACGCGGCCTGGAATTATAATTGCTTGACATAGTAAACCCATAGGCGCCGGCACCCATGATAGCGAGTAGATCCCCTTCCTCGACGACAGGCATAGGCCTGTTCTTGGCCAGAAAATCCCCACTCTCGCAAATAGGGCCGACAACATCACTTCTAATACGTCTATGTATGACCCTGCCCGGTTTATTGACTTGAACTATCTCATGGTGTGCGCCGTATAGGCTCGGCCTTAAAAGGTCGTTCATACCCGCGTCAACAATAATGAAGTTTTTTCCATGAGAACCCCTTTTAATATACACTACCCGGGTGACAAGTATACCACTGTTGCCCGCTATAAACCTTCCGGGTTCCAGAATCAGCTTAAATGTCCTCCCCTTCAGTAAAGGCAATACGCTATCAGCAAATTGCTGTGCCGTATTTGGACGCTCATTGGCATATACAATACCCATACCTCCGCCTATATTGAAATACTCTATCCCGGTATCCAGTGAATCCATGAATTCCAATGTCTTTTTTATGGCATTAACAAAAGGCGACGCCTGTGTTATCTGGCTTCCGATATGTATATGTACGCCACAGATTTTTACATTTTTGTATTTTGCCTGATCCTTGAACATCTGGTATGCCCTTTTATAGCCAACACCGAATTTATTCTCGCTCTTACCGGTTGTTATATAATTATGCGTCTTTGCCTCGATATCAGGATTTAATCTGATCGCCAAGTTAACCCTCTTGCGCATTCTTCCAGCAATGGCATTTATCCTATTTAATTCGGGCATAGATTCCACATTGAATAAAAATATCTTTTTTCTTATAGCCTCTTCTATTTCATCGGGTCTTTTGCCCACACTCGCATAGACTATCCTGTTAGAAGGGCACCCGACCCTAAGCGCTTTGTATAATTCTCCCCCGCTGACAATATCCAGGCCTGAACCACACTTTATCAGGGTTTTCAGGACAGCAAGGTTTGAGTTTGCTTTCATGGAAAAACATATAAGCGGTTTTATGCTCTTGAACGCTTTTTCTATTTTAATATAATGGTCTATCAGTGTGCCATGACTATATAAATAAAAAGGCGTTCCATGAGCCGCGGCTATTCTGTCCACGGAAACATCCTCACAGAACAGATGATTCTTTTTATACTTAAACCTATGCATATCTACCCTATTTCCTTACCCTCTTAATGGACTTTTTTGATCTCACGCTGTTTAAGGGATTCATAATGGCCCTCACAGTTTTATTATCAAGCAGATCCGAAAACCTCTTCAACTGGGTGTTATTCATATCTTTAACGCATATCTTTCTATCTATAGAGAATTTGACAATATTCCCCACAACCTCATGCGCATCCCTGAACGCCATACCCTTTTTTACGAGGTAAGCGGCCATATCAGTGGCGTAAAGGGACTCATCTTCGAGCTGGCCATAGATCTTATGCCTATTGAATTTCATGGTTTTCACCACCTTGGAACATACCTCAAGCGACCCTAGAATAATATCTATCGAATCAAAAAGCGGCTCTTTATCAAGCTGCATATCCCTGTTGTAAGAAAGCGGCAATCCCTTTAATGTCACCAGCAAGCTGACCATATTGCCGTACAGTCTGCCGGAGTATCCCCTAATCAATTCCAGCACATCGGGGTTCTTCTTTTGAGGCATTAATGAACTTCCCGTACAAACACTATCATCCAGCTCAACAAACCCGAATTCATGCGTTGACCAAAGGATCAGATCCTCACACAACCTCGACAAATGCATCCCGAGTATCGCGGAGGCACTAAGAACCTCCACGATATAATCCCTGTCACTGACACTATCGACCGGGTTCAAAGGAGAAGTAATGACCTTGCCGAAAGGCATTCCCTTAATGGCATAAAGATTACCCTGAATATCCGTTCCGGCCAGTGCCCCTGAACCTAACGTCAATTCCAGGTTATCAGCTATTTGAGAAAATCTTCTATTGTCCCGCTTTAACATCTCCACATACGTTCCCAGGTAATAAACCACAGAAACAGGCTGCGCATGTTGAAGGTGTGTATATCCCGGTACTATCAGGTCCTTATACCTCGATGCCGTGTTCTTTAAGGAAATCATAAGTATAGAGTTCTTCCTAAGGACCTTATAGATATTCTCCAGACAGTATAATTTTGTGTCAAAGACAACCTGTTCATTCCTAGACCTCAATGTATGGAGTTTTGCGGATAGCGCCCCTATTTTCTTCTCAAGCCGCGTCTGGACAAAATTGTGTATATCCTCCATTTCGGGGCTCAAGGTTATCTTTCCTTTTTTTACATCACTCAGAACGCTTTTTAACCCTGAATTGATCCTTGATGCCTCATGCGAAGTGATCAGTTTGGCCCTCTTGAGCACTTCAACATGGCACATGGACCCTAAGATATCATACTCGGCCAGCCTATGATCATAGGAAATGGATTCGGTGAACTTCTCCACAGATGGATCAAGTTTTCTCTTGAATCTCCCGCCCCACATCTTTTTAGCCATAATACTCAACCTTTCTTTTTGTAGGGTAACCCAAAGATCTCTATAAAACCCTTTGCGAGTGACTGATCAAATATATCGCCCTTTCCGTAAGTAGCCAGTTCGCGCCTGTACAGTGAATTTTTCGATTTCCTGCCGACACATACCGCGTGCCCCTTATCGAGCTTAATCCTTACGGTACCCGTTACTTTTTCCTGTGTCTTGTCTATGAAAAGATCCAGGGCCACTTTCAAAGGTGAATACCATAGACCGTTATATATTAACTGTGAATAACTTGCGCTTACCTTATCTTTAAAAAGGAGAGTCTGTTTATCTAAGGTCAATGACTCTAAGGCCTTGTGGGCCTCATAAAGGATCGCCGCAGCCGGGGCCTCGTATATCTCTCTTGATTTAATCCCCACCAATCTGTCCTCTATCATGTCCGATCTTCCGACACCATATCTTCCACCAAGCTCATTTAATTTACTTATAAGCTTTATGGGCTCATATGAAACACCATTTATCTTAACGGGCAATCCCTTTTTGAACGCGATATCCACATAAGCCTTTTTTTTAGGTGTATTATCAAGTGACGCCGTCATTTGAAAGACATCATCAGGCGGTTCATACCAGGGGTCTTCAAGTTTGCCGCTTTCGACACTGACCCCCCAAAGGTTCTTATCAATGCTATAAGGCTTCTTTTTTGTCACATCTATCGGTATCTTATGCATTTTAGCATACCTGATCTCAGCTTCCCGGGTGGGCAAGTCCCATTCCCTGACAGGGGCTATAACCCGTAACCCCGGCTTTAGCGCCATCGCGGTAACCTCAAATCTAACCTGATCGTTCCCTTTGCCTGTGCACCCGTGTGCGATATATCCCGCCTTTTCTTTAGAAGCGGTTTCGACCAGACCCTTGGCCAATATGGGTCTTGAAAGGGCAGTCGCAAGAAAATATTTACCTTCATAGATCGCGTTTGCCTTAAGAGCGGGAAAAATAAAATCCGCCGCGAATGCCTTCCTGAGATCATCCACTATTATCTTTGTCGCGCCAATCTTCTTGGCCCTGACCTTAGCGCTTTCGGTATCCTGCCCCTGCCCCACATCACCTAAATACGCTATTACATCAAATCCCTTCTCCATCAACCACTTAATGGCCACCGAGGTATCCAACCCCCCTGAATAAGCCAATACTATTTTTTTCATGGCGACTCCTTTATTGCGTATACCTAACCGCGTTTTGATTACAAATTAATAATGTTAAATTTACAAATAAATAACTAATCCCTAATGACAATCCAGACGGTCGTATTCGCGACTTGTCATTTGCCATTAGCAATTCATTTGTCATTCGATATTTGTCATTTATCATTAAGATATCTTCTGATCAGTTTAACCATAATCGCCTTTTCAATATGGAGCCTGTTCTCAGCCTGATCAAAAACGATCGAATTCTTTCCCTCTATAACACTGTCCGTTATCTCCTGACCCCTGTGAGCGGGTAAACAGTGCATGACCAAACAATCTTTTTTGGCCTTTTTGAGCAATTTATCATTCACCTGCAAACCTTTAAAATGTTTCACCTTCTCTCGCTGTGCTTCCTGACCCATGCTTACCCATACATCGGTGTATATAACATCGGCTGTCCTTACACCTTCCGCGATATCCCGGGTTACCTCTATTTTACAACCGGTATCCTTAGCTATTTTTTTTGAGGCCCTTAAGATACTTTCATTAGGCCCATATTTTTTGGGCGCAACCACCTTTAGGTTCATACCCACTTTTGAGGCGCAGTATAACAGGGAATGCAGTACATTGTTTCCGTCACCGATAAAACACAAGGTCTTACCCTCTATATCCTTTACCTTTTCCTTGATCGTAAATATATCAGCCAGTGCCTGACAGGGATGATATAGATCACTCAAGGCATTTATTACGGGTATATGCGAATACATGGCAAATTCCTCAATGTCTTTATGGCTAAAAGTCCTCAAGGCGACTACCTGAACATACCTCGAAAGCACCCTCGCGATATCCTTTATCGCCTCCCTCTGCCCGAATTTGATATCATCAGGCCCCAGGTATAGAGAATGGCCTCCAAGCTGAATTACCCCAACCTCAAAAGACACCCTCGTCCTATTTGAAGGCTTCTGAAATATAAGACCAACCACCTTATCTTTTAATGTATCGCTTCTAAGAAACGGCTCTCTCTTCAGTCCCTCTGCCTCAGAAAAGATAGAAAAGATATCCTCTATAGCCAGATCCTTAACAGTCAATAAATCCTTCTTCATTTTATCCTCAAATGTCTAACGGAACCGGCAGAATACCTGCCTTAAAATATCGATGGCCCTATCTACCTCTTGTTTCTTAACGGAAAGCGGCGGCATTATCCTTAAGATGTTGCCCTGTGTACAGTTTATAAGAAGCCCTTTTTTCAGACATCCTTCATAGATAATACTGCCATCATCCATATTCAAATCCATGCCTATCATCAATCCGAGTATCTTAATGCTGTTTATTACGGGAAATTCTTTCTTTAAAAGTTCTAATCTCATTTTTATATACTTACTCATATCCCTAGTGTTCTTTAATAACCTTTGTTTCTTAATAGCCTCAAAAACACCGAGTGCCGCCGCGCAGACCACAGGGCTGCCCCCAAAAGTAGAAGCATGCGAACCCGGACCCAATATATTTGAGAACTTATCCGATACGACCATTGCGCCTATCGGAAAGCCGCCGCCCAATGATTTCGCCAATGTCATAACATCCGGTATGACACCGTAATGCTGAAAAGCGAACATCTTACCGGTTCTGCCGACCCCTGTCTGTACCTCATCAAAAATAAGCAATAAATCCTTCTCATCACAGATCTGCCTTAGACTTTTAATGTATTGATCATCCGCTATGTTTATGCCGCCTTCCCCCTGTACAGGTTCAAGCATTATCGCTACTGTATTCTCATTTATCGCGCCCTTGAGGCTGCCTATATCATTAAAAGGAACGTGCTTAAACCCCTGAGGCAGAGGGTCAAAACCTTTTTTTACCTTATCTTGTCCTGTCGCGGCTATGGTGCAAATAGTCCTGCCATGAAAGGATCTGTTCATGGTAATGATCTCAAACCTGTCAGGATTACCGTATTTTCTTGCCAGTTTAATGGCACCCTCGTTCGCCTCCGCGCCGCTGTTTGAATAAAACACCTTTCCATTAAAAGAATTCCTGATTATCTCTTTGGAAAGAACCCCCTGCAGCTCATTATAATAATTGTTCGACACATGCACTATCTTTTTCAATTGTTTTTCGACATTTTTTACCACATATTTATTCCTGTGCCCCAGTCCGCTCACAACCCATCCGGGAAAAAAGTCTAAATATTGCTTCCCGTTTATATCTTCTACCTCGGCATCCTTGCCCTTAACAAGGCAAAGATCTTTCCTTGTATAGGTGTTCAGCACGTATTTCTCATAATCCTTTTTTAACCTGCCTATTCCCATCGCTAATTATCCCCCCTACGGTTATATGGACTCTGTTGCCTTTGTTCTCTTTCCCAACTTCATTATTTCCGTTCCGATACCTCTATCAGTAAAGATCTCCAGCAATATCGCATGTGGGATCCCCGCATCAACGATATGAGCCTTTTTCACCCTGCCCTCCAAAGCATCAAGGCATGCCTTCGCTTTAGGTATCATACCCCCCGCGATGATCTTTTTATCGATCAGATACTGTGTATCACTCAAGCTCAACGACCTGAATATCGTGCTCTCATCGCCGCTGTCGCATTTCACGCCCGGGACATTGGTTAGTAATATCAACTTCTCACCCTTGATTGACACCGCGATCCTTGAAGCCGCCTCATCAGCATTCACGTTATAGAGTAAACCATCCTCGCCTATCGCCACAGGAGAGATGACCGGTATCATATTCGCCTCTATAAGTTTCATTAAGACAGTTGTATCAAGGGAACAAACTGTCCCCGTATAGCCCACATCCGTGGCGCACTCTGCTTTATTGGCGACAAGAAGATTGTTCTCTTTTCCGCTTAAGCCAAAGGCCTCGGCCCCTATTTCCTTGATCTCGCTTACTAACTGCCGGTTTAATAGTGTCAGGGCCTCGTCCACTATAGTCATGGTCTTTCTATCCGTCACCCTGAGCCCATCGACAAACCGGGATTTCTTGCCCGCCTCCTTTAGTTTGCTGTTGATAAACGGCCCGCCACCGTGTATGAGTACGGGATTCATGCCGGCAAAGTTCATAAAGACTATGTCTTTTAACACCGATTTCCTTATATTGTCATCAGCGATTGAATTCCCTCCGAATTTGATCACGATATTTTTTCTGAAAAACTTTTTTATATACGGCAAGGCCTCTATCAATACTTCACTTTTCCTGATTGCATCCTGCATGATCACTCCGATTAGGTTAAGTAATGAGAATTGATTTCAACATATCTTTTTGATAGGTCACAGGTAAACATACCCGCGCATTTAGATCCGTTCCTTAGATTTATATCAATCCTCACGGCTTTCTTCTTATATATCCTGGATGTCCGCCTCCCGGATGGGTTGGTAAACGTGCCTTTTTTGAACATACATACCCCATCAAGATAGATCTCCATCCTTTTCTGGCTAATACCTCCCGCCATACTTGCTCCAATACTGGCAGCTATCCTGCCCCAGTTGGCGTCCTGCCCGTGCACGCTTGTTTTGACAAGACATGAATCGGCAATACTTCTGGCGACAGCAACAGCATCATCCTCTGTCTTTGCCCCGCATACGTTGACCCTGACAAACTTTGTCGCCCCTTCACCACCTTTGACTATGGCCTCAGCCATATGCAGGCATACTTCATTGAGCATGCCTAAAAACAATTCAAATGACTTGGTGTTTTTCCGTATGATCTTATTCTCAGACCTGCCATTTGCCAGGATTAGAACACAATCATTCGTGCTCATATCCCCATCTATCGTGATCCTATTGAACGTATTATTTACTGCCCTTTTTAAGGCGGTATTCAAGGCGTCCTTTTCAACATTCGCGTCTGTCATAATGAAACACAACATAGTAGCCATATTGGGGCAGATCATGCCGGCCCCTTTGCATACGCCGGTAATATTGACCTCTTTTTCGTCCACAGAGAACCTTAATGTCTTGATCTTTTCCCTTCTGTCGGTTGTAAGTATTGCCTTTGCCAGGCCCTTTAGACCTTTTTCTGAAAGCCTTTTCACAGCTACCGGTATTGACCTGACGATATCATCTATGGGCAGCCTCTTTCCTATTATCCCTGTCGAGGCAACACAGACATTATTGAACTTCAGGCCAAGATTTTCGCTAGTAACCTGCGCCATCTTTTTGGCGTCATTATTCCCATTTTTGCCCGTACAGCAATTCGCGTTTCCGCTATTTATTATAATCGCATGTATCGGCAATCCCTTTGACAATACGTCCCTGGTAACATGAATGGGCGCGGCCTTTACCCTATTTTTGGTAAATACCCCCGCTGCCTTAGCCGGGCTATCAGTGTATATCAGGGCAAGGTCTTTGTTAAACCTTTTTATACCGCAATGCACACCGCTTGCCTTAAATCCCCTTGGTAACCTGCTCTGCGCCATCGGTAACTTTCTTTTTCTAGATCAAGGATTCCCGTTCATTGAATCCATACATAATATTCATATTCTGCACTGCCTGTCCGCTCGCGCCTTTCAAGAGATTGTCTATACAGGAGACAACCACTAGTAATTTACCCGTGACCTTCAAACCTATATCGCAATAATTCGTGTTAACGACATTTCTTATTTCCGGAAGTTTGCCGCTGTCATATACCCTTACAAAAGGCTCCGCCTTATAACACGATCGATACAATCTAACCGCCTCATTCTGATCTATCTTTTTCTTAAGCGGTATATATACCGTTGAAAGTATTCCCCTCTTCATAGGTACAAGATGCGGGATAAAATTAACCTTTACCTTCGATCCCCTTATTCCGCTTAGTATGCTTGACATCTCTGGCATATGCTGATGTTCATTTATCTTATACGCCTTTAAATTTTCATCTACCTCTCCGAAACAAAGAGATATGGAGGCCTTTCTTCCGGCGCCGGTAACACCGGACTTCGCGTCAACTATAACCTCGCCCTTTAATAAATTGTTTTTAACCGCCGGCATAACAGCAAGTATGGTGCCTGTCGGATAGCATCCCGGATTGGCTATCATAGATGCCTTTTTTATCTTTGACCTGTTCAATTCCGGCAGGCCGTAGACTGCCTTACCCAGATTCGGAAGATCCACATGCCTTGACCTATACCATTTTTCATATTCCTTTACATCGAGCCTGTAATCCGCGCTTAAGTCTATGACCTTCCTGCCGCTTCTTAAAAAAAACGGGGCGAATTTCATTGAGACTGTATGCGGCAGCGATAGAAAAACAAGATCCGTCTGGCCTGAAACCTCCTCTACATCAAGTTCCTTTGTAATAAGCCCTACAGATCCCTTATGAAAAGGGAACAGATCCGAAAAAGAGGTGGGTTTGTCTATTATCGCCGTAAGGCTGGTCAATACGACATTCCTGTGCCTTGCCAAAAGCCTTACTATCTCCTCACCCGTATATCCTGTCGCCCCGACGACACCAGCCCGTATTTTCATTCGATCCCCCTTGTCTGAATTAAATGACCGACATTCGCTATGCCCTGCATCCGGCTTATTCACCGTCGTATAACATAACAGTATAAACACAAAAGCCTATCATGTCAACATAATTCCCGTCGGGAATATCAACAAGATAGGCTTTTTAAAAATAAAACGCCATTAACGTTTTGAATACTGGAATCTTTTTCTGGCTCTTTTTCTTCCGTACTTCTTTCTTTCCTTGGCCCTCGCATCCCTTGTCAGAAAACCGGCTTTTTTCAACGGGATCCTTAAGGAGTTATCAAGCTTTACCAGGGCCCTTGAGATACCATGCCTTGTAGCTTCAGCCTGTCCTGTCTCGCCTCCCCCGCGCACGTTTACTCTTACATCGAGTTTATTTAAAAGCTGAACCAACTTCAATGGCTGTTGTATCACAAGCCTGTGAGTTTCCCTGGCGAAAAATGACTCAAATGGGCGTTTATTGATAGCGATAGTCCCATTACCCGGGGTCAACAACCTTACCCTTGCTGTGGACAATTTCCTTCTGCCGGTAGCGTAAAAACTCTCTTTTTTTACCTTGGATTCTTTTTTCCGTACCTCGGGTTCTATTTCACCGCCTTGATCCTTGGTTTCCTGTAATTCCACATCTTCCTGCATTTACTTCTCTTTCTTTTTTTCAGCCCCAGCCAGCTGTGCGGCATGAGGGTGTTTATCATCACTGTACACTTTTAGTCTCTTTAACATCTGACTGCCCAATTTACTTTTGGGGAGCATGCCCTTTACAGCGTGTATAATAACATCTCCCGGTTTTCGCTTTAAGAGATGTTCCAATGGCTCCTCACTAAGACCGCTTGGGTACCCCGAATACCTCTTATAACGTTTTTTTTTCATTTTTTTGCCGCTAACCCTTATCTTAGAGGCATTTACAACTACAACGGCATCCCCGTTATCAACATGCGGCGTATATGATGTCTTGAGTTTTCCTGTTAAGAGGGAGGCTATTTCGGTCGCCGCTCTACCCAGTATCCTGTCCTTGACATCAACAAGATGCCACTGTCTTTTTATATCCGTTTTCTTTATAAATGGCGTTTTCATGGATTTACGCACCTTTCTTAAGGTGCGTAATTTAGCATATATGCCCGTCCATGTCAAGAAAAATATCGGATATCTCACGATGAAATATGCTATTATTGAGAAAATGCTTTCCGAATGCTTGTAAAGGATGGCCTGGCAGGCGCACTGAAGCGATGGTTCGACTTCGCTCACCATCCCCAGAACCATCCCGAGCCATGTCGAGGGACTTTCAAAAATCACGAACACAAACGCTCCATTCTAGGGTATATCCCTTTTAGGTCAACCGATGATTGACCAGGTCGCTCTTCAAGCGACCTGGTCAATCATAACCTGTATAGTTTGACATGTGGGATAGTGGTAGAGCACATTTTAATG
>Ga0272441_10004785_pt1 | contig 24084 bp, 20 predicted proteins | sample SSMProp6N_FD_193582 | JGI IMG/M metagenome (GOLD analysis project Ga0272441, IMG submission 193582) | Marine sediment archaeal communities from Little Sippewissett salt marsh, Falmouth, MA, United States - SSM-Prop-6N | ecosystem: Environmental > Aquatic > Marine > Wetlands > Sediment ...
ACGGAACACTGGGACAGACATGCAGACTACGAGCCTCCTGGCCAGAATTGCTCACAGGACGCTCATGTCGCGCAAATTGTACCACATACCTTCATAATCCCAAAGCGGATCTTCCCTCGGCCCTACGCACGGATGATCCCCTGATGCGGTGGCGCCGAGCTTCGGCGGAGCGGTTACCGCTTGAAGACCCGCTGGCCGTCACGCAGCCCGTCCCCGAGACAGGCGACCTGGACCTTACATCGCACACGCCCTGATCAACCCATGCAGCGCCTCCGAGGCATTACCCCGACAGTTGGTCGTGGCGAGGACCGCCGGGGGTCTCTGGGCGTCGGGCGTGTGGCGCCGCAGCAGCCTCTCGATCTTCTCCTTGAGCGGATGCCGGGTTTGGATCACGCCACGGCCAGGCAGTGCTTGTATTCCCGGTCCTGCAAGACGAAGAGGCGCTTGCAGGCGCGGCAATTGACGGTAGAATCGCCTGCCGACGACCGTCGTCGAGCGGAGCCCTTCAGAGGGATCCCGGATCACAGGATCTCCATCTCCCGCCAATCCCGTGCAAGGAATCTCGCTTTATACCGATTACAGAGGAGTTGCCAGATGGCAGAGAACAACGCAGCACCCGGGGCCGATCAGCCCGTTGAGGAGCAGGCGCGCCAGCAGACCGGTCAGCAGCAGGTAGCCCTTCGCATCGACGAGAGCGCTCTCCAGACGACCTACGCCAATGCCTTCCGCTCCAACGGCACGGCAGAGGAGGTCATCCTGGACTTCGGGCTCAACCTCGTCGGCCCGCCGGCCCAGCCGCAGGGCAACCCGCAGATCATCTTCAAGGTCAACCAGCGCGTGATCATGAACTACTACTCGGTCAAGCGCCTGGCCATTACGCTCAGCCAGCTCATCCGCCGGCACGAGGAGCAGTTCGGCGAGCTGGAGATGGACGTCGCCAAGCGTCGCACCGGCGGGGACACCACGACGTAAGCCGGCCAAGCCAAAGTGTCCGACTTTCGGACCGCCAGCCAGGTACGTCCAAGCGGCGGTGCGCGCCTTCCGAGGTCTAGGCTGCCCGGCTTGCCGAAGACGTAGCCGTCTGCCGTTGCTTTGAGAATGCCCTTGCGCTGGCCCTCGGATCGCGCTATCCTCGGTGTTGGATCCTGGTATCAACAACGAGGTGCAACATGACACTTACACTGCGCAAGCTGATCGTGCTCGGGCTGGTCGCTGCCGTCTTCGTCCTGGCCAATGCCGTCCTGATCGTCGATTGGCTTCGGGAAAAGGGCGTCCTGGACGTGGCCCGCGAGATCCGAAGGGAATACCTCACGGGCACGGCGCTCACCATCGTCGTCGTCCTTTTGATCCTCCTGGTCCGGCCGCGGGCGGCCGGCAGGCGGTGCCCGGTCTGCGAACGAAGCCTTCGCGGCTGGGCGCGGTATTGTAGCGACTGCGGGAGTCGGGTATAGTCAGTCCGTCGCCCTGTCACCCCCGGTTGTCGCGACAACCGGGAGGGCGGTTTGGGCGGCATTTGGCGGCATCGAGCAGTGCTGGCAGGGCGAACGTAACCACCTGTGGCAAAGGTAACTAGAAGAGTTGGCAGAGACTTAACTAAAGGCGCCATCTGGGATTACGAAAGCTGTGCTCTACCGTTGAGCTAGGTCGGCGGAATCGGGTCGCGGTTCGGTTGTTCCGGCCCCGCCGGGCGGGGCCGACGCGTGCCTCGGCACTTCCGGGCAGCCGCCGAGACCGGTCACTATACCGAACACTGGATGGTATCGTCAAGGCGGGAGGCGATCATTACTTCATCTGGCTGCACGGGCGTCGCCGGGCCGTCTTGGCCCTGCCGTCCGCTCGGGACGGACCGGGAGTCCGGTGGGCTTTCTGCCGCGGGATCGCTATGCTATGGGGGGCCGTTCGGGAGGCCCGCTTCGCCCCGCCGGCTCGGGGCCGACGGCGGCGGACGCCGACCGGTCGCGGACCGTGCCCCGTCAGCCCCATCAGGCGTTCCGGATCGAGGAGCCGGCTATGAGCGATTCCATCAGTCGTCGGGACCTTTTGCGGGCGGGTGCCGCCATCGGCCTGGCCGCGGCGGCGCGAACGGAGGCGAAACCAACGGCGGCGCCCAAGCCGGTCCGCCTGGGCGTGATCGGCGTGGGCGGGCGCGGCACGGCCCTGCTTCGCCTGGCGCTGGACCAGGGCGTAGAAGTCCCCGCGCTGTGCGACATCCAGCCCGCCCATCTGAAACGCGCCGCGGACCTCGTCGCCAAGGCCCGCGACGACCGCGTGCCGGAAGGCTTCGGCCGGGACGAGCACGACTACCGGCGGATGCTCCAGCGCGGCGACCTGGACGCCGTCCTCGTCGCCACGCCGATGCAGTGGCACGCGGAAATGTCGGTCGACGCGATGACCGCCGGCAAGGCCGTGCTGAGCGAGGTGGCGGCCGCGGTGACCCTCGAGGAGTGCTGGTCGCTGGTCCGCGCGGCGGAGAAGACCCGCGCGCCGTACATGCTCGCGGAGAACTGCTGCTACTGGCCGCACGTGATGGCCGTCAAGAACATGCTCCGCGCCGGGCTGCTGGGCGAGCCGACCTACGCCGAGTGCGGCTACGTCCACGACTGCCGGTCGCTGATGTTCGAGAACGACGAGGGCAAGCTGACGTGGCGCGGCGAGTTGGCGCGCGATTACTTCGGCAACCTGTACCCGACCCACTCGTTCGGCCCGGTCGCGCAGTGGCTGGGCATTCACCGCGGGGACCGGCTCGAGTCGCTCGTGGCCATGAGCACCGGTCGGAAGGCCATCGACGACTACGTACGGCGGCGGTTTCCCGCGGGGCACGCCGCGCGGAAGATCCGCTTCCGGGCGACGGACTCGACGACCGTGCTTCTCAAGACGGCCCGGGGCGTGATGATCGACCTGCGGTACGACACGAAATCCTCCCGCCCGCACCCCCGCACCACGTACCACCACGTGCAGGGCACGAAGGGCGCGTACGAGTCCCGGGTCGACGGCATCTGGGTGCAGGGCAAGTCCCGCGGGTCGCAGTGGGAGCCCCTGGACAACTACGCCAAGGGCTTCGAGGACGCGTTGTGGAAGCGGCACGGCGCGACGGCCGCACGCTCCGGGCACGGCGGGGCGGACTTTTTCGTGATTCACGAGTTCCTCCGGTGCGTGCGGACGGGCGCCAGACCCCCCATCGACGTCTACGACGCGGCGGCGTGGAGCAGCATCATGCCGCTGTCGGCGAAGTCCCTCGCCGCGGGCTCGGCCCCCGTCGACGTGCCCGACTTCACGGCCGGCCGGTGGAAGAAGGCCATCGGGTGAGCCCGGACCGTGTCCACACCGCGACGCTGCCCCGGATTGCCAAGGAGCGAGACATGTCGGACGAGCAGGTGAATCGGCGAGGGTTCGTACGGAAGGCGCTGCTGGCGTCGGCGGGCACGGCGGCCGCGCTGAGCCTGGAGGAGAAGATCCTCCTTGCCGCCGGGGACAAGCCGTCGGCCGGGCCGGCGGGCGGCATTTCGCCCGGGGCCATGCCCATGGGCCAGATCGGCAAGGTCAAGATCAGCCGGCTGATCTGCGGGGGCAACCTGACCAGCGGCTTCGCCCACAGCCGCGACCTGGTGTACGTCTCGGCGCTGCTGCGACATTACTTCACCGATGAGAAGGTCTTCGAGACCTGGCGGAACTGTGAGGTGTGCGGGATCAACACGGCCATTCTGCGGCTCGACGAGACCGTCCTGAGGCTCCTGAAGACGTACCGCGGGGAGCGGGGCGGCACGCTGCAGTGGATCACGCAGATCAAGACGAAGGACAACCGGCTGACCGCCGACGCGAGGCGGGCCATCGACCACGGCGCCGTCGGCGTCTACGTCCAGGGGGGCGTGGGGGACCGGCTGGTGAAGGAGGGCAAGTTGGAGGTTCTCGCGGAGTTCGTCGAGTTCGCGAAGACCAACGGCGTGATCGGGGGGATCGGCTCGCACGCGCTGGACGTGCCCGTGGCGTGCGAGAAGGCCGGCATCGAGGCCGACTTCTACATGAAGACGCTGCACGGCACGAACTACTGGTCCCACCGGCTGGACGACGTCCACGACAACGTCTGGTGCCGGACGCCGGAGAAGACGATCGAGTTCATGCGGAAGGTGACCCGCCCGTGGATCGCGTTCAAGGTGCTGGCCGCCGGCGCGATCAACCCGACGGTCGGCCTGAAGTACGCCTTCGGGGGCGGGGCGGACTTCGCGTGCGTGGGGATGTTCGACTTCCAGGTCGCCGACGACGCGAAGATCGTCCGGGGGCTGTTCGCGCGAGGCGTCAAGCGGCCGCGGCCGTGGCGGGGCTGACCCCGGACCGCGCCCTGTGCGAGTCCTCGACCCATGGACCCATGCCGCGGGACATTCCTCGCGATCGGCATTGTCCTCACGGCAGGCGCTGCCGCGTCCAGTCGGCCTGTCGCGTGCTCGTGGCGTCGTCCTCGTCCACGTGCTGGAGGCCGGCTTCCTCGACGCCGGGACCCAGACGTGGCGCGACGCCGAAGGCAACGTATTGCTGCGTCTCCCGGCCGGGGCCCCATCGCCTCCCGGGGCCGGTCCGAAGGAGGATTGAGCCCGGCTTGACGGGGGGCTGTGCGATCCGGCGATTCTCCCGTTCCGGGCGACGCAGGGGTCTGCGCCCGACGCGAATGCCAACGACAAGCGCAGCCTTCGGCCCGTCTCGCCTACAGGTTCAGGACGGCCTGGCGTTCCTCGACGATCGTTTCCACGAGTGCCTTGACGTTGTCGATCGGCACGTCGTTCATCACCTCCTGGCTCGGGGCGATGATGTGCCCGCCGCCCTTGCCCAGCGTGCGAATCGTCTCTCGGGCCATCTGCTTGACCTGCTCCGGCTTGCCGAACGGCAGGAGGTTCTGGGTCTCGATGCCGCCCCAGAAGACCAGGTCCTTGCCGAACTCCCGCTTGAGGTAGGCCAGGTCCATGCACGGCTGGACCGGCTCGAGGACGCGCAGGCCGATCTCCAGCAGCTCGGGGAGGAAGGCGGTGATGTCCCCGCACGAGTGGAGGATGATCGGCAGCCCGGCGTCGCGGTACGGCTGCCAGGCGCGGTCCAGGCGAGGCAGGATGAACTCGCGGAACATCTCGTGAGACATCATCGGGCCGTACTGCGTGCCCAGGTCGTCGCCGTGATGGGCGACCTTGAACCCCATGGCCACGACCCGCTGGGCGACGGCCACCTTGTACTCCGTCACGAGGTCCAGCAGCTCGTGCACGACGCCCGGCTTCGTGTGCAGGCAGAGCATGAACTCCGCAAAGCCCATCAGGTGGTACGAGCGCTCGTACGTGCCCATGTACCCGGACGGGATGACGAGGAAGTCGCCGGAGTACTTCTTCAGCTCGGCCGCCATCTCGTCGAAGAGGCCGGGGCGGTCGAGGCTCGGCGGGCGGTAGGTCTTCACGGCCTGCTCGATGGGCTGGAACATCGCCTCGCGGACGACGCCGGGGGGCATGTGCTCGGCGATCTCGGGCGTGGTCTTGCCCTGCAGGGGGTGGTGGCAGGGGAAGAAGCCGTCGCTGTCGACGGTCACGCCCAGGCCCCACGCGTCGTAGACCGCCTTGTGCTCCCAGTCCGTGCCGCAGAAGCCCATTGTCTCCAGCCGGTCCATCTCCTCGCGGTCGTTGCGGTAGAACAGCGGCTTGTCGTGCATCGACAGCGTGAGGTGCAGGTGGTTCTCGAGGTAGTCCTCCAGCGCCTCGGGGCCGTCGAGGCCGAGCACGTCGGCGATCTGCCTGTCGCGCGTGCGATCGGAGAAGGTGATCTGGCTGGGGAGGTAGTCGACCTCCTGGCCGCGGATCACGCGAAGAACTCGCTCTTCCTTCGTCAGTGTCATCGGTGCGTCTCCCGGATTGGGCGCATCAGCGCCGTTTCGCCGGCAGAGGCCGGCATCGTGCGGCCGCAACGCTCGTATACCTCAATCGGGACCGGCCTGCAAGGTGCGCCGCCGCGAGCGCCCCGCCCGCAGGGGGCGGGGGGCGATCGCTCTGGACGGCCGCCGCCGCCCGGTGCTACAGTGGCCGCGCCGGGAGCGATCGGCATGAGCGCATTGGTTCGGCTGACATCCGTCTCGAAGTCGTTCGGCGCGGTGCGGGCGTTGCGGGACGTCTCGTTCGACCTGAACGCGGGGGAGGTCCACGCGCTGGTCGGCGAGAACGGCGCGGGCAAGTCCACGCTCGTCCGGATCGTCACCGGCGCGATCCGGGCCGACGCGGGGACCGTCGAGATCGCGGGGCGGGGGGTTCGGCACAACAGCCCGGCCGTCGCGAGAGCGCTGGGGGTGGCGACCATCTACCAGCAGCCGGCCCTGTTCGCGGAGCTGACCGTGGCGGAGAACATCGCCCTGCGCACGGAGCGCGGCGGGCTGCTGCGCACGGTCCGTTGGGGCCGAAGGCGAGCCCGTGCCGCCGCGCTGCTCGGGCGGGTCGGCGCGGAGATCCGCCCCGACGCCCTCGTGCGCGACCTGAGCATGCCGCAGCAGCAGTTGGTGGAGATCGCCGGCGCGCTGGGGGCCTCGGCGCGGGTCCTGATCTTCGACGAGCCCACCAGCGCCCTCAGCGATCGGGAGGTGGAGAACCTCTTCCGCGTGATCGAAGAGCTGCGCGAGGAGGGCGTCGGTGCGGTCTATATCTCGCACCGCCTCGAGGAGCTGCCCCGCATTGCCGATCGCGTGACGGTCCTGCGCGACGGCGAGCACGCCGCGACGCGCCCCATGGCGGCCGTGGACCGCGCCGAGCTCATCCGCCTCATGGTGGGCCGCTCCGTGGAGGCCGTCTTCCCGAAGACCCCCGTCCCGCGGGGCGAGACCGTGCTGGAGACACGACGCCTCACCTGCCGGCGCGCCGGGGTCCGCGACGTGAGCCTCGCCGTCCGCGCCGGGGAGATCCTCGGCCTGGCGGGGCTGATGGGCGCCGGCCGGACCGAACTGGCCGGCGTGCTGTTCGGCCTCACGCCGGCCGACTCGGGACAGGTCCTCGTCCGCGGGTGCCCGGTCGCGGTCCGTTCGCCCTCCGAGGCGATCCGTCACGGTATCGCCTACCTGCCCGAGGACCGCCGGCGGCACGGGGTGATCCTGGACATGCCCGTGGCGGCCAATCTGACGCTCGCCGTGCTCCGCCACGTGGCCGCCGGCGGCCTGCTCCGCCGCGGCCGGGAACGCCGGCTGGCCCAGTCGTTCGTCGACCGGCTGGAGATCAGGACGGCGTCGATCGACGCGCCGGTCGCCAGCCTCTCGGGCGGGAACCAGCAGAAGGTCGCCCTGGCGCGGTGGCTGGCGGCCGAGCCGTCCGCCCTGATCCTCGACGAGCCCACGCAGGGCGTGGACGTGGGCGCCAAGGCCGAGATTCACCGGCTGATGTGCGAGCTCGCCGGGCGGGGCCTGGCCGTCCTGATGATCTCCTCGGAGCTGCCCGAGATCCTCGGCATGAGCGATCGGGTCGCGGTGATGCGCGAGGGGCGGATCGTCGGCACGCTCGACCGCGCCGCGGCCACGCAGGAGCGCCTGCTCGCGCTGGCGTTGGGGCACGGCCGGGAGGCGGCCGGATGAGAACGCTGCTGCGCCGCTACCTTCGGGAGATTTCCGTCGGGGCCGCCTATGCCGCCCTGCTGGCCCTGCTGGCGTGGCAGGCCCCGCGCTACTTCCAGCAGCAGTTCGCGAGCGTCTGGGTGTCGATCGCGCCGATCCTCGTGCTGGCGATCGGCATGACGCTGGTCATTCTGTCCCGCAACATCGACATCTCCGTCGGGTGGCAGCTCTCCGTCTGCGGGGTGGTCGGCGGGCTGCTCGCGCGCGCGGGCGTGCCCATGCCGGCCGTCTTCGCCCTGGTTACCGTCCTGGGCGCGGCGATGGGGGCGGTGAACGGGGCGCTGGTGGCGTTCATGCGCCTGCCGTCGATCGTCGTGACGCTGGCCACCATGGTGATCCTGCGGCAGGGCTTGGCGTGGGCGAGGCAGGGGGAGGCGGTCTACGGCCTGCCGGCCGACTTCCAGTGGTTCGGCCTCTCCCAGGCGGCAGGGGAAGGGGTGCTGGTCCTGGCGGCGATGGCGCTGTTCTGTGCCTTCGCGTGGGGCCTGCGGTGGCTCGCGGCGGGCCGGGCGGTGTACGCCGTCGGCTCGGACCGGGAGGCGGCGCGCCTGGCGGGCATCCGGACCGGGCGGGTCGTCTTCGCGGTGTTCGTGCTGATGGGCGCGCTGGCGGGCGTGGCGGCGATGCTCCAGTCCGTCCGCTCGCCGCAGGTGGACCCGAATGCCGGCAAGGACCTGGAGCTGCGGGTGATCGCCGCGGTGGTGGTCGGCGGGGTGGCGGTCTCCGGCGGGCGGGGCACGCTGATCGGCGTGCTGCTGGGCGTGGCCCTGCTGGGCACGATCGGGTCGGCCCTGGTGTTCCTCGACGTGCATTCGACCTGGCAGCGGGCGCTGGAGGGGGGGATCATCCTGCTGGCCGTCTCGACCGACGCGCTGCGGCGGAGGTCCGGGCCATGACGGCGGCGAGCCCGAACCCGGCCGGGGCGGGCGCTCGACTGCGGGCGGCGGTCCACGCCTCGCCGCAGCAGTGGGTGCTCGCGGGGCTGCTGGCGGTGGAGGTGGGGGTGTTCTCCGTCGTGGGCACGAACTTCTTCTCGGCGGACGCGGCGTACCAGGTGACGCGGCTGTCGGTGGAGCTGGGCCTGCTCGCGCTGGCGCTGACGCTGGTGATCGTCACCGGCGGGATCGACCTGTCGGTGGGATCGCTGCTGGGCCTGTGTGCCGTCCTGTTCGGCACGTTCTGGCGCGACTTCGGGATGTCCCCGGTTCTGGCGGGGGGGGCGGCGATCGGCGTGGGCGGCCTGGGCGGCCTGCTGAACGCCGTGTTCATCACGCGCCAGCGGATTCCCCCGCTGATCGTGACGCTCGGGTCGTTCTCGCTGTTTCGCGGGCTGGCCGAGGGCATCACCCGCGGCGTGGACAACTACACGAACTTCCCCGCGTCGTTCCTGGCGCTGGGCAACGGGCCGCAGATCCCCGTGTTCCTCGCCACCGCGGCGGGGGCCTGGCTGCTGCTGCACCGCTCGACCGTCGGACGGGCGCTGTGCGCGATCGGACACACCCCCGAGGGCGCGCGGCACGCGGGGATCCCCGTCGAGCGCCGCGTCGCGCTCGTCTACGTGCTCAGCGGGCTGGCGTCGGGCCTGGCCGCCGTGATCTACGCCGCCCGCGTGGGCCAGGCCAAGGCCGACGCGGGCACGGGCTACGAGCTGGCGGCCATCACCGCCGTCGTCCTGGGCGGGACGTCCATCTTCGGCGGGCGCGGCAGCATCGTCGGATCGCTGCTGGGGCTGTTCGCCATCGCGATTCTCCAGATCGGCCTGCGCCTGGCGTCGGGCCCGGCCGAGGCCGCCGGCGTGCTGACCGGCGTCTTGCTGCTCGTTGCCATCTCCATCCAGGGGGCGCTTTCCCGGCAGGCCGTGGCCCGGCCCGCCACGGCGAAACCGACCGAAGAGGAGCTGGAAATGAAGAACTCCCAACTCGCCGTGCTGTGCGTTGTGATCCTGGCCGCCGCCGCGATCGTGGCGAGCAGCAACTACCTGCTGGTCCGGTCGATCGCGACCGGCCCCCGCGCCGCCCCGTCCGCCGGCGGGGTGGGCCCGCCGAGCCGGAAGATCACCCTCGCCATGATGCCCAAGAGCAAGGGCAACGCCTACTTCATCGCCTGCCAACGCGGCGCGGAGGCCGCCGCCCGAGAGCTCGGCGTGGACCTGATCTGGGACGGGCCGACCGACCCGGACCCCGCCAAGCAGAACGAGATCGTCGACACCTGGGCCACCCGCGGCGTGGACGTGATCTGCGTAGCGGCCGAGAACGGAAAGGGCCTCTCCACCGCGCTCCGCGCCGCGCGCAAGAAGGGCATCCGGATCGTCACGTACGACGCCGACGCCGACCCCGACGCGCGGGATTTCTTCGTCAACCAGGCCACGCCCCAGGGCATCGGCTACACGCTGATGGACACCGCCGCACGCGTCATGGGCGGCGAGGGGGAGTTCGCGATCATCACGGCCTCCCTGACGGCCGCCAATATGAACGAGTGGCGAAAGCACATCAACGAACGCCTGGCGAAGTACCCCCGGATCAAGCTGCTGGACGTTCGCCCGTGCGACGACATCCAGCGCAAGGCCCAGGAGGAGACCACGGTCCTGCTGAACAAGCACGCGAACCTGAAGCTGATCATGGCGATCTGCTCCCCCGCGGTCCCCGGCGCGGCCGAGGCCGTCAAGCAGTCCGGCCGGGAGGGCGTGAAGGTGATCGGCCTGGGCCTGCCGAACGAGAACAAGGCCTACGTCCACGAGGGGATCACCGAGGCCGTCATCCTGTGGAACACGATGAACCTCGGCTATCTCACCGTCCGCGCCGGCCACGACCTGGTCACGGGCCGGCTGCGGCCCGGCGCGCGGGAGATCGCCGCCGGCAGGCTCGGCACGCTCCGGATCGAGGGCGACAACATCCTGCTCGGCACGCCGTTCGTCTTCACCAAGGACAACATCGACCAGTTCGATTTCTGACGCCGCCTGCGGGATAAGCTGACAGACGGCGGAACGAGGACGGCACCATGCGAACACGGAAGCCACGGAGAGAGGCCCTCTGCGTGCTGCTGATCGCGGCCGGGATGGGCGGGGCCCCGAACGACGCCCGCGCCGCCGGCGGCGAGGCGGCGGCGAGGAAGTACGAGCCCACGTGGGCGTCGATCGACGCCAGGCCGATCCCGGGCTGGTTCAACGAGGCGAAGTTCGGCATCTTCGTCGTCTGGGGCCCGTACTCCGTGCCGAGCTGGGTGGATCGAGGCTATGCGGAGTGGTACTGGCACCGCAGCCGGCAGAAGGGCTCGCCGACGCAGAAGTTCCACGAGCGGGTCTACGGCAAGGACTTTCCCTACGAGAAGTTCGCCGAGCGGCTCACGGCCGAGCTGTTCGACCCCAACCAGTGGGCCGACCTGTTCGTCCGCTCGGGCGCGAAGTACGTGGTGACGACGGCGAACTACCACGACGGGTTCTGCCTTTGGCCCTCGCCGTACTCGAAGACGTCCGGCACGGACAAGTGGAACGCGAAGGTCGTCGGGCCGAAGCGCGACCTGCTGGGCGAGCTGAACGCCGCCGGGGCGAAGCGGGGCCTGAAGATGGGTATCTACTACTCGCTCTACGAGTGGTACCACCCGCTGTGGCTGGCCGACCGCGACCGGTACGTCCGCGAGCACCTGCACCCGCAGTTCAAGCACGTCGTGACGAACTACAGGCCGTGGTTCATCTTCCTCGACGGCGAGTGGGCGCAGGACTACACGAAGTGGCGGTCGCTGGAGCTGGCGGCCTGGCTGTACAACGAGTCGCCCTGCGGCGACTACGTGGTGACCAACGACCGCTGGGGCAAGACGCGCGGCAAGCACGGGGACGTCTACGAGAGCGAGTACGGCGGCGGGCGGATGTCGCCCGCGCACCCGTGGCAGGAGGACCGCGGCATCGGTCACAGCTACGGCTACAACCGCAACGAGGGCATCGACGACTACGACAGCGGGTTCGAGCTGGTCCGCATGCTCTCGCGGGTCTGCGGGAACGGGGGGAACTACCTGCTGGACGTCGGCCCGACCGCCGACGGGCGCATCCCCGTGATCATGCAGGACCGGCTGGTGCGGATCGGGACGTGGCTGAAGGTCAACGGCGAGGCGATCTACGGCTCGCAGGCCAGCCCGTTCTGGCCGCGGAAACTGCCCTGGGGCACGTGCACGCGGAAGCCCGGGCGGATCTACGCCCACCTGTGGGGGGCGCAGACGGGCACGATCCGCCTGCCCGGACTGACGAACCGGATCGCCGCGGCGTACCGGCTGGGCGACGCGGCGAAGACCCCGCTGAAGGTCGCCGCCAGCCCCCTCGGGCCGAGCGTCGAGGTCCCCGCCGGCCTGCGCGAGACGGACATCACCGTTTTGGTCATCGAGATCGAGGGCGCCCCGAAGGTCGATCTGACGATCCGCCAGGCGGCGGACGGGTCGGTCACGCTGCCGGCGGAGGCCGCGGAGATCGTCGGCTCGTCGCCCCGCCTCGAGTCCCGCTACGGCGAGCCCAACATCGGCTACTGGGACAACCCGGCCGATTCCGTGCGGTGGGAGTTCTCCGTCACGGAGGCGGGCGAGTTCGACGTGGTCCTCCACGGCTCGTGCGAGACGGCCGCGGCGGGCAGCGAGCTCGTCGTCTCGGCGGGCAAGACCAGGCTGTCGGCCAAGACGGTGGACACGGGCGCGTGGAGCCGGTTTCAGCCCTGGCGGATCGGGCGGATTCAGATCGACAAGCCGGGCAAGCACACGCTGACCGTCCAGCCCAAGGCGAAACCGAAGTGGAAGGCGATGGGGCTGCGGTCGATCGTCCTGAGAAGGCGCTGAAGGCCGCCCGCCAGGCCCGCCGACGCCGAACCGCCGTCAGTGCAAGCGAGACGAGGAATCCGGAGAACCGCCAAGATGAGACGCTACGGCATGGTCATCGGCCTCAACGAAGAGAAGATCGACGAGTACAAGCGGCTGCACGCGGCGGTCTGGCCCGACGTGCTCAGGAAGATCGCCGAGTGCAACCTCCGCAACTACTCGATCTACCTGCGGAAGCTGCCGGACGGCCGGCACTACCTGTTCAGCTACTTCGAGTACGTCGGGGAAGACTTCGACGCCGACATGGCCGCGATGGCGGCCGACGAGACCACGCAGAAGTGGTGGGCCCACTGCATGCCGTGCCAGGCGCCGCTGGACGACCGGGCCGAGGGCGAATGGTGGGCGGGCATGGAAGAGGTGTTCCATTGCGACTGACGCCGCGCGAGCGCGTGCTGACGGCCTTCGAGCACCGCGAGCCGGACTGCGTGCCCCGGTGGTGCGGCGCCTCGCCGGAGTTCTGGGCGACGGCGAAGCGCGAGCTGGGCATCGCCGACGACGAGGCCCTGCGGGTGCGGTTCGGCGACGACTTCCGCCGCGTGTTCGCGACGTACGCCGGGCCGGCGTTCGAGCTGTCTGACGGGACCACGTTCCGAACGCCGTTCGGCATCGAGAGGGAAGGCATCGGCTACGGCCAGCCGACCAGTCACCCGCTCGCCGACGCCACGCTGACGGAGGTGCACGACTACCCCTGGCCCGATCCGAAGTGGATGGACGTCTCCGGCATTCGCGCGGAGGCCGAACGCTACAGCCGCCGGTACGCCGTCCTCGGCGGGGACTGGTCGCCGTTCTGGCACGACGCGATCGACCTGCTCGGCATGGAGGGGCTGTACCTGAGGATGTACGACGCCCCCGACGTGGTCGACGCGGTGATGCGGCACATGGTGGACTACTACGCCGCCGTCAGCGAGCGGACCTTCGACGCCGCGAGCGACGCGATCGACATCTTCTTCGTCGGCAACGACTTGGGAGGCCAGCGAGGCCCGCTGTTGGGCCCGCCCCTGTTCGAGCGGTTCGTCCTGCCGCACCTGGCGAGGCTGACCGACCTCGGCCACGCCTTCGGCCTGAAGGTGATGCTCCACTGCTGTGGCGGGTTCGCGCCGCTGATCCCGTCGCTGATCGACGCCGGGCTCGACGGCCTACACGCGATCCAGCCGAGCTGCGCGGGCATGGACCTCGCGACGCTCAAGGCCGACTTTGGCGGCCGGATCCTCTTCAACGGCTGCATCGACTCCCACCACGTGCTGATCGAAGGCACGCCGGAGACCGTCCGCGAGCGGACGCGGGAGGTGCTGGAGATCATGAAACCGGGCGGGGGCTTCGTCGCCGGTGCGAGCCACGACTGGATCCTGCCCGAAACGCCCGTGGAAAACGTCGTCGCCATGTTCGACGCCGTCGCCGAGTACGGCGTGTACTAGGCCGGAGACGGCTCGGCCGGCACGCCGCGGGCCTTGACGTGCGCGGCCGGCGGGCGGAGGATGATACCGCGCCGCTGGTATGGAGCCCCGATCGTGCTGCACGACCCGAGCCATTACGAGCCGCAGCCCGTCGCGGAGGAGATCCGCCTGGGCCCCGCGGACCGGGACGTTCTCCGCAGCCTGGCCGGCGAGCTGGCGGAGATCGCCGCCCTCCCGATCCATGCGGAGAGGGCGGACCTCTGGCGGCAGCTCAACGACCTCGATTCCCGCCGCCCGATGGTGTGGATCAACGAGGTGCCGTGGCACGAGATGAACGTCGACGACGAGCTGACGCTCCGGGCCGAGCACCCGTGGGCCCGCGAGCAGGAGCTCGACCTGCGGCGGACGCTGTACCAGTGGCGGCACTTCCCCGGGGACATGATCGTCAGCGACTTCCTCGCCTGCCCCCTGGCCGTCCACAGTACGGACTTCGGGATCATCGAGGACGTCGAGGTCGTCAAGACCGACGAGACCAGCGACATTGTCTCCCGTCGTTTCCACATCCAGATCCGCGACTTTGACGACCTCGAGAAGATCCGCATGCCCGCCGTCACGCACAACGAGCAGGCCACGGAATTCCGCTACCAGGCGATGTGCGACGTGTACGCCGGCCTCCTGCCGGTGCGGAAGGTCGGACAGACGCATATCTGGTTCACCCCGTGGGACTACCTCATCCGCTGGTGGGGCGTGCAGGAGGCCCTGATGGACCTCATCGAGCGGCCCGCCCTGGTTCACGCGGCCGTCGACCGCATGGTCGACGCCTGGATGACGGAGCTGGACCAGTTCGTCGCGCTCAACGTGCTCGCGCTGGACTGCAACAACACGCGGATCGGCTCGGGCGGGTACGGCTACACGAACGACCTGCCGGGCGAAGGGTTCGACCCGGCCCATGTCCGGCCAGCGGACATGTGGGGCTGCTCGAACGCGCAGGTCTTCTCGGAGGTCTCGCCGCAGATGCAGTGGGAGTTCGCCGTCGAGCACGACCTGCGCTGGCTCGAGCGGTGGGGCCTGACGTACTACGGCTGCTGCGAGCCGCTGGACCGGAAGATGGACATCCTGCGGCGGATCCCGAACCTCCGGAAGGTGTCCGTCAGCCCCTGGTGCGACGCGGAGCGGGCCGTCGCGGAGATGGGGACGGACCTCGTTCTCAGCCGGAAGCCCAACCCGGCGATCCTGGCCGAGGACGACTGGCATCCGGACCGCGCGCGGCGGGAGCTGACGGACTTCCTCGAGAAGACTGATCGCCGCTGCCACGTCGAGCTCATCATGAAGGACATCTCCACGGTGCGATACCGGCCCCGGCGGCTGTGGGAGTGGGCCCGGATCGCCGCCGAGGTCGCCGAGGAGTTCGCCCGGTGAGCGAGCTCGGCACGGCGCTCGAGCTGCGGGCCGTCTCCAAGCAGTACCCCGGCACGCTGGCCGTGGACGAGGTGAGCCTGCTCGTCCGCGCGGGGGAGGTCCATGCCCTGATCGGCGAGAACGGGGCCGGCAAGAGCACGCTGATGAAGATCATCGCCGGGTCGTTCGACGACTACACCGGCGAGGTCCTGCTCAACGACAAGCCCGTCACGCTCCACAGCCCGTCGATGGCCAAGGCCGCGGGCATCGCCATGATCCACCAGGAGCTCACGCTCGCCGGACCGATCAGCGTGGCCGAGAACATCCTCGCCGGGCGCCTGCCCTCCCGCCGGGGCCTGCTGAGCCGCACCGCCCTGCTGCGAGAGGCCCGCCGATGCCTCGCGATGGTCGGCCTGGAGCATCTCGACCCCCTCGTGCCCGCGGAGGACATCTCCCCCCACGAAGCGCAGCTCGTGGAGATCGCCAAGGCCCTCGGACGCACCCCGTGCATCCTCGTCATGGACGAGCCGACCTCCTCCCTCAGCCGCGAGGAGGTCGATCGGCTGTTCCAGATCATCCGCAAGCTCCGGCGGAGGGGGCTGGCGATCGTGTACATCTCCCACCACTTGCCCGAAGTGCTCGCGGTCTCCGACCGCGTGACGGTGATGCGCGACGGGCGGAGAATCGCCACGAAGGACACCCGCGATACCGCGGCCGCGGAACTGGTCGAGATGATGGTCGGCCGAAGCGTCTCGGACCTGTACGCCGAGCGGACCGCCGCGCCGGGCGCCCGGAAACTGTCGGTGGAGCATCTCACGCGCCGCGGGTTCTTCCACGACGTGTCGCTGGCAGTTCGCGCGGGGGAGGTCTTGGGCCTCGGCGGGCTATCGGGGGCGGGGCGGAGCGAGCTGGCTCGCAGCCTGTGCGGGATCGACCCGGTCGACGCGGGGCGGATTGTCCTGAACGGCCGGGCCGTCCGCCCGCGGAGCTACCGGTCGGCCCTCCGGGCGGGGCTGGCCTATCTCACCGAGGACCGCAAGGCGCAGGGGCTGGCGCTGCGGCTGCGCATGGGCGAGAACATCCTGTCGGCCCTGATCCCGCGGCACTGCCGCTGGGGCGTCTACTCGCCCGGGCGGGGCCGGGGCACGCTGAGGCGGCTGGTCGGGGCGCTGGACATCACGCCCCCGCAGCCGGGGCGGCTGGTCAGCACGCTGTCGGGGGGCAACCAGCAGAAGGTGCTGCTGGCGAAGTGGCTGGCGACGGACCCGCAGGTGCTGATCCTCGACGAGCCGACGCGCGGCGTGGACGTCGGCGCGAAAGTGGTGATCCACCGTGCGATCGCCGAGCTGGCCGACGCGGGCAAGTCGGTGATCCTGATCTCCTCCGACCTGCCCGAGCTGGTGGGGTTGTCGGACCGCATCGCGATCATGCGGCAGGGGCGGCTGATCGGCGAGATCGACAAGGCCGACGCGACGGAAGGATCGGTCCTCCTGGCCGCCAACGGGGAAGGAGAGTTCGTCCGGGCATGAGCGATCCGGTGGACATCCGAGCGCCCGCCCCGGCGGGCGGGGGCAGGCTGTACGACGTGCTCAGCCTGCTGGGCGTGTACGTGCTGGTCGCCGGGCTGTTCGCCGCGGGGTGGCTGGTCTCCGACGAGTTCCTGACGACGGCCAACCTGCTGATCGCCCTGCGGTCGGTCACGCTGCTGGGCATCGTCGCGGTGGGCGTGTCGTTCATCACGTACAGCCGCCACTACGTGGACCTGTCGATCCCGGGGATCATGGCGCTGTCGGGAACGGTCGCCGTCTGGGCGCTGCAGTACGGTTTCGCCGCGAGCCTGGCCGCGGGGCTGGGCACGGGGCTGGCGGTCGGCTTGCTCAACGGCCTGGCGGTGGGCTACCTGCGTCTCAACCCGATCATCTGGACGCTGGCGATGGGATCGGTCCTTTCGGGCCTGATCCGCTGGGCCTACGCGGGCAAGCAGATCTACCCGGACAAGGCCACCGCGGCCGGGCGGGCGTTCCTGCACCTGTACCATGCCGAGGTGTTCGTGCGCGTGCCTTGGATCGTGACGCTGCGACTGCCCCTGGTCGTGCTGCTGCTTCTCGGCGCGGCGGTCGTGGCGCACCTGCTCATGCGGAAGACGGGCTTCGGCGCGCAGTTGAGGCTGACGGGCTCGTCGTACGAGGTTGCCCGGATGACCGGCGTGAACGTCCGGCGAACGGTGGCGATCGCGTTCGTCATCTCGGCGGGCACGTCGGCGGCCGCGGGCATCCTGCTGACCAGCTTCAACAAGGTCGGGGCGTTCTACATCGGCAAGGGGTACGATTTCGCGGCCATCACGGCGGTCGTGCTGGGGGGCATGACGCTGGCGGGCGGGCGCGGATCGATCGTCGGCGTGATCGGCGGGGTGACGGCCATCGCGCTGATGGACAACGTCATGTCGCTGGTGCGGATCGGCGACTTCGTGATCGGCGAGTATCTCAAGCAGGCCATCCAGGGCGCGGTGTTCATCGCGATCGTCGGCGTCCACTCGTATTGGCTGCGCAAGTCGGGGATGGACGATGCGTGAGCCTGCGGCTGCCACGGCGGCGAGGTGGGGTGCGCTGGCGTACCGCTGCCGCGCGGGCCTGCTGTGCGCGGTGATCTTCGCGGTCATGTCCGCCGTCGCGCCGCGGTTCCTCACCGCGGGCAACGTGCGGGCGATCCTGAAGGCGTCCAGCGTGAACCTGCCCGCGGCGGTGGGGTTCACGGTCGTCCTGATCTGCGGGCAGCTCGACCTGTCGGTCGGCTCGGTGATGACCCTCGGCGGCGTGGTGGCCGTGGCGATGCAGCCCCAGGTCGGCTGGGCGGGCAGCCTGGCGCTCGCCGTGGCGCTCGGAGCGGCCGTGGGAACGATCAGCGGCCTGCTGGTCGCCAAGCTGCGGATCAACTCCTTCATCGTCACGCTGGGCATGATGATCATCGTCCGCAACACGGTCCTGATGTACCACGACGGCACGATCCCGGCCGAGACGTATGCGCTGTCCGACTGGCTTCAGATGCCCCTGGCGGGCGTGGTGACGCCGCAGGTGCTGGTCACGTTCCTGCTGGCGGCCGCGATCGGGGTGCTGCTGAAGCGCACGCCCGCGGGACGGGGCGTGTACCTGCTGGGGGGCAACGCGGAGACGGCGTTCTACGCGGGTCTGCGGGTGGACCGCTACCTCGTGGGGGCCTTCGTGCTGTCCGCGGCGCTGTCCGCGCTGGGCGGGGCGATCGTGGCGATGAGCGAGGCCGTCGCCAGCCCCACGCTCGGGGACAGCTCGCTGATGGCGATCGTCGCGGCGGTCATCATCGGCGGGACGAGCATGGAGGGGGGCAAGGGCGGGGTGGCCGGCACGGCGGTGGCGCTGGTGGCGCTGACGGCGTTGATCAACGGGCTCAGTTGCCGCGGCGCGGGGTACGAAATACAATTGATGGCCAGCGGGCTCGTGCTGGCTGCGGTCATTCTCTGGGACGCCTGGATGCTCCAGCGCCGCCGGAAGCGCCGGGGCCAGCGCCGGGACCTGCTCGACGAGTTCCACCGGCCCGCGGACGAGCCCGTGGAATGACCGCTTCGGAAAGGACACCTCCATGAGACCGATGGGCTATGCCCTGCTGATTGCAGCGATGGGAACCGTCGCCGGCTGCCAGGACGACCGCGGCCCGCAGAGGACCGATGCGGAGAAGAAGAAGGCCTGCGCCGAGGGCCTCGCCGTCGATGTCTCGGGCCTGAAGTCCGACGACGGCCAGCCGCTGCTGATCGTGGACCCCTCGCCCCTTACGGCCCCGCCCCGGCCCGCCGACCCCGCCGCGCTGCCCAAGACCGACGCGCTGCACTGGTACGACATGGAGTATGCGGGGTGGAACGCCACCGAGAAGGTCAATCTCCCCGCCAGCCCCGCCGACGGGGCGAAGGGCAAGCGCGTCGTGTGCATCCGCCACATGGACCATCCCTACACGACGGCCTACACGCGGGGCATGCAGAAGGTCGCCGACGCCTACGGGATCACGCTGAAGACCCTCACGGCCGGAAACTGCGACGCGAAGGTCCAGTCTCAGCAGGTCGACCAGGTGATCAACGAGCGCCCGGACCTGGTCATCATCATTCCCGTGGAGGCCAGGGCGGTCGTGCCCATGCTGCGGCGCGTCAACCAGGCGGGCATCCCGGTGATCGCCAGCAACCTGATTCCGGTGGACCAGGGGATGCGGTACGTCCTGACGTGGACGGGCCCGGACGACTGGGGGCAGTTCCGCATGCTGGCCCGCGAGTTCGCGAAGCGCATGGACAACGAGGGCGGGTACTGCGTCGTGCGGCACATGCCCGGCAGCAGTTGCTACTTCTCGCGCACCTATGCCGTCGTCACCGAGCTGCTGAAGATCGCCCCGAAGATGAAGTGCCTCGACATGCAGACGACGAACCTCGAGGCGGAGAAGACGATGCAGACGGTCTCGGCGTGGGTCTCGAAGTACGGCCGGGACCTCAAGGGCATCGTCAGCGCGGACGACTCGGGGGCGCAGATCGGCATCAACGAGGCGTGCAAGAACGCCGGGCGGGAGGACATCATCCGCATCGCCGCGGGCAACAGCAAGGTGGGCATGGACTTCATCAAGGAGGGAACGCTGCACGCGATCACCTACCAGTCCGCCGAGGCCGACGGGGCCCTGCCGATGAAGCTCGCCGCCCGGTGGTTCTGCGGCCGGCCGATCGAGAGGCCCGTCTACTACCTCCGCAAACACGTGATTACCGCCGCCGACGTCGACGACTTCCTCCCGCCGCAGTGGTGACCGCTGCGCATCGCCGCGCCGAACCCATCGCGCCGTCGGCCGCGTCGAACGCCCCGGCGGCTCGGGGCAGTCGCCGCTTGCGGGAGCGGCGGGGGGCCGGTTTACTATCAGGACAACGGCAGATGATCTCCTTCGAGAAGGCCATCTCGATCCTGGACGCGCAGGTCGGCCCCCTGGACCTGCCGGCCGGGCCCGTGCCCCTCGCCGAGGCGATGGGCCGCGTTGCGGTGGGGCCGTACGCGTCGCGCGTGGACCTGCCGCCGTTCGACAAGTCGGCGATGGACGGGTTCGCGGTCCGCGCCGAGGACGACCGCCCGGGCGAGCTGGAGGTGCTGGAGGTCGTCCGCGCCGGGCAGGTGCCCACCGTGCCCCTTCGTGCGGGGGCGGCGAGCAAGGTGATGACCGGGGCGGCCGTGCCGGAGGGCACGGCGAAGGTGGTGATGGTCGAGCAGACCGAGCAGCGCGGCGGGCGGGTGCGGATCGTCGAGACGGACGAGCGGACGAACTTCTGTCGGCGGGGCGAGGACGTTCGCGCCGGGCAGGTCGTGCTCCGCGGGCCGCGGCGCATCGGCACCGCGGAGATCGCGAACCTGGTCTCCTGCGGGGTCCTGGAGGTGCGGGCCGCCCGGCGAATCCGCGCGGCGATCCTGGCCACGGGCGACGAGATCGTCGACGACCCGGCCCGGCTGGGGGCGGGGAAGATCATGAACGCCAACGGCCCGATGCTGGCCGCCCTGTGCCGCGCGCACGGCCTGGAGGTCGCGTGTGTCGAGCGGGTGGCGGACGACGCCGCACAGACGCGGTCGGCGATCGAGGCGGCCCTGGCGGCGGCGGACGTGCTCATCGTGACCGGCGGGGTCTCGGTGGGGGACTTCGACTTCGTCGGCCCGGCCCTGGCGGAGGCGGGGCTGACGGTGCATTACGACTCGGTGGCGATCAAGCCGGGCCGCCCCATGACGCTCGCGACGCGGGGGGCGAAGGTCGCCCTCGGCCTGCCGGGCAACCCGGTCAGCGTGTACCTGACGTTTCACCTGTTCGTGCGCCGGGCGGCCCGCCGGCTGGCCGGGCTGGACGCCGACCTGCGGGTCGCCTCGATGACGCTGGCCCGCGGCTACCGCCGTCGGCGAACGGAGCGCGCCGCGTACGTGCCCTGCCGCCTGAACGCCGGGGGCATGCTGGAGCCGGTCGAGTACCACGGCTCGGCCCACCTGTACGCCCTGCTGGAGGCCGACGGCGTGTTCCGGATGGAGCGCGGCTGCGGGGAGGCCGCGGCCGGGCAGGACGTCCCGTTCCTCCGCCTGACGGGGCTGTACGGATGATCGACCCGCACGGACGCCGCATCAGCTACCTTCGGGTCTCGGTGACGGACCGCTGCAACCTCCGCTGCCGCTACTGCATGCCGAAGGACGGGATCGCGCTGCTGCCGCGCGAGCGGATCGTGACGTTCGAGGAGATCGTCGCCGTCGTCCGGGAGGCGGTGTCGATGGGTATGGAGAAGGTCCGCCTGACGGGCGGCGAGCCGCTGGTCCGTCGCGGCGTGGTAACGCTGGTGGAGCAGCTCGCGGGCATCGCGGGGCTGGCGGACCTGTCGATGACGACCAACGGCGTGCTCCTGGGGGCCCTGGCGGGCGAGCTGAAGTCGGCGGGCCTGCGGCGGGTGAACGTCAGCCTGGACACGATGGACGGCGAGCGGTTCGCCGAGATCACCGGCGGGGGGGACGTGCGGGCGGTGGTGGCGGGCGTGGAGGCCGCCCTGTCGGCGGGACTGACGCCGGTGAAGCTGAACTGTGTGACGGGCGACTGGTCGCTGCCGGGCGACGTGGAATCGGTCCGGGCGTTCGCCCGCCCGCGGGGCCTGGCCGTCCGCGTGATCCCGGCGATGGACTTCTCGGCGGGGCGGTTCGGGCGCGTGACGGGCGGGAACGGCGGGGACTGCCCGCGGTGCAACCGCCTGCGGCTGTCGAGCGACGGGATGATCCGCCCGTGCCTGTTCAGCGATCGCCGGTTCAGCATTCGCGCGCTGGGTCCGGCCGAGGCGATCCGCCGCGCGGTGGCGGCCAAGCCCGCGGCGGGCGCGGCCTGCGAGCACGACTGGATGCACGGGATCGGAGGCTGATCGTGGGTGAGCTGTCACACGTGGACGACGCGGGCAAGGCGCGCATGGTGGACGTGGGCGCGAAGCCGGCCGTGCGCCGAATGGCCCGGGCGACCGGGCGGATCTCGCTGTCGCCCGAGGCGGTGGAATTGGTCCGGCAGAACCGCGTGCGGAAGGGCGACGTGCTGACCGTCGCGCAGGTGGCGGGCATTCAGGCGGCCAAGCGGACGGCCGAGCTGATCCCCCTCTGTCACCCCCTGCCGCTGGACCGGATCGACGTCCGCCTGTGCCTGGAGACCGACGGCGTTTCGGCCCACGGCGAGGTGCGGTGCGTGGGGCGGACGGGCGTGGAGATGGAGGCCCTGACGGCCGTGGCGGTCGCCCTGCTGACCGTCTACGACATGTGCAAGGCCGTGGACAAGAGAATGCGGATCGGCCCGGTGGAGCTGGTCGAGAAGGTGAAAGACGATGGGTAGCGGACGGAAGGCGGCGTCGGCGGGCAGCGTGGTCTCGGTGAACGTCTCGACGGAGAAGGGGACCGGCAAGACGCCGGTGGAGCGGGTCGTCCTGACCGATACGGGGGTGGAGGGCGACGCGCACGCGGGGCGGTGGCACCGGCAGGTCAGCCTGCTGGGGCAGGAGGCGATCGACGAGTTCGTCCGCGCCACCGGGCGGGCCACCTCCCCGGGCGAGTTCGCCGAGAACATCACGCTGCGGGGGCTGGACCTGGGCGGCGTGGCCGTGCTGGACCGCCTCCGCGTGGGGCCCTGCGAGCTGGAGGTGACGCAGATCGGCAAGCGGTGTCACGGCGACAGTTGCGCGATCTTCCGGGAGGTGGGTCAATGCGTCATGCCGAAACAGGGCGTGTTCGCCCGCGTGCGGGCCGGCGGCCAGGTCCGCCCGGGCGACCCCGCCGAGCACCTACCCCGGCCACTGCGCGTGCGGGTGCTGACGATGAGCGACCGCGCGGCGGCGGGTCAGTACGAGGACCGTTCCGGCCCGCTCGCCCAGCAGAAGGTCGAGGAGCATTTCGCGCCGACCCGCTGGCACGTCCGCGTGGAGCGGGCGATCCTGCCCGACGAGGCCGCGGCGCTGGCCGCCGCACTGACCGAGGCGATCGGCGCCGGGGTGGACGTGGTGTTCGTCCTGGGCGGGACGGGGATCGGCCCGCGGGACGTCTCGCCGGAGGTTGTCTCGGCCCGCTGCGAGAAGCACCTGCCCGGCGTGATGGAGGCGATCCGGGTGAAGTACGGGCGGGAGAACCCGAGGGCGTGGCTCAGCCGGAGCGTGGCGGGCACGGCGGGGACGACGCAGCTCTACGCCCTGCCCGGCAGCCCCCGGGCCGTGGCCGAGTACCTCGACGAGATCCTCAAGGTGCTGGCCCACGCGATCGTCATGCTGCACGGCATCGGCCACTGAGCCCGCGCCGCGGCACCGGGCGTCGCGCGCGGGCTCAGACCTCCGCCCGCTCGCAGGTGCCCTCGGCGAGGTCGAGCAGCCAGAGCGCCGCCCGCGCGGGCGCCCGATCCAGGAGGGTGTCCAAGGCGGCCGAGACCATCAGCCCCGCCGCGGTCATCACCGTCGAGACCGGGACGGGCGGCGGGACCGCCGGCGGCATGCAGCGGGGGGGGTAGATCCGCCCGAGCAGGTCGTCGCCCGGCGGGCAGACCGCCACCTGGCCGATCCGCCCGGCCACGGCGCCGTGAATCAGCACCCGGCCGAGCCGGCTGCACCGTTCCGCCAGCCGGCGGCGGGAGGGGATGTTGTCCAGGCAGTCGAACACGACGCGGCACGCGGCGAGAAGGCCGTCGTCGACGTCCTCGCACCGGCAAGGGATCGCGCGGAACGCCCCGGCGGGGTTGAGATCGGCGAAGCGTCGAGCGGCCGCCTCGGCCTTGGCCCGCCCCAACTCGTCATAGCCGCTGAGC